>Ga0164243_10000295_pt1 | contig 103814 bp, 107 predicted proteins | sample OricompcompostOP_FD_108781 | JGI IMG/M metagenome (GOLD analysis project Ga0164243, IMG submission 108781) | Organic Plus compost microbial communities from Emeryville, California, USA - Original compost - Organic plus compost (OP) | ecosystem: Engineered > Solid waste > Mixed feedstock >... | reverse complement strand
TGCCATTCGATGCGACTGTGTTCGAGGTCGCGCATGCGCTCTTCGAACCGGTCGAGGCTCTGCTTGACGGGGTCGACGGCCCGCGCGGTGGCGGACAGGTCGACATCGCCGGAGGTCCGGCGGCCGATGAGCAGGCCGATGGCCAGTCCGGCTCCGAGGGCCAGGACCGCGGTCAACAGGAGGGGGAAGGCATCCATAGGACCATCGTGACCGCGGGGTCGGACAGAAACCGTCACCTGAGCAGTTTTCGAGAAGCGCGGCCGGCGCCGGACTCGTAGCGTTGACGTCATGAAGACGATGACCTGCCGCCAGCTGGGCGGCGCATGTGACCAGGCCTTTCACGGCGAGGACGCCAATGTCGTGATCAAGGCGCAGGATAAGCACCTCAAGCAGGTCGTGAAGGCCGGCGACGAGGCGCACGTCCCGGCGCGTGAGGACATGAAGCGTCGTTGGCGAAATCCGATGTGGGGTATGAAGTGGTACAAGCAGGCCCAGGCCGACTTCGCCGCGCTGCCCGAGGACTGAGCCCTACGCTGGTCAGGTGATCGAGCGAGGGCGGATCGAGACGGGGCGGCTGAGCCTGAGACTGATCGGCGACGATGACGCCGACCTGGTCTTCCAGATGTTCTCCGACCCACGTGTCGCACGGTGGAGCGGGACCGGCCAGGTGATGACATCGCGCGACGAGGTGATGGCGCGGATCGAGCGCTACAAGGGTCGCGGTGGAGATCACCCATGGGCAGGCGTTTTCGTGATCGAGACGGCGGGCGAACCCGTCGGGCTGACGCTGCTCGTGCCGCTGCCGGCCAGCCAGGGCGTTGATCGCGGCGACATCGAGATCGGCTGGCATCTGCTGCCGTCGGCGTGGGGCCACGGCTACGCCAGCGAGGCCGGAGCCGCGATGATCGCGCGAGGCCTTGAGGCCGGCCTCGATGAGCTCTACGCCGTCACCAACCCGGACAACGAGCGTTCCCAAGCCGTCTGTCGCCGCCTCGGCATGACCAATCTCGGCCTGCGCGACGACTGGTACGACACGACCCTGCGCGCCTTCCGCATCCGTCCGGATTCGCGCACCTGACAGCCCGGTAGGATTGCCTCTTGTGGCTCTTTCCATCGGCATCGTCGGACTTCCCAACGCAGGCAAGTCGACCCTCTTCAACGCGCTGACCCAGAACGACGTGCTTGCGGCGAACTATCCGTTCGCGACGATCGAGCCCAACGTCGGTGTCGTCGGCGTTCCGGACGACCGGCTGGGGAAGCTCGCCGAGATCTTCGGATCGGAGCGGATCCTGCCCGCGACGGTGCAGTTCGTCGACATCGCCGGCATCGTGCGTGGTGCGTCCGAGGGCGAGGGCATGGGCAACAAGTTCCTGTCCCACATCCGTGAGTCCGATGCGATCTGCCAGGTCACACGCGTGTTCCGCGACGAGGACGTGACGCACGTCGACGGCGACGTGAATCCCGCCAACGACATCGAGACCATCTCGATCGAGCTGGTGCTGGCCGATCTGCAGACCGTCGAGAACGCGCTGCCGCGCCTGGAGAAGGACGCCAAGAAGGACAAGTCGCTGGCGCCGCTGTTCGAGGAGACCAAGAAGGCTCACGAGGCGCTCAGTGCAGGCACGGGTGTGCTGCGTCGCGGCCTCGACCTGGAGTTGCTGCGCGAACTGCACCTGATGACGGCCAAGAAGTTCCTCTACGTCTTCAACTGTGACGCCGACGAACTGAAGGACGAGGACCTCAAGTCCCGCATGCGCGATCTGGTCGCGCCATCGGAGGCGATCTTCCTCGACGCCAAGGCCGAGGCCGAACTGGTCGAGCTGGGCGACGACGAGGAGGCGCAGCAGATGCGCGCCGAGATGCTGGCCGACATGGGCGTCGATGAACCGGGCCTGGACGCTTTGGCCCGCGTCGGCTTCGACACGCTCGGTCTGCAGACGTATCTGACGGCGGGGCCGAAGGAGGCCCGCGCGTGGACGATCCGCAAGGGCGACACCGCACCCGAGGCCGCCGGCGTCATCCACACCGACTTCCAGAAGGGCTTCATCAAGGCCGAGATCGTCTCGTTCGACGACCTGGTCGAGGCCGGATCGATGAACGCCGCCAAGTCGGCCGGCAAGGTCCGCATGGAGGGCAAGGACTACGTCATGGCCGACGGCGACGTGGTGGAGTTCCGATTCAACGTCTGAATCCGGTCGAGTTGAGTCAGTGGATCTGACCCAGGCGGGGCTCGGAGCGGCGTGTGGCCGCATAGGTGCGCCGGGCGAGGCTGAGCCAGCAACCGACGGCGAGCGTTGCCAGCGCCGCGGGGACCCAGTGGTGCAGCAGCAGTGACGCGGTCGTCGCGTAGGAGAACGCGACCAGATTGGCGATCACGTCGTAGAGCGGTGCGATGAAACGCCGGTTGACCACGTGTGCTGAGGCGATCACCACGCCGCACCCGAAGGTGATCGACAACAGGGGCATTGACCATGCCGCCATTGTTCAGCCGTGCTGCAACTACGGGAGCAATCCTTTGAGCCTGGCGACGATGGAGTCCTTCACTGCTTGCGTCACGGCCTCGTTCACCTGGTCCTCGATCTCGCTCTGGTCGTCCAGGTTGGTCAGCAGGACGCGCAGGTCCAGTGAAGTGATCGCGCGGTCGAGGACGTCGTCGATTTTGATCGCCGAGTTCACGACGCGATCGGGCAGGGCACGGATCGCACGTTCCAGGTACTGGTTGAGGTCGGCGTTCGTCAGCGCCTCGTCCAGCAGGTCCGATGCCTGGGGAAGTGTGCCGTCGGACTTCATCTGGCGCATGGCACTGCGCAGGCCCTCTCGCAACGCATCGACCTGCTCGTCCGATACCGAACCTGACTGCGCCAGCTCGAGCGTCAACGCTTCGCGTGAGACACCCAAGGTGCAGGCCGCATCGGCCAGGCCGAGCAGCACGAGACGCTCGGTTAATCCCTCCAACCCCTCCGCCTGCGCCGCGACCGGACGTTCGGCGCACGCCGGTGGTGGGCTCAGCGGCTCGTAGGCGCCACCGCCCTGGGCGAGTTGCACGCCGATGACACCGGCCACAGCGATGACGGCGGCGACGGGTAGCGCGACCCAGCGGGGCGTCATGAGTCGCTCCGTTCGGGGTCGAGCAAGCCCGGGTCCTCACCGGCGCCTCCCCGCCCGTCGGCCGTGGCCGGCCTCCGGGCTGGCGACCGGGGGTGGGTGAGGGCGGCCAGGAGGGCGAGGAGCGCCAGGCCGGCACCGATCAGGAACGAGTCGCGGAATGCCAGCGTCGCGGCACGCTCCAGCTGATCGGTCAGGTCGCGCTCCAGCGCGTCGGTCGCAGCACGCTCGTCAGGGTCGACATCGAGTCCGGCGAACGCGCTGCTCAAGTCGGGCACCTGGCCGTGCTGCGCGTTGAGCTCATCCCCGAGGGCCTGCGCCACGGCGATCTTGGCCTGCGGGCGCAGCGGAGCGTCGAGGACGAGTGCCGTGATCGCCTGTTGTGCCGGGTCCTCGGCATCGGCCAGATCAGCGGTGAAGACCGGAGTCAGGATCGCCAGACCGACGACGACACCGATGTGGCGTGCCGCGATCGTCCACCCGGCATGAGTCGCCTGAGGGAGACGCGCCTCCATCGCCATCGTGGTCAGCCGATCGACCGTCAATCCGAGTCCGAGCCCGACCAATGCCTGAGGCGCAATCGTCCATCCCAGATGGGACGACGGCGGGATCGCCAGACCCGCGAGCCCGCCCGCGATGAGGAAGCAGCCGACCGCTACTTCGACGTGGTGCGGTGTGCTGAACAGGCGCGCCAGAGGGGCCGCGCAGAGCGCGGCGATCGGGACGACCGAGACGGTGAGGGCCGCCGTCGCGGGCGAGTGCTTCCAGCCCTCGACGAGCAGGAGGACGAGCAGGAACAGGGCAGCGGTCAGCGCTGCCGACAGCAGTGCCTGGGTCAGATTGGCTCGCAGGGCCGGACGGTGGTGGAGCGAGCCCGTGACTTCGTCAGCGCCTTCCCGCCCGTCGGCCGTGGCCGGCCTCCGGGCTGGCGACCGGGGGTGGGTCGATCGGTACATCGCGGCGGGGACCGCCAGCGCGGCGAACGGCACCTGCACCACGAAGATCGCCTGCCACGAGATCGCCTGGGTGAGCAGGCCGCCGACCACCGGACCGATCGCGGTGCCGATCACGCCCGCCGTGATCCAGGTGGCGAGTCCTCGTCGTTCGCCTCTGTCGACCACGAGGAGCACCAGACAGCCGATTAACGCCAGCGCACCGCCGAGCGCCTGCACGCACCGCGCGATCAGCAACACCTCGATCGAGCCCGCCGCCGCGCACGCCGCCGACGAGCCGGCGAACGCCGCGATTCCGATGGCGCTGAGCACCTCGGGACGCCCGAGCTTGAGCAGTGCCGCAGCCGGTACCGCCGCGACGGCGAGCACGACGTTGTAGGCGATGAGCACCCAGGCGACTTGGCCGACCGTGGCGTTCAGGTGCTGCAGGATGTCAGGCAGCGCGAGCGTGACGACCGCCGAGTCCGCGAGCACCATCGCCACGGTGACGGCCAGCAGGGGAGCCACGGCACGACGCACCCCGCCATCTTGGCATTGGACTACCGTTGACGGATGGAAAGCGCGGTCGATCGCTCGGGATGTGAGCGGGAATGACCCACTCCTGACGCTCGAAACCTTCGGTCGCACCCAGCTGGTCGGCGTTCTGGCCCGGGTAGGGCGAGAAGTCGACCACTGCCGGATCGATCCCTATCCGCAGCACACGCGAGCCTGTCATCTGGCGCCGATAACGGGCGTCAGGCCGTGAGTGCTTCGGCCAGACCCACCAAGAGACCTTCGGGGCCGCGGACGTAGCAGAGGCGGTACACGTTCTCGTACTGGACGACCTCGGTGCTGACAAGCTCGGCTCCGATGGCGTCGAGGCGCCGCAGCGTGTCGTCGAGGTCGTCGACCTCGAACATCGCCCGCAGATAGCCCAGCGCGTTCACCGGGGCGTTTCGGTGATCGGCGATGGTGGCCGGTTCGATGAACCGCGACAACTCCAACTTGTTGTGACCGTCGGGCGTGCGCATCATGGCGATCTCCACACGTTGATCACCCAGGCCGGTGACGCGGCCGGCCCACTCGCCCTCGACCATCGCGCGGCCCTCGAGCTCGAGTCCGATCACGGTGAAGAACTCGATGACGGCGTCGAGGTCCTCCACGACGATGCCCATGTTGTCCATCCGGACGGTCATGGCGCCAGCGTACGCCTGACAGGATGAGGTCATGGCTCCGATGAGTCCGCAGCGCGCCAGTGACTGGTCCGAGGATCCGTACCCGGGGGACTGGCCGGACCATTCCTACGTCATCGACGGCACCATGGTCCACGCCGTCGACGTGATCGACGGCGACTGGGTCGTCGGGCCGGAGCACACCGATCTCGACGCCTGGTTGCGCGACCACGGGCAGGCCGGGCTAGCCGGACGCAGGGCCGTGCTGAGCTTCGGGTCGAACCGGTGTCCGTCGAAGGTCGTGCGCCAGGGTGGACCGTTCGTCAATCTGCTCTGTCGTACCCGGGGCTTGGCGGCGGTGTGGAGCCACGGTGCACGCAGCAGCGACGGACAGGTGGTCGCCACCCTGGTGGGCGCCGACGACCACGAGGCCGACTTCTTCGTGTCGCTGTGCACCGAGGACGACATCGCGATGCTCGACGTCGTGGAGGGGCGCGGTACCGGATACGAGCTGCTCGCGCTGGACCCGACCCTGGTGACGCTGGAGAACGGCGCGTCGCCCGAGCAGGTCTGGGCCTACGTCGGGCTCCACCCACACCGCACCCCGGTCGCCGGTGAGGACGGTCTCCCGGTGCTGCTCACAGCCATGGATCAGGACGAGATCGCGATCTGGCGGGAGCGCGATGCGGTGCACTGGGTCCACGATCCGCAGACGCCGTGGCGCCCGTTGGAAGGCCATCACCAGTAGGTTCGACCATGGGCCCATGGTCGAGACGAATCGCCGCCGGCCGACATGATGGAGTCATGAGGCTCTTCAGTTCCATCGTCGGAGTCGTCGGGGCGGTCATGCTGTGGTCCGTGCTGGCGTTGCCCGTCAGACGATATGACGACCAGCAGTTCTCCGACACCTTCAGGGTCTTCGGCGAGCTGGACCGGACGCCGGTGCTCGTCGTCTGCTACCTGGCGGCGTGCCTGGTCGCGACGGTGTTGGTTGTCCGGTTGTGGTTCGGCGACTCCAGCACGATCCTCGGCTTTGCGCTGGTGGGCGTGGCGGTGCTGGCCGTGGTGTGGTTGGTGAGGATCGCGGCCGATCACTCGGTCATCTGGGACGGCGTCGATGCCTCCGGACGCGCGACCGGCGGCTACGTGACGGCGCAGGTCGCCGTGGGCACCTGGGTCGGCATCGGTGGTGCCGCGCTGGCAGGGCTGTCGGGGCTTCTCGCAGGTATCAGGGGTCGCTCCGGTCGGTCGTGAGAGATCGCCGTCGTCAGTCGGTATCCTGGCAATGGTCCAGCACGGACCGCCGGACGAGGGAGCCGTACCCGGAGCGCGACAAGACGGCCATGAGGAGATGTCATGGCCTGGCTGGTGCTCGTCGCGAGCGGGATGTTCGAAGCAGTGTGGGCGGTCGCGCTCGGGAAGTCCGACGGCTTCACCCGTTGGGTTCCGTCGATCGTGTTCGGTCTCGCTCTGGTCGTCAGCATGGCCGGGCTCGCCCACGCGATGCGAACCATCCCGATCGGCACGGCGTACGCGGTGTGGGTCGGCATCGGTGCCTCGCTCACGGTCACGGTCGGCATGGCGGCGGGGACCGAGACGGTCAGTTGGCTGAAGGTCGCCCTGATCATCGGCCTGATCGGCTGCGTCGTGGGGCTCAAGCTCGCACACTGACGAGCACGAACTCGTACCGTTGAACCCGTGAGGGTCGTTGTCTGGGCGGTGGTGGCCGCGGTTGCATTGGGCGGCTGCACGGACGAACCTGGGGCGGAACCCACCACGGCGCCGCACTCGACCATCACCAGCCCGCCGACGCCCACGCCCGAACCGGGGTCAGTGCCGCCGGACTGGCTGGGCACGCGCGTCCTGCCGATCGACAAGAGCACCGGGTACGCGCAGGTCCAGGACACACCCGAGGAGCTGCGCAACCGCCACTTCACGCTGCCCGACACGGTCGATCCGCTCCCGGGGGATGGCTTCGCGAGCCGGATCGACCCCGTGCCCGGCGACGTCCTGGCGCGATCGTCATGGGAGGCGGCGTGCCCCGTGCGCGCCGATCGGCTGCGCTGGGTGCGCCTCGTGTTCTGGGGGTTCGACGATGCCCGCCACACCGGTGAACTGCTGGTCAACGCCGACGCCGCGCAGGACATGGTGACGGTGTTCGAGCAGCTCTACGACGCGAAGTATCCGATCGAGGAGATGCGCATCACTCGTGCCGACGAGCTGGACGCGCCACCGACCGGCGACGGTAACAACACGAGCGCCTTCACGTGCCGACCGGTGACGTTGAACAGCGCGACCTGGTCCCAGCACGCCTATGGCCGGGCCGTCGACGTCAACCCGTTCCAGAATCCGTACCTCAAGGGCGACGTGGTGATCCCCGAGCTGGCCTCGGCCTATCTGGACCGGAGTCGCAAGGCTCCCGGGGTCATCCACGCCGATGACGCGGTGACCGAGGCGTTCGCGTCAGTGGGCTGGGTCTGGGGTGGCACCTGGCGGCGCTCCAAGGACTACATGCACTTCAGCGCGAACGGGTACTGAGCCGCACCAGTTCGAGCAGTTCGTCGGCGATGCGTTCCATCGGCTCGACCGAGCGTTGCGCCAGGCCGATCACGATTGCACCCTCGATCGCCGAGAGCGCGAGCGTGGCCATCGACGGCACGCGGTCGGCCGGGACGCCGGAGTTGGTCAGGACCTGTTCGATGATGGCGGTCCAGGTGGTGAATGCGTCGCCGGCGATCGCACGGGCCGACGCGCATTCGGTACCCCCGAGCGCAGCGGCTGCGACGGGACAGCCGGCCTCGAAGTCGGAGTCCAGTACCTGCTCGCGCCAGTACGCGACCACCAGGGGAAGCGCTTGTTCAGCGTCCAGATCGGCGATCAGCGAGAACGCATCGGTGTACTCCTGGGCCGCTGCCGCGGTTGCTTCGTCGATCAGCTGGGACTTGCCGCCCGGGAAGTAGTGGTACAGCGACCCGCGGGAGGCGCCGGCGTCGGCGATCGCGTCGAGCATGGACGTCGCGCCTACACCGTGGCGGCGCATCCGCTCCTTGGCGCTCTGCACCACCCGGGCGCGGGTGGCCGATCCGGCGCGGCTCATTTTGCGCGCGACGGAAGGCGGACGGCGTCGATGCCGTGTTTGAGCATGTACCGGCCGACGTTGCGGGCCGGGTGCCGGCCGGGATCGGGTTCCTTGCCGTCGCCCATGCGCCACATCTGGACCGTGTAGTAGGTCAGTTCGGTCAGGCTGTCGATCAGCCGGATGCCGCTGCGGCGCGCCTTGACCGTCGCGGCGGCGAGGCTGCCGTCGAGCAGGGCGCCGGGGGAGTCCGGTTCGAGGGTCAGCGGACGACCCAGACCGACGACGTCGATGCCGCCGGACGCGATCGCCTCCTCCATCGCTGCCGCGGTGCGGAAGCCGCCGGTCAGCATCAGCGGCAGATCGGGCAACTCGTCGCGCACCCGGAGTGCGTAGTCCAGGAAGTAGGCCTCGCGCCGGCGGGTGCTGTCCTTCAGCGAGGGGTCGACGCCGAGCATCGCGGCCGACGCGTAGGTGCCGCCGGAAACCTCGAGCAGATCGATGCCTTCGGCGGCGAGGGCGTGAACGACCTCGATCGACTCGTCCTCGGTGAAGCCGCCGCGCTGGAAGTCCGCGGAGTTGAGCTTGATCGCCAGGACCTTGTCGCCGATCTCGGCGCGCATGGCCCGCACCAGCTCGAGCACGAAGCGTCGCCGGTTCTCAGGCGTGCCGCCCCATCGGTCGGTGCGCTGATTGGCCAGCGGGGACAGGAACTGGCTCACCAGATAACCGTGGGCGCCGTGGATCTGGACGCCGTCGGAGCCCGCCTGGGTCACGATGCGGGCCGTCGTGGCGAAGCGGCCGATGATGTCCTCGATCTGCGCCTCGGTCAGGGCGCGCGGCTTGGCGAACGAGCCTGCGGTGCCGGGCACTGCGATGGCCGATGGGGCGACCGGATGGCGACTCAGGGTGCGCGGTGACTGGCGGCCCGGATGGTTGATCTGGACCAGTCCGACCGATCCGGCAGACGTCATAGTGGACGCCCACTCGGTCAGATCGGCCAGATGGCGATCGTCCTCGACCACGACATTGCCGGGTTCGCCGATCGCGCGTCGGTCGACCATGACATTGCCGGTGATCGTGAGGCCCTGCCCGCTGTTCGCCCACCGGCGATACAGCGACTTGATCTCGCGGCCGGGGGAGAAGTCGTCGCCGGCCAGACATTCGCTGAGCGCGGCCTTGGCGAGGCGATTGGGCAGCACCGTGCCGTTGGGGAGGGCCAACGGTCGAGACAGTGCCGGGACGTCGGTGGGAGTGGTCATGACGCGAAACTATGCAGTACCACATAGAAATGCGTCAAGGTGGATACGCGTTCACAGGTTCGCCACAGCCTCACGGGAGCATGGGCACAGCGGCCGTGGTGAGGCTGTCGGGGTGATTGATCCTTACCGAGCCAGATCGGCCGTATCGCGCCTGGTCCGCAACTCTTCTCGTCGTACCAAAGTGCTGGCCGGCGTCGTCGTCCTGGCCGTCGTCGGCGGACTCGTGTGGCAGTTGAACCACCCCGAGTCGGCGACCGCACAGGCGCAGACCGCCGAGGTCACGAAGGAGACCATCCAGCAGACCGTGACCGGAAGCGGCACGATCCAACCGCAGCAGCAGGACGATCTGTCGTTCGGCGTGTCGGGTCGGGTCACGGCGGTCGAGGTCGAGCCCGGCGACACGGTGGCGAAGGGTGACGTGCTGGCCACGCTCGACACCACCTCGTTGGATGCCGCGTTGTCGTCGGCCAAGGCCCAGCTGAGCGCGGCGCAGACCACAGCCGCCAACGACGGCGGCGAGTCGAGCACGCAGCAGGCCGCCAACAACGCGTCAGTGGCCAGCGCCGAGGCCGACGTGGCATCGGCCGAGGAGGATCTCGATTCGGCCACGCTCAAGGCGACGTTCGACGGCACGGTCGCCGACGTGACGATCGATGTCGGCGATCAGGTCGGATCGTCGTCGGGCGGATCCAGCGGCGGAGGTTCCTCGGGTGGACAGGGTGCGGGTGCCACGTCCGGCGGGTCGTCCCAGACGACGTCGTCCAGTTCCAGCGAGGCGGCCGTCACGATCATCTCTCCCAAGAACTTCCTGGTCGACGCCAGCGTCGCCGCCGATGACATCGAGCAGGTCAAGAACGGCCTGCAGGTCACCGTGACCCCCAGCGGCGCAACCGAGGAGATCTACGGCACCGTCTCCGATGTCGGCAAGGTCGCCCAGACGAGCACCTCCGGATCCGCGACGTACTCGGTCACGGTGAAGATCACGGGCGAACAAGAGAAGCTCTACGCCGGGACCAGTGCCGACATCTCGATCGTGGTCAAGCAGATCGACGACGTGCTGACCGTCCCCACCATGGCATTGACCAGCGAGGACGGCGCCACGTACGTGCAGAAGGTCGAAGGATCGAAGACCGTCAGGACCATGATCGAGATCGGGCAGACCTACGGTCAGTCCACCGAGGTGACGTCCGGGCTGACCGAGGGCGATCAGGTCCAGTTCACGATGGGCGCCCGGCGTGCCGGCGGCGACTCTGGGGGATCGGCCGAGCAGGGCCAGTTCCCCGGCGGAGGCCAGATGCCAGGTGGAGGCCAGATGCCCGGCGGTGGCGGCTTCCCGGGTGGTCAGTGATGACCGAAGCGATCATCGAGCTGACCGGAGTGCGCAAGGTGTACGACACCGGCGCGGTCCAGGTCGAGGCACTGCGGGGCATCGATGCCCGGATCGACCAGGGTGAGTACGTCGCCATCGTCGGTCCGTCAGGGTCGGGCAAGTCGACCCTGATGAACATCCTGGGCTGTCTGGACGTGCCGACCGAGGGCGAGTACCACCTGGCCTGCGAGGACGTCTCGACCATGACGGAGGCCGAGCTGGCCGAGGTGCGCAATCGCCGGATCGGGTTCGTGTTCCAGCAGTTCAACCTGTTGGCGAGCCTGTCCGCCTGGCGCAATGTCGAACTGCCCATGATCTATGCAGGCGTCGACGCCGACGAACGCAAGGAGCGGGCCGTCGCGGCGTTGGGACGCGTCGGTTTGGGCGATCGGGCCGATCATCGGCCCGGTGAGCTGTCCGGCGGACAGCAGCAACGGGTCGCCGTGGCGCGGGCGCTGGTCACGGAGCCGTCCATGATCCTGGCCGACGAGCCCACGGGCAATCTGGACTCCACCTCCACCAACGACATCCTCGGCCTGTTCGACGAGCTGTCCACTGCGGGGCGGACGATCGTGCTGATCACCCACGAGCACGAGGTGGCCGCCCGCGCGCACCGCACCATCACGGTGCGTGACGGTGAAGTGGCCGAGGTGGTGGCGTCATGAACTTCCGCGAAACGGTGCGCACTGCGTTCGAAGCGGTCCAAGCGCATCGTCTGCGGTCGGCCCTGACGATGCTGGGCATCATCATCGGTGTCTCGTCGGTGATCCTGACCGTCGGGCTCGGGCAGGGCGCACAGGACAAGGTGCGCGAGCAGATCGACGCGCTCGGCAGCAATCTGCTGGTCGTCGCGCCGGGCAGCACCACCTCGTCGGACGGTGTGCGCGGAGGATTCGGCAGTGCGTCGACGCTGACCTTGGCCGATGCCGCCGCCATGGCCGACCAGACGGTCGTACCCGACGTCGAGGCGGTCGCCCCCACGACGTCGACATCGGTCTCCCTGGTCAACGGCGACACCAACTGGACGTCGTCCTTGGTCGGTACGACGACCGACTGGCTCGAGGTGCGCTCCCGCACCATGGAGTCCGGCCGGTTCTTCACCGAGGCCGAGGTCGAATCCGGCGCTCGTGTCGTGGTGCTCGGCCCCGACACGGCCGACGAGCTCGGCCTGCTCCAGCCGGTCGGCCAGACCGTGACGGTCGACGGCACCGCGCTCACCGTGATCGGTGTCTTGGACGCGGCGGGTGGCTCGTCGTCCGAGGCCAGCCTCGACGACACCGCGGTGACCCCGTTGTCCGCGGCCTCAGCCGTCAGCGGTACCACCGGCACGGCCGTGTCGTCGATCTACGTCCAGGGCAAGGACCAGGCGACCCTCGGAGCGGCGTACGCCGAGATCCAATCGCTGCTGCTGAATCTGCACGGAGTGACCGCTGATGAGGCCGACTTCACGATCAGCAGCCAGGAAGCGCTGCTGGACACCGCCAACGAGACCAACCGCACCCTGACGATCCTGCTGGGCGGCGTGGCCGGTATCTCGCTGCTCGTCGGCGGTATCGGCGTCATGAACATCATGCTGGTGTCGGTCACCGAACGAATCCGCGAGATCGGGCTGCGCAAAGCGCTCGGCGCGACACCGAAGGTGATCCGCCGTCAGTTCCTGGTCGAGGCCTCCATGCTCGGCCTGGCAGGAGGTGTCGTCGGCGTCCTGCTGGCTGTCGTCGGTCGAGTCGTTCTGCCACCTCTGATCGACCAGCCCGTGTCCCTGTCCCTGCTCGCGACGTCCGGCGCCCTGCTGACCTCGCTGGCCCTCGGCATCGGATTCGGCGTCTACCCGGCCGACCGTGCCGCCCGACTCACCCCCATCGACGCACTCCGTAGCGAGTGAGAACCGAGGAGTCCCAATGAAGAAGACGTTTGTCACGACGGCCGCGATCGCCGCACTCGCCCTGACCCTGTCCGGCTGCGGCGGCTCCGATGACTCGACCGACACCAACGCAGCGCAGCAATCCGGGCAGCAGACCGGTGGCGGCTGGGGTGGGTCCCCCGGTGGTTCGGGGAAGGTCGTCGAGGTCGACGGCACGACTGCTCAGGTCCAGAGCCAGTCCGGCCAGGTTGCAGTGACGTGGTCCGACGACACGACCTTCTCCCAGCAGGTCAGCGGATCACTCGACGACGTCACGGTCGGCAGTTGCGTCATGGTGCAACCGGCCGACGCGAACAGCGATGCCGACTCGACCGATGCGATCACGGCTGGGACCGTGCGGATCGTCGCCGCCCAGGACGGCGAATGCTCGATGGGCTCCGGCTCCGGCGGCGGTGGACCACGTCCCGACGGAGCGCCGCAGGACGGCGAGCGGCCCGAGGGCGCCCCGACCGACATGCCCGACGGCCGGACCCCTCCAACCGGTGGCGGCCGCGGTGGGTTCGGCACCGTCGGTGAGGTCACCGACGTGACCGCATCCGGCTTCGTCGTCGAGGCGGCCCAGATGGCCGATTCGGACCGAGACGACGACGAGTCGACATCGGTGACCGTCACGGTCGACGCCGACACCAGCTACACGACCACCGCCGAGGCAACGGCCGCCGACGTCACGGTCGGCGTCTGCATCACGTCACGGGGCAAGGCCGACGACACCGGTGCGATCGCCGCGACGACCATCAGCGTCAGCGATGCGGTCGACGGCGAATGCACCTCGGGCTTCGGCATGGGCGGCCCGGGCGGGCGTCAAGGTGATGACTCGTGAGGCGTCCGATCCTGATCGGTGCGCTGGTCGGTGTCGTCCTGATCGGTGGCGCCGGGGTGACCTTCGCCGCGACCCGGAACTCCGCCGGCCACTACCGCACCGCCGAGGCGACCGTCGGGGACGCCAACAGCACGTTGGCCCTGTCCGGCACGATGGCAGCGTCGTCACGCCGCGATCTGACCTTCGGGACCTCCGGGACGGTCGCGAAGGTGTCGATATCGGCTGGGGAGGAGGTGAAGGCCGGCGATGTGCTGGTCGAGCTCGATCCGACCGATCTCGATGCCGACCTGACCAAGGCCGAGGAGTCACTCGCCAAGGCCGAGGCGCAATTGGAGTCGGACCGCTCGGCCCAATCGTCGACGGTGTCGGTGGCCGCATCGTCATCGAAGTCGTCCTCGTCGGCCGCTCAATCGTCGAGGAAGGGTGCGAATGCCGGCGCCGACACGAAGGCGCTGGCGGAGCTGAAGGCGCAGCAGGACGCAGTGCTTGCAGCCCAGACGGCGGCCACCGAGGCCATCGCTGCGGCCAAGGACGCCGTCGCGGCGCGCGCGGAGGCCTGCGCCGACGCCACGGACGCCGATGCCGATGCCGACGACCCGCCGGCCGACACCGGCGAAGCCGATGCGGACAACACCTCTCAGACCGGCGACCAGTGCGCCGAGGCACTCACCGCCGCTCAGGATGCCCAGGACCTGGTGGCCGAACGCCAGGATGTGCTGCAGGCTGCCCTGGACGCTCTGGCCAAGACGCTGACCGGCGCGATCGCCTCGCTCGCGACGTCCGGTTCGTCGGGCGGTGCCTCGTCGTCGAGTGCGGGATCGAGCAGTTCGTCCCCGTCCGGCGGATCGGGCGGATCGGGCGGCTCAAGCGTGTCGGCGGCCGATCTGGCCAAGGACCAGGCGCAGATCGACACCGCGGAGGCCGCGCTGAAGGAGGCGCAGATCGCGCGCCAAGCCGCATCGTTGACGGCCCCGTTCGACGGCACGGTATTGGACGTGTCGGTGGAGAAGGGCGACGATGTCTCGTCGACCGATGTCGCAGCGATCGTGGTCGGCGACGGCGGCAGCACCGTCACCACGACGGTGACCCTCGACCAGATCACGCAGGTCGAGATCGGTCAGCAGGCGCAGGTCGTTCCGGCAGGATTCGACGAGGCCGTCGAGGGTGAGGTCACGGCGATCGGCATGCTGCCGACCACAGGTGACTCGTCGACGACCTATCCGGTCACGATCGACCTGGCCGACGATGTCTCGGCGCCCGAGGGGGCAGGCGCCGGCATCACGCTCATCACCGGGACGGAGAAGGACGCCGTGACCGTGCCGTCGTCCGCGGTGACCACGGACGGTGGTCGGTCCACCGTGACCGTGCTGAAGGACGGGGCACCGACGCAGGTCAGCGTCACGGTCGGAGTCGTGGGATCGACCCGAACCTCGATCACGCAGGGGCTCAAGGCGGGGCAGGAGGTCGTGCTGGCTGACCTGAACGCGGCCTTGCCGTCCGGCGACTCCACCAGCGAGCGAGCCTTCAGCAACCGTGGGTCCGGTCCGGGCGGCGGCGGATTCTCCGGTGGAGGTGCGTTCCCGGGTGGTGGCGGACCGCGCTAGCCGTTCGTTCGTCGGGCGTGACGGTCGGCCAGGATCGCGGTGACCGGGAGGGCGATGAGGCCGGCCAGGGCGCACGCGACGACGCGCGCCAGGTCGGTGGCCACCGCGATATGGGTGATCAGGCCTCGTGCGTCGTCGCTGGCCGCCTCGGCGACCAGCAATCCGCTCAGGGTTGCGCCGATGAACACGAACGCCAGGGTCAACACGCTCGACGACACCAGCTCGCCGGCCGCATCGAGCGATCGGCCGAAGATCCGGGACGACGGCGCCTGCGGCTCGTCGCGACGTAATTGGGTGGTGCGCTGCATCTGGCGCGTCGTCAGGTCCAGCAGCAGTCCCGTGACGGCCAGGACGGCACCGCCCGCCAGCACCTGCTGAAGGTCCAGGCGGTCATCGGCCGGTGGGTCGAGCAATGACGTCGTGACGACACCGAGCCCCGCTGTGACGGCGACACCGACGAGCGTGCCGGCGACCGCCGGGGCTGTGCGTCGCGACAGTCCGTGGACCAGGTAGCCGGCCACGACCGTGAGCAGGACTGCGGCCGATACGGCGACGCCCAGCGGTGAGACGCCGTCGTTGATGGCCGGCAGGACGAACAGCAGGACGGTCGCCACCGTCAGCAGTAGGGCGAGCACCGCGCGCAGACCCTTCCAGCGGCCCACCACGACGACGGTCACGGCCAATACACCGAGCATCGCGACCAGCGACACGAGGCGATCGTCCGATCCGATCCCCGATGCGGAGAACGACAACCGATGCTCAGGACGCCACCAGACGACGCCGACGGCTCCCGCGACGCCGGCCAGCAAGGTCAGTACTACGAGCAGACGGCCGTCGCCGTCCGGCTCGGTTCCGACAGGCCCGGGTTCGTCCATGGCCAGGGGAGTGTTCATCTCGGTCCGGGCGTCCGCGAGGACGGGTTCGGCCGGAATGACGGTGAGCTCGGGCTCGGGTTCCGGGTCCAGCTCCAGTGCGGGTTCGAGTACGACGTCCGGCTCAGGGTGCGGTTCTGACTCTGATTCGGGCTCGGTTGCGCTCTCCGGCGTGCGTCGCCGGAACCAGCCGCCGGGCTCCAAGGAGGGCTCGTCGCTGATCTCGTCGACATGGGCCTCGGCGTCCTCGGCCGCTGCTTCCGGTGGGGGTGCGTCGACGGGTTCGGTGGTGGGCGGCAACTGCCACGCCGGCACGTCTTCGTCAGCGGCCGCCTCGTCGTCGGACCGGTGCCGTCCGCGCCGGCCGAAGACGCGTTCGTCGCGTGTGATGGGCCGCGGCGGATGGGCAGGTACAACGGTCGGGGGTGGTGCGCTTTCCGGTGCGATCTCGTCCCCCGACGGTTCGACGTCACGATTTCCCTGGTTCTCGTGTGCCACCATGACAGCGTGCCACGAGATGACGGTGAAGTGCTGAAGGGCGGCGCTGTCGGCGGTGCCACCCGGGTCGGCCGGACGGTGCGTCGACCTACCGGACCGTGGACCCCTGCCGTGCACGAACTGCTCGCTCACCTGCGCTCTCGCGGACTGCGCGGTGTCCCCGAGGTGGAAGGATTCGACGACGACGGTCGTGAGATTCTCACCTATCTGGAAGGGCGTGGTGTCCCGGTCGACGACGAGATCGTGCTCGACTCGGTCCTTGAGGAGGCCGGTCGATGGCTGCGCGATTTCCATGACGCGGTGGACGACTTCCGACCTGTTGGGCCGCGAGTGTGGCGCCAGGCCGGTGAGGTCGAGCTCGAACCGGACCAGATCATCTGCCACCACGATCCGGGTGCCTACAACTGGATCATCCAGGGCGGCCACTTCGTCGCGATGATCGACTGGGACATGGCCGGTCCAGGCGATCCGCTGCAGGATCTGGCGTTCCTGGCGTGGACCGGCGTTCCGCTGTACCGGGAGATTCCCGACCAGGACGTCGCCCGCCGGCTGGACCTGCTGTGCGAGGTCTACGGCGAATGCGGCCCGTTCACGCTGCTGGACCGGGTCGTCGAGCGCATGACCCTGGCCAGCGATCGCATCGCGGCCGGCATCGAGCGCGGTGACGAGGGGCTGGCGAATCTGCAGAAGGTCGGCGAACCACAGCGGACCCGCGATCGCGTCGCAGCGTTCCGCGAGCGCATCCCGGCCATCCAGCAGGCTCTCGGCTGAGCGAGCCGGTCATCCCGCCGGCGTCTTCCCGCCTCCTCGCGCGGGCGCTCGTCGGCTGGCGACCGGAGGTTGCGCTGCCACTGGTCGCCAGGCGGAGCTTGCGAGGCCGGGAAGGCGCTGGTGAGGTGCTACCTCGCTCAGCCGAGTGCTTGGTTGAACGCGTCGAGCAGGCGCTGGTTGAACAGGACGAAGCGCACGTGCTCGATGTCGCCGTCCCATGCGCGGACCGCTTCGATCGCGATCCGGGCGACGTTGTCGGCCTCCCAGCCGTAGGCGCCCGCGCTGACGGCTGGGAACGCGATGCTGGAGGCGCCGACCTCGGCCGCGACGTCCAGGGAGCGGCCGAAGCAAGCGGCGAGGAGAGCAGGATCGGTCTGTCCGCGGTGTCGGTTCGGTCCCACCGTGTGGATGACCCAGCGTGCCGGCAGGTCGAAGCCGGCGGTGGCGACGGCGTCACCCACCGCGAGTCCGTCGCGGTGGGTGGTGCTCCTGAGCCGGCGGCAGGCCTCCAGCAGCCGAGGTCCGGCCGCTGCGTGGATCGCGCCGTCGACGCCACCGCCGCCGAGCAGCGTCGAGTTCGCCGCATTGACGATCGCGTCGACGGCGACCTGCGTGAGGTCACCCCGCTCGGCGGTGATGTCCATGAGTCGTCAGCCGACGAGTCTGGACGGCACGATCTCGACGGTGATGGGCGTCGTGATCTGCAGGGCCTCGTCGGCCTGGGCCGCGCCGACCTCGGTATAACGGCCGTGCTCGAGCGCCCACGCGCGGATCGCCGGGACCGCCGGGTCGATGACCCAGTAGTGCGCGCACCCAGCCCGTTCGAGCCGGTCCTTCTTGAGCAGTAGGTCGATGCCGCGGGTGCTCGGCGACAGCACCTCGACCGCGAGAACGGGAGCCGCCGGAAGGTCGCGTTCGGTCAGGTCACTGCGTCGCGCGATGACGAGATCCGGCTCCACGACGGTGTCGTCGGCCAGCACGACATCGACTGGCGCGAACAACACCTCGAGATCGGCGGGGACAGCGTCGTGAAGCAGGAGATAGAGCGCACCCAGCACGCGTTGGTGATGGATACGGGGCGCTGCACTCACGATGAGCGCCCCGTCAATGAGTTCATAGCGATGACCGTCGTCCGGTAGGTCGGCCAGCACAGCGCGCGTGATCGGCCCGGGAGGCAGGCCCCGACGCGGCGGTGTCGATGTCGCGGTCATGGCACTCATGGTAGGACGCTCCTTCGCTCATGACGACCATGAAAGTCTTGTGCCGAGCCAGTTGGAAGCAGGTGTCGATGGTCTGTGGATATCGGAATTCGACGTGCGCGGCTGTGGATCACCGGCTGTTGTGCAGCTGCTCGCGGCGGCGCGTGAGGTGGGCGATCTCGGCCGGATTGCCGCCGGCCACACGTGATCGCTTCCTGGCCTCGATCAGCAACATCAGCGCGAGAAGACCTGCGGCTTCGCCGTCGTCGGGGAGCAGGTCGTGGACCAGACGTCCCAGGCGGATCGCCTCGCCGGTCAGCTCCGTCCTGATCGGATCGCCCGAGCTGGATAGGTACCCCTCGTTGAAGATCAGGTAGAGGACGGCCAGCACGGTCGCGCGGCGGTCGGTCACGTCGTCGGCGTCCGGCACGCGGAACGGGATGCGGGCGGCCTTGATCTTGGCCTTCGCCCGGGTGATGCGCCGGGCCATCGTGGTCTCGGGCACCAGGAAGGCGCGGGCGATCTCGGCGACGGTCAGTCCGCCGAGCAGACGGAGCGCGAGCGCCACGCGCGCCTCGGGCGCCAGGGCGGGGTGACAGCACACGAAGATCAGCCGGAGGCGGTCGTCCTCGACGATGCCGGTCGGCTCGTGGGGTGTGGGGTCGTCGATCATCACAGCGGCCTGGTGCTTGGCGTCGCGCAGGTTCTCACGACGGATCCGGTCGATCGCACGGCGCGTGGCCGTCGTCGTCAGCCAGCCACCCGGATTGGGTGGGACACCGTCGTCGGGCCACCGTTCGAGCGCGGCGAGGAGAGCCTCGCCGGCCGCGTCCTCGGCGATGTCCAGATCACCGAATCGGCGGGCCAGCGAGGCCACCACGCGTCCGTACTCGTCGCGATAGATCCCTTCGATCCGCCCGCCGAGCGAACCGTCAGTCACTCCGCGGCGGGATCGGCCTGGAACGGACGGACCTCGACCGGCCCCTGGCAGGCCCTTGAGCCGGCGGCGGCCAGTTTGAGCGCCGTATCCAGATCGGGTGCCTCGATGACCCAGAAGCCGCCGAGGAACTCTTTGGACTCCGCGTACGGCCCGTCGGTGACCACCGCGTCGTTGCCGGTGCCGTCGACCACGGTGGCATCGGCGATGTCTGTCAGACCACCCGCGAACACCCAGTGGCCATCGGTCTGGAGCTGGTCGTTGAAGGTGCCGACATCGGCATACATCTTCTGGATCGCCGGATCGTTGTGATCGACGTCGACGTGGTCCGCGGACGTGCCGTGAACGGAGAGCAGGTACTGAGCCATGATCGTGCCTTTCGTCGGTACTTTCAGGACTGCCTCTCTGGCAGCCTCTCACCAACACCACGAACGGCACGACCTCGATACGACAGGTCCGCCAAAAAACTTTCAGGAATCCTCTGGGGCGGCGTCGGTGCTCCCCGCGTGACGGGGTGCGGTGTCGGTTTCGGGCTCCGGCGGCCGGGTGTTCCCGGGTGCGAGCCAGACCGCGATGGCCGTCGTGACCGGGACGGCCAGCACCAGGCCGATCGCGCCGACCAGGGTGCGGACGACCTCCTGGCCGATCTGCTCGGTGGTCGCGACATCGGCCAGGCTCTGCTGATACGCGGTCACCAGGAGCAGGATCACCATGGCCGAGCCGGCATAGGCGAACACGAGGGTGTAGACGCTGGACGCGATGTGGTCGCGGCCGATCCGCATGGCCGAGGTGAACAGGGAGCGGCGGTTCATCTCCGGTTGGAGGGTCCGCAGCTCCCAGACGGCGCTGGCCTGCGTCACGGTCACGTCGTTGAGGACGCCCAGGCCGGCGATCACCATGGTCGCCGCCGCGATCGCCGACAGGTTCAGCGACGGGACCGTCGCGATCAACAACTGGTCATCCTCCGATCCGATACCCGTGATGTTGGTCCATCCCGTCGCGACCAGACCGATGGATGCTGTGGCCGCGATGCCGAACAGCGTCCCGAACAGCGCGGACGTCGTGCGGATCGAGACGCCGTGGGCCAGATAGAGGACCGCGATCATGATGACGGTCGATCCGACGATCGCGGCGCCGAGCGGTGACTTGCCCGCCAACAGGGCAGGCAACATGAACTGAGTCAATGCCACCAGGGTGACGCCGATCCCGACCAGCGCGAACAAGCCGCGCCAGCGTGCCACCGCCACGACCAGGACCGCGAAGATCGCCGCCAACGCGGTCAACGGAACGCCCCGGCGGAAGTCGACGAACTCGTACGACGCCTCCTGGCCCGATGGCTGCAGCTTGAGCAGTCGCACGTGATCGCCGACGTCGATTCCGGCGGTGTAGCGGGCCGAGTCCAGATCGAAGGTCGCCGTGTCCCCGTCCACGTGGGCCTCGACATGGGCGCAGTCGCCGTCGACGGTCGGGATGTTGTCCGGGCCGAGGCCACCGCTCCCGCAGTCGAACGGCTCGACATGGCTGACGGTGCCGTTGACCTGGGTGACGTCCTGGCCCGCATACGGATTGGGATCGTGCGGCACTTCGTCCGACGCGGGCCAGAGGTGGATCATCGCCGCCACGGCCCCGGCAGCGATCAGGACGACGACGAAGGTCAGGACCGCGGCCAGTCCTCGTCGTGGTGGTCCGTTGTCGATGGGGTCCAGGGTGTTCAGATGTGAATGGGCCACGCTCTCACCCTGCCAGGTCATCGGCCCCGAATCGGCGCACGTCCACGGCGCGGTCAAGATCCAGATCATCCAGGAAGTGCTGGTCGTGGCTGACCACGAGCAGGGCGCCACCGAAGGACTCGAGTGCTTCGACCAGGTGGCGTGTGCTGACCAGGTCGAGGTTGTTGGTCGGTTCGTCCAGCACCAGCAGTTGTGGCGCGACGTCGGCGTGCAGGACGCAGGCGAGTGTGGCGCGCAGCCGTTCGCCGCCCGACAGGGTGCCCACCAACTGGTCGGCGCGACGGGCGCGGAACAGCAGGCGTGCGAGCGCTGATCGCAGCTCGGTCTCCGACTTCGAGGGCGCGGCGGCCCGCAGATTGTCGACGACGGACAGATCCGGATCGAGCAGGTCGAGTCGTTGTGGCAGGTAGCGGGCGGGGACGCGGAGCCTGACGTCGCCCGCCCGTGGCTCGATCATGCCGAGCGCGGTGCACAGCAACGTCGACTTACCGGAGCCGTTGGGTCCGGTGATCGCGATGCGTTCGGGACCACGGACGTCCAGATCGACGGTCAGGTCGACGTGGGGGAGCAGCACCTGCTCCATCGTCAGCACGACGCGTCCGGTCGGCACGACGGTGTCCGGCAGATCGAGCCGGATCTCGCGGTCGTCGCGCACCTTGGCCTCCGCCTCGTCCAGGCGTGATCGCGCGTCGTCGACATCCCCCTGGTGCTGCCCACGCAGTCGCGCGGCTGACACCTCCGCGGCCCGTTTGCGGTTGCCCATCACGATCTTGGGCTCGCGCTTCTGCTCGTACATCTTCTGCCCGTAACGGCGGCGACGAGCCAGCTTGACCTCGGCGTCGGCCAGCTCGCGTCGTTGCTTGCGCAGATCGGAAGCGGCATCGCGCACATCGCGCTCGGCCGCCTCCTGCTCGGCGGCGATCGTCCCGGCGTACTCGTCGTAGCCCCCGGCGAACCAGCGCACCGTGCCTGCGCGCACCTCGCCGATCCGGTCGACGTGGCCGAGCAGCTCACGGTCATGGCTGGCCACCATGAGCAGACCGGTGAACGGGTCGACGACGTCCAGCAGCCGCTCGCGTGCGGCCCGGTCCAGGTTGTTGCTGGGCTCGTCGAGCAGCAGGACGTCGGGCCTGGTCAGGAGACGTCCACCGAGAGCCAGCAGCGTCAGCTCTCCGCCGGACAGTCCGTCCACGTCGCGGTCCAGGGTCAGCCGGTCCAGGCCGAGCCTCCCGAGGACGGCTGCGGCGCGCTCCTCGACGTCCCAGTCGTCGCCGATCGTGTCGAAGTGGGATTGGTCGGTGTTGCCCGATTCGATCGCCCGTAGTGCGGCGATCTGATCGGCAACCTCGAGAACCTCAGCGACGGTGTGTCCGGTGACCGCGTCCTGCGGCAGGTAGGCGATGCGACCGGGGGTCGTCACGCTGCCGGACGTCGGTACCAGGACCCCGGCGATCAGTCGCAGCAACGTCGACTTCCCGGCGCCGTTGGAGCCGACCAGGCCGTAGCGGCCCGGGCCGAGGTCGGTCGTGATCGAGGCCAGCGGCGTATCGCCGTCGGGCCAGGTGAAGGTGAGGTCGTGAAAGGACAAGGTCGCCTGCATGAGCAACTCCGAATGAGGTTGTCAGGGGTGCCGGAGCCGGGCAGATGGCCTCGGGCTCGACGGCGGGACAGCCTCAGAGCTTCATGGTGCGGGCGAACCTCCACGTGGGGATCAGGACGGTTCCAGGTTACCAGTCGCGTCCCACGCGGGTACCGTCGCGGGATGGGTGTCATCGGATTCGCGAACCAAGAGGACTCCGCCGAGTTGATCAAGGCGCTGGTCGACGAGGGCTACACCGCGGACCTGCAGGCCGGCGACGTTGACGCACCGGCACCGTGGGTTCTGACGGTCGAGCCCTTCGACGATCGGGTCATCGAGATGGTCGACGTCTACGGCGGCTGGATCCCCGGCGACGAGCAGTCGCCAGAGTGACAAGTGACGAGCAGTCGCCAGACTAGGTCGTTCAGCCCAGGTGTTCCTTCAGGAAGGCGACCTGGAGGAGTTTGAGGTTCTCGGCGACCTCTTCCTGTGGCGTCATGTGGGTGACGCCCGACAAGGGCAGCACGGTGTGGGGGCGGCCAGCGGCCAGCAGCGCTGACGACAGTCGCAGTGTGTGGGCCGCGACGACGTTGTCGTCAGCCAGGCCGTGGATCAGCATCAGCGGTCGTTCGAGTCCGGAGGCGAGCGGCAGCAGTGAGTTGTCGTCGTAGACCTGGGGTCGAGTATTCGGATCGCCCAGATACCGCTCGGTGTAGCAGGTGTCGTACAAGCGCCACTCGGTCACCGGCGCGCCGGCCACCGCGGCGTGGAACCGGTCGGGGCGCTTCAGCACGGCCAGTGCCGAGAGGTAGCCGCCGTACGACCAGCCGGTGATGCCGACGCGCGCGGCGTCGACGTCGTCGGGGAATGCCTCGGTCACCGCGGCCAGGGCGTCGACCTGATCCTGAAGCGTGACATCGGCGAAGGAATCGAGGATCTCCCGCTCCCAGGCGTGACCGCGGCCGGGCGTTCCGCGGCCATCGGTGACCACGACACAGAACCCTTGGTCGGCCAGCCACTGCGATTCCAGGAACATGCGCGCCGACGCCAGCACTCGCTGCGCGTGCGGGCCACCGTAGGGATCCATCAGCACGGGCAGGCGTTCCGAACCCGGCTGATGATCGCGGGGGAACAGCACAGCGGTGCGCAGATCGCGGACTCCGGCGCTCAGCAGTCGTACCGCGGGCTCGAACGGCGCGGCCTCGGCGACCGACGCGATCTGGACCGGATCGCCGGACTCGGGATGCACGGTCGTGGTAGTGCCGACCCGCTCCAGCCCCGACCGGGTGATGACGGTCGTGCCGCCGCCGATCACGGCCCCATGGATGGCCTGTCCCGTGGTGATCTCGGTCAGTGAGCCGTCGAATCCGATGCGGACGATCTGCACCTCGGTCGGTTCCGACGACGCGGTGGCCACGACACAGTCGTCGAACCATTCGACGATGCCACGCACCTGCCAGCCGTCCGGACTCACCGGCGTCCCGTCGACGACGACGCGACGCCAGCCGTCGGCATCCTCCACCGTCACCAGCCGGCCGTCGGCGACGCGACGTGGACCGGTCGACAGCTCGACCCAGGCCGGATCGGTCAGTTCACGCAGCACCGTGGTGGCGCCCGTCTCCGGATCGACGCTCAGCACGAGGGATGTGCGCTGATCGCGGCTGAGGACCTGGATCACGGGGGCGCCGTATTCGCTCCACGACACCCGCGCCAGGTACTCGAACCTGTCGTGATCCCACTGCACCTCTACCCGTTCACCGTCCAGCCCGATCAGCCACAACGACACGGCAGGATTCGGCGTGCCGGCCGCGGGATAACGCTGCGGGGTGGCCGCGCGGTCAGGGTTCGCGGGATCGGCGATGTGCCACATCTGGACGGGTGACTCGTCCGTGCGCTGCACCAAGAGGCGGGCGCCGTCCGGGGCCCACCAAAAGCCCCGGTATCGGTCCATCTCCTCGGCGGCCAGGAAGTCGGCCTGTCCCCAGGTGACGTTCTCGCCGTCCGGCTCGATCAGAGAACGGTCGTCCTCCCCGTTCAATTCGATGACGCGCAGGGCACCGTCGGTGGCGTAGGCGATGCGCCGCCCGGTCGGGTCCAGATGTGGATCGATCACAGCGCTGCCACCGGTCGGCAGGGCGCGTGTGGACCTGACACCCAGATGCGTGGCCCACAGTTGCCCGGACAGCGCGAAGCAGGCCCATCGGCCCGTGGGGTCGGCGTCGTAGCCGACGATGCCAGCGGCGGATTCGCGCGACCGCTCGCGACGGGAACGCTCCTCGGCCGACAGCTCCTCGTCACCGTCCAGCAAGCTGTCCGGGTCCACGAGGACAGACTCGGTTCCGGTCGCCACGTCCAGCTCCCACAGCCGGCCGGTCCGGGTGACACCGTCCGGCGTGCGTACGAATCGGACCGTGCGACCGTCGGGGGAGACCGTGATGTTGCGCGGCACCCCCAGCGTGAATCGGAGTGTGCGGGCGGCCAGGCGTGGGTACGACACGGTCATGTTCCGATCCTCTCAGTAGCCTGGTTCCATGAACCTGCCCGACCGGCGTCTGCTGCTGGTGCACGCCCATCCCGACGACGAGACCATCGGCAACGGAGCGACCATGGCCAAGTACGTGGCCGAGGGCGCACACGTCACATTGGTCACCTGCACCGCCGGTGAGGAGGGCGAGGTCCTGGTGCCGGAGCTGGAGCACCTCGCCGCGCAGCACGACGACGCACTCGGCCCGCACCGCGTCCAGGAGCTGAAGGCCGCGATGGCCGAGCTGGGTGTCACCGATCACCGGTTCCTCGGCGGCGCCGGCCATTTCCGCGACTCGGGGATGAAGTGGGGCGAGGACGGCCGGGCGACCGTCGCAGACGAGACCCGCCCCGACACGTTCTGGCATGCCGATCTGACCGAGGCGGCCGATCTGCTGGTCCAGATCATCCGCGAGATCCGTCCGCAGGTCGTGGTCACCTACGACCAGATCGGCGGCTACGGGCATCCCGACCACATCCAGGCACACCGCGTCGCGACGTACGCCGTCGCGCTGGCCGGAGTGCGGTCGTACCGGCCCGATCTGGGCGAGGAGTGGACCGTCGCGAAGGTCTACTGGAGCGCGATGTCCCGCAGCCAGATGGCCGAGGGTATCCGTGCTCTGCGCGCTGCGGGCGACGAGACCGCGTTCGAGGGCATGGACCCCGACAACCTCGCCTGGGGATCACCGGACGAGGAGCTCGATGCCGTCATCGATGCACCCGAGTTCGCCGATGCCAAGATGGCCGCGATGAAGGCGCACGCCACGCAGATCACGGTCGACGGACCGTTCTTCGCGCTGTCGAACAATCTGGGCAATCAGGTGTGGGGCACCGAGCACTACCGGCTCGCGCAGGGCGAGCGCGGTCCGGTCGCGAACGACGGGTTCGAGCACGACCTGTTCGCCGGCCTGTGACGTGATCCGGATCGGCCTGCTCCTGATCGGAGCGTGGACGGGCCTGGTCGGCATGCTCGTCCACCGCCAGGCCACCGTCGCGGGCGGTGTCGTGTGGCCGTGGGGGCTGGTCCTGGTCCTGATCGTCACGGCCGCCGTCGTGCACGCCGCGAACGGACTGTTCCGTGTCGGTGCGGCCTGGTTCGCGCTCGGCTGGGCGCTGATCCTGATGCTCGAACGGATCATCGGTGGAACGTCCTATCTGGTCGCCACCGACTGGGTCGGCTGGACGTTCATGCTCGGCGGCCTCGGGGTCATCACTGTCGAGGTGGCCCGGGGTTCTAGGCTTGGAGCGTGACGGTGGCCGTGGATCAACGCGAGTTCCGCGACGCCTTGTCCCGTTTCGCCAGTGGAGTGACCGTCGTGTCGACCGTGCACGACGGCATCGATCACCTGATGACCGCCAGCGCGTTCACCTCGGTCTCTCTCGAGCCTCCTCAGGTGTTGGTGTGTTCACACCGCACCAGCCGGTTCCACGACGCCGTCCTCGAATCGGGGATCTGGGGAGTGTCGATCCTGGCCGAGGAGGGCATGAAGGCGTCCGCCTGGTTCGCTCATCGCGGTCGCCCCCTGGACCGGCAGCTCGAAGGCATCGCTCACCACCGTGGTCCCAGCGGCGTGGCGCTGCTGGATGAGGCACTGTCGTGGTTGGAATGCACCACGGTCGCGGCCCATGACGGCGGCGACCACACGATCCTGGTCGGGTCGGTCGTCGGCGCCGCGGTGCGCGACACCCTGGACGATCCGTTGCTGTACTACCGCTCGCACTACGGGACCATGGTGCGACTGGATGAGTCCGAGAAGACCGTGTACGAGGGGGACGCATGACGCGCCCGACTGACGACGACAATCCCGCCGACGGCACCGACGGCACCGACGGCGAACAGGACGACCTGTTCGCCGAGGTCGACGCTGCCATGTCGACGCCTCCGCGCCGCGACAGCGAGACGTTCGGTGTGAACGCTGCCGACGTCCCTCAACCGGCCGAGGTCGTCGAGGACGCCGAGGAGATCGATCTCGCCGACGAGACACCCGACCCCGAGCCGGAACCGCAGACGGAGCCCGAGCCAGTGGCGGAAGAGACAGTCGTGCAGCCACCGCCACCGCAGACCGATCCGGTCACGAGCCTGCCGCCACCGGACAACGAAGCCACCACCGTCCAGCCCCCGGTGTCGGCCTATGACGATCTGTTCGCCCCGGCCGCTGCCGGGGTGCCTCCCGTCGATCCGCCGCAGGACGAGCCGTTCCTCGATGACGAGGAACCGCCGCGGTCACCCCCAGTCGTTCCGCATTGGGGACGCCGGATCCTGATCGGCGCGGTGCTGTTGCTGGGTCTGGCCTACGTGGGCGGTTACTTCCTGACCGGCATGCGGATGCCGGCGAACGCCACCATCGCCGGCGTCGATGTGTCGGGCAAGTCACCGGAGAAGGCGCGTGCGCTGCTGACCAGCAAACTCACACCGCACACCGAAGACGACATCACGCTGACCCACGAGAAGCAGGAGTTCACCATCAAGCCGGCCGATGCCGGACTCTCGCTGGACGTCGACGCATCCGTCAGCGCCGCCGGTGGTGAATCCAGCTGGGACCCCCGCGACATGGCCGCACTGTTCTTCGGCACCCACGACCACGACGCCGTGGTGGACGCCGAGAGCACCAAGATCGCGGCAGTGCTGGGCTCGATCGGCGAGACGGTCGACATCCCGGTCGTCCAACCGCAGATCACCTTCCCGGACGGCAAGCCCACCGCGCGGCAGCCTGAGGAAGGTACGGTCCTCGACAAGACGAAGACGACCGACCTGATCAAGCATCTGTTCGTCGGCGACGCCGATGCGACCACGATCGTGATGAGGACGGTGCAGCCGGCCGTCGATGCCGAAGGCCTCCAGGAGGCGATGGACGGCATCGCGCAGACGATCGTCAGCGGTCCTGTGGCCATCAAGGTCGGCGAGAAGTCGATCGACCTGCCCGTCACCGCGTATGCCCCCGCGACGGTCGTCCGGGTCGAGGACGACGAGCTCAAGCCGTACATCGACCCCAAGACGCTGGCCGAACCCCTGCTGGATTCCACGACCGGCATCGGTAAGAAGGCTGTCGACGCCACGGTCGAGCTCAAGAACGGCAAACCGGTCGTGGTCCCGGGCAAGGAGGGTGTGGGCCTGCATCCGGACGAGATGGCCGAGAAGCTGCTGCCTGCCATCGCCGCTACGGGCGACGAGCGCAGCGTGTCGATCGAGGCCACGGTCGTCGACCCGCTGTTCACGACCGAGGACGCCAAGAAACTCAAGATCACCGAGAAGATCAGTTCCTTCACGACCGAGTACCCGCCCGCGGCGTACCGCGACACCAACCAGGGTCGCGCTGCCGAACTGATCAACGGCACCATCATCAAGCCCGGTGAGACGTTCAGCTTCAACAAGATCGTCGGCGAACGCACGCAGGCCAACGGCTTCGTCTCCGGCACCGTCATCAACGGGGGTGTGTTCCGCGAGGAGTTGGGCGGCGGCGTGTCACAGGTCGCGACGACGATGTACAACGCCGGATTCTTCGGCGGCATGGACGATGTCGAGCACCATCCGCATGCGTTCTACATCAACCGGTACCCGGTCGGCCGTGAGGCGACCGTGTACTGGGGCAGCCTGGATCTGCGCTGGAAGAACTCCACCGACTACGGCGTCCTGATCCACGCCTGGGTCGACAAGAGCGGGCCGGGGCGCAACGGCAGGATGAACGTCGAGTTGTGGAGCACCAAGATCTACGACATCAAGGCCGGCCTGTCGGCCAAGCGCAACTTCCGGTCGCCCGGAACCCGCTACGACGACACCAACCGGTGTGTGCCGCAGTCGCCGATTCAGGGCTTCGACATCGATGTCTACCGCACGTTCTACTCCGGCGGCAAGAAGGTCAAGACTGAGACCGACACCGCCGTTTACCAGGCCGCCGATCACGTGATCTGTGGCAAGAAGCCCAAGGCGGCCGACGCGGACGACGACTGATGAGGTGGCCGGCCGGGGCGTTGCTGGTGTTGACGGTCGGCTGCGCCCCCGGCAGCGCGGTGACGGAGCGCGATCGCGTCGTTCCGGATCCCACCCCGCCTCCCGCTGCGGCCGTCGTCGACTATCAGTTGGGCGGCGCGTACGAGCCGGCCGATGAGGTGCAGATCGTCTCGCGTGATCGCACCGATGACTCGATCGATGGCTTGTACTCGATCTGCTACGTCAATGCGTTCCAGACCCAGCCTGACGCCGGCACCTGGTGGGTGACCCATCACGACGACCTCCTGCTGCGTGACGATGCCGGCGAGCTGGTCGAGGACGAGGGCTGGCCAGGGGAGTACCTGTTCGACATCTCGGTCGAACAGAAGCGGTACGAACTCGCCGCGATCATGGGTGACTGGTTCGCCCAGTGCGCCGCCGACGGCTTCGATGCAGTGGAGCCGGACAACCTCGACTCATTCACGCGCTCCGGCGGACTCCTCGATCAGGCCGATGCCGAGGCGTTCGCTGCGATCCTGGTCGCCGACGCCCACGCGCTCGACCTGGCGATCGGTCAGAAGAACACGGCCGAGATCGACGGTGCGGAGCTGGGCTTCGACTTCGCGGTCGCCGAGGAATGCGCCGTGTACGACGAATGTGGTGACTACACGACCATGTACGGCGGCCACGTCATCGAGATCGAGTACACCGACAACGGTCGTGACGCGTACGCCTCAGCGTGCGCCGAGGCCGCGGGGAAGCGGTCGATCCTGCTGCGCGATCGAGACGTCGTCCCTGCCGGCGATCCGGACTACGTGTACGACCACTGCTGACCTCACATCGGGCGGATCAGCGAGGTGTCAGGTATCGGTATTCGTGGTGCGTCGTGAATCCGAACGGCTCGTACAGAGCGAGCGCGGCGTGGTTGTCCCGCATCGTCTGCAGGTAGACCTTGTCGGCGCCACGCTCGGCTGCCCAAGCCAGCGATGTCGTCACGATGCGCCGGGCCAGGCCCTGTCGGCGGTGGCCTGGTGACACCTCGACGGCCGCCAGGCCGGCCCATTCGCCCGTCACGACGACGCGGCCGATCGCGACCGGAGGAGAGCCGATCGACACGAACCCGACGGTCCGCGGACCATCCAGCACCTGCCTGGCGGCGTCGACCTGTGTCGGCTCGATCCGCGGGTACAGCGACATCCAGTCGTCGGTCAGATCGGTCGCGACGTCGACCTCGGGGTCGATCGCTGCCTTGCCGAGGTCGGCGACCTGCACGATCGCGCCCGGCCTGGCGCCATGTAGGGGCTGCCAGCCGTGGTCGAGAAAAGTCTGCTCGGCGAGGGATCCGACGATCACCTGCGCCAACGGCGGCAGGCCGCGAGACCGATAGAAATCGGTGACGTGGTCGATGGCGCTCCCGATCCCGGCGCCGGGATCGCCCACGACGAGCGCCGAGTTCGCCCGGCCCGTGAACCCGCCGGACGCGCGGAGCTCCCAGTCACCCAGAGGCTCGGACTCGACTGCCGGCCAGCCGCGCGAGGTGATCCGTGCGAGCGTCTCGGCGTCCACCCGGTGCGCCGGTCGGCTGCGTGCCGGTCGGTCGGGGACGATCCGCCACACGATGATCGCGCTGGGTTCGACCGCGACGATCGCGCCATCACGCTGCTCGATCGAGATGCTCTCCGCGACGCCGATCACGCGGCCGATCACATCGCGTGCACCGTCGCCGTCACGATGACGCACCGTGACACGTCGCCCGATCACGTCCGAGGTCAATTGCACCCTGTCAGACTAGGGAAGGCCCTGCCTGTGACGGCCGTCACGCACCAGCGTCCATTAGGTGGACCTGATGTGCGAACCCTTGGCGTGGGCCGCGATACTTGAGCCGACCGTTGAAGGAGAGTCGAGCCAGTGACCTACGTGATCGCCCAGCCGTGTGTGGACGTCAAGGACCGCGCCTGTGTCGACGAGTGTCCGGTCGATTGCATCTACGAGGGCAAACGCATGCTCTACATCCACCCCGACGAGTGCGTCGACTGTGGTGCGTGTGAGCCGGTCTGCCCGGTCGAGGCCATCTTCTATGAGGACGACACGCCCGATGAGTGGAAGGAGTACTACGACGCGAACGTGCACTTCTTCGACGATCTGGGCTCCCCGGGCGGTGCTGCCAAGCTCGGCGAGCTGGACCAGGACCACGCGATGATCGCGGCCCTGCCGCCTCAGAACCAGGAATGATGAACGGGCCGGTCTCGGCGCGGTTCCCGGACTTCCCGTGGGACACGCTGGCCGACGCGAAGGCCCGCGCCGTCGCACATCCTGACGGCATCGTCGATCTGTCCATCGGCACCCCGGTCGACTCGGCACCCCGGATCGTGCAGGACGCGCTCACGGCCGCCGCGGACGCTCATGGCTACCCGACCGTCTGGGGCCCCGAATCGCTGCGCGCAACGGTGGGCACCTGGCTGGATCGCCGATTCGGCATCCCCGGCATCACGCCGGATGTCGTGCTGCCGACCATCGGCTCCAAGGAGCTGATCGCCAATCTGTGTGTCCAGCTCGGCATCGGCGACGGCGATCTGGTGGGCGTGCCCGAGCTGGCCTATCCGACGTACGAGGTCAGTGCCCGGTACGCGGGTGCGACACCGGTGCTGACCGACTCGATCACCACGTTCGGCCCACAGCGTCCGGCGCTGGTGTTCATCAACTCGCCGGCCAATCCGCACGGCCAGGTGTTCGGCAAGGACCATCTGCGCAAGTGGGTCGAGTTCGCCCGTGAGCGCGACACGATCCTGGTCTCCGACGAGTGCTATCTGGAGTTCGTCTGGGAGGGCGAGCCGGCGTCCGTGCTCGATCCGGAGGTCAACGGCGGGTCGCTGGACCACATTCTCGCTCTGAACTCGCTGTCCAAGCGGTCGAATCTGGCCGGCTACCGCGATGCGTTCGTGGTCGGCGACCGGGCGCTGGTGCACGAACTCTTGGCCGTCCGTAAGCACCTGGGCTTCATGCTCCCCACACCGGTGTCCGCCGCGATGGAGGCCGCGCTGGGCGACGACACCCATGTCGACGAACAGCGTGAGCGCTACCGTGCGCGCCGTGCCATCCTGCGTGACGCCTTGGAGGGCGCGGGCTTCGAGATCACGTACTCCGAGGGCGGGCTCTATCTGTGGGCCACCCAGAACAAGCCCTGCCGGGAGACGATCGACTGGCTCGCCGAGCGCGGCATCCTGGCCGCTCCCGGCGACTTCTACGGCCCCCGGGGCACCGAGCACGTCCGGGTCGCGTTCACCGCGACGGACGAGCGCATCGCCTCCGCCGCGACGCGCCTGGCCTGACTAGTTGGTGCTGGCTACGACGGTCGAGGTGAAGGCCTTCGGGTCATCGGTCCAGCCCTGATCGGAGTCGTCATCGGTCCAGATCCGACCGTCGAAGCGCACCGTGGTCAGCCCGAGATTCACTGCGTTGGCGACCAGATAGTGCGCGACGGCCCACCCGCGGGCATTGACGTCCGCGGCGTCGCCCTCGAGCGGGATCTGCAGATCGTCGCCGTCGACGACCACCTCCAGGCCGAAGGCCTGCCGCACGTCCTGTGCCGCGGTCGAGGAGCTGCCGCTGTCGCGCGGATTGACGACGCAGGAGAACTCGGCCGGGCTGTAGCCGCGCAGGGTGGAGGCGAGTGCGCGGGCGTAGTCCTCGTGTTGTGCGTAAGCGCCCGGATGGCCCGAACGCTGCACCTCCTGGGCGGCTTCGGTGATGGCCATCGACTCATAGCCCGTGACCTTGACCAGGCCGTCGTAGAACCTGCCGATCGAGTAGTGCGGGTCGAGGATCTGCTCGACGGTTCCCCAGCCCTGACTGGGCCGCTGCTGGAACAGCCCGACCGAGTCACGATCGCCGAAGTCGATGTTGTGGATCTTGGACTCCTGGAACGCCGTCGCGATCGCGATCGTGGTCGCTCGAGGTGGCAGACCGCGCTTCTGGGCGATGGCGGCCATCAACGCTGCCCATTGGGCCTGCTCCAGGTCGATCTGAGCGCGCACGTCGCCGACCTCGGCGACGCAGTACTCGCTACGTACCGGGTCCCGATCACGCACGATCACGGCCACCAGGGCGATCGCGGCCGCCAACGCCAGGGCGAGAACCCACCTCAGGCGCATCGGGGCACGTTCCGATCAGTTCGCGTGCAGCGCCGCGTTGAGTTCGATACCGGTACGCTCGCCGCGCGGCCGGACCTCGAGCGCGCCGGACTCGGAGTTGGTCCAGAACTGCAGACCGTTCTCCCCGGACAGTTGCGACGCCTTAACGATCGTGCCGTCGGGCAGCCGGACTTTGGAGCCGGCCGTCACATACGTGCCGGCCGCGACGACGCAGTCATCGCCCAAGGAGATGCCGATGCCCGCGTTGGCACCGATCAGACTGCGCGCACCGACCCGGATGACCTCCTTGCCGCCGCCGGACAGCGTGCCCATGATCGACGCGCCACCACCGACATCGGTGCCGTCGCCCACCACGACGCCGGCCGAGATCCGACCCTCGACCATCGCGTGCCCCAGGGTTCCGGCGTTGAAGTTGACGAAGCCCTCGTGCATGACCGTCGTGCCCTCGGCCAGATGGGCTCCCAGCCGGACGCGGTCGGCGTCGCCGATGCGCACCCCGGACGGGATCACGTAATCGGTCATCCGGGGGAACTTGTCGACGCTGGTGACTGCCACATTCAGTCCTGCCGCGCGCGCACGGGTCCGCGTCGCCTCGAAGCCGTCGACCGCGCAGGGGCCGATCGACGTCCACACGACGTTCGTCAGCAGCCCGAACTGACCCTCCAGGCTGAGTCCGTGCGGCTGCACGAGGCGGTGCGACAGCAGGTGCAGGCGCAGCCACACGTCGTAGGTGTCGGCGGGCGCGGCGTCCAGGTCGGCGATCTCGGTGTGGACCACGACCCGTTCGACGTCGCGCACCTCGTCGGGGCCGGCCAGTGCCGTCAGATCGACCGGTCCGGGAGCGTCGGTGGGGGAGCCGAGCGCCGGCTCCGGGTACCAGACGTCCAGAACCGCACCGTCCCTCGTGAGCGTCGCGACACCGTCACCGTAGGCAGAAGTCATGGGTCAAACCTATCTAGATGACCTCAGTCCCCGGGCAGGCCGTCCTGGGTGCACAGATCGCCGATCTGGTCGGTCGTGTCCGCCTTGAGATGACCGAAGAACTGCAGGGCTCGCTCCCGGTCCCAGTGGACCGCGAAATCGGCCAGCGGAACCGTGCAGTTCAATCCATCGCCCCCCATGACGCCCGACAGCTTGATCGCGAACCGCGCCAGCGACAGCGGGCCGACGTTGTCGCCGATCGTCAGCGCCCCGGCCGAACCGGACGCGGTGGAGTAGTACCGGAACGGGTTGATGACCGTCCACGGCGAGCGGACCTTCTGGCCGATCTGCCCGATCACCTCACGCTGGCTCTGCACGCGCTGGATGTCCTGGGTCGCGTACGTGTGCCGGTTGCGTGAATAGGCCAAGGCGGTCTTGCCGTCGACGGTCTGGCAGCCCTTCTTGATGTCCAGGCCGGAGTCCTTGTCCTTCAGGTCCTCCTTGGGGCACAGCTCGATGCCGCCCACGGAGTCGACCACCTTGACCAGTCCGCCGAATCCGATCTCGACATAGTCGTCGATGCGCACGCCGGTGGTCTGTTCCAGCGTCTCGACCAGAAGCTTGGGTCCGCCGTAGGCGTACGCGGCGTTGATCTTGGTCGTGCCGTGGCCCGGGATGGGGACCAGTGAATCGCGGGGGATCGACACCAGGACCGAAGGGCCGGATCCCACGTGCAACAGCATGATCGTGTCGGTGCGGCCGTTGCCGCCGCCGTCACCGCCGGTGGACAGTTCCTTCTGCTCCTCAGGGGTCAGACCACGACGGCTGTCCGATCCGACGAGCAGATACGTCGTGCCGGGCTGATCGGCCGGACGATCGCCGTCGGGTTCGGCATCGACGCGAGCGATCTTGCCCCACGCCCAGATCGGCACCGCGATCAGGAAGATCAGCCACGCGACGAGGAGCACCAGGACCCAGCGGAACCGATGCTTGCGCTTCGGCTTCTTCGGCGTGGGCGCGGAACCCGATCCACCGGCCGGCGGCAGATTCGGCGGCGGCAGGGGATCCTCTCGCGCCGGAGGTGCCGCGGACGGCTGCGCGGCCTTCTTGGGATCGCCGTACAGCCAGTCGTAATCGCCGGAACGGGGGTCGGACATGCCCCGAAGGTACCCGCCGAGACTGAGAATTCCGGGCAGCAGAAATCTGGTGCCGGATCGGCGCGCCTCGTTGGTCCGATGTGTCGCGTCGCAATACTGGAAGGCGCTTCGGCACCTTCCCCGACGTGAGGACCCCATGCCTGATGTTCGCTCGAGCGTGATGGGCGGCTCGTACGACCGAGCCGCCGACACCTCGGCCCGGATCCAGTTCCGCCGTGGCCTGACGCTCACGGCGATGACGCTCGTGCTGCCCGGGTCCGCGCAGATCGTCTCCGGCAACCGCAAGGTGGGTCGCATCGCGATCCGCGTGTGGTTGGCGCTCGTGCTCGCCGCTCTCGTCGTGCTCGTCATCGCCCTGACGTCGCGCCGCGGACTGTTCTCGCTGGTCACCAACCCTCGGCTGTTGACGCTGCTGACTTGGGGACTGGTCGTCCTGGCCGTCGTCTGGGTCGCCTTGCTGATCGATGCGTGGCGCCTCGGCCAACCACTCACGATGGCGCGAGGTCACCGTCTGTGGATGACAGGACTGAACTCGGTCCTGTGTTTCGCGACCGCCGGAACCCTGCTGTACGCGGCCCACACGGTGCATGCGGGCGGTGAAGCGCTCGATACCGTGTTCGCGTCGAACACCGTCTCCGACGCCCACCACGGCCGCTACAACGTCCTGCTCCTCGGCGGCGACTCCGGTCCCGACCGCTCCGGCGTACGTCCCGATTCGCTCACGGTCGCCAGCATTGATGCCGACACCGGCCGCACCGTCCTGGTCGGCCTGCCGCGCAATCTGCAGGAAGTGCCGTTCAAGCCCGGTTCGGTCATGGACAAGCAGTTCCCCGACGGATTCGACTGCGACGGCTGCTATCTCAATGCCGTCAACACGTGGGCCAACGATCACGCCGACCTGTTCGCCAAGGAGTATCCGGGCATGGAGCACCCCGGGCTCGAGGTCACCAAGGACACGGTCGAGGAGATCACCGGCCTGAAGATCAACTATTACGTGATGGTCAACATGAAGGGGTTCAGCAAACTCATCAACGCGGTGGGCGGCGTGAACGTCAATGTCCAAGAGCGCACGGCGATCGGCGGTATCGGCTCGCCGATCCGCGGTTACATCGAGGCCGGCGAGCAGAAGCTCACTGGAGATCAGGCGCTGTGGTACTCGCGCAGCCGTGTGGAGAACGACGACTTCTCCCGTATGGGACGCCAGAAGTGCGTCATGAGCGCGATGCTGCACCAGTTGAGTCCCAAGAGCGTTCTGACCAATGCGCAGGCGATCGCCGAGTCGAGCGCAGAGATGCTGTCGACCGACATCCCCCGCCAAGATCTCGCGACGTTCATGGATCTGGCCATCAAGGCCAAAGGCCAGAAGATCTCCAGCGTGTCGCTGGTGCCTCCGGTTATTTACACCGGCAATCCGGATTACAAGAAGGTCAGGTCAATGGTCGGCACTGCCATCGACAAGGCCGAGGGAAAGAAGAAGTCTGCCGCGAAGGTGGGGATCCTGAAGGCCAAGCTGACTGTCCCGGACGTGTCGAAGGGCAAAGACCCCAAGGCCGCGAATCAGAGTGATGATGTCGCCGCGTCGTGTTGACCACGACTGAGACTTGGCTGTGACTTTGCCATCCTGAGTAGGTCATGGGTGGCCCCGTCAGTGATAATGGGGAGTCGCTCCCTGATCATCTTGAGGACCCATGTCGCATCGCGCCACTTTGCTTGGGCGCGGCTACCAGGACAGCCACCTGGATTCGCCACGCCTGAGGTTCCGGCGTGCCCTCCTTCTGGGTCTGATGACGCTTGTCGTCCCCGGATCGGCACAACTTGCCGTGGGGCGCAAGTGGGTCGGGGCGTGCGCCGTCACAGTGTGGCTCGCGGTCGTCGGTGCAGTCGGCGCGCTCTTGTGGCGGGCCCGTTCCGACAGGGCCGGGGTCATCAATCTGCTGACCAACCCTGACACCCTCATGTACGTGCGCGCGGCACTCGTCCTGCTGGCGGGATTGTGGCTTCTGCTGTTCATCGATGCATGGCGGCTCGCTGGTCCGCGACGCCTGAGTTGGACACGTGGAATAGCGCTGACGCTGGTCAACGTCGCCGTGATGGGTGCCATTGCAGGGTCGGCCGCGTACGCCACGCAGGTCATCGGGGCGTCCCGCGATGCGGTCAAGAAGGTCTTCACGGCGACGGAGACGACCGAGCCGCTCGAAGGCCGATACAACATTCTGCTGATCGGCGCTGACTCCGGGCCCGAGCGGACCGGAATCCGAACTGACTCCCTGACGGTCGCCAGCATCGACACGACGACGGGTAAGACCGTTCTGGTGTCGATTCCGCGCAACCTGCAGAATGTCCCCTTCCCGGAAGACTCTCCGATGCACGCGGTGTACCCGTACGGGTTCAACTGCGGATCCGAGTGCCTGATCAACGCGGTCCACACCTACACGCAGAACCGCAAGGATCTGTACCCGGATGCCGAAGACCCGGGCATGGAAGCGACGTTCGATGCGGTCGAAGGTGCGACGGGACTGAAGATCAACTACTACTTCATCATCAACCTCAAAGGCTTCCGGTCATTGATCAATGCCGTGGGTGGAGTGGATATCGACGTCAAGACCCGTATCGCGATGTTCGGACACGATGATGCTTGGAAGAACACCTACATCGAGCCGGGCTTGCAACATCTCGATGGACAGCAGGCTCTGTGGTACGCGCGTAGTCGCGTGCAGTCCGACGACTACACGCGCATGGGCCGCCAGAAGTGCCTGCTCGCGGCGATGCTGGATCAACTGACTCCCACGACGGTCGTGACTAACGCAGTGGGTATCGCCGACTCGAGCAAGGAGCTGTTGAGCACAGATATGCCGCGAACGGAGATCGGGCAGTTCGCCGAGTTGGCCTTGAAGGCACGTACCGAGAAGATTGTCACGGTCTCCCTGGTCCCTCCCGAGGTCGACACGATCAATCCGAACTTCGATGCCATCCACCAGATGGTGCAGGCCGGCATCGACACATCGGAGAAGTCGACAGCCAGCAGCGGACCGAAGGGCAAGGATACGGCCGACGACTCCAGTCAGCGGTCGGCCAACAACTCGGACGACCTCAAGGCTGCTTGCTGACCTTCGCGCCTACCTGCTCTGGGCGTCCTCGTAGGCCGCGATCACCTCGTCGGTGGGACCGTCCATCATGAGGACGCCCTTCTCGATCCAGACCACGCGATTGCAGGTGTCCCGGATCGAGCGCATCGAGTGCGACACCAGGAACACGGTACCGGCGTTGTCGCGGATCTCACGAATACGAGCCTCGGAGCGATTGCGGAACTTCTGATCGCCCACGGCGAGCGCTTCGTCGACGATGAGGATCTCGTGTGTTCGTGCCGTCGCGATGGCGAACTTGAGACGTGCCGTCATGCCCGAGGAGTAGGTACGCATGGGCAACTCGATGAAGTCGCGAATGCCGGAGAACTCGACGATGTCGTCGTACTTGGCCTCGACCTCGTCAAGGGTGAGGCCGAGTGCCAAACCACCGAGGATCACGTTGCGCTCGCCTGACAGATCCTTGATCAGCGCGGCCCCGACGCCGAGCAGGCTGGGGCGCGAAGCGGCGTAGATGGATCCCTGCGATGTCGGTGTCAGCCCGACGATCGCGCGCATCAGCGTCGACTTTCCCGAGCCGTTCGTGCCGATCACGCCGATGGAGTCATTCTCGTACGCCGTGAAGGAGACGCCCTTGAGAGCGTGCACGGTTCGGGTCTTGCGTTGTCGCTGCATGAGGCGCCGCCCCGAATCGGCGGCGGTCGGCCGCTTGCCGGTGGCGAAGACCTTGTACTCGACGTGCACATCGTCGACGACGACGACGGGCTTGCGGTCAGTCGGTGCGGCCATAACGCTCCTCAGCGGCCCAGAAGAACAGCGTCCCGAACGCAAGCATGCCGGCGGCCCACGCAGTGCCGTACCACCAGTATTCGGTCGGCATCGTGTACTGCGGCCCGGAGAGAAGGATGGCGCGACCCAAGGTGAGGAACTCGTGGATCGGCTGGAAGTCGGCGATGCGCATCAAGGTCGGATGGTCGTGGAACCGGGCTTCGACGCTGAAGAAGATGCCCGATGTGTAGAAGAAGAATCGCGAGATGAAGGGCAGCAACTGAGTGAGGTCGCGGAAGTGCACCGTCAACCGGGCCGTCACGAGCGTGAGCCCCGCGTTGAAGATCGTGAACAGCACCACCAAGGGGATCAGGAGCAACCACGAGGGCTGCGGACGGCTACCTGACACCACTGCGGCCAGCAGCATGATGACGACCATCGGACCGAACTGCAGGAAGCGTTGCGCGACCAAGGCCAGCGGCAGAGACATTCGAGGGAAGCTCAGGCTTTGGACCAGGGCCGCGTTGGCCGTGATGGACTTGGCTCCGGTGGTGAAACAGGTCGAGAAGTACTCGAACATCATGACGCCGATGACCAGATAGGGCACGAAATCGTCGATCTCGCGGCGGGTCTGGAGCAGCACTCCGAAGATCAGTCCGTACACGCCCGCGTTGAGCAGCGGTTTCAGCACGACCCATGCCATGCCGAGCCGATTGCGGCCGTTCTCGGCCTCGAGTCGGAATCGTGCGAGTGAGCCGATGAACTCACGCCGGCGCCACACCTCGGCGAGGTATCTGCCCAGCGGCGGCCGACCACCCACACGGTGCAGGCCGTACTGCGCCGCTTCGTCGGCGACTGTCATGCGGTTCCTCTGGGTGGGCTGATTGACGTCGGTGTCCCGAGCGAGTCTAGGGGATCGGGCCGGCGATCTCGGCGGCCTCCTGGCTCGCCACGCGGGCGATCTGGTCGGGCGTGGCGGACGTCACGATCACCAGGGAGCCGTTCCCCAGACACGCGGCGATCAGCCGACGCGCATCGGCGACGAGATTCTGGGGGACCAACAGCAGTCGGTGCGCATCGGGGGCGATCTGCTCCAGTAGATCGGCGTGCGTCGTCCGGCAACCGGGCAGGTCGAGTGCGAGCGTGGACGGCTCGGGCGGATCCAGCGGCACGAAGTAGTCGCTGTGGCCCGGCACCTCGACCGCCAGATCGAGGAATCCGGCCGGCGGCTCGACAAAGCGACCGCCGAGCGGGCGCAGTGACGCGGCGACCCGGTGAGGCTCATCACCTCGGAGCTCGGGGCCGCTGATGCCGATGTCGGCCTCGTCCTCGACGACGGCAGCGCCGACATTCCACGCCGATAACAGCCACACCATGCGCAGCCAGTGCGACGGCAGTCCGATCCGTACGCGCGTGCCCGGTTCGGCGTCGAGGTCGTCGATCAGGAAGTTCGACGTCTTGGCGACCCAGTTGGCGGTCGTGGTGGCGCTCAGCTCGACCCGTTCACCGGTCGACTGGTCGTAGTAGGTGACCAGTGGAGCGGCCGGCTGGGAGCGGTGAGCGAGCAGATCGGCGAGTGTGGGTGACGACACAGCGGGCATGGTACGGGGTGCCTCCAGCAAATCCGGCTTGACTTGCAGGGGTGACAGGTATGTAATTCCACACATGTCATTCGATCAGGGTCTGCCCGTGGAGTTCACCGAAGAGCTCATGTGGCAAGAGCGTGCGTTGTGCGCACAGACGGACCCCGAGGCCTTCTTCCCGGAGAAGGGCGGATCGACACGTGAGGCCAAACGTGTGTGCCTGACGTGCGACGTCCGCGGGGAGTGCCTCGAGTACGCCCTCGCCCACGATGAGCGGTTCGGCATCTGGGGCGGGCTGTCCGAACGTGAGCGCCGCAAGCTGAAGAAGCGCGCCTGACGGCGTCGCGACGGTAGTCGCTAGGCTCGCGGGGTGAGCGAGTCGGCACAGTTACGTCATTGGCTGGACGACCCGCCCACCGTGGCGGCGGTCCTGGTGACCCACAACGGTGCCGCGTGGCTGCCCAAGGTCCTGCAGTCGTTCTCGTCGATGTTCCACGCCCCCGATGTGTGGCGTGCGGTCGACGTCCATTCCGGCGACGGCAGCCGGCAGTTGGTGCAGGACTCGTTCGGACCTGATCGTGTCGTGCTGGCGCCGCGCCGCACGGGATTCGGTGCGGCGGTGCGGCTCGCACTCGAGTCGATGCCGCGCACCGACTGGATCTGGTTGCTCCACGACGATGCGACGGTTCTGCCCGGAACCCTGTCCGGTCTGCTCGATGTCGCCACCAGCGCCGACGACATCGCCGCAGTCGGCCCCAAGATCCGCGAATGGCCTTCACTGCGGCGCCTGGTCGAGGTCGGTGTCACCGTCACCCGTGCCGGTACGCGGGAGACCGGACTGGAGTCCGGTGAGCCCGACGCCGGCCAGCACGATCGTCCGCGCGACGTCCTGGCGGTGAGTACCGCGGGGATGCTGGTGCGCCGCGATGTATGGGACGAACTGGACGGCCTCGATCCGGAGTTGCCGCTGTTCTACGACGACATCGACTTCGGCTGGCGGGTCAAGAAGGCCGGCTACCGCATCCGTACCGCTCCGGCCGGAGTGATGTTCCACGTCGAGGCCTCGCGCCGCGGCGTGCGGCGCCAGGTGCGGGGCGACCTGCCCGATTGGGAGCAGCGCCGTGCCGCGATCTGGACTCAGTTGGCCAATGCGGGTCGTCCGACGTTCTGGTGGCAGTACCTGCGGTTGTTCGTCGGGACCCTGCTGCGCTGTCTGGGACTGCTGATCGTCAAGGACCCGGAAGCGGCCGGCGACGAGTTGATGGCCCTGCGCTCGGTGTATCTGCACCCGGTGCGGCTGATGCGGGCCCGTCGCCGGCGTCGCCGGACCGCGCGGCATGGCACCAAAGCCGTCCGGCCGTTGCTGGCGCCCCTCTGGTTGCCCTATCGACATGCGTACGACACGGTGCGCGAGGCAGCCACCGCGATCGTGCGACCCGAGACCGTGGTCACGGTGGGTCGCCGGTCCACGACCCTGGACCAGACACCGGAGGAGGCCGAGGACCTCGACGAGGGTCCGTCGTGGCTGTGGCAGCGGCCCTGGTTCGCCACGGTCTGCGTTCTGGCGCTCATGGCGGTCGTGGCGGGGCGCGATCTGATCGGCGGGCTCACCCGCGGTATCCAGGGCGGTGCGCTCCCACGTTCTCCGGAGTCCGCGCACGGTTGGTGGGACCTCCTGGTCGGCAGCGACCGCGCGGTCGGCCTGGTGGATGCGGTACCGCCGCTGTTCGCACTGCCGCTGGCGGTGCTGGCGACCCCGGTGTGGACGCGACCTGATCTGCTGGTGACCGTGGTGATGCTGGCGGCCGTCCCGCTCGCTGCGCTGGCGGCGCACCGATTGGGCCGACTGATCACACCGCGACGGGTTCCTCGCACCATCTGGGCGGTCGGCTACGCGATGCTGGTCGCGGCTGTCGGCGCGGTTCCGCAAGGACGTCTCGGCACCGTCGTCGTGCTGGTCGTCGCGCCCATCGCGGTCAACACGGCCTGGCAACTGGCCGAGGATCCCAGATGGCGTATCGCGCTTCGGCTCGGGATCGCGATCGCGGTGTGTACGGCGTTCGCTCCGGTGTCGCTGCTGATCGCGGTCGGTGGCCTGGCTCTGCTGTTGTTCCTCGAAGGGCGGTGGGTCAGCCGCCAGCTCGCACTGACCGCCGTGACGGCCCTCGTCCTGATCGGACCCTGGCTGTTCGCCCGTGCCGTGGTGCCGTGGCGTTGGTGGTGGGAGGCCGGTCAGGCGGTGCCGGGTTCGGAGACGGCCCTCGACATCGTCATGGGGCGTGCAGGTGGAATCCAAGCACCGTGGTGGTTGAGTGTTCCGGTCCTCATCTTGGGTGTCGCGGCCCTCGTTCCGGCCCGTACCAGGTTCGCGGTCCAGCCCTGCTGGTGGTTCGGCCTGTGGTGTCTGGCGATCGCCTACGCCGGCCACGTCACGAGCTTCGCCGGACCGTCGGGTCGGGCCGACCTGGCCCCGTGGGTGGGTGTGCCCGCGGTGCTCTGGTTGGCGTCGTTGGCCACTGCGGCGCTGCTGGCCTCATCGGAATGGGGCGGCCTGGGCCGGCGGCTCACGGTAACGGTCGGTGTGGTCGCACTGGTGCTGCCGATCGGTGTCGGCGCGTGGTGGATCGGACGAGGTGCCGACGATCCGCTGACCGACGCCAGGACGGCACCGGTACCGACGTTCCTGACCGAGCGTCCCGGCCGGACCCTGGTCATCTCCGCCGGTGCAACGGACACGGTCCATTACCGGCTGATCACCGGACGCGGGGGATTCCTCGGTCAGGAGGCGTTCGAGGCGTCGGCGCAGGAGACCACCGCGATCACCGAGGCCGTGCAACATCTGCTGGGCAGTGCGAGCCAGGCCGACCTGGCGTCGTTGGCCGGAGCCGGCGTGTCAGCCATCTATCTGACCGACGCCGACGCGGTCCCCGAGATCGCCCGGCGCATCGACGCCGCACCACGGCTCGAGCAGACCGGTAGCGACAGCGCCACCGCGCGCGCCTGGGTGCTGGTCGACCAGCCGTCGCTCGGCCAGGACGGCGTCGCCTGGTGGCGGCGCGTGATGTCGTGGATCCAGATCGCGCTGTGGGGCTTCGCGGTCCTGCTGACAGCCCCGGTCCGCCGGCGCATCCAGAACGTCGGCTCCGATGAGGCACTCGACGACGACACACCCACGCCCGCGGTCGTACGGTTGCCGCAGGACACGACGGGGGTGGGTCGATGACGACCAGCCCCAAGCGTGTCTCGAGCCGGGTGCGCTCCTGGAGCAACGCCGTCCTTCCGGTGCTGGCCGTCGCTTTGGCAGCCGTGGCGACGGCGGTGCCCCGGTGGCAAGCCGATCACGCGACGACCGACAGCGTGAGCGTCTCGCAGAGCACGTACGTGTGCCCGCGCGGTCAGTCCGGAGCGACTGCTGCTCTCGGCCAGCTCGTCGCAGGAACGTCACGATCCGTGGCTGTCTCCACCAAGGGCGCGATCGAGTCGGACACGTCCGACGCCGCGGCGTGGACCAGTCAGCAGCTGGCCGGTGACGGCGCCATCGTGACGCAGGACGGGCGCGGATCGGGCGCGGTCGGATTCACCGCCGGGACCGCGTCGAAGTCGGCCGGTCGGGGACTGGTGGTGGCCCGTTGCGGTGGTGTCGTCGACGAAGCCTGGTTCCTGGGCCTCGGCACTGCCGACAAACGATCATCGACGCTCGTGCTGTCGAATCTGTCGGATACACCCGCGGTCGCCGACGTCATGCTGTGGAACCCCAAGGGCGTGGTCGATGCGGTCCACGCGAAGGGCATCTCCGTCGAACCGTTCACGATCCGGCGGATCCCGATCAGCGATCTGGCCGCTGGAGAGCCCGATCTGGCCGCCCAGGTGGTTCGCCGCCGCGGTGTCATGGCGGCGATGGTCGAGGACTCCTCGACCGCGACGTACGCCGGCACCGAGGCCATCGGCGCGGCCCAGCCGCCCAGCCGCGACCAGGTGATCGCGGGTGTCGACGGCCAGAAGCGCGGCAAGAAACTGCTGCTGCTCAATCCCGGCCGTCAGACCGCCCGGGTCGACGTGACCACGTACACCGCCGACGGTCCGGTCGCCGATGCTGATCTGCAGGGACTCGAGGTCAAGGCCGGCCGCTACCTCACGGTCGACGTGCCAGGATCGGTCGGCGCGGGGCAGCACGGGCTGCGGGTCACCAGCGACCGCGCGATCGTCGCGTCGGCCCGGGTGTCCCCGGACGTCAAGGACTTCATGCTGGCCGAATCGGCGCCTCTGCTCGACGGGCCGGCGGTGGTGCCGGTCGACCTGGGGTCCGCGGTGCCGGCCCGGCTCATCCTCAGCGCACTCGACGACGCCGCCACGGTCGACGTGGTCGCCTATGACGCGAAGATGCAGGAGATCGGTCGCACGACGGTCGACATCGGGGCGCGATCGACCCTCAGCACCAAGGTGTCGGACATCAAGGCGGACGGGAAGGTCGCCTATCTGACCGTCGATGCGCACGGCGGTGTCGTCGGCGCGGTCACCTACACGTCAGGCTCCAGATCCAGTTCGCTAGCCCTCCGGTCGGCTCCCACCAGCATCGACGTCCCGGTCGTGCTGCCGGACTAACGCGGATCCAGGTCGCTCGGGGAGACATGCCAGATGGCGGCGAGCTGATCCAGCAGCACCGACCAGGTCACGTCCTCCAGGTCGGCCTGCCCGACCGCATGCTGGCTGATCGGCATCCGGTACAGCACCAGCCGGGTGACCCCGTCGTGCACGGTGACGACGCTCGACGGAACGGCATCGTCCCATTCGGCCGGCAGGCGAGGCGCGTCCTCCACGACGACCTCGACCGTGTCGGCCTCGGCCGTGAACGCCGGTTCGAGCGCGGTGACGATAGCTGTGACGATCCGCTCGAACTCGGCACGGCGGGTGCGTCGCTTCGGGATGCCGAGCGGCGACAGCGGACCCGGCAGCGCGGCGACACCGCGCATGCCTCGGCCCCGGCGATCACGCATGCGTCCGGGTCGAGGACCGATCACCAGACCACCCATGTGGGGAGCCTAGGGTATGGCTGATCATCCCGCACGACGAAGCGGGCGGCGTCCGCGCCGGTCTGACAAGGCCGAGGGCCGAAGCCATACCGGTGTTGTCTCGCGAGGACCGAGAACGCAGTCAGGCCGGATGTGGCGTCGTCCGGGCGTTGTGGGGGTTGTCAGGCGTGCCCTGGACTGCGAGTGATGGCCTGAGGGGCTAAGGTCGGCGGCGTGGCAGTGGTCAGGCGATGCACCCGGTCGGCGTGCTCCGAACCAGCGGTGGCGACGCTGACGTACGACTACGGGGACCAGACGGCGGTCCTCGGTCCCTTGGCGACGTACGCCGAACCGCATTCCTACGACCTGTGCGCCCAGCACTCCCAGCGCCTCTCGGCCCCACAGGGCTGGAACGTGCTGCGTCTCGCGCCCGATCCGGCCACCGTCGAACCGTCCCACGACGACCTGGTCGCACTGGCCGAGGCGGTTCGGGAGGCCGGGCGCCAGGCACCCGAACCACCCCAGGACGACCAACCCCGACTCCGGATCGTGAGGCCACCTGAGTGATTGACCCCCGCCTGCAGCCCATCGTCAAGGCCTACGACGTCCGGGGACGATCACCTGAAGAACTCGACACGACGGTCGCGCGTGCGCTCGGCGAGGCCTTCGCTGCAGAGACCGGTATGGCGACGGCGGCCAGCGGTGGGGGCCGCGCCGTCATCGGGCACGACATGCGCGAGACGTCTCCGCTACTGGCTTCGGCGTTCGCCGACGGCATCCGGTCCCGCGGCGGCGACGTCGTCATGATCGGACTGGCCTCGACCGATCTGCTGTACTTCATGTCCGGCGATCTGGACATTCCGGGCGCGATGATCACGGCGAGCCACAATCCTGCCGAGTACAACGGCATCAAACTGTGCCGAGCAGGCGCCAAGCCGATCGGATTCGACACGGGGCTGTCGGCGATGGCCGAGGCGGCGTCCGCATTGCTGGACCGGCCTACCCTGCCGGAGCCCACCGGCGCGATCAGCGAACTGGACGGACTGGCGCGATACGCCCAGTACCTGCACACGATCGTCCCCGTACCGAGCCGTCGTCGCCTGAAGGTCGTGGTCGATGCCGGCAACGGGATGGCCGGTCACACCGTGCCTGGCGTGTTCGCGGATCTGGACGTCGACCTCGACGCGATGTACTTCGAACTTGACGGATCCTTCCCGAACCACGACGCCAATCCGCTCGACCCCACGACGCTGGTCGACCTGCAGGCCCGTGTCCGCGAGACCGGTGCCGATCTGGGCCTGGCCTTCGACGGCGATGCCGACCGGTGCTTCGTGGTCGACGAGAACGGTGACCCGGTGTCGCCGTCGGCCATCACGGCGTTGATCGCGGCGCGAGCGCTGGCGACCAGTCCGGGCGCGACGATCCTGCACAACGTGATCTGCTCACGCGCCGTGCCAGAGATCGTGGCCGAACACGGTGGCATCGCGGTCCGCACACCCGTGGGTCACTCGCTGATCAAGGCCGAGATGGCCCGCACCGGCGCCGTGTTCGGCGGCGAGCACTCGGGTCACTTCTACTTCAAGGACTTCTTCCTGGCCGATTCGGGCATGATCGCGGCGCTGCACGTCATGGCGGCGCTGGCCGAGACCGACGGGACTGTCAGCGACCTGATGGCGCAGTACGAGCGGTATCCGGCGTCGGGCGAGGTCAACAGCACGGTTGCCGATGCGACAGCGGTCATGGACGCCCTGGCCGCGCGGTACTCCGACCTCGACCAGGACCGTCTCGACGGCCTGACGGTCACCGCCGGCACCTGGTGGTTCAACGTGCGCGCGTCCAACACCGAGCCGCTGTTGCGCCTCAACGTCGAGGCCGACGACACCCCCACGATGGAGCGCATCCGCGACGAGGTCCTTGCCGCTATCCGCTCGTGACCGGGGATAGGGTGAGGGCATGAACCTCGATCCCGCGCTCTTGGAGATTCTGGTGTGCCCGCAGTGTCGCGCCACGCTGGCGGTCGATGACGAGGCGCGCGAACTGGTCTGCAGCACCTGCGCGCTGGCCTATCCGGTGCGCGCGGACGATGTTCCGGTGATGCTGGTCGACGAGGCCCGCCAGCTCTGACTCTTTGAGTCCGGGCATTGTGCCGGTCCGGTCACGCGATACGGGGTACCGCCGGTACGATGGCGCGCATGGATTACAACGTCAAGGACCTGTCCCTCGCCGAGTTCGGCCGCAAGGAGATCCAGCTGGCCGAGCACGAGATGCCGGGCCTGATGGCGATGCGCGAACGTTATGGCGACAGCAAGCCCCTCGCCGGTGCCCGCATCGCCGGATCGCTGCACATGACGATCCAGACCGCGGTGCTCATCGAGACCCTGGCAGCGCTCGGCGCCGACATCCGCTGGGCCACCTGCAATATCTTCTCCACTCAGGACCACGCTGCCGCCGCGGTGGTGGTCGGTCCGAACGGCACCCCCGAGAACCCGCAGGGCGTTCCGGTCTTCGCCTGGAAGGGTGAGACCCTCGCCGAGTACTGGGACGAGGCGGAGAAGGTCTTCGACTTCGCCGAAGGTGGCCCCAACATGCTGCTGGACGACGGTGGCGACATCACGCTGCTGCTGCACAAGGGCGTCGAGTACGAGAAGGCCGGCGCCGTGCCGCCGCAGGACTCCACCGACAACGAGGAGTTCAAGGAGGTGCTGCGCGTCCTGGCCCGCTCGCTGGAGAACGACCCGCAGCGCTGGACCAAGCGCGCTCCCGAGATCAAGGGTGTCTCCGAGGAGACCACCACCGGCGTGCTGCGCCTGTACGAGCGCTTCAAGGAAGGCACGCTGCTCTTCCCGGCCATCAACGTCAACGACTCGGTCACCAAGAGCAAGTTCGACAACAAGTACGGCTGCCGCCACTCGCTGGTCGACGGCATCAACCGTGCCACCGACGTCATGATCGGCGGCAAGGTCGCGGTCGTCTGCGGTTACGGCGACGTCGGCAAGGGCTCGGCCGAATCGCTGCGTGGCCAGGGCGCTCGGGTCATCGTGACCGAGATCGACCCGATCTGCGCGCTGCAGGCTGCTATGGACGGCTACGAGGTCAAGCGCCTGGAGTCGGTCGTCGAGTACGCCGACATCTTCATCACCACGACGGGCAACTTCGACATCATCCGGGTCGAGCACTTCGAGAAGATGAAGAACCAGGCCATCGTGGGCAATATCGGCCATTTCGACAACGAGATCGACATGGCCGGCCTGGCCAAGATCCCCGGCATCGTCAAGGACGAGATCAAGCCCCAGGTCCATCAGTGGATCTGGCCAGACGGCAAGAAGATCATCGTGCTGTCCGAGGGTCGCCTGCTCAACCTCGGCAACGCCACGGGTCACCCGTCGTTCGTCATGAGCAACTCGTTCACCAACCAGGTGCTCGCGCAGATCGAGCTGTACTCCAAGGCCGATCAGTACGAGCTGGGCGTGCACGTGCTGCCCAAGCACCTCGACGAGGAGGTCGCTCGCCTGCACCTCGACGCGATCGGTGTCGAGCTGACCGAGCTGTCGAAGGAACAGGCCGCCTACCTGGGCGTCGACGTGGCGGGTCCGTACAAGTCGGAGCACTACCGCTACTGACCTGTAGGTGTCGCCATGAGCTATCGACGCACCAAACGCGACCGGGTCCTGGTCGTCGACGACGACGGGTCCCTGGCAGAGATGCTGAGCATCGTCCTGGCCGGGGAAGGGCTCACGGCGGAGGTGTGCCGGTCCGGTGATCGGGTCATGGACGCGTTCGCGTCGTTCAAACCCGATCTGGTGCTGCTGGACCTGATGCTGCCCGGACTCGACGGCATGACCGTGTGTCGTCGGATCCGGGACAGGTCGGCGGTGCCGATCATCATGTTGACGGCCAAGGCGGACACACCGGACGTCGTGGCGGGCCTGGAGGCCGGTGCCGACGACTACGTGACCAAGCCGTTCAAGAACTCCGAGCTGGTGGCGCGCATCCGCGCCAGGCTGCGGCGGACCGACGCCATCAGCGAGCCGATCGAGTTCGGCGACATCGTGCTCGACCCGGCGGCTCATACCGTGACCCGAGGCGGCCAGCCGTTGGAGCTGACGCCGCTGGAGTTCGATCTGCTGGCGTGTCTGATCAGTGACCCGTCCCAGGTGTTCACCCGCGAGATCCTGCTGGAACGCGTGTGGGGCTATCACCATCCAGGTGACACCAAGCTGGTCAACGTGCACATGACCCGTCTGCGGTCCAAGATCGAGGACGAGGCCGACAATCCGCAGATCATCCGCACCGTGCGTGGTGTGGGCTATCAGGCCATTGATCCCGCTTCGGCGTCCGAATCCGATCTAGGCTAGCCATGCGTCGGTTGGCCCGGCTGTGGCGCCGTTCCCTGCAGACCCGGGTGGTCACCAGCACTGCCGTGTTGAGTGCGCTGGCGATCGGGCTGACCGGGTGGGCGTTGCTGCGCGACGTCGCGTCCAGTCTGGCCGACAACCGTCGCGCGGTGGCGGTGGCCGAGGCGCGGTCCGGATTCGAGCTGGCACAGAACCGGCTGGACTCCTCGGTCGAGACCGAGGCAGGTCCGCAGTCGGTGGTTCTGTCGCAGATGATCGATTCCTTGACCGGCGACGGGGCGGCGGGCCGAACCTACGAGCTGGTGCTGCAGGGCCCGCTGGCCGGTGACGACAGCGCGGTCCCCGTCAGATCGTCGTCGGCGTCGAGTGCCGACGCCGTACCGGCCGGCATCAGCCAATCGGTGCGGTCGGGCAACGGCTTGTACTGGCAGTATGCGGACGCGGCGCTGGAGAACGCGGAAGAGACCGTGCCGGTGGTCGTGGTCGGCCGGCAGTTGCGTGCGCCGGGCAGCGGTGACTCGTACGCGATGTACTACCTGTACTCGATGCAGGAGCAGCAGGAGACGCTGGCGCTGATGCGCAACGCCCTGCTGCTGGGCGGTATGGCCATGGTCATGATGGTCGGCGGCGTCGCCTGGCTGGTGTCGCGCCAGGTGCTCGATCCGGTGCGGATGGCGCGTCGCGTGGCCGAACGATTCGCGTCGGGCAATCTGGATCAGCGCATGCCCGTCTCCGGTGAGGACGACATCGCGCGGCTCAGCACGTCGTTCAACCAGATGGCAGCGAGCCTGCAACGGCAGATCAGCCGGCTGGAGAACCTGTCCCGATTGCAGCAGCGCTTCGTCTCCGACGTCTCCCACGAACTGCGTACCCCGCTGACCACGGTCCGCATGGCCGGTGAGGTGTTGTTCGCGGCACGCGACAGGTTCGATCCGCAGACCGCGCGCTCGGCGGAGTTGTTGCAGGGTGAGCTGGACCGGTTCGAGGCGCTGTTGTCCGATCTGCTGGATCTGAGTCGCTTCGATGCAGGCGCGGCACGACTGGAACTCAGCGACGTCGATCTGGCGGCGGTCGCACGCGAGTGCGCGGAGGATCCCGTGATCCTCCGGAACGGCATCGTGGTCCGGGTGCACGGCGCCGAGACTCCCGTCGTCGTTCAGGCCGATCCGCGGCGGATCGACCGGATCGTGCGCAATCTGCTGGCGAACGCGGGCAAGTACAGCGGATCGGACCGGGTCGACGTCACGGTCGCGCAGACCGATGACGCTGTGTCGCTGTCGGTGCGTGACTTCGGTGTCGGTCTGGCCGGCGATGAGAATCTGCGGATCTTCGACCGTTTCTGGCGGGCCGACCCGGCCCGGGCCCAAGGCGGGACCGGACTCGGTCTGCCGATCTCCCGCGAGGATGCGGCGCTGCATGGTGGCACGCTGTCGGCCTGGGGCCGTCCGGGCCAGGGCACAGAGTTGATCCTGACGATCCCGCGCACACTGGGTGAGCCGGTGGAGCCCGCCCTGACCTCGGAGTTGGCACGATGAGACGACAGATGACTGCCTGGTGTGGCGCCGTCATGGTCGCCTCCCTCGTGCTCGGTGGCTGTGCGTCGATTCCGCGTGCCGGTCCGGTCACGGAGGTTGTGGACGACAGTGGGCTCGGCCAGAGCACCGTCCGCTACTCGCCGGCCCTCCCGGCCGACGATGCGTCACCCAACGACATCGTTCGCGGCTATCTCGACGCGATGCTGGCGTACCCGGCGTCGACGCGTACCGCATCTGCCTTCCTCACGCCGGCCGCTGCCGATGGCTGGCGGCCACAGGCCGGCGTCGTGGTGTACGACGGGGCGCGGGTGGCCCAGCCGGCCGACGACGGCGCACGGCGCGCCGAAGGGGAGGCATCCGATGCCGTCGTGGTGACGGTCGACGAGGTCGGCCGGATCAGCTCTGCCGGCCGATATCAGACCGGGCGAGGCGGCCGCGCGATCACGTTCCACCTGGAACGGGTCGACGAACAGTGGCGGATCAGCGACCCGCCGGACGGCCTGCTCGTGACCGCCAAGTTCTTCGACGATTACTACCGAGCGTTCTCGGTCTACTTCTTCGACGGGCCGGCCCAGCGGCTGGTGGCCACTCCGGTGCATCTGCCGGTCGACGACCGGTTGGCCGCCGCGCTGGTGGCCAGTCTGGCCCGCGGTCCCGGGGACGACCAGTTGCGGACGTTCGTACCGGCCGCGGAGGACCTCCGCTCCACCGTCCCGGTCACCGACGGTGTTGCCGATGTCGGGTTCTCCGGTGTCGATCGCGATGAACTCGATGTCGACCGATTGTCCGCGCAGGTGACTCAGACGTTGAGCCAGGTTCCGTCGCTGGACGGTGTGCGGGTCACGGTCGACGACCGTCAGCTCGGGGGCGCCGATGTGCTGACGCCGACCACGACGGGCGATGTGTACGGCATCGGCGCCAGTCTCAACCGCGCCTACGGTCTGCGGGCCGGTCGGGTGGTTCGCCTGGTCGACGACGAGGTCAGCCCCATCGAGGGGCCCTGGGGCAAGGACACCGGCAACGCGAGGGCCGTCGCCGTTGGAAACGGCGCCGTCGCGTTGCTGGATCGATCGCGTGGCTCGGTCCGGATCGCGGGCACGGACGGAAAGGTGCGTGCGACCGTGCGGGGGGAGGCCTTCATGGCTCCTGTGGTCGACGCCGACGGACGGTTCTGGTTGGTTGACCGGCCGGGCGGACGGACGCGGGTGCGTGTGGTCGACGGTGCCTCGGTGGCTCCCGTCAGCACGGCCGGATTGGCCGATCTGAGGCTCACCAGCTTCGACGTGTCGCCGGACGGCGCCCGGTACCTCGCGGGCGTGGGCGGTGGCACGAGTGCCACGATCCTGACCGGGATGGTGCAACGGTCCGGCAAGGACGCGATCACCGGTCTGACGGAGCCCGGCGAACCGAATGACGACGTCCGGGGACGTTCGCCGGTCTGGATCGGCGGCACCGAGATCGCCTTCCTCGGATCGGGCCGCAGTGGAGTGGAGCTGCAGACCATGCTCGTCGACGGTTCGCCCGGGGACACCTCGGGTGGTCGGGTCGTGCTTCCCGACGGTGACTCGCAGGGCCTTGCCGTCGCCTCCTCGGGTACCGATCAGAGTTATCTGACGATGGATGACGGCCGGGTCTGCCACCTCGGCGTCGGCGGGATCTGGCGGACGATCTCGTCCGAGGACCCCATCACCAGCATCGGGTTCGGTCCGTAGCGCGGTACGAAGCCCCACTGTTTCCACAGCGCGGACGCGTCCAGGGTGGACCGCCGTGGCGATCCCGGCCACGGTAGAGACGTGCGCCCACTCATCGCCGCTGCTGATCTGTTCCTGGGCGCGGCCTGCCCCGGTTGTGGCGCGGCGGGCATCGGTGTGTGCCGCGTCTGCACCGAACGTGTCCGGCCCGAGCCCGTCGTGGTCGCCACGCGCAGGGCGGTCGGAGTTCCCGTCGTCGCGGGTCAGCAGTACGACGACGCCCTGCGACGGATCGTCATGCGATGGAAGGTCGGCGGGAGCGATCACGCCCGTGCCCCGTTGACAGCATTGCTGGCACACCACCTGGCGGCCGCCGTAGTCGCTCTGGGTCCGGAGCACCCGATCCGGCTCGTGCCGGTGCCGCCGTCGCGGACGGCCCGGCTGAGGCGCGGTGCGGATATCGTGCACGATCTCGCTGGTCAGGCGGCCGCTGTGCTCGAAAGTACGCTGGGTCTTGATGTGCGGGTCGTCCGGGCCCTGACACGCTCTCGGCGCAGTGTGGACCAGAAGACGCTCGACGCCCAGGCACGGGCGCGCAATCTGGCGGGCGTGTTCACGGCACGGCCCGGCGTGCCGGCGAACGCCTCGCTGATCGTGGTCGACGACATCGTCACGACCGGAGCCACCGCGGCCGAGGCGGTGCGCGCACTTCGGGTCCGCGGACACCCGGTCCTCGGGGTGGCGGCGGTCGCGGCGACGCCCTGACCTGCGGTGGACCGGATCGTTGTGGTCCGGCTCTGGTGGAACTTCGCAGGTCGGGCTACCGTCACTGACATGGCATGAGCAAGCACGCGCACAACGCGAGCTACGACCCCTAGGGAGTGGTTATGGAAGTTGTCGTCAAGGGCCGCAACAGCGAGATCTCAGACCGGTTCCGGGAGCATGTGCTCGACAAGCTGCAACGCATCGACAAGTTCGATGCGCGAGAACGTATCCATCGGGTCGACGTCGAGGTCACCCATGAGAAGAATCCACGCCAGCACGACAAGGCGGCACGGGTCGAGATGACGCTGCGTTCGGCCGGTCCGGTGGTGCGGGCCGAGGCATCGTCCACCGACCAGCACTCGGCCTTGGACGCCGCGATCGACAAGCTCGAGTCGAGGCTGCGTCGCAGCAACGACCGCAAGCGCATCTCGCGCGGCATGCGCACGCCCAAGTCGCTCGCCGCGGCCACCGCCGATGTGCCCGACGGGCTGCTCGCGCCGGCATCCGAGGTCGAGGACACGGTGTCGCCGTCGCCGATCGAGGCCGAGGGTGACTGCCCGGTGGTGGTGCGCGAGAAGACCCACCAGGCCACACCGATGACGCTCGATCAGGCGTTGTACGAGATGGAGTTGGTGGGGCACGACTTCTACCTGTTCCTGGAGAAGGACTCGATGCGCCCCAGCGTCGTGTACCTGCGCAAGGGCTACGACTACGGAGTGATCCACCTCGACGTCACCGAGTGACGCACCGAGCCCACGGCTGCCGCAGGTTGGGGGTGTGTGTCTGGCATGATGCGAGACGTGGCGTCTCCGTCCGGCAGCATCCGTGTTCTCCTGGTCGATGATCAGGAGTTGTTTCGCCGTGGCGTCAAGATGGTGCTCAGCGCCGACGACGATCTTGAGCTCGAGGAATGCAACGACGGGGACACAGCGCTGGAACTGGTCGCCGAGAACCCGTTCGACATCGTGTTGCTCGATGTCCGGATGCCTGGGCGCAGTGGTGTCGAGGTGTGCGCGGCCATCAAGGAGATCTCACCGACCACGGGCATCATCATGCTGACGGCCAGCGACGAGGAATCGGATCTGTACGAGTCCATTCGCAGCGGTGCGTCGGGCTATCTGCTCAAGGACGGCTCGACGTACGACCAGGTGGCCGAGGCCGTGAGGCTTGTGGCCAACGGCCAGTCGTTGATCAGCCCCAGCATGGCTACCAAGTTGCTCGACGAGTTCGTCACGATGTCCAAGAGTCCGGCTCCGGCGACGAATCTGACTCCGCGCGAGCTGGGAGTTCTGCGTCTGGTCGCGCGCGGCATGACCAACCGTGAGATCGCCGACGAGTTGTTCATCAGCGAGAACACGGTCAAGAACCACATCCGCAACATCTTGGAGAAGCTGCAGATGAAGTCGCGCATGGAGGCGGCGATGTTCGCCGTGCGCAGCAAGCTCGTCGACGACGTTCCGTGACGCGGACGCTGACCACGCTGCAGGCGCGCCGTATCGCGCTGGCGGCACAAGGCTTCACTCGTCCCCGCCCCGGCGGTGTGGGACGCGCCGTCACCGCGGCACACCTGAACCGGACCGTCGACCGGTTGGGCTTCTTCCAGATCGATTCGGTCAACGTGCTCGCACGGGCCCACTACATGCCGTTGTTCTCCCGGATGGGTCCTTACGACCCCGAGCTGCTGCATCGCGCCGCCGGTCGGGCACCTCGGCGTCTGGTGGAGTACTGGGCACACGAGGCGGCGATGCTCGACGCGCGGCTGTGGCCGGCATTCGCGTTCCGTCGGGCCGAGGCACACACCCGCGCGTGGGGTGGGCCGCGGCGCATAGCGCAAGACAAGCCCGAACTGGTCGAGGCCGTGCGCCGTGAGGTCGTCGAACACGGGCCGCTGACGTCGCGACAGCTGGAAGCGCGGCTGGAACACGATGTGCCACGCACCCGCGACAACTGGGGATGGAACTGGTCGGAGGCCAAGTCGGCCCTGGAGTTCCTGTTCTTCGCCGGGGATGTCATGGCAGCCCGACGCAACGGCCAGTTCGAGCGCGAGTACGACGCTCCCGAGCGGGTGCTGCCGCCTGCTGTGCGCGATGCCGCGCCGATGTCCGAAGCGGAGGGCCATCGTGTGCTGGTGGAGCATGCTGCCGCCGCGCTGGGTGTCGGCACAGCGCAGTGTCTTCGTGACTACTTCCGCCTGTCGCCGGAGCCCACGCGCATCGCGATCGACGGATTGGTCACCGACGGCGTGCTCGAGCCGGTCACGATCCGCGGCTGGAAGCGCCCGGCGTTCCTGCACCGCGACGCCGTGCTGCCGCGCAAGGTTCCAGCCCGAGCGCTGCTCAGTCCGTTCGATCCGCTGGTGTTCGAGCGCACCCGCACCGAGCGGCTGTTCGACTTCGAGTACCGCATCGAGATCTACGTCCCCGAGCCCAAGCGCCGTTATGGCTACTACGTGCTCCCGTTCCTGCTGGGTGACCGCCTGGTGGCCCGCGTCGACCTGAAGGCCGATCGCGCCGGTTCCAGACTACTGGTGCACGGTGCGTGGTCCGAGCCCCAAGCGCCCGATCACACGGCGGCCGAACTGGCCGCCGAACTGCGCCTCATGGCCGGGTGGCTGGGCCTCGACGAGGTGGTCGTGGGGGACAAGGGCGATCTGGTCGTCCGGCTTCGTTCAGTGCTTTCTACGGGGAATCAGGTGCAGGACACCGACGACCAGGAACCCCCAGATCAGGCCGAAAACGGCTGAGCAGGCGGTGTTGGTCAGCCAGCCCAGGACCGAGCCGAGGGATCCGGTCGCATCGTGGACGTGGTGTTCCAGGTCGTGCACCCGGCTGTAGAGCCAGTGCCAGCCCAGGTCGTCGGTGCCGACCAGCAGGATGTGGCCGCCGACCCACAGCATCGCCACGACCCCGACCGAGGCGAGGGCGGCCAGGACGATCGGCATCGCCTTGACCAGGCCTGTGCCGACGCGCTGCGCCAGGGCCGACGTGCGACCGGCGAGATGGAGTCCGACGTCATCCATCTTCACGATCAGGGCGACCACGCCGTACACGAGTGCTGTGATCGCCAGGGCGACGATGACCAGGATGACCGCCCGCGACAGGAGTGGTTCGTCGGTCACCTCGTTCAGCGAGATGACCATGATCTCGGCCGACAGGATGAAGTCGGTGCGGATCGCGTTGGAGACCACCTGGTTCTCGTCCACGGCGCCGCGGGACGACGACGGGGTCCCATGAGAGTGATGCCCGGAGAACTTCTCCCACAGCTTCTCGACACCCTCGTAGCACAGATACGTGCCACCGAGCATGAGCAACGGTGTGAGCGCCCACTCGGCGAACTCGCTGAGCAGGAGGATCGCGGGCAGGATCGCGAGCAGTTTGTTGCGGATCGAACCCTTGGCGATCCGGCCGATGATCGACAGTTCGCGCTTCGGCTCGATGCCCTGCACGTAACGGGGCGTCACAGCGGTGTCGTCGACGACGACACCGGCCGCCTTGGCGCTGGCGCGCCCGGCAGCAGCGGTGACGTCATCGACTGACGCTGCAGCCAAACGGGCCAGAGCGGCGACGTCGTCCAATAGAGCGACCAGCCCGCCGGCCATCAGCGACCACACCTGAGGTTCGGTTCCACGCGTTCAGCCTAGAGGGCCACAACTCCTCTGGGGAGGACGACATAGACTGGCGGTCGTGCCGAAAATCATCGACAAGATCCTCCGCGCCGGCGAAGGCAAGATCCTCAAGCAGTTGCAGGGCATCGTCACGCAGGTGAACTCGCTCGAGGACGACTTCCGTGCCATGAGCGATGCCGAGTTGCAGGGGATGACGGCTGAGTTCAAGGACCGGCTCGAGGCGGGCGAGACGCTCGACGACATCATGCCCGAGGCATTCGCCACGGTACGCGAGGCTGCCAGCAGGGTCCTGGGCCAGCGACACTTCGACGTGCAGATCATGGGTGGCGCCGCGCTCCATCTGGGCAATATCGCCGAGATGAAGACCGGTGAGGGCAAGACGCTGGTCTCAACGCTGCCGGCCTATCTGAACGCGTTGTCCGGCAAGGGCGTCCACATCGTCACGGTCAACGACTATCTGGCGCGCTATCACGCCGAGTGGATGGGCCGTGTGCACCAGTTCCTCGGCCTGACGGTCGGCATGATCCTGCCGAGCATGACATCGGCCGATCGCCGCACCGCGTATGCCGCGGACATCACGTACGGCACCAACAACGAGCTGGGATTCGACTACCTGCGCGACAACATGGCCGACGATCTGGCTGCCTGCGTCCAGCGTGGTCACAACTTCGCGATCGTCGACGAGGTCGACTCGATCCTGATCGACGAGGCCCGCACGCCGCTGATCATCTCGGGCCCCACCGAGGACGAGGTCAAGTGGTACGGCGAGTTCGCGCGCATCGTCGGGCCCATGCAGATCGATGTCCACTACGAGGTCGATGAGAAGAAACGCACCATCGCGGTCAGCGAGGAGGGCATCGATGAGGTCGAGGACCAGCTCGGCATCGAGAACCTCTACGACTCGGTCAACACGCCGCTGATCAGCTTCCTGAACAACGCCATCAAGGCCAAGGAGCTGTTCAAGAAGGACAAGGACTACGTCGTGATCGAGGGCGAGGTCCTGATCGTCGACGAGCACACCGGCCGCATCCTGGACGGCCGCCGCTACAACGAGGGCCTGCACCAGGCCATCGAGGCCAAGGAGGGCGTGCGGATCCGCGAGGAGTACCAGACGCTCGCCACCATCACGCTGCAGAACTACTTCCGCCTGTACGACAAGCTCAGCGGCATGACGGGTACCGCGCTGACCGAGGCGTCGGAGTTCGACAAGATCTACAAGCTCGGCGTGGTCCCGATCCCCACCAACAAGCCCGTCGCCCGCATCGACCAGCCCGACTTGGTGTACCGCACCGAGGAGGCCAAGTTCGATGCCGTCGTCGAAGACATCGCCGAGCGTCATGCCAGCGGCCAGCCGATCCTGGTGGGCACCACCAGCGTCGAGAAGAGCGAGTACCTGGGCAAGCTGCTGAAGAAGCGGCGCATCCCGCACGAGGTTCTCAATGCCAAGCAGCACGAGCGCGAGGCGGCCATCGTCGCCATGGCCGGGCACAAGGGCGCCGTCACGGTCGCCACCAACATGGCCGGTCGAGGTACCGACATCATGCTGGGCGGCAGCGTCGAGTTCCTGGCCGACGCCGAGCTGCGCAAGCGCGGTCTGGATCCGCTGGAGGACGCCGACGAGTGGCAGGCCGCCTGGGCCGGAACTCTCAAGCAGATGGAGGCCCAGGTCGCTGCCGAGCACGATGAGGTCGTGGCGCTCGGCGGGCTTGCGGTCATCGGTACCGAGCGGCACGAGTCGCGCCGTATCGACAACCAGTTGCGTGGCCGCTCGGGGCGCCAGGGCGATCCGGGCGAGTCGCGTTTCTACCTGTCGTTGCAGGACGATCTGATGCGTCTGTTCAAGGCCGATTGGGTCAACTGGGTGTTGCAGTCGATGAACATCCCCGATGACGTTCCGATCGAGCACAAGCGGGTCACCAACGCCATCGCGTCGGCGCAGTCGCAGGTGGAGTCGCAGAACTTCGAGACCCGTAAGAACATCCTGAAGTACGACGACGTCATGAGCCGTCAGCGTGAGGTCATCTACGGCGAGCGCCGTGACGTGCTGGAGGGTCACGATCTCAAGCAGTGGGTCACCGAGATGATCAGCGAGGTCGTCGGCGCTTACGTCGACGGTGCCACCGAGGGCTTCCCCGAGCAGTGGGATCTGGACCAGTTGTGGACCGCGCTCGGCACGCTGTACCCCGTGGGCGTCACGATCGAGCAGGTCGACGACGAGGCGGGCGGCCGCGAGGCGCTTGAGGCCGGCGAGTTGAAGGCCACCTTGGTCGACGATGCGCTGCAGGCGTACGCCAAGCGCGAGGAGGAGTTGACCGAACCGATCATGCGCGAGTTGGAGCGCAAGGTCGTCCTCAGCGTGCTGGATCGCAAGTGGCGCGAGCATTTGTACGAAATGGACTACCTGCGCGAGGGCATCGGTCTGAGGGCTTACAGCCAGCGCGATCCGCTCGTCGAGTACCAACGTGAGGGCTTCGACCTGTTCCAGGCCATGATGGAGGGCATCGCCGAGGAGTCGGTGGGCTTCCTGTTCAACTTGGAGGTTCAGGTCGCCGAACCCGAGCCGGTCGGCCCGTCGGTCGACAAGCTCCCGCCGCAGCTGAACGTCAAGGGTGTCCAGGAGAAGAAGCCGCAGAACTTGTCCTACTCGGCACCGTCCGAGGGTGGCGAGGCCGAGGTGCGTGCGGGCTCGTCGGCCGATTCGGACAGTGGCGATCAAGCATCCGACGCCGAGGCGCGCCGCCAGGCCAATGCCAAGAACAAGGCGCGCCAGAAGGCCAAGCAGCAGCGCAAGTCCCGCAAGAACAACCGCTGAGACGGTCGGCCAGGCCGATCAGTCGTCGGGCGCGGTGCCGGTCGGCCGTGCTCTGAGGACGACGCAGCAGCGACGCTCTCCGGGCTCGAGGTGTGCGCTCATGCCGCCGATGCTGTCGCACATGCCGGACAGCAGCGACTCGTTCATACCGCACACCAGATCCGGGTGCTCCTGGGCCAGGGAGTGGAACGGGCAGTTGATCAGCACGATGTCCGCGCCGTCATCACGCGGCTCGTACCCGTATCGGACCAGGGCGGCGGTGGCGATCGCGTGTGGGTGGCCTCCGGCACCGGAGGCTTGACGCCCGATCTGGCGTCCTCGATCCGCCGCGACCTCGGCGAGCGCGGTGTGCACCGGGACCTGGTCGCGGGTGGCGGTGGTGATCGCCTGGGCCATCAGCTCGCCGGCGAGGACGTAGTCGCGGTCCGGGAGTGACACCGAGATCTCCCGGTCCGCTCGCCGATAGACCTTGGACGGCCGGCCGGCCCCGGGGCCGGTACGCCCGCTGAGGCGCACGTAGTCGGTCTGCAACAGCCCGGCCGATTCCAGGCGGTCCAGCCCGAAAGCGGCCTGATGGCGGGGGAGGTCGAGCGCTGCGGCGGCCTGGTCGCGGCTGACCGGCGACTCCTGGGCACTGACGTACAGGTACAGCTCGCGCCTCACCTCGTCGGCCAGCGCTGCGATATCGGCGACGTCATGCAGCGAATCCGTCATGTCCCGATTCTATCAAACAGATGACTTGACGTTAGAGAAGAAGATCTCTAACGTACAAGTATGAGTTCGTTAGAACTTCCCATCCCCACCCGGATCCGTGAGTCGACGGCGTCGGAGCGGGCCTATTTGCTGCTCAAGACGGTCTTCACGATCGCCCCGATCCTGTTCGGCCTGGACAAGTTCTTCAACATCCTGACCGAATGGACCTCCTATCTCGCACCGTGGATCGACGACATCGTGCCAGGCAGTGCGTCCGATGCGATGCACATCATCGGCGTGATCGAGATCGTCGCCGGCCTCCTGGTCGCCGTGGCGCCTCGCTGGGGTGCGTACGTCGTCGCGCTGTGGCTGGCCGGCATCATCATCGACCTGCTCACCTACTCGGACTTCTACGATGTCGCCCTGCGCGACTTCGGACTGTTCGTGGCTGCTCTGGCCCTCGCGCAGCTGGCCGAGGCGCACCACGGGCAACGCCGCGAACAGCACCAGCCGTGACTCGACTGAACCACGACGGCTCGCGCACGGACTCTTCCGTGCGCGAGCAGTTCCCTGATGCGGCCCGCACAACGCCGCACGACCTCGATCTGGCCGAAGCGGCCGCGCGCGACTTTCTGAAGGCACTCGGGATGCCGTGCGATACCCCGAGTACCGTGGACAGCCCACGGCGGATGGCCGCTGCGTACGCCCAGATGCTCACCGCGCGTGAGTTCGAGATGACCACATTCGACAACGACGAGCGCTACGACGAGATGGTCGTCGTCGCTGATATTCCGATGCAGTCGATCTGCGAGCATCACCTGCTGCCCTTCACCGGCACCGCGCACATCGGCTACCTGCCGGACCGTCGCATCCTCGGCCTGTCGAAGTTCGCCCGCGTGGTCGAGATGTTCGCCAAGCGACCTCAGGTACAGGAGCGGCTGACCAAGCAGGTCACCGACTGGCTGGACGAGCAGCTGGCTCCGCGCGGCGTCGGTGTGGTCATCGAGGCGGCGCACTCGTGCATGAGCCTGCGCGGCGCCCAGGTCCACGGCACCACCACTCGTACCTCCTCACTCACCGGCGCGATGCGCGAGATTCCCGCGACCCGTGCCGAGTTCTTCTCCACCATCAGCGAAAGGAAATCACGATGACCTCTCAAGCAGCCGACTCTCGTGGGATCGTGGTGATCGGCGCCGGACTGGCCGCCGCGCACGTCGTGAGCACCTTGCGCGACGACGGCTACCGCGGCGCGCTCACCCTGATTGGCGATGAGGGCGAACTTCCCTACGAGCGGCCGCCGCTGTCCAAGGACGTGCTCACCGGCGCCAAGGAGGCCGACAGCGCCTACGTCCACGACGCGGAGTGGTACGCCGCGCACGGCGTCGAACTCCACCTCGACGACGCGGCGGTCGGCCTCGACCGTGAACGACGCTCCGTCACGCTGCGATCGGGGACCACCGTGCCGTACACCGACCTGGTCCTGACCACCGGTGCATCGCCGCGCACGCTCGTGATCCCCGGAGCGGACCTCGATGGTGTCCACGTCCTGCGCACCATGGCGGATGCCCTGACGCTGCGCTCGGCGCTGGCCGACCACAGCAATCTCGTGGTGATCGGTGCCGGCTGGATCGGCCTGGAGGTCGCGGCCGCGGCGCGACAGGCCGGGCTGGCTGTCACTGTGCTCGAATACGCCGACACGCCCCTCCAGGCCGCGATGGGCCCTCAGCTCGGCGCACATTTCCTCGCCCTGCATCAGGGTCACGGCGTCGACCTGCGCACCGGTGCGCCCGTGGACGCCATCGAAGGCGCCGACGGGCACGTCACGGGCGTGCGCGCCAACGGCGTGATTGTCGCCGCTGACCTCGTGGTGATCGGGGTCGGCGCTACGCCGAACACCCAGCTGGCCGACCAGTCCGGGCTCGATGTCGACCATGGCATCGTGGTCGACGAGCAGTTGCGCACCTCCGACCCGCGGATCCTCGCCGCAGGCGATGTGGCCAATGCTCACAACGCCGCCCTCGGGGCCCGGGTGCGTGTCGAGCACTGGGACAACGCCATCCGTCAGGGCACCCTGGCCGCGCGCGTACTGCTCGGCGGCGACGAGCGGTACGACTGGCAACCGTACTTCTACACCGACCAGTTCGACCTCGGCATGGAGTACGTGGGGCTCGGTCACCCGGACGACGACGTCGTCATCAGGGGCGACCAGGACAGTGGCGAGTTCATCGCGTTCTGGCTGCGGGACGGCATCGTCACCGCCGCCATGAACGTCAACATCTGGGACGTCTCGGACGATCTGCGCGGACTGCTCGGTCGGCGCATCGACCGCGCTCGGCTCGCCGACAGCGACGTCGCTCTCGCGGACCTGGCCGACGGGACCGACTGAGTCGGTCGCCGCGCGGGCGTACGTGATCACCGGTCGCCAGCCCGACGGAGGAGGGCGGGTAGGCGCTAGCGAGATGCCGGGCTCGCCTCGGCATGGATCTCACCGGCGCCTACCCGCGGCTCGGCCGTGGCCGGCCTCGCACCTCAATCCGCTCGGCCGCCCGTGCCCCGAGCACCCTCGGGCCTCACGCCCACTCCAACGCGGTGTCTGATGGCGTTTGCGGGGCGTTCGTTCCTCACGCCCACTCCAACGCGGTGCACCGCCACATGCGGTCGCCTCGGTGGGTCGTGTAGGGCTCAAGGCGAACCGCGATGGCGCGCGAGCGACCTCGGTGCACCATGCGGGCCGCCACCTCGGCGATGTCGGGGTTGACCATCGAGACATGGACGGACACCAGGCGAGCCGGACTGCGACGGCGTGGCGCACGCAACGGCCCGCCACCGGCGGTGAGCCGGCGGCACAGCGTCGCGTACACGTCCGGTGACAACCAGGTCTGCATCTGACGGCACGGGCGCTCGCCGGACAACACCTCGACCATGGCCTGCATGAACCGAGCGCACCGATCGCGCAGCGGTCCGATGTCGTCACGCTCGATCGGTGCGGGCAGGACCGGTGCGACGCCTGGGAACGGCAACGGCACCTGGATCGGGATGTGACGGTCCTCCTCGGGCGACCACGGTTCGGGCGCGGCGGCTGTCAGTGCCGTGGCGGCCCTCATCGGTCGGCTCCCGGCGCCGTCGGGACGGTCAGGACCTGGCCGGGCAGCAGGAGATCGGGGTCATCGCCGATGACCGACTGATTCCTCGCGTGCCAGGAGCGACACGCTGCGGCGACCTCGGCGATGGTGGCATCGGCCGGAAGGCTCTCGGTGGCCAGCTGCCACAGCGTGTCGCCGGGCTGGACCGTCACGGTGTCGGGAAGCTGGGTGGCCGTGGTCCGCGTGACGTCGCTGACGGTGGGCCGGTCGGGAAACGGCAATCCGTCCAGGTCGTGGGTCGTATCGGCTTGAGCCGGTTGTGCGGCGGCCACCAGGACCGTGGTGGTGAACAGTGCGGCACGCAGCACATGGGGGACTCCGGGGAGTCGCACCTGGCACCACTCGGCCAGCACCACGACGAGGACCCAGGTGCTGCAAGCGGCCAGGATCATGACCACGGACTGTTCGATCGCGGTCGGGAAGTCCGATCCGCCGATCGTGCGCGCGGTGGCCGGAACCTGCGGCCACGTACAGGCCGCGCAGAGCAGTGCGACCACGGTGAGAAGAGCCCCAGCCCGACTGAGAGCCGGCCGGTCGTGCGGATATCTGCGACTCATACCGTGATCCCCGATCATGTCGTTTTGTAACGTTTGATGACAAAACGATGATGATCGTGTCGAACCGAGATGTCAACGGCGGCGCAGCGATGCCTGTGGGTTACCGTGCTGGGCATGCGCTGGGACCGTCTGTTCGCGGACCTCGAGGGGGAGGCCGATCACCTGTCCAGGGTCGAGCGTGATGCGCTCGTCGCCGAGCTGACCGACGAGACGTGGGGCAAGACCACGTGGCTGGAACTGCTGGGCGGCTCGGTCGTCCTGGACGTTCGAGGGATCGGACACGTCACTGGCGAGCTGGCCGGTGTGCACGACCGCCTCCTGCGGCTGCGCGGTGACGCAGGAGACCGGCTGATCGCCACGTCGGCGGTCGTCGAGGTTGTGCAGTCAGGTCATCGTGGAGCGCCACCGACCCGGATCGACGCCGCGCTCGGCTGGGCGTCGGCCCTGCGGCGTCTGCGCGACGCCGATGAGGTGATCCGCATGGACCTGGGCGATGGGCGTGAGATCGTCGGTCGCATCGACGCGATCGGCCAGGACTTCGTCCGTGTGGAGGTGGCGTCAGGGCGCCGACGGATCGTGGTGCTCGACGCGATCGCGGTCATCGCTGCCAGCCTCTGACGCGCGACGGCGTTGCTGCGCCGCCTGATACTGCTCGTCGATGTACTTCTCCAACTGGACGTTCTCGATGCGCCATTCGCCTCGGCCGCCGATCTGGATGCCGAGCAGATCGCCCGACGCGAGCAGGGCGCGAACCTGACGGACCGAGACGTTGAGGACATCAGCCACATCGCTGATCGTCAAGAACCGAGGAGCGTCCGTCATGGTTCCCAGGATGTCACGTTCAGCGGTCGAGGCAGGTGAGTTGTCCACAGGGCGCGCGGGCCCGGGCTGGACGATCGAGCCGATCGCCGGTAGGAATGTGCTCCATGAAGACTCGGCGGGGGGCCGGGCCGAAGGGGTCCCACGACTCGACGGCCGGTGCGGAACGGCTGCGGCTGCGACCGTGGAGCGATCCACGTCTGCTGCTCGGCGTGTTGCTGGTGCTGGCCGCGACGGTGCTCGGGGCTCGGGCGCTGGCCGCTGCCGACGACACGGTCGAGTACTGGTCGCTCGCACACGACGTCCGCGCGGGTGACCCCGTGAAGAAGGCCGATCTGGTCGCCGCATCGGTGCACCTGACCGGCGCCACCGCCGAACAGCACCTGGCGGTCGACGACACGTTCCCGGCCGACCTCGACGAGTTGCAATGGTCCTCCGACGGCACCGAGGGCGCCCTGCTGGCGCGGGACGATCTGGAGCCCCGCGACACCGCGGCCAGCCGTCAGTTGCCGGTCACGGTCGCCGAGAGCGCCATGCCTGCCGATCTGGGCCATGGGGATCATGTCGAGGTCTGGGTGGGTGCCGGGCCGGGCGATCAGGAGGTGGAGGCCGCCACCAGGGTGCTGGAGGACGTCGTGGTGCTGCGTGCCGCCACTGGCGACGGTGCGCTCGATGGTGGCGGGTCCAGATCGGTCCTGTTGCAGGTGCCGGCCGATCTGCTGACCGGTGACGTCGTGTCCAAGGTCGCCTCGGGGCACGTGACTCTGGTCCGGGTCCCGTGACCACCGCGGACCGTGTCGTCGTGGCCGCCGGTGGCGCGGCATGGGAGGCGCAGGCCATCGCCGTGATCGAGTCGCGGTCCGATCTGCGACTCGTGCGGCGCTGCGTCGACGTCGCCGATCTGCTCGCCGTCGGTGCCACCGAATCGGCCGAGGTGGCGATCGTGTCGCCGAGTCTGCCGGGTCTGGACATCGAGGTCATCGATCGGGTGCGTCGCGCCGGTCTCCGGCTGGTCGCGATGACAGAAGGCGATCCGGAGGCCGTCGGCCGATTGGGGCTCGACGAACCGCTGACGCTCGACGCGTTGCAGTCGTGGTCGGCGTCCGAGGTCGACCACATTCCTTCCGAACGGCGCCGTCAAGGCGCCCTGATCGCTGTCTGGGGTCCCACGGGGGCACCGGGTCGGAGCGCGGTCGCGTTGTCCATCGCCTCGGCGCTGGCGGCGCGGGGGACCGGAACGATCCTGGTCGACGCTGACGTCGAAGGCGGCGCCCAGGCTCAGGCCGTCGGTCTGCTCGACGACATCTCGGGTCTGGTCGTATCGGCGCGGGCAGCCAATCAGGGGCTGGCCCACGAGGCGGCTCGCCACGCTCAGAGGATCGAGCCGAACCTACGTCTGGTCACCGGCCTCCCACGCGCCGACATGGCCGATCAGGTGCGTCCGGTCGCGTACGAGGCGGTGATCTCGGCGCTGCTCGATGACGCGGATGCCGTGGTCGTCGACTGCGGGTTCAGCATCGACGTCGAGCGGGGTGGCCGTGGTGGTGTCACGGTCGCGACCCTGCAGCGTGCCGATCAGATCATCGTGGTCGGCAGGTCCGATCCGCTGGGACTGGCACGTCTCGTGCGATCCCTGCACGACCTCGCGACGGTCGCGCCGGGGCGGGCGCCACGGGTCCTGCTGAACCACGCCCGTCGCAGTCTGGGATGGAATCAGCGCGAGGTCGACAGCACCGTCTCGCGGCTCACCGGGATCGCGCCGGAAGCGCACCTGCCGTGGGACCAGAACGGGTGGGACGCTGCCGCTCTCGCCGGTCGCACACCGCGTGACGCCGCGCCGGCGTCACCGTTCGTCGCGCGCATCGAAGCATTCGCCGCCACACTGGTCGGACAACGCCAACAGGCCACCTGACCTGGTGGTACGTTCGACCGCAGACGTCGAAAGGTGGCCCTCATGCAACGGCTGAGTCCGCTGGATGCGATGTTCCTGCAGCAGGACGGTCCGACGATGCCGCGCCAGGTGGCGTCGCTGGCGATCCTGGAACCGGGTGCCGACCTCGACTACGACCGTCTGGTCCATGTGATCAACGAGCGCATCGACATCGTGCCTCGCTATCGGCAGGTTCCCCGACAGGTTCCTGGTGGGCTCGGCACTCCGGTGTGGGTCGACGACGAGCACTTCGACATCTCACTGCACATCCGTCGCTCCGCGCTGCCGCGGCCTGGCAGCCTCGACGCCTTGCACGAGCTGGTGGGGCGGCTCATCGCGCGTCGACTCGATCTGGACCGGGCGTTGTGGGAGCTGTACCTCATCGAGGGGCTGGAAGGTGGCCGTCTGGCGCTGCTCTTCAAGGCCCACCAGGCGCTGGTCGACGGATCGCACACGGTCGACCTGGCGCAGGTGCTGCTGGAGGAGACGGCCCGCGACCGCGATATCCCGCATGAACCGTGGGAGCCGCGCTCGACACCGTCGGCCACGGGCCTGGTCTCGTCGACCCTCGACCACAATCTGCGTCACCCAGGTGACGCCCTGCGGGTCGCCGAACGTCAGGTCGGACGTCTGGTCCGGCAGCTGCCGTTCTTCGGTGGGGACAATCCGCCGCCGCGGTCGGTTCTGTCCACGGAGCTGTCGCGGCATCGCCGGTTCGCGACGCTGGCAGTGGATCTGGAGTCGTTCCGGCTGGTCAGGGAGACCCACGGCGGCACGGTCAACGATGTGATCCTGGCCAGCATCGCCGGCGGCATCCGGGGCTGGATGCTCACGCGCGCCGAGCCGGTGTCGGCCAAGACCAGCTTCCGCGCGATGGTGCCGATGTCGGTCGCGTCCTCGGACGGCCTGCCCACGTCGCTGGGTTCCACGGTGCGTGGACATCTGGTGTCGCTGCCGGTGGGGGAGACCAATCCGGTCGTGCGGCTGCATCAGGTGTCGTATGCATTGAAGGATCACCGCGAGACGGGATCGGCCGTCGCCGCCAACCAGCTGGCCAATCTGCCCGGATTCGCGACATCGACGTTCCACGCTGTCGGTGCGCGTGTGGCCGATGCCGAGGCCGGACGCGGCCATCAGATCGTGATCACGAACGTGCCCGGACCGCAGGATCCGGTCTACATGGCCGGCGAGCCGGTCGCCGAGGTGTACCCGTGCGTGCCGCTCAGCGGCCATCGGGCGCTGTCCATCGGGGTCACGTCCTATCGTGGCCGGATGTTCTTCGGCATCGTCGCGGATCGTGACGCGGTTCCCGATGTCGACGTGCTGGCCCAGTGCATCGAGGACGCGTTGGCCGAGTTGGTCGACTCGGTCAAGGAGACGGGGCGTCGAGCGCCGCGCGGGCGCCAGCGACCGGCGAAGCGGGGCTGACGTGCGCGTCTATCTGCCCGTGGGGCTCACCGAACTCGACCTGCTGGCGGAAGGCCGGCAGATCGAGGTCGAAGGCTACGTTGCGGCGTCCACCGAGGAGGAGGACGAACTGGCGGCGGTCGAGGCGGCCGCGGAGGATGCGCCTGCCGTTGCGGTCGCCGAGGTCGACGACCCGGACGGCCCCGTGGCGCTCACCGACATCGAGGCGCTGCACACGGCCGTCGACGACAGCGGCGACCTCGCCTGGTTCGCTCCGTCAGAACTCGATGCCGTGATCGATACCGTGCGCTCGCGCTGATCCACAGCAGACATACGTGGGGCCTGTGCGCATCGCACAGGCCCCACGTATGAGCAGCAGGAACCTACTCCGCCAGCTCTTCGGCGGGAGCAGTCTGGTCGATCGCGGCCGGGGCGGCTCCGCCGCCCTTCAACTCGGACAGGCGTGCCTCGATCTCGATGGCGTCGCTGTCGCCCTCGAGTTCCTCGAACTGGGCGTCCAGGCTTGACGCGTTGAGTTCGGCCTGACCCGCGACCTGGGACTCGACGCGGCGGACCTTGTCCTCGAAGCGGGAGATCTCGCTGGTGGGGTCCAGGACGTCGATCGACTTGACGGCATCCTGCACCTGGGCCTGCGCCTCGGCGGACTTCTGGCGCGCCACCAGCTGATCGCGCTTGGACTGCAGCTCGCTCAGCTTGGACTTCATCTGGACCAGACCGGTCTTCAGCTTCTCGACGACCTCGTTCTGCGACGCGATCTGCGGCGCGGCGGACTTGGCCTCGTTCTCGTAGCCGATCTGCTTGCTCAGCGCGACCTTGGCCAGGTTGTCCCATTTGTCGGCGTCAGCGGTCTTGCCCTCGGCGCGAAGACCGTCGGCCTTCTGCGAGGCCGCGAGCGCCTTGCCGCCCCATTCCTGGGCCGCCTTGACGTCCTCGGCATGATCGGCCTCGGCCATGCGCAGGTTGCCGATCGTCTGCGCCACGGCCTCTTCGGCCTCGGCGATGGAGTTGGTGTAGTCGCGCACCAACTGGTCGAGCATCTTCTCGGGGTCCTCGGCCTTGTCCAGGAGCGAGTTGATGTTCGCCTTGGTGAGTTGGGCGATGCGTCCGAGGATCGTCTGCTTCTTGGTCATGTTCTCCACTTCCTGGGTCGGTCCTGCTGTTGGGAGTCTGGTCGATCGGGGGTGGTGCGTCTAGGCGACATGGCCTAAAAGCGTCCGCCCCGGCTGCGGCTGCCGCGGCTTCCGCCACCGGATGATCGGCGTGACGAGCGCGACGATGACCGTCGTGAACTGCTGCGACGACTGGACGAACGGCGTGAGCTGCTACTACGACGTGAGCTGCTGCTGCCCCAACCGCCGCTCCAGCCCCCGCCGCCGCTCCAGCTCCCGCCGCCACCGCCGCTACCACCACCGAAGATGCCGCCGAGGATCATCGAGTCGCCGGAGTCGCGCCGCTGGCTGGACTCCCACCGGTCGACATCGGTGCGGGCGAGCCGCTCGGCCTCGTCGAGGTACTCGTTGGCCTTGGTCAGTGCATCGAGTGCGGCTGCGGGATCGGTGCTGACCTGCTGCGTGCCTTGGCCCAGCAGACGGGTCGCCTCGGACAGCCGCGTGCGGGCTTCGGGCCCGACGGCGCCGCGGCGAGTCTCCAGATAGTCGGTCACGGCGCGGACACGGGACGTGGTGCGATCCAGGGAGCGTTGGAGGGCGACACGGGCCTTCTCGGCCTCTTCAGCCGCGGCGCGGGCCGGTGCGAGCAGCTCGTCCAGCTTCGCTTCAGCCTGCTCCAGCGATGCGAGGGCAGCGAGCGGATCGTGATCGGGTGTCTGCGCATAGGTGATGGCCTGCTGCGCCGTCGCGGCGGCGCCGGCGACCAGGGTGTCGTCGGCGGCCAGGCGACCGGCGTCGGCGACGTCCTGCGACAGCGAGGTGATGCCGTCGGCGATCTTCGCGGGTGCGGCCTGCAGATCAGTGTCCGCGCGATCGATGGCATCCAGCAAGGTGGTGGCCTGGCCGACCGCCGCTTCAGCCGCTTTGGCCCGGACGACAGCGGTGGCGCGGTCATCGGCGGCGACCGCCTGCTGGCCCTGCGCACACTGATCCTTGGCCTGCGCCACCAGCTGTTCGGCCTGGTCGGCGTTGCCGGCCACTGACGCCAGGTCCGTCAGCGAATGGGTCGTTCGGAGGACGTCGAGCGCTGCACGCGCGGAGGGCAGGCGTGCTGCGACCTCGTCGGCGCGTGAGGCCATGTCGGCCAGCACCTCGGGTGCCTTGGCCTGCAGATCGCGCAGGGCATTGAATGCCTCGACCTGCTCGTCGAGGATCGCATCGGCCTTCTCGCAGGTGTGCATGACCTCGATCGACAGACGACGGTGCTCCTCGTCGGTCTCCGGCTCCGAGTCGTCGAGTCGTTGCTGGATCGAGAACGCCTGCTGAGCGAGCTGTTGGGCCTGGGTGAGCGCAGCGGCGAACTCCTTGGTGGCCTCTTTGCCGAACTGCGCCTCGGCGAACGACAGCTCCTGCTGCGATGACTTGATCGCATCGTCGAGGGCGACCAGCGCCGCGCCGCGCTTCTTGTCCAGCTCCTCGGTGGTCAACGCGGACAGCGGGTCGAGCGGGGTGCCGTGTTCGTCGCGCGTCACATGGGTGCTGGCGTACCGGCGCCGGGCGCGATGGACGGCGAAGGCGCCGACACCGACAGCGGCCGCGCCACCTCCGGCGATCCACACCCATGGCAGATCGCTGCCCTGCGCCGCATCGGTCAGACCGTCGGCGGCAGCGATTGCCGCGCCCGCCCAGTCGCTGTCGCGCAGCGCGGGCAGGATGTGCTTGCGTTCGAGGTCATCGATGTCGGAGTCGGACAGCTGATTGCTGTCGTCGACGGAGATGCCGTAGGAGCGCTCTTCGGTGGCGACGGCCAGCAGCACGTCGGCGGTGCCGATGTGCGACAACCGTGCCGTCTCGTCGGCCCAGTCGGCGCCGTCCATGCCGTCGAACGTCGGGACATAGACGACGAACAGCTGGAAGCCGGTGGTGTCGGCGTAGTCCTTGAGAGCCTTCTCCACGTCGTCGGCGCGGCTGCCGAGGGCGTCGGCGTTGTCGGTGACGGGTCCGCTGATGTCGAGGGGTTCGTCGGCATGCGCCGGCATCGCGAATCCAAACGTTGCCAGCAGGCCGAGCAGTACGGCGGACACGACTCGGGCGACGACGAGTGGGCGGCGCGGAGCCTGCCTTCCCCTGGGCAGGAGGTTCACGGCGTCGATCCTGTCATGTCCCGGGAGTGCCGCGCCAGAGGCCTGCCGACAACCGGTCACCGGCGCGGCAGCGTCACGACGAATCGGGTGTCGCCGGGTGAACTGGTGACGGCCGCCGTTCCACCGTGGGCGTGGGCGATGGCCCGGACGAGTGACGTGCCCAGGCCGGCCCCGCCGGACGCGCGTGTGCGGGACGCGTCGCCGCGCGTGAAGCGGTCGAAGATCGTCGGTAGGAGCGCGGGATCGATTCCGTCGGTCCCGTTGTCCGCGACGGTCAGCACCACCGTGTCACGGTCGACCTGCAGTGATGTCTCGACCCGTGTCCCGGCAGGGGTGTGGCGGGTCGCATTGCGCAGCAGGTTCGTGACCAGCTGGTGCAGGCGCTGTTCGTCTCCGGAGATCGTGACCGGTTCGGTGGGCAGATCGACACCCCACGCGCGTTCCGGATCCACGACGGCAGCGTCGTGGACCGCCTCGGTGACGAGCCGGCTCAGGTCGACCGGACGGGCGACGAACTCGCGGCCGGCGTCCAGACGGGCCAGCATGAGCATGTCCTCGACCAGGCGGGTCATCCGCTGGGACTCGGAATCGACCTTGCCCAGGACTCCGGTCAACTCGTCAGGATCGTCGATGCGGCGGCTCAGTTCGGCGTATCCCTTGATCGTGGCCAGGGGAGTGCGCAGCTCGTGCGATGCGTCGGCCAGGAACTGACGGGCCTGTTGTTCGCTCTCGTGACGGGCGTCCAAGGCGTCCTCGACGTGGCCGAGCAGTCGGTTCAGGGCCTCGCCCACCTGGCCCACTTCCGTGTCGGGATCGGTCAGCTCGGTCGGGACGCGCTCGGTCCGGCCGACCTCGCCGGATGCCAGATCGAGCTGGGTGACCCGCTCGGCCGTCTCGGCGACCGAGCGCAAGGGGCGCAGCTGGCGGCGGATCAGGCCGCGTCCGGCGATCGCCGCCGCACCCACGCCGGCAACACCGAGACCGGTCTCCCACCAGATCAGGGTGCGGATCGTGCCATCGACGTCGGCGGTCGGGATGCCCTGAACCAGCGTCGTTCCGCCCCCGACGTCCACAGCGGCCACCCGGAACGATCCGAGGTCCGCGACGTCGATGGTCTCGGGATCGTGCCCCGGTTCGACCTCGGCCAGCGACGCCACCTCGATGGCATCGAGCTCTCGCCGGTCCCCGTCGGTGGTCACGGCGGTGCCTGTTCCGGTGCCGTTGCTGGAGATCAAGGCGTTCAGGCTGTTCTCGCGGTTGCCCAGTGGTGTCGGTGGGGGTTCGCCACCATCGGTTTGACCGAATGAGCCTGGACCGGTGTCGCTGGGACCTCCTGTGGGCGGGGTGACGTCGCCGTGGACCAGCATCTGCACCCGTTCCAACGACCGTTGTACGTCACCGTCGAGACGGTCGATCAGATACGACCGCAGGACCAGGGTCGTGGCAGCGGCGATCAGCAGGCACACGACGGCGACCAGCGCGACCGCCATCGTGATCAGCCGCGCGGTCAGTGAAGTGGGAACGAGCCGGCGCACGACGCCCCTAGTCGGCCGGCTTGATGACGTAGCCGGCACCACGTTTGGTGTGGATCAGAGGTGGTTCGTCGCCGACCTCGATCTTCTTGCGCAGATACGAGATGTACAGCTCGACCACATTGGCCTGGCCGCCGAAGTCGTAGTTCCACACCCGATCGAGGATCTGCGCCTTGGACAGCACGCGCTTGGGATTGCGCATCAGGAAGCGGAGCAGCTCGAACTCGGTCGCGGTCAGGTCGATCTCGCGGCCGCCGCGCATCACGTCGTGGCTGTCCTCGTCGAGTGTCAGATCACCGACGGCCAGAACGGAGTCGGCCTGGTCCTGGCGGGCGCCGTTGCGCCGCATCAGGCCGCGCAGCCGGGCCACGACCTCCTCCAGGCTGAACGGCTTGGTGACGTAGTCGTCGCCGCCGGCGGTCAGGCCGGCGACGCGGTCCTCGACTGCGTCGCGGGCGGTCAGGAACAGGACGGGGACGTGCGGTGAGTGTTCGCGCACCCGGCGCAGGACCTCCATGCCGTCCTGATCGGGCAGCATCCAGTCCAGGACGATCGCATCGGGGTTCTCGGCGCGTGCGTTGGTGATGGCGGCGCGGCCGTTGTGGGCGGTCGTGACGTCCCAGCCCTCGTAGCGCAGCGCCATCTGGAGCAGTTCGGCGATGTTGATCTCGTCGTCGACCACCAGGACGCGCAGGGGGCTGCCGTCCGGTCGGGTCAGGGTGTCGGCCATGCCTCCATGATGACGGCAGATCCTCGCACCGGGCTGGATGATTCCTGTGAACCACCTGTGACTGCCAGGCCCTAGGGTGAGGTCCATGCGTCGGGTGGCCCTGGTCCTGACGGCGATGACGGTGCTCGCCGGACTCGTGGCGTGCACGCCTGGAACGACGCAGCAACCGCTGCCCCACGGGGTCGAGGTGCACCTGGATCAGTCGCGGCTCCAGCGCAAGACCAGGACGGTGTTCCTCCGAGTCCACAACGGTTCGGATCAGACACTGCGACTGCGGAGGCTCGCCGTCACCTCGCCGAGATTCGGCGATGTCGAGTGGACCGGCGATGAAGAGGTGGGGCCCGGCTACGAGACCGATCTGACGTTCGACCTGCCCCGCGGGCGGTGCGGTGGTGCGCTGGAGGCCACCGCCACTTTGACCTATCAACAGGGCGATCAGCGATTCCGATCGGTCGCCCACCCGGCGGACATCTACGGCGCCGCCACCGCGTTGGCGGACCGTGACTGCGCCGAGAAGACGCTGCGGGATGCCGCGGCGCTGGAACTGGGTGAGGTGACGGTCGACGGGTCAGGACGGTCGTCGGTGCTGGTGCTGCCGGTCACCCTGACGCCCACGGGACGTCGCGATGACGTGGTGCTGTCCGGTTTCGGGTCGACGGTGCTGTTCACCTTCGAGCCCGGCTCGGACGAACCGGGCGAGATTCCGCTGACCGGCGATCCGGTGACGATCGATCTTCGGCTCGTCCCGAACCGATGTGACGCACACGCGCTGGCCGACGACAAGGTCGGCACGCTGTTCCCGGTCCACCTTCGTGCCGAGGGCCTGCCGGCAGAGGCCGACAGCGAGTTCTTCCTGCCGATCGGCACACGCCGCCGGGCGGCGATGTTCGCCTACTACGTCCAGGCCTGTGGCTTGAAGGCGCCCTGAGCGCTCACGGGTTGGAGAAGATGCTGTCGATCAGGGCTTCGAGACCGTTCTTCTTCGGCGTCGGGGACGGCGCCGGAGCAGGCTGGGGCGCCGGCGCCGTGGGTGCACTCGTCGTGGGCGCGCTCGTGGTGGGTGCGCTGGTCGTCGGCGTGGCGGTCGCGGCGGCGACCGGGGTCTTCGCGGCGCTGGTCCGGGAGGTCGAGGACTGCTCGACGGCCTGATCGATCAGATCGTTCGTGGACTGCTCGAGCAGATCGGCGGGGGACGGATCGAGTTCCGGCTGGCTCAGCGCGGTGTTGACGTCGGGTGCGACCGCCGCGATTCCGGGCAGATCGGTGCTATCCGATGCCAATGCGGCGTCGGTGGCCGGGGCCTCGGAGCGAGTCAGCGACACGACGGTGGCGACGGCGATGAGCGTCATGACGACGGCAGCGGCCAGCCGACGGACGGGGGTGAGAGTCACGGTGGGAGTACTTCCGGGTGGGAGTCGTGCTGTGGAGGCACCCACGATATCGGGTTCGCCCTGTATCGGGCGAGCCGGAAGTGGCACGATGGTGCTCCCCGAACGAACGAGACAGCAGATGGCCGAGGCGATCGACGACCACTTCGTCGATCGCGTCCGCACGTGGATCGACGATCCGGCCGCGGCCGGGCCGTTCTCAGATCCGGCTGCCGAACGCATCGAACGCGGTCGATTGTCGGCATTGTTCGACGCCCAGTTGCAGAGTCGGCACCTGGATTTCGCGGGTCGTTGGCTGCAGAGCCAGGGTGAGGGCTTCTACACGATCGGATCGGCCGGTCACGAGAGCAATGCCGCGGTCGCTGCTGCTCTGCGGCCGACCGATCCGGCGCTGTTGCACTATCGGTCCGGCGGCTTCTACGCAGCCCGTGCGCAGCAGGTCGACGGCTCGACACCCGTGGCCGATGTGCTGGCGTCGGTCGCCTCCTCGGTCGAGGATCCGATCTCGCACGGGCGCCACAAGGTGTTCGGTCACCCGGATCTGGCGATCATCCCGCAGACGTCGACGATCGGCTCGCATCTGCCGCGCGCTGTCGGGCTCGCGTTCATGCTGCACCGCGCGGCACGCCTGGGTGTCGAAGGGCCGTGGCCCGATGACGCGGTCGTGGTCACCAGCTTCGGTGACGCGTCGGTCAATCACTCGACCACGATGGGCGCTCTGAACACGGCCGGGTACATCACGCGACTGGGGCTGCCGTTGCCGCTGCTGATGGTCTGCGAGGACAACGGCCTGGGCATCAGCACACCGACACCGGCCGGATGGGTCGAGGCGACCCTCGCCAACCGCCCCGGCATCGCCTTCCACTCCGCCGATGGGTCGCGCCCGGCCGAGCTGTTGCGCCTGATGGACGGAGTGGTGGCCCAGATCCGGCGGACCCGACGGCCGGCGATCGTCCGCCTGCGCACCGTACGGTTCATGGGTCATGCCGGCTCCGACGTCGAGCTGGCGTATCGCGTACGGAAAGCGATCGAGTCGGAGTATGCTCGTGACCCGCTGCTCGCCACGGCCGCGACCCTCATCGCCCAGGAGGAGCTGATACCGGACGACGTGCTGGAGCGCTATCAGTCGGTGCGGGATGCTGTGATGGACCAGGCCAAGCGGATCTGCGGAACCGAACGGCTGAGCTCGGCCGAGGACGTCATGGCGCCGCTGCAGACCCGCCGGCCGCGGTCGGTGCGGCTGTCCGCGGCTCGCTCGGCCTCGCAGTCCGATCGGCTCGAGGCTTTCGCGGGTCGCCTGCCGGAGCACAGCGAACCGCTGACGTTGGCCGGTTCGATCAACGCCACGTTGTTCGATCTGATGGCGTCGCGGCCGAACGTCGTCGTGTTCGGCGAGGACGTCGCGGTCAAGGGCGGCGTGTACGGCGTGACGCGGGGGCTGCGCAAGCAGTTCGGCGCGGCTCGGGTCTTCGACTCGTTGCTGGACGAACAGGCGATCCTCGGTGCGGGCCTGGGCGCCGGTCTGACCGGACTGTTGCCGATCACGGAGATCCAGTACCTGGCTTACGTGCACAACGCGGAGGACCAGCTGCGGGGCGAGGGCGCGTCCCTGGCGTTCTTCTCCGACGGGCAGTTCACCAATCCGATGGTCGTCCGGGTTCCCGGGCTGGCCTATCAGCGCGGATTCGGAGGGCACTTCCACAACGACAACTCGCTGGCCGTGCTGCGGGACATCCCGGGTCTGATCGTGGCGTGTCCCGGACACCCGTCGTCGGCGCCCGAGCTGTTGCGGACCTGCGTCGCGCTGGCCGAGGAGGAGGGGCGCGTCTGCGTGTTCGTCGAGCCCATCGCCCAGTACCACCGCCGCGATCTGCGCGAGGGCGACGGCGCCTGGCTGGCGCCGTATCCGCACCCGACGGACGCTCAGCACCGCGAGGTGTTCGGCTCGGTCGCCACCTACGGCACGGGCGCCGACCTGCTGATGGTGACGTTCGGCAACGGTGTCCCGATGAGTCTGGAGGCCGCCCGCCGACTGACGCGGCACGGCATCGGCTGCACGGTCCTGGACCTGCAGTGGCTGTCGCCGCTGCCGATCGTCGACCTACTGGCCCACGCGCAGCGATTCGGGCGTGTGCTGGTGGTCGACGAGACCCGCAGCAGCGGTGGTGTCGCCGAAGGCGTCATGAGCGCTCTGGCCGACGTCGAGTACGACGGGATCGTGCGTCGGATCGCCGGCCGTGACTCGTTCATCCCGCTCGGCCCGGCTGCCGCCGAGGTGCTGTTGTCGGTCGACCAGATCGTCGCCGCGGCGCAGCACGTCAGGTACGGCATCGTCTGAGCCTCCGCACGCTACGCTGGGTGTGACGCCGATCACGCCTCGCCACCCTGAGGTCGTTCGGCGTCGTCCCACAGTCGTCCGGGCGCGCGATCCGCTCCCGGTCTCACAGGAGGTGGCATGACGCGCACGATCCATCAGGTGGCCGTGTTCGGGCTGGGAAAGGTCGGCGAGCTGGTCGCCGTCCTGCTGGGGGAGTCCGGTTTCAAGGTGATCGGCTACGACTCGGTCCCACGTGAGTCCGTCGATCCTGGGCCGGCGTTCGAGGTCAAGGCGCTGGACGTCAAGGACGCCGACGCGCTCCGCGAATCGCTGCGCGGCGTCGATGCCGTCGTCTCGTGCCTGCCGTATCACCTCAACATCGACGTGGCCGAGGCTGCGTACGAGTCGGGCACGCACTACTTCGACCTGACCGAGGACGTGCCCACGACGAACCGGGTCATCGAACTGTCGCAGGAGCGGCCAGAAACAGCTTTCGCGCCGCAGTGCGGTCTGGCTCCGGGCCTGATCGGGATCATCGGCGCGTCCCTGGCTGCTCAGTTCGACTCGGTCCGGTCGATCGAGCTGAAAGTGGGTGCGCTGCCGCAGAACCCCACGGGCCTGCTGGGGTATGCGTTCAACTGGTCGGCCGAGGGCGTCGTCAACGAGTACCTCAACGACTGCGAGGTGCTGCGTTCGGGCCACCGGCAGATGGTGCCGGCGATGACCGAGAAGGAGCGGGTCTTCATCGGGGGCATCGAGTTGGAGGCCGCGCTCACCTCCGGTGGCCTGGGCACGATGTGCCAGACGTACGAGGGCCGCGCGACCCGTCTGGACTACAAGACCCTGCGATATCCGGGGCATTTCCGGCAGATGCACTTCCTGTTCGACGAGCTGAATCTGCGCGATCGGCGCGATCTGGTGGGGCAACTACTGGTGGACGCCAAACCACCGGTCAACGACGACATCGTCTACCTGCACGCCGCCGTCGAGGGCGTCAAGGACGGCCAGCCGTTCCGAGAGAACTACGTGCGCGGCTACAAGCCCATCGACATCGGCGGACGCACCTGGCGCGCCATCTCGTGGACCACGGCGGCCTCGATCGTCTCGGTCGTCGAACTGGTCGCCGACGGGCGCCTGCCGCAGTCGGGATTCATCAAGCAGGAGGACATCGCGCTGGCCGATCTGTTCGCCACGACGGCCGGCGCCCGATTCGAACAACTGGGAGCAGTGTGAGTATGGGCGACGTAGCAACACAGGCACGGGAGATTCTGGACCGTTTGGGTGCCGGCGATCCGTTCGACGGGTCGGGTGATCTGGAGTGCCGGTCGCCTATCGACGGCTCGGTGATCGGCACCGTGCGTTCGCACACGCCCGCCGAGGTCGGTGAGACGGTGGGCCGGGCGCAGGAGGCGTTCGAACAGTGGCGGACGGTGCCGGCTCCGGTGCGCGGCGCGCTGGTGCGTGAGCTGGGCGAGTTGTTGCGTGAGCACAAGGACGATCTGGGGGCGCTGGTCTCGATCGAGGCAGGCAAGATCGTGTCCGAGGGCCTCGGGGAGGTCCAGGAGATGATCGACATCTGTGATCTGGCAGTCGGCCTGTCGCGGCAGCTGCACGGCCTGACGATCGCGACCGAGCGTCCGGGCCATCGGATGATGGAGCAGTGGCATCCGCTGGGTGTCGTCGCGGTGATCTCGGCATTCAACTTCCCGGTCGCGGTGTGGTCGTGGAACAGTGCGTTGGCGTTGGTGTGCGGCGATGCCGTGGTGTGGAAGCCGTCGGAGAAGACCTTGCTGACCGCCCTTGTCTGTCAGGCTTTGGTGTCCGAAGCGGCACGTCGGACCGGTGCCCCTGAACATCTGTCGCAGGTCGTGTTGGGCGGCGTCGAGGTCGGTGAAGCGCTGGTGGACGACCCGCGGGTGCCACTCGTCTCGGCGACCGGGTCGACGCGCATGGGCAAGGAGGTCGCGCCGCGCGTGGCGGCACGGCTGGGCCGCTCACTGCTGGAACTGGGCGGGAACAACGCGGCGATCGTCGCTCCGAGCGCCGATCTGGATCTGGCGGTGCGGGGAATCGTGTTCTCCGCGGTCGGCACGGCGGGGCAGCGATGCACCTCGTTGCGCCGCATCATCGTGCACGAGTCGATCAAGGACGATCTGGTCGCCCGGCTGAAGGCCGCCTACGAGACATTGCCCATCGGTTCGCCGCTGGAGACCTCGACGCTCGTCGGCCCGCTGATCGACCAGACCGCGTCCGATGCCTTCGAGGCGGCCATCGAGAAGGCGCAGTCCGATGGTGGAGCCTTGGTCACGGGCGGTGGGCGCGCAGCGGTCGATTCTGCTGGCGTGTACGTGCATCCGGCGATCGTGGACATGCCGACGCAGACCGACATCGTGAAGGCCGAGACCTTCGCCCCGCTGTTGTACGTGCTGACCTACGCCGACTTCGATGAGGCGCTGCGTCTGCACAACGAGGTCGCGCAGGGTCTGTCGTCGTCGATCTTCACCCTGGACGTGCGTGAGGCCGAGACATTCGTGTCGGCGGTCGGCTCGGACTGCGGTATCGCGAACGTCAACATCGGACCTTCGGGGGCTGAGATCGGCGGTGCGTTCGGCGGTGAGAAGGACACCGGCGGTGGCCGCGAATCGGGCTCGGACGCCTGGCGCAACTACATGCGCCGGTCGACCAACACGGTCAACTACTCGACCGAGCTCCCGCTCGCCCAGGGCGTGGAATTCCCCACCACCGGTGGTTGAGGCGCGAGGAGCGCAGCGACGAGCCTCGAAACCGTCGTAGGTGTTGCTCGCCTTGATCTCGAGGCTCAGGCGCGGGGCGCCTTCACGCTTCGATCAGCGGATTGCCTCGAAGGGCACCTCAGTTACCGGGTGGTCGTCTGCGCAACTCCTTGGTCTGCGAGCGACGCTTCTTGGCGTCGATCCGACGCTCGACCGAGGCGCGCGAGGGCTTGGTGGCGTGGCGCGGTTTGGGTGGGACGATCGCTCGGGCGAGCAGGTCTTGGAGTCGGGTCAAGGCGGCCTCGCGATTGCGGTGTTGGGACCGGTACTGCGACGACACGACCGTGACCCTCCCGTCCACCAGGCGTGACTTCAGCCGGGTCGCGGCGAGTTCGCGCTGGGTGGGGGAGAGCATGGTCGTGTCGGTCAGCGACCAGGTCAGCTCCACGCGGCTATCGGTGGTGTTGACGTGCTGGCCGCCGGGTCCCGAGCTGCGGCTGAACTTCCAGCTCAGCTCGCGCTCGGGGATGGTCAGGCGTCCGTGTCGGCTCACGAGACCATCATGCCGGGGGATCGGCCGATCGATTACTCGGACAGGATCCGGTACAGCGCCTTGCGGGCGTCGTCGACGGCCTCGGCGGCAGCGGACTGCTGCTCCGGTGTGCCTTGCGCCGCGACTTGTCGCCAGGCCTGGATGAAGCCCTTGAGGGACTGGGCCAGGGCCTTGGCCTCCTCGGTCCGTTTCGGGACGTCGGGCCGCTCCCACGGCGTGCCGAGCTCCTCCCGGTGCTCCTCGACGTAGGCCAGGCCGTCCGATGTCAGGCTGGCGGTCTTGCGACCGTCGACCCGTTCGAACTCGACCAGACCTTCGTCCTCGAGTTGCTGCAGGACCGGGTAGATCGAGCCGGGGCTCGGCGACCAGGTGCCGTCGGAGCGCTGGGCGATGACCTGGATCAGGTCGTAGCCGTGGCGCGGTTCCTCGGCGAGCAGCAGCAGTGCGGCCGCGCGGACGTCTCCGCCCCGGCCACCGCGACGGCGGCCACGGGGACGGCCCCGGCCGTCGGGTCCGAACTCGAAGCCGAGCTCGCGGGCCAGTCCGTGCGTCGGGTCGAAGCCGTGACGCGAACGGCGCTTGCGGGGATCCTGGGGGCCACCTGCGTGGCCGAAATGATGGTCGTGCTTCATGGGGTTCTCCCTTGAGTATGGGGGATCGAGAGCGCTGTGATCACTCGTCGATCAGTTACTGGTGCATTAACGATATATCGGTAAGCGTATCGCATCAACTCGCTGGTCCGCGAAACGCCCGGACAGCGGTGAGTGCGCGTCCGTTCCGCCAGGGGTTCTGGGACAGAACGGACGCAGGTTCACCGCTCCTCGGGGGGAGGGGGGGGCTTAGCCGCCGGCGACGTAGCTGTTCAGCTGATCGCGTTCGAACGCGAGCTGGTCCATGCGGTGCTTGACGGCATCGCCGATGCTCAGCACGCCCACGAGTCGACCGTCCTCCAGGACGGGGATGTGGCGGACGCGGTGTTCGGTCATGGTCGTCAGCAGTGACTCGAACGAGTCGTCCGGTGCACACACCTGCACATCGACAGTCATGATCGTAGACACCGGGACCGTGCGCGCGTCGTCGATACCGCGCAACTTGCGGACGATATCGCGTTCACTGACGATGCCCAGCACATCGGAGCCGTCGGTGCTGACGACCAGCGCGCCCACATTGTGTTCGGCCAGCGCATCGAGCAGATCGGAGATGGTCGCGTCGGGCGTCACCGTGTACACCTCGGCATTGCCTTTGGAACCCAGAACCTCACTCACCTGAACCATGCGCCGACTGTAACGCCGATCACACCGCCCGGCTACCGACTCGCTCTATCAGGGAGATTCCTCGAACGGACGGCGTCCGAAGTCGAATGCGCGCACATTCGAATCCGGGTCGTCCGGTGGCGGAGCCGGGGCGGACTCGTCCTCGGGCTCATCGGACCAGCTCTCGTCCAGGTCCTCGGGTGAGTCGGGGAAGTGGCCGACGTAGGCCATGGCGTCGTCGTGGAGCGCCCCGTTGGTGGCCAGTGCGTTCTCGCCCCACGGGCCGGGTTCGCCGGCCAGGCTGGTGAACCGGCCTCCGGCTTCGCGCACGATGATGTCCAGCGCGGCCATGTCCCAGATCTTCAGCTCCGGTTCGGCCGCGACGTCGACGGCGCCCTCGGCGAGCAGCATGTAGGACCAGAAGTCGCCGAATGCGCGGGTGCGCCAGCAGCGCCGCAGGAGGGCAAGCAATGCCTGCGTCTTGCCGATCTCCTCCCAGCCACCCAGCGACGCGTACGACAGCGAAGCGTCCTCGAGGCGTGACACCTGAGAGACCTGCATCGGGCGCGACTTCAGCAGCGACTTACCCGTGTGGGCGCCGCCTCCCTTGGATGCCCACCAACGACGTCCCAGTGCGGGGGCGGAGACGCATCCGGCGACGATCTCGCCGTCGTCCTCCAGTGCGATCAGGGTGGCCCACACCGGCACACCTCGCACGAAGTTGGAGGTGCCGTCGATGGGGTCGATGATCCAGCGGCGGCCGCGTGACTCAGCGGTGCCCGGCGTCTCGCCGCTCTCCTCGCCCAGCACGGTGTCGCGTGGACGGCTGGACTTGAGGGTCCGCCGGATGGCGTCCTCGGCGGCCCGGTCCGACTCGGTCACGTACGTCATGTCCGGCTTGGTGGAGATCTCCAGGTCCATCGCGCCGAAGCGATCCATGGTCTGGTTGTCGGCCGTGTCGGCCAGGACGTGTGCCAGCCGCAGGTCGTCGTTGTACACGAGCCGCGCGTCATCTGCAGGGGGCATACCGGACAGCCTACGGCTGGAATCGGAGCGATTCCGGGTGCCCCGCCCAGAATCAGCCGAGTTGATCGCGGCTGGCCCAGATGCGGCGGAACGACGCGACACGCGGCTCGGGCAGGCGCCCGTCGGCGACCGCGACGTCCAGGGCGCACTCGGGCTCGTCCGCGCCATGGGTGCATCCGCGTGGACAGCCGGTCACGACCTCCTCCAGGTCACCGAAGGCGTGGATCAGGTGCCCGGGCTCGACGTGGGCCAGACCGAAGGAACGAATCCCCGGGGTGTCGATGATGGCGCCGCCGCCGGGCAGCATCAGACTGATCGCCGAGGTCGACGTGTGGCGGCCGCGTCCGGTGACCTCGTTGACGTGACTGGTGACGCGATCCGCGTCAGGCACGAGGGCGTTGACCAGGGTGGACTTGCCGACACCGCTGTGACCCACCAGCACGGTGGTGTGCCCGGTGAGCGCGACGCGGATCGCGGTGAGGTCGTCGCCTCGCTGCGTGACCAGGACCGTGACTCCCAGCGGCTCCAGTTGCTCCAGCACCTCGTCCGGATCGGCCAGATCGGACTTCGTCAGGCATACGAGCGGTGTCATGCCGGCGTCGAACGCGGCGACCAGGCATCGGTCGATCAGGCCGGTACGCGGTGGTGGGTCGGCGAGGGCCGCGACGACCATCAACTGGTCGGCATTGGCCACGATGATGCGTTCGATCGGATCGTCGTCATCGGCGGTGCGCCGCAGAACCGTGGTCCGGTCCTCGACCTCGACGATGCGCGACAACGTACCTTCGGCGCCGGTCAGATCGCCGACCACGCGTACGACGTCTCCGACCACGACGCCCTTCCGGCCGAGATTACGCGCCTTGACCGAGGTCAGAACGGTTCCGTCGTCCAGGTGCACGGTGTAGCGGCCGCGGTCGATCGTCACGACGCGGGCGGTGCGGGCGTCGTCGTAGGTGGGCCGGACCTTGGTGCGCGGTTGCGTCCGGCGGCGTGGCCGATCGAACGCCTCGTGGTCGTCATCGTGGCGCATCGCACCCTTGCGCCCCGCCATCAGTCCAGCACCCTCACGACGCGGTCATGGCCCGCTCCCAGACGGGCGCGAAGTTGGGGTACGTCTTGGTGGTCGTCACGACGTTCTCGACGTACAGGTCGGGCACCCGCAGCCCCAGGACGACGGCGGCGTGGGCCATGCGGTGGTCCTCGTAGGTCTGGAACGTCTCGCCGTGCAGTGGTCGGGGCTCGATGGCCAGGCCGTCGTCCAGTTCGGTGACCTGGCCCCCGAGACGGTTGATCTCGGTGGCCAGGGCCGCCAGCCGGTCGGTCTCGTGGCCGCGTAGGTGGCTGATGCCGGTCAGCCGTGACGGGCCGGTGGCCAGAGCTGCGACGGCGGCGATGACCGGGGTCAGCTCGCCGACGTCGCCGAGATCGAAGTCGACACCCAAGAGCTCGTCCCCGGCGGTGAACACCATGTCGTCGCCGTCGCGCTCGACCGAACCGCCGAACGCCTCGGCGATATCGCGCCAGCGGTCGCCGGCCTGATCGGTACTGGCCGGCCAACTGCGGATCACGACCTGTCCGCCGGTCACCAGGGCAGCCGCGATGAATGGTCCGGCATTGGACAGATCCGGCTCGATCACGACGTCGACTGCCTCGACCGTGCCGTGCGGCACCTGCCAGTGGCCGGGTGCCGTGGCGACCTCGACCCCGCGGCGTCGTAGTTCGTTGACCGTCATGTCGACGTGTGGTTGCGATGGCATCGTCTCGCCGGTGTGGCGCAGATCCAGCCCGTCGACGAATCCGGGTGCCGCCAGTAGCAGGGCCGACACGAACTGGCTGCTGGCCGACGCGTCGATCTCCAGTGCGCCGCCGGCGACCTCGCCGCTGCCTTTCACCGTGAACGGCAGGGTCTCGCGTCCGCCGTCCTCGATGACGACCCCCAGATCGCGCAGGCTGCGGATCGTGGTGTGCATAGGGCGTTCCCGCGCCCGCTCGTCGCCGTCGAACGTCACGGTGGCCGATCCGAGGGCGGCCAGTGGCGGAACGAATCGCATCACCGTGCCGGCCAGACCGCAATCGACGTCGACCTCACCCGTCACGCCGTCCCCGATGGGCGAGACGGTCCACTCCATGCCGTCACGCCTGACGTGAGCGCCCAGGGCTGTCAGCGCCGAGGCCATCAGGTTGGTGTCGCGCGATCCGAGGGGCCGGGTCAGGACCGATGGGCGGTCCGCGATGGCGGCCAGCAGGAGGGCGCGGTTGGTCAGCGACTTCGATCCGGGCACCAGGATCTCGCCGTCGAACGGCGTGGTGCGGTGCGGCGCGAGCCAAGGCAATGGTGTGGACATCGTCGTTCAGCCTAGGGCGTAGAGGGTCCGATGGCTCAGAACGGGGGCCAGGGGACTGCTGGCATCGGACCTCGTGGTGCCGGGAAGACCGGATCGGCCAGCAGAGCCTCGCACCGGGATCGCAGGGCGTCGACCTCGTCGGGGGAGATCAGATCCGCGAGCGCCGTGGACAGATCGCTGTCCAGACCGGCGAGGACCTGAGCGACGCCGTCGATCTCGTCGTCGGTCAGCGGCTGATCGATCCATCCCCACAACACGGTGCGGACCTTGTGCTCGGCGTGGAACGTCAACCCGTGGTCGACGCCGTACCGGTGCCCGTCGGGCATCGCCAGGACGTGACCGCCCTTGCGGTCGGCGTTGTTGGCGATCAGGTCGAACACCGCCATCCGGCGCAACGCGGCCGAGTCCTCGTGGACCAATGAGACCAGCCGGTCGTCGGCATCGACCCCGTCCAGCACGTGACACCAGCCATCCGGTACCGACGTCCCACCGGACGGGTCGGCAGGGATCAGTGTGACCGCTTCGTCGTCGGGGTCCGGCTCACACCACACCTGCAGCATGCCCGGGCCGTGCGGACCGTCGCCCCACCAGGTACGCGGCACGATGTCGCCGCCGAACTCCCGCGAGACGAGGAATGACGCGATCTCGCGGCCGGCGAGCGTGCCGTCGGGAAAGTCCCACAGCGGCCGTTCACCGGCAACCGGCTTGTAGACGACCGCGACGTCGTCCAGGCGTCCGACGAAGGTGGCGTTCGATGCCGTGAGCAGCCGGCCAGTCAGTTCCAGATCGCCCAGCTCGAGGTCGCTCACCGGAACCCGTCGGGCAGCTCGCACACGTGGTCGGCGTCCATCGGCGCACCACACAGGGAACAGATGGGCCGGCCGGCCGAGACGATGTCGCGGGTGCGCTTGGTGAACGCGCGGGCGCTGCCGACCGGGATGCGGACCAGCAGCACCTCCTCGGGCTCGATCTCCTCGATGTCCTCGACCGTCAACTGCTCGGCATCGACCTCGATCAACGGGAACGCCTCGATCACGACCTGCGCGGTGGACGGGTCCCAGCCCAGACTCATGACGCCGACCCTGAACTGCTCGTCGACCGGATCGTCCAGTGGGTCGATGTCCTCGAGTTCGGGTGCCGTCTCACCGGGGATGTTGAACGGATTGCCGTCCGTCTCCATCAACTCGTCGAGCACTTCGTCGATGCGCTCGGCGAGGGCCGAGGTCTGCTCCTTCTCGACCTTGACACTGATCAGGTCGTCGGCGGAACGGGCCTGCAGATAGAACGTGCGTTGACCCGGCACGCCGACCGTGCCGACCACGAAACGGTCGGGCCAGTCGAAACGGTGGACGACGGGATGGGGCATACGTTCAGCCTACGAGGCGGGAGCGCCCGCGCCACCCCCGACGGGTGCATCCCCGTCGGTGGAGGAGCGCGCCAGCCAGGACAGGTCACCTGCCTCGGTGTTCATCGCGACGACGTGGGGCCGCTGATCCCCGTACCGGACGATCGAGACGGACGCGGGGTGGACCGTGATGCGCTGGAACAGATCCAGGTGCATGCCGAGAGCATCGGCCAGGATCGACTTGATGACATCGCCGTGGCTGACCGCGATCCAGACCGCGTCGTCGGCGTGGGTGGCGTCGTGCTCACGGAGCGCCGAGACGGCCCGTTGCTGCATCTCGACCAGCGATTCGCCCTCGGGGAAGCGTGCGGCGGACGGCTCGGTCTGCACGACCTTCCAGAGGTCCTCCTTCGCCAGTTCGGCGAGGGGACGGTTCTGCCAGGTCCCGTAGCCGCATTCGGTGAGCCGGTCGTCGACCACGGTCGGTGGCGGGTCGGTGCGACCGGCCACGAGCACCGCGGCCGTCTGGGTGCAGCGCTCCAAGGGGCTGGTGACGATGCCGGTGATCGGTACGTCCGTGAGCCGCTCGGCCGCTCGAGTCGCTTGCTGCTCGCCGACGTCGTCGAGCAGCACCCCGGGCGTGCGACCGGCGAGCAGGCCCGCGGCGTTCGCCGTGGTGCGGCCGTGCCGCACCAGCAGGACCGTCGCCATGACGATCTAGGACCGGGAGAGCTTGGACTTGACCGTGCCGCCGGCCTCGACCACGCGGTCCTTGGCGCGGCGGCCGATGAACTTCTTGTGCGGATCGGGATCGAGCGTGCTCATCAGCAGACCGCCGGTCATCGCGACGTTCTTCAGGAAGTGGATGGTCTGGTTCGTCCGTTGCGCAGGGTCGGTCTCGTTCCAGAACTGGTGACCCGAATAGGTCGTGGGCGGCATCGTGGCAGCCAGGGCGAGTGCCGAGACGCGAGGCGCACGCCCCGTGGCCAGGCCGAGGCCGGCGACCAGGTGGACGGCGGCATTGGCACGCACCAGCGTCGCGGCGCTGACCGGCGCCTCGGGCACCGCCTTCTTGATGGCGTCGGCAACCGGCTGGGCCCTCTCGACACGACGCCCTGGACTCTTGAGCGCCGATGCTCCTCCGTAGATGAACATCGAGGCCAGCATCGGACGGGCGATCACGCGCAGGACGGTCATATGTTCATTCTTACCCGATCACGGGTGAACGTTCACGCTCTAGGCAGGAGCGACGGTCACCTTGGGGGAGCCCGCCAGGATCGGCAGAGCGCCGACCCGCACCTTCAGTGGCTTGGACGGGCTGCCGGTGCAGACGATGGGGCCGATGGGATCGGTACATGTCCAGCCGTCGGAGACCCGGTACACATCGCCACCGAAGCCCCCGTATCGCAGGGTAACGGCGACCGGACCGGGGTACGGGCTGACGGTGATCGTGACGTCCTGACGTAGGCCGAGCCCGATTGGTGAGGCCGTCATGTCGGTGATCCGCGGTGCGGCGGGCTGCGTCGGTGTGGGGCTGCTCGTCGGTGTAGGGGTGCGTGTGGGGGCCGTGGTGGACGGAACTGTCGTGGTGGGCGCCACGGTGGGCGTCCGCGTAGGTGTGGGTGTTGGGGTGGGAGTCGGTGTGGGCGTCGGCGTCGTCGACGGGGCCTGACTGGGCGTTGGGGTCGTGGGGGCCGCGCTCGTGGATGCGGCAGGTGCCTGCGCGGTCACCGGCTCGGGATCATCATTCGACGTTGCCGCCACAGCGACCGTGGCGGCGACCGCGACCACCGCGACGCCCGCCGCGGTGGATCCGGCCGGACCGAGCGATCGGATGGGGGCCAAAGCATGCGCGATACCGCCCTTGACGGCGACCAGTGCGCCACCTGTGGCGGCCGCGCTGCCCGCGGCCAGATAACCGCCGGCAGCCGAACCCAGCAGGGCAGGGGCGAGCCAGGCGGCCAGATTGCTGTTGACCTCGCGCAGCTCCAGGTACAGACCCATGCAGCGCGCGCAGTCGTCCAGGTGCGCTTCGACCTTCGCGGTGTCGCGGGCGGCCAGGCCGTCGCGCACATACGAGCCGAGCTTGTCGATGGTGTCGCGGCATGCGTCGCGCTGCTCGGCCGACAGATGCTGCTGCAAGTAGGCCTGGCGCAGGCCCTCACGTGCTCGGTAGGCGAGCGCGGAGACGCTGTTGGGGCTCATGCCCAGCAGCGGCGCGACGTCGGCCGGCTTCTGTCCTTCGACGTCCAGATGCCACAGGACCGTCTGCCAGCGTTCGGGCAGGGCCGCGAACGCCTGGGCCGCGGCACCGGTCTCGAAACGCATCTCGGCCGGGTCGATCCAGTCCACCGCGCGATCGAGTTCCTGCTCGTCATCGGTGGAACGGACACGGGAACCGGACCGGATGCGATCGATGTGGAAGCGCCGCATCGCTGTGAGCAGATAGGCGCGGAACGACTCATTGGGCCCGCTGCCGTTCTGCAACGTGACCAGCACACGGGTGAACGACTCGGCCACCAGGTCGTCGGCGTCCGGTCCGCGTACCAGTTGGCGCGCGAGCCGGTTGGCCGCCTCGCGATGGCGGTCGAACAAGATGCCGTAGGCGTCGTTGTCGCCTTCGCGGACGGCAGCGATCAGATCAGCGTCGGTGGGCGCGAGGAGGCCCAACGCCTCGGTTGCGTTGCCTGACATGTGATCTCGATCCGTTGGGGAGTGTCCGTCGTCCGATTCTGACAACTTTCCTCGAAATGTTCATCGTCAAATCGCGTCATGAGTTACGGCCGACCACGTCACATTACCGAAGACATCACTGCGGAGAGGAGAGCGGCCATGAGCTCGACGGGCGTCGACTACGCGCTGCTCGACACCGTGGTGGGGACCGGTCGTCCCGATGCGGTCGGTGTTGCACACGAGGTGGGAGCGAGTGCAGCGCTGATGGGCGCACCGCTCCACGAGGTCCTGGACCGAGTGGAGCGGGCCCATGACCGGATCGGGTCAGAGCCGGAGTTCTCGATCGTACGCGCCGCGGCGGTCGCATGGGCGGAGCACATCCGTCTGGGCGCCACCGATGTGTCCTGTGAGGATCCTTTGACCTCGCTGGCGACGGCCGAGTACCTACGATCGAGGCTGGCGGAGGTGTACCGGGGGGCGGCACGCACGGGTGAGCGCGCCGCACACCGCCACGTCCTGGTCGTCGTCGAGCTGGCGCGCATGCCGTCAGGGCACGACCTGGAGGCATCGCTGCGCGCGATCGACGTCGCCGAGGCGTTGCGGTCGGTGTTCGCCGGTGACGAGACGGTCGCCGGGTTGACCGCGCAGCGCTTCGCGGTCCTGGCCCAGCGCTCACGCGTCGACGACCTGGCAATGCATCTGCTGGGCATCGTCCTGCGACGCGATCTGGACGATTCAGCCCGGCCCATGCGGACCTGGGTCGAGGAACTGCCTGCCGACGAGGACGATGTGCGGCATCTGCTGGCCGTCCTGACCGTATGACACGCTGGCTCCCATGTGTGGCCGGTACGCGAACTCCAGCACCTCCTCGACGCTCAACCAGGTGTTCGAGGCCGATCTGATCACGATCGACGGCGATCTGGAGCCCGACTTCAACCTGGCGCCCACCAAGTCCGCTCCGGTCGTGATCGGTCGCCGCGGTGAGCATGCCGATGCACCTGGCCGGCGCGAGCTCACGGTCGCCCGCTGGGGGCTCATCCCGTCGTGGGCCAAGGACCGGTCCATCGGCAACCGGCTGGTCAACGCACGGGCCGAGACCCTGGCGGAGAGGCCGTCGTTCCGGCGGGCCTTCGCGTCACGTCGCACACTGGTGCCGGCTGACGGCTACTACGAGTGGTACGCCGGTGAGCCCGATGCGAAGGGCAAACCGCGCAAGCAGCCGTTCTTCATCCGTCCCAAGGACGGTTCGGTCATGGCGATGGCGGGACTGCACGAGTTCTGGAAGGACCCGTCCACCGATGAGTGGGTCCTGAGCTTCACAATCATCACCACCACGGCCGAGGACGCCGTCGGTCACATCCACGAGCGCATGCCGTTGATGGTGGCGCCCGATGCGTGGGATGCGTGGCTGGACCCGGCACCGCGCCCAGCCGGGGAGTTGCTGGAACTGCTGACGCCCGCCGCGCCGGGTCTGCTCGATGCCTATCCGGTGTCGACGGCCGTCAACAATGTGCGCAACAACGGACCGGAACTGCTCGATCCGCTGCCGGCGCTCTAGGCGCTGCCGAGGTCTCCGCTCGACTCCTGCCAGAACACCATGACCTCATGGTGTTCGTGGACGAGCGGGGCCGGTGGTACTCGACGGAATAACTCTCACCGCGGTCGGCGTTTCACCTGACAGAAGGAGGTCGAATGTCCGCAACTGCGTGTCCCGAGCGACCGAGAGTACGCTCGTCAGTGATGACCGACGACGAGACCCCAGAACAGCGCACGGCCCGGTTCGAGGCCGATGCGCTGCCGTTCCTGGACCAGTTGTACTCGGCTGCGTTGCGCATGACGCGCAGTCCGCACGACGCCGAGGATCTGGTCCAGGAGACCTACGCCAAGGCGTACGCCGCCTTCCACCAGTTCAGGCCCGGCACCAACCTGAAGGCCTGGCTGTACCGCATCCTGACCAACACGTACATCAACTCCTATCGCAAGAAGCAGCGTCAGCCACAGCAGGTCACCGACGAGATCGAGGACTGGCAGATCGCGGCCGCCGCGGCGCACTCTTCCAGCGGCCTGAAGTCGGCCGAGATGGAGGCGCTGGAGCACCTGCCCGACTCCGACGTCAAGGACGCTCTGCAGTCGCTGCCCGAGGACTTCCGCTATGCGGTGTATCTGGCCGATGTCGAGGGATTCCCGTACAAGGAGATCGCCGAGATCATGGACACGCCCATCGGCACCGTGATGTCTCGTCTGCACCGTGGCCGGCGCATGCTGCGCGATCTGCTGGCCGATTATGCCCGCGACCGCGGCATGGCCGTCACCACGGGAGGTGACTCGGCATGACGTGCGACGGACCCGATTGCCAGAAGGCGCTGGAGAACCTGTACCTGTTCTTGGACCACGAGATCGACAACGCCAGTTGCGATGAGATCCAGGCCCACATCGACAGCTGCAGCGAGTGCCTGACCGAGTACGACCTGGAGCGCATTGTCAAGGACCTGGTGTCCCGCTCCTGCGCCGAGCGCGCCCCAGAGCCGCTGCGCCAAAAGGTGCTCTACTCGATCCGCACCGTCTCGGTCCAGATCACCGAGACCCGGACTCAGTTGTAGGAATGACGCGACCCCCGTCGATTCGACGGGGGTCGTCTCTCACGCGTTGGGGCGCTTGCCGTGGTTCGCGCCCTTCTTGCGACGCGCGCGGCGCTTGCGGCCGGTCTTGCCCATGATGGGTCCTCCTGTGTCGCTGGTGCAGCGTCTCAGTCTCCCACACGGGGGAGTCGGTCCAGAAATCGCTCCCGGTCCACGATGGCGCGGTCGACCTCGCCGGTGAGCAGCACGGTGCCGTGCTGATCGAGCGCCGACACCTCGAATCGGGCGCGCCGGTCGTCGGCCTCCAGCACGGTGGCCGACGCGGTCACCGTCATCCCGACAGGAGTCGCCGCGAGGTGCTGGATGCGCACGGCGACGCCCACACTCGTCCGTTCCGGGGGCAGGCCCAGGGCCGCACACGTGGCCTCCTCGCACCAGGCCATCAGGACGGGAGTGCCCAGGACGTTCAGATCACCGCTGCCGACCGCCCGCGCGGTGTGTTCGCCGGAGACGACGTGGGTCACAGTGGCGTGGGTCATGGACCGACGGTACGCGCGACGGTCACTTAGGCGCGGACCAGGCCTGCCAGAGATCGGCGTACCGGCCGCCGGAGGCGAGCAGTTCGTCGTGGGTGCCGCTCTCGACCACCTGGCCGTCGTGCATCACCAGGACCAGGTCGGAGTCGTGTGCCTGGGTCAGTCGGTGGGCGATGACGATCGCTGAACGCCCTTCCAGCACGCGCGAGGCCGCCCGTTCCAGATCACGGGCGCCCGATGATCCGGCTTCCGCGGTCGCCTCGTCCAGCACGACGACGGCGGGATCGCGCAGGACGACCCGAGCGAGCGCCAACTGCTGCGCCTGCGGCGCGGTCAGTTGATGGCCGTGGGCTCCCACGACGGTGTCCAGCCCCTGGGGGAGCCGGTCCACCCAGGTCCGGGCGAGCGCCGTGGTGAGCGCTGCGCGCAAGGATTCGTCACTGGCGTCGGAGTCGGCGAGCAGCAGGTTGTCGCGCACCGTGCCCGCGAACACATGCACCTCCTGCGATACGAGGGTCACGTGGTGCCGAGCTTCGGATTCGTCGACGGCGTGCAGATCGCGGCCGCCCAACAGCACGGTCCCGCCGCTCGGCCGGATGACCGCGGCGGCGATGGCGCCCAGGGTCGTCTTGCCCGCGCCGGTGGCGCCCACCACTGCGATGTGCTGGCCGGGGCTGACGGTCAGCGACATCGGCGCCAGCACCTGACGCCCCTGCTCGTAGGAGTGGTGGACGTCGCGGATCTCCAGAACCGGTGACGGCGACGGTTCGAGGCGGTCGGTCGCAGGTGCCGGGAGCGTCGCGACGCCCACGATGCGGGTCAGCGCGGCGCCGGCCGACTGGACCGTGTCGAACAGGAACAGCAGAGCCCCGATGGGATTGAACAGCCGGTGGAAGAACAATGCTGCCGCGGTGGCCTCGCCGATCGTGCCCGCTCCGGTGCGTACCGTGATGAATCCGGCGGTCAGGACCGCGGCCATGCCCAACAGCTCGGACATGTTCATTCGGAAGCCGAAGCGCGTGTACATGTAGAACGCATCGAGGGCGACGTCGACGGCCGCCTTGGACGTGCCGTCGATCCGATCGACCGCGTGGCGCTCCCGGGCGAACGCCCGCAGGGTCGTGGCGCCTTGCACCCCGGTCACGAGCGCGTCGGCCCGTTCGCCCTCCGCGATGCGTTCCTTGCGGTACAGCGGCGCGGACTTGGGCAGATACCACCGCACGGCGTACAGGTACGCAGGGGTCGCTGCGACACCGGCCAGTCCGAGTCGCCAGTCCAGCGTGAACAGCCCGCCGACCGTGAACACGAGGGTCACGATCGACGACAGCGTCGCGGGGACCGCCTCGTCGAGTGATTCGGTGACCTGCCGGACGTCGTCGCCCACGCGTGACACGACGTCGCCGACGCCGGCCTGTTCGATGCGGGCCGAGTCCAGGTGGAGGGCGCGGTCGAGGACGTCTTCGCGTAGTGACGCCAGCGCGGGTGCCACGGCACGGGAGAGGGCGGCCGTCGAGAGCGCGGTCGAGACAGCCGCGACGATGCCCACGACGACGATGACGATGACGGCCCGGACCACCGTCTGCTGGTCGCCGCCGGTGTCGACGGTGTCGACGATGCGGCCGATCATCAGGACCGGAACCAGACTGGCGAGTCCGGCGACCAGGAACGCCACGATGGTGGTGACGGCCCACGTGCGCTGCTCGCGCAGCAGGCCCCAGGACATACGCACCGTGGTGCGGCCGTCGGCGACCGGAAGCAGGTGACGTTCGGGGACAGTCATCGGAGTACCGCCTCCTGATACGACTCGTCGTCCAAGAGGTCCTCGTGGCGGCCGTCCAGGACGACGCTTCCGCCACGGATCACGACGACCCGATCGGCGGACTGCAGGAGTGCCGGGCTGCTGGTCAGCACGATGGTCGAGCGTCCGGGTTGACGGCGTAGCGCGGCCACCCCGTCGGCGATGGTCTGTTCGGTGACGGCGTCGACGGCGCTCGTGGGGTCATGAAGGACCAGGATCGGCGCGTCGACACCGAGCGCCCGTGCCAATGCGAGGCGCTGGCGCTGGCCACCTGACAGCGTCGTCCCATCGGTGCGCACGCCCCGATCGAGACCGTCGGGATGAAGCCTGACGACCTCGTCCGCGGCCGAGGCGCGCAACACGGTATCCAAACGGTCCGCGTCCATCGTGCCGTCGGGGTCGATGACCGATCGCAGGGTTCCCTCGGGGATCGTCGTGTGGTGCGGCGCCACGGTCAGCAGAGCACGGCGTGACGTCAGGTCGAGCTCGGCCAGCGGTGCGGACCCGAGTCGCGCGGAGCCGGCGTGAAGCAGCTGGACACCTGTCAGGACGCCCAGGAAGGCGTCAGCCGCGGCCGGGTCGTCGAACACCGCCGCCAGGACCTCGCCGTCCCGGGTCGACAAGGTCAACGACTCCAGCGGTCCCATGGTCGCGTCGGTGAAGTCCAGGACGGCATCTGATCCGGCCACCGCAGGACCGGTCGCGACCAGCGGCGGACTCTGCAGGAACGTCACGATGCGGTTCGCCGCGGCTCGCGCTCCGGCGAACTGGGCGCTGAAGTCACCCAGGGCGCCGATGGGCTCGGCGAGGAACTGGGTCAGTCCGACGATCGCGACAAGCTGGCCCAAGGACAACCGGCCGTCGAGCGCTGCCGTGCTCGCCACGAGGGTCACCGCCGCGAGCAGCAGGATGCTCAGCCCGGCCGTCAGGCCACCCAGGTATCCCCAGGAACGGGCCAGCCCGATGGTCGCCGTCGCCGCGTCGCGGCTGGCCCGGCGGTAACGCGCTTGCGCGACGTCCTCGCCGCCGATGCCTTTGAGGGGACGAAGACCGCTGATCAGGTCGGCGGCCAGTCCGGTCGCCGCGGCCGTCGTCTCCTGCTGTGCCGCGGTCCGCCTCGCCACCAGGGGCGAGGCGGCCTGGATCAACAGCAGCACGGCGGGAACACCGAGCAGGACCAGGAGACCGGTCAGCAGATCGACCTGGAGCAGATAGACCGCCACGACGATGATGCTGGTGAACGAGGCGATCGTGAAACCGAGTTGCCGGAACACCGTCGGGACCAGGGCGGCGTCGGAGGTGGCGAGCGACTGGATCTCCCCGGGGAGCAGACTCGTGCGTGCCCCGCGTGGATGCAGGACGTGACCGGCGATCTCCAGTCGCAACAGGTGTGACTCCGTCTCCAGGCTGCGCACCACGAACCGACTGCCGAACCGGTAACCGCATGCCAGGGTCAGGAACACGGCGATCAGGACGATGCCCGCCTCCAGGAGGTCGGAGACCTGTCCCCTCGCGATGGCGTGGTCGACCACGAAGCCGATCACGACCGGCACCAGCGTCTCGCACAGCTGCCAGAGCATGATCAACGGATAACCGCAGGCCAGCCGGCGACGGTTGCGCCTGATCGCACGGCCGATCAGGGCCAGCCCGGTGGCGGGAACAGGGCTGTCAGGCATGGCTGGTCGGTACCACGGTCGGCAGGCCGTCGACCGGATCGGCGAAGACATGGGCGGACAGGCCGAAGACCTCGTCCAGGAGATCGGGTTCGAGGACGTCGGTGGGTGTTCCCTGTGCGTGCACGCGACCATCCTTCATCACGACCACTGACCCCCGCTGATTGAGGTGCGAGCTTGCTGGGGGTACCACCCACGCGCTCTGCGCGTAGGGGGCGCCTCGAAAATCGAGGGGGCGAGCGAGTGGTCCGGCTTGCGACGGTTTCGAGGCTCACGCCGCAGGCGGCATTCACGCCTCAACCACCGCTGAGCGCTAGATGCCGGTCGTATTCCTCGGGTACTGGGCGTTGACGTCGGTCGCGACATTGACCAGGTACGGCACGCCGGAGGCGAACGCACGGTCCAGCGCGGGTCCGATCTCGGCCGGATCGGTGACGAACTCACCGCCACCGCCCAGCGCCGTGGCGACCTGGTCGTAACGGGTGTTGGGGGCAAGGTCGGCGGCCACGTCGTAGCCGTAGAGGAACTGCATCGGGCCCTTCTCCAGGCCCCAGGCCGAGTTGTTGCCCACGACCATCACGACGGGCAGGTTGTGACGCACCAAGGTGTCGACATCGATCAGTGACATGCCGGCCGCGCCGTCGCCGAACAGCAGCACGACCTGGTCGGACGGCCGCGCGATGCGTGCGGCCATCGCCGCGCCGAGCCCGGCGCCCAGGCATCCGTACGGGCCGGGGTCGAGCCACCCGCCGGGGCGTTTGGGCTCGACGAACTTGCCCGCGAACGACACGAAGTCGCCGCCGTCGCCGATCACGACCGCCGAGTCGTCCAACCGGGGGAGCAGTTCACCGTAGATGCGGGCGGGGTGGATCGGATCGGCCTCGGCGGTCAGCAGGGCGTTGTCGCGTTCGGTCGCGGCGGCGACCTCGGTCTGCAGATCGCCCAGCCACGTGCTCCAGTCGGGCTTGGCGCCGGCCGCCGACTGCAGTGCCTGCAGCAGGCCGCCCAGCACGAGACTCAGATCGCCCGAGGCCGATCCCGCGAGTTCGGCATGGCCCGACACCTGATCGGGGGAGTCGGCCAGATGCACGGTCTTGGCCGGAGTACTTCCGTCCTTGGGGCCGAAGATGCCGTAGGCGAGCCGGAAGTCCAGGGGAGTACCGACCACGATCGCCAGATCGCAACCGCCGAACGCCTTCGAGCGCGCCTTGGTGACCAGTTGCGGATGGCCCCCGGGCACGATGCCGCGGCCCATGCCGTTCGCGATGACCGGGATGCCGGTCTCGGTCACGAACGCGAGCGCGGCCTCCTCGGCGTGGTCGGTCCACACATCGGTGCCCAGGACCAGGACGGGACGCTGCGCCTCGGCCAGCAGTCGCGCGATGCCTGCGAGAGCCTCGGTGTCGGGCTCGATCGGGGCGACTGGAGCGGCGTAGGCGGGATCGGTCACCGTCGTGGGGCTGAAGAACTGGTCCATCGGGATGTCCACGAACGTCGGGCCGCGGTGGGACGAACCGGCCAGCGTGAAGGCGCGGTCCAGGGTCGGCGCGATGTCCGCGACCGTGTGCGCCGTGGTGGCGAGTTTGGTGATGGACTCGAAGATCGGCGGATGGTCCAACTCCTGCAGGCTTCCGGTGCCCCATCGGTTCGCGGGCGCGCGACCCCCGACGACCACCAAGGGCGAGCCGGAGAAGCTGGCCTGTGCCACCGGCGAGACGCCGTTCGTGACACCGGGGCCGGCAGTGAGGACCGCGAGTCCCGGCTGCCGGGTCAGTTTGCCGGTGGCTTCAGCGGCGAACACGGCCGACGGCTCGTGCCGTACATCGATGATCGGCATCGCCGGGTCAGCGTTCACCGCGCCGTCGTAGGCCGGGAACACGTGCGCCCCCGACAGTGTGAACATCGTCTCGACCCCATGGGCGCGCGCCACGTCGACGGCATGCACCCCGCCATGTCCCTCACGAGCCGTTCCAGTAGACGCTGTGTCTCGAGTCTCAGTCATGAACCCGAACCTACTGGAAGGTAGGACCATCTGCTGCCGGCCGGCTATCAGTCGTTGCCCGAGATTCTCCACAGGACCGAATGATCTCGGGCGTTGTCCACAGATGAGGTCTCAGGGGTTCTGGCCTGCCGTCTGAGGCGGTGTGCTGGGGACGACTCGTGACATCTCGACGGAGGAAGTGACACCATGACGGTGGAGGAACAGCAGCGCCGGACTCTGCAGGAGGCTCTTGTGAACACGATCGGGCCCGAGCCTGCCGACACGTTGATGCACTATCTGCCACCGGTCGGCTGGGCTGACGTGGCCACCAAGCGTGACCTCGACATCCTGCGCTACGAGTTCAAAGCCGAACTGCATCAAGAGCTGCGTTCACAGACCTATCATCTGATGGGATTCCTCGTCGGCATGCAGGCCGTGCTGATCGCGGCCCTGAAGTTCATCTGACTGGTTCAGGCCAGCGGCTTGGCGCGGGTCGTGGGGCGATACAGCCACGGTTGCTCGGCGCGAATCTGGTCCAGGACGGCTAACAGCAGATCGGCGCGATGGGCCGGCTGCTCGGCGAACAGCTCGGCGTCGGCATGCAGATCCGTGCGCCCCTGGACGCCCAGCGCGAGTTGCAGGTGCAAGGCACGTAGGAAGGACGACGTGTTGCGCACCGACGGCGACGGCCATTCAGCATCCAGGTGCCCACGGGTGCGTGGTGGGCGGATGCCGTCGCCCAGGCGGGCCAGCCACGGTTCGACGATCCCGGGGTCGAGTGCATTGCGGTGCAACAGGGTCATCACCGCGTAGGCCAGGCGGTCGTCCTCGCCATGACGCCAGATGTAGGACGTCGGCGCCAACACCCGGTCGGCGATGACGTCGAGCAGAACGGTCAGCTCCAGGCGGCCGAAGTGCCGCGACCGGGCGAGCGCGGCCAGCAGATCGGCGCCGTGGGCAACGGAGTTGGCCCAGCCGTGCTCCGGGATCCAGCCGCGATGGTCCTGTTCGCGGATGTACCAGGCCGTGGCGTGATCGCCCCAGTCCAGGACCGACTCGGCCGACATCAGATGCTGGTTGTTGTCGCGACCGATGATCTCGGCCAGCATCAGCGCGCTGTACGAGCGTCGCAGGACCGACATGTCGCCGTCGTGCCCCAACCCGTACCGCAGACCAGGAACAATGCCGTCGCCCAGCCCGGACAGCAGATCGTCGTACACGCCGGTGTTGACCCACGTGGTCAGCAAGGGGTAGGCGATGTCCTCGCGCCAGCGCGGATTCGGGTGACCGAGCATCTCGACCAGCTCGACGGTGGCCTCGTCGAGGCTCCGATCGCCCGGTACCTCCATACCGGCCCGCATCACCGACCGCCAGTACGCCTCGGACACCTCTTCATCGTAATAGGAGAGAATCGGGTCATGCCGTCCCTCGACGAGATTGCGCGGTTCCAGACCTCGCTGGCCGACGACGACGTCGCCTGGTTGCACGCGCTCGCGCGGGACTGGCAGATCCTGGCCGATCTGTCATTCGCCGATCTGGTCCTGTGGGTGCCGGACTCGGAGGAGAAGGGCTGGTGGGCCGCGGCGCAGATCCGGCCCACGACGGGCCCGACCTCGATGCTGGAGGATGTCGCCGGAACGTTCGTCCCGGTCGATCGTGCGCAAGCAGTCATGGTCGAGGCGTGGGGGACCGGAACGGTCGCAGCCACGACCGAGCCCAAGACGCGTATGCGACTCGAAGCGGTCCCCGTCCGACGCGAGGATCGGACCATCGCCGTCATCATACGTAGGTCCGCGCTGTCGGTGTGGCGGTCGATGAGCGCGCTGGAGAGTGCCTACAAGGACGCCGCCGAGACGCTGATCGACATGATCGTGCGCGGGGATTTCCCCCTTCCGGGTCGTCGTTCGGAGTTGGCCGACTCGCTGCGTGTCGGCGACGGATTCGTGCGGACCGACAAGAACGGCCAGGTCGTCTACGCCAGCCCGAACGCGCTGTCGGCGTTCCGCAGCCTGGGCCTGGCCGGCGATCTGGTCGGCACCCACCTGGGCGAGGTGGCGACCGATCTGGTGGATCGTCGCCCCACCGATCGAGGTCCTTTGGGGCTGTTCGATGCCGACGACGGCGGCGAAACGGATCTGGAGAATCCCGATGCATCGCTGATGGCCAGGATGATCCCGCTGCGCGGACCCAAGGGCCGCGCGGGCAGCCTGGTCCTGTTGCGTGACGTCACCGAGCTACGGCTGCGCGAACGCGAACTGATCTCCAAAGAAGCCACGATCCGTGAGATCCACCATCGGGTGAAGAACAATCTGCAGACCGTCGCGGCCCTGTTGCGCTTGCAGGCGCGGCGCAGCGGGCTACCGGAGGCCAAGGAGGCGCTCGAGGACGCCGAGCGACGGGTGGCCTCCATCGCGCTGGTGCACGAGACGCTCAGCCACGGCTTCGGTGACGTCGTCGACTTCGATGAGATCGCCGATGGGCTGCTGCGCAGTGTCATCGATCTGGGGTCGATGGGAACCTCGCAGGTCACGGCGTCACGTATCGGCTCGTTCGGTCCGCTGCCCGGCGAGATCGCGACACCCTTGGCGATGGTTGTCACCGAGTTGGTGCAGAACGCCGCCGACCATGCCTTCACCGGTGGAACGGTCGACGGCCACGGCACCGTCACGGTCGCGGTCAACCGGATCCGCGACCGGCTCAAGCTACGGATCAGCGATGACGGTCGCGGTCTGCCCGAGGAATTCGACACCGGTTCCAGTCTGGGTTTGTCGATCGTCACGACTCTGGTGGAGAGCGAACTGGGCGGCTCGATCGACTTCGCCTCCACCTCGCGCGGCACCACCGTCGCCATCGCCCTGCAACTGTAGGGGCTCGTGGAACGTCACCACAGGCCGAGCGAAGCGAGGCTGGCCGGTCGGGCGAAGCCCGCAGCGGTGAGGGACGACCGCTGATTCGGCGTGGAACGAGCCGTACGGCGCACTGAACCCCGCCCGTTCCGAAATGGAACACAGCGGGGTTCTGGTGATTGCGCGGCCGTTTGGTCCGAAAAGGACCGAGGTGGCTTCGCTCCGGCTCAGGCGGTCCGGATACGGGCGCGGGCGTTGCGGCGCTTCAGCGCGCGACGCTCATCCTCGCTCATGCCTCCCCACACACCGTGGTCCTGTCCGGACTCCAGCGCCCACTGCAGGCACTGTTCGCGGACATCGCAGCGGCGGCACACGACCTTCGCCTCCTCCACCTGGAGGATCGCGGGGCCGGTGTTGCCGATGGGGAAGAAGAGCTCAGGGTCCTCATCGAGGCACGCCGATCGATGGCGCCAATCCATGAGATCCACTCCTTCCCTGTTTCGAAACATGACTGTGGCCGGCCTTGTGAGCCGATTTCCCAGTCCGGTTCCTCTATCGTTCCAGTGTTTCGGGGTTGTCACAAGGGACAACGCGCAGGTCAGGCTGTCGTCTCGGTCACAACGTGTGTCCTAAGGTTCGCTTCGATGAGTGAATCGAGAAGACCGGCCGGGACGGCCCGGGTCCTGTTGTTGATCGCCGCCGTGGTCGTGGTGGCCGAGTCTTGCGTCTATCTGGCCCTCGCGGCGCTCGACCTGCGTGACACCCCACAGGAGCGGATCGTCAGCGGCATCGGTATTGCGGTGCTGCTCGCCGCCTACGGCATCTGGCAACTCGTTGCGATGTGGTTCCTGCTCAAAGGGCGGGCCGGGGCGCGTGCGCCGCTGATCGTGACGCAACTGTTGCAGGCGTTGGTGGCCACGAATCTGTGGGGCGTGCCAGGGCTGGCCCTGACGGTCGCGATCTCGGCGCTGGTGGTGCTGGTGATCCTGCTCTCACCGCCGGTCTCCGCGGTACTGCGTGACCACGACGTGTGAAAGAATGTCCGTTGGGCACAATCCCCGTTTGATCTGTTCCAGCTGCACCTCGACCCAGACGTCCCGATCGGACCGTCGCGAGACGCGAGCTTCCCCGACGAGACGAACCCATGGTTGCCACGGACATCGACATGCACATCGACACCCCCGACCCGACTGATCCGGTCTTCGCCCTGCATCGCGGCGGCAAGATGCAGGTCGCGGCGACGGTACCGCTGCGCGATGCCGACGATCTGTCGCTGTCGTACACGCCGGGCGTCGCGCGGGTCTGCGAGGCCATCCACGCCGATCCGGAGATCGCCCACGAGTACACCTGGGTGTCCAATACGGTCGCGGTCGTGACCGACGGAACCGCGGTCCTCGGCCTCGGTGACATCGGCCCGGCGGCCTCCATGCCGGTCATGGAGGGTAAGGCGGTCCTGTTCAAGCAGTTCGGTGGGGTCGACGCGATTCCTGTCGCGCTGGACACCACCGACGTCGACGAGATCGTCGACACCGTCGCGCGGCTCGCCCCGTCCTTCGGCGGCATCAACCTGGAGGACATCTCCAGCCCGCGCTGCTTCGAGATCGAGCGTCGGCTGATCGAGCGTCTCGACATCCCCGTCTTCCACGACGATCAACACGGCACCGCCGTCGTCACGCTCGCGGCACTCATCAACGCCGCCCGGCTGACCGACCGCGACCTGTCCGAACTCAAGGTCGTCATCTCCGGCGCCGGTGCGGCGGGCGTGGCCATCGCCAAGATCCTGCGCTCGGCCGGTGTCACGAAGCTGTCGGTCACCGACCGCAGCGGTGTCGTCCACCTGGGCCGCGACGACCTCAATGAGGTCAAGCAGTGGCTGGCCGAGGACACCAAGGACTGGGCCAAGCCCGGCAGCATCGAGGACGCCCTCG
>Ga0164243_10000294_pt1 | contig 103823 bp, 95 predicted proteins | sample OricompcompostOP_FD_108781 | JGI IMG/M metagenome (GOLD analysis project Ga0164243, IMG submission 108781) | Organic Plus compost microbial communities from Emeryville, California, USA - Original compost - Organic plus compost (OP) | ecosystem: Engineered > Solid waste > Mixed feedstock >... | reverse complement strand
ACAGGGGAGGAAGGCTGCGCGATCGCTCCCGCCCCGTGCCGTCCTTCATATAACCAATGTGGTTCTGTATGTCAAGCCCTTATTAGCCCCTCCCCTTTAGGGGAGGGGTTGGGGTGGGGTGGTGCCTCCAGGTCAAGCATCCGCCTGGGGCCAGGCCCCACCCCCGCCCCCTCCCCTGAAGGGGAGCGACCGTTTAGGTGTTTTGCCAGTTTTGGTTGTTTCGCAGCATGGCGTTGAGGGCGACGACGAGTTTTCGGATGATGGCGACGAGCGCGACCTTGGGAGGTTTTCCGGCGTTGCGCATGCGTTGGTAGAGGGCGGCCATGGTCTTGTTCCTGCGGCTGGCGACGAGGGCGGCCATATAGAGGGCGTCGCGCGGTGGTTTTCGTCCTCCGGCGATGCGGCGTCTGCCCTTGAAGGCGCCGCTTTCGCAGTCGAAGGGGGCGACGCCGACGAGGGCTGCGGCCTGTCGTGCGTTCATGGTTCCCAGTTCGGGCAGGAAGGTGATGAGGGTGGCGGCGGTGACGGCGCCGATGCCGGGGACCGAGCGGACGATGGCCTGTCTTTGGGCCAGTTGGCGGTTGGCCTCGATGCGGCGTGCGATCGCGGTTTCGACGAGGGCGATCTCGGCGGTGAGGCGCTTGATGCGCTGGAGGGCGATGCGCTTCAGCATGGCGATGCCGGTCTGCCCGGCCTGGTTGGCGCAGCGGGTGCGTTCCTCGCAGAGCTGGCGGCGGGCGGTGACCAGTTCGGCAAGTTCGGCCAGCGCGGGATCGTGGCGGGCCGCGCGCTGGGGCATCGCGGCGCAGAAGCGGGCGATCATCGCGGCGTCGATGCGGTCGTTCTTGGCGAGCACGCCGGCGGCGCGGGCGAACTGGCGCAGGCGCGCCGGATTGACGCGGCGGGCGGGCAGGTCCGCCTTGCACAGCGCGGCCAGCAGCGCGCGTTCATAGCCGCCCGAGGCTTCAAAGCCGACCGCCTGCGGCTGCAGGTCCCGCAGCCAGCGCACGAGGCTGCGCAGGCCTGCAGATCGTTGGCGAAGGCGCGCGCCTCGCCATCGGGCCACAGGCAGGCATCGAGCCGAGCCTTGCTCACATCGATGCCGACAAATCCATCCTGGCGTGTCATATCTTCGCTCCCATCCTTGCACGTGCGGGGTCGGGCCCCGGGCAACCGTTCGGGCTGACAAAGAACCGTCCGGGCCCAAGCTCCCCAGCGGGCTGCAACGACCAAGGGGGACGCGGGATCGCGAACGGTGCGGAGGCTCCAACTGCGGAGCCTCCCGCTTCAACACCATGCACCAATTTCAAGATACAAGGGGGGACGGAGCTGTGCGAAGCACAACGGGAGGGGGAGAAAGGAGAGGCTTTCAGTAAAGGAGGAAGCGTTGGCGCTCCTCATTCCAGGCGGTTTCATCCGCGCGGGCCAGCGTTTCGAGGTCCACCGGGGCGGCGGCGGGGTCGTCCACCCATTGACGCAGGGCCGGGCCGCCGTTGATCACGTCGATCGCCAGGCGGTCGAACTCGTATTCATAGGGGAAATCGCGCCAGAGCGGATAGTCCGGATAGAGCCGCCGGATCGCCTTGAAGGCCAGGGCCTGCAGGCGCCAGGGGCGGAAGGCCTGGTGATCGTAGAACGCGCCTTCGGCATGGACCATCAGCGCGCTGCACAATTCGCCTTGATGCTTGTGGAAGGTCGGCTCGAACCAGCACTCGCGAAGCGCGCAGCCTTCCAGCCAATGCGGGGCGAGCGCGCGCATCTCCGCCAGGATCGCGCCGGCATCGAGGTCGGGCGCGCCGAACAGCACTTCGAGCGGGCGGGTCGTCCCCCTTCCCTCGCTCAGCGTGGTGCCTTCGAGCATCACCGTGCCGGGATAGGCCCGCGCCATGTTGAGGCTGGCGGCGTTGGGGCTCGGATTGATCCAGATCCGGCTTTCGGGCCAGCCGAAGCCCGGCGTATCCGCCGGCCGCCACCCCTCCATGGCGATGACGCGGTAATCGACATCCAGCCCGAATCGCTCCACGAACCAGCGGCCCATCTCGCCCAGCGTCAGCCCGTGGCGCATCGGCATCGGCCCGGCGCCGACGAAGCTTTCCTGCCCCGGGACGAGCGAAGTGCCTTCCACCGGCCGCCCGGCGGGATTGGGCCGGTCGAGCACCCACACCGCTTTGCCGGTGCCGGACGCGGCTTCGAGCAGATAGAGCAGCGTGGTGACGAAAGTGTAGATGCGGCAGCCCAGGTCCTGCAGGTCGAACAGGAACACATCCGCGCTTTCCATCATCCGTGCGCCGGGGCGGCGGACCTCGCCGTAGAGGCTGAAGATCGGGATGCCGTAAGCGGGATCGATCTCGTCCGCCGTCTCCACCATATTGTCCTGCTTGTCGCCCTTGAGGCCGTGCTGCGGGCCGAAGGCGGCGGCAAGCTCCACCTCGGGACAGGCGGCCAGCGCATCGAGCGAATGGACGAGGCCAGCGGTGACGGAGGCCGGATGGGCCACCAGCGCGACGCGCTTTCCGACGAGGGGCTTGCGCAGCTCAGACTCCGCCAGGAGCCGGTCGATACCGAATTTCATGCCGCCTCGGGTGGGACAAGCGGCGCCGCAAAGCAAGCCGGATCATGGAAGTCCGGCCGGCCGGCGGGATGGGCAAGCGCCCAGTAGGACAGCCTCCCGCCCTGCTCCTCGATCACGGCGGACAGGCCGGCGAGAGAAAAGCCGTCGAACTCCCGCGCGTCGAACATCGCGGTGAACGCGAATATCCCCGTGCCTCGGGCGCTGGCGATGTCGGGCCGCTCGAACGGCTCGTACGCGGCCATTCCGCTGCGATGGGCGGCGAAAAGATAGGCGGCCCACTGGCCCGAAGGCGAGAAGTTGAATTCGCGATAGCCCTCGCCCGCGCCCTTGAGGAACAGCTCGAAGCAGGTGGTGCGCCACAATTCGTCTCCGGGGCCCCTCCCCTTGAACTCCGGCACGACCAATTCGTCGATGCCTTCAACCCGGAAGCGGAGCATCCCTTTCCCATCCGGCAGGCGAGCGAGATGGGCGAAGATGCCGGTGACGCCCGAAGGCGGAAAATCGGGATGCGCGATCAACGGCCGCGCCACAGCATGCATTTGCAATAAAGCCCCCCCCTTGCTACGCGCCCGCCTCTTGAAAGAGAGCACGATGAGCGAGTTCCGATCCGACCTGCTGCGCCTGCTGGACGAGCGCGGCTATATCCACCAGCTCACCGATTCGCAGGGTCTCGACACCCTGGCGCAGAAAGAGGTCGTGCCCGGCTATATCGGTTTCGATCCCACCGCGCCATCGCTCCATGTCGGGCATCTCGTTTCGATCATGATGCTGCGCCGGCTGCAGGAGGCGGGGCACAAGCCGATCGTGGTGATGGGCGGGGGCACGGGCAAGATCGGCGATCCCAGCTTCAAGGACGAAGCGCGCAAGCTGTTGACCAACGAGGTGATCGCCGGGAACGTCGCCTCCATCCGCCGGGTGTTCGAACGCTTCCTCACTTTCGGCGAGGGGCCGACCGATGCGATCATGGTCGACAATGCGGATTGGCTCGACAAGCTCGAATACATCCCCTTCCTGCGCGACATCGGGCAGCATTTCTCGGTCAATCGCATGCTCAGCTTCGATTCCGTCAAGCTGCGGCTCGAGCGCGAGCAGTCGCTGAGCTTCCTCGAATTCAACTACATGATCCTCCAGGCCTATGATTTCCTGGAGCTGTCACGCCGCGTCGGCTGCCGCCTGCAGATGGGTGGGTCCGACCAGTGGGGCAACATCGTGAACGGCGTGGAGCTGGCGCGGCGGGTGGACGGCACCCAGGTGTTCGGGCTCACCACCCCGCTGCTCACCAACGCCGACGGCAGCAAGATGGGCAAGACCGTGGGCGGAGCGGTGTGGCTGAACGAGGATCAGCTCTCCGGCTATGACTACTGGCAGTTCTGGCGCAACACCGCGGATGCGGACGTGCCCGCGCGCCTGCGCCTGTTCACCGACCTGCCGATGGAGGAGATCGCCCGCCTCTCCGCCCTGCAGGGCGCGGAGATCAACGAGGCGAAGATCGCCCTGGCCAATGAGGCGACCGCGCTGTGCCGCGGCCGGGACGCGGCGGAAGCGGCTGCCGGCACCGCCGCGGCGACCTTCGCCGGGGGCGGGATCGGCGAGGATCTTCCGGTGCTCGAAGTTCCCGCCGAAGGCATCCGCCTGGGCCAGGCCTGCACCGCGCTTGGCTTCACCGCCTCCAACGGGGAAGCCAAGCGCAAGGTGGCGGAAGGAGCGGTGAAGATCGACGACCAGACGATGGACGATGCCGCCCATCTGATCGAGATCGCTCCCGGAGAAGAGCGCAGGCTCAGCCTCGGCCGGAAGAAGCACGCCGTGTTGCGCGGGATTTGAGGTGAAGCGTTTTCGCTAATTCCTCCTTTACGATTTGGCAGAGATTTCCTGCGACAGTTTCCGTTCCACATACATTGGGAATTGGAGGGCTCCGGTGACTGGCGCACAACTCTCTGTTCCGGAACTGCGGCGCGCGGCGCGCCATCCGGTCGATTTCCCGGTGATCGCGGAGCATCGCGATCATGGGGACATGGCGTTGCATATCGCCAACATCTCGGCGCACGGCTTCATGGTCGACAACGCTTCGAACCTCTCCCGCGGGGAGCGGGTGATCATCCGCCTGCCCGAGATCGGACGGATCGAGGCCTATGTGATCTGGGTGCGCGACGAACGCGCGGGCTTCCAGTTCGAGCGGATCATCCGCCTGGACGACTTCATGCGCGTGATCGACGTGCTGCAACCCAACCCGCGCCTGCGCAATCGCCGCTGAACTTTTCGCTGCCGTGGGCATCCCGCCTTCGCGGGAATGACGGGGAAAGCCAAGGCGCCGCCCCGGTGATCTGATCGCTTGGCAAGCGGCCCGCCGGCTGCCATTGGCGCTGCGTGACCGACGCAGAACCCACATCGCCGCTTCAGATCCGCGACTATCGTTTCTTCTGGTTCGCCCGCTTCATCTCGATCGCTTCGACCGTCTGCATGGTGGTCCTGATCGGCTACCAGACCTACGACCTTGCCCGCAGTGATTACGGCATGGACCGGCCCCAGGCCGCCTTCATGCTGGGCCTGCTGGGCCTTGCGCAATTCGTGCCGCTGATGCTGTTCACCCCGGTGGCCGGGTGGGCGGCGGACCGGTTCGACCGGCGCATCGTGGCGGCTTCCGCCATCTTCACCGACAGCCTGCTCGCTTCGCTCCTGGCACTGCTCACCTGGCAGGGCCTGCTGTCGCTGCCGCTGCTGTTCGTGCTGGCCGCAACGCACGGGGCGACGCGCATCTTCCTCGGCCCTTCGCAGAGCGCGATCGCGCCCAACGTGGTTCCGCCCACCTTGCTGCCCAAGGCGGTGGCGCTCAGCTCGATCGCCCATACGGCCGGCTCGGTGACCGGGCCGGCGGCGGGCGGCTTCCTGTTCAATATCTCGCCCGCGCTGCCGCACGCGATTGCCGCGATACTCATCGCCATCGCCGGCTGCCTCCTGCTGATGATCCGTCCGATCCGCGCGAAACAGGCCGAAGCCCCGATCCATCCGGTGCGGCAGATGGTGGACGGAGCCCGCTTCGTATGGAGGGAGCGCTTCCTGCTCGGCTGCGTCTCGCTGGACCTGTTCGCCGTGCTGCTGGGCGGCGCGACCGCCATGCTGCCGGTATTCGCGCGCGACATCCTGCAGGTCGGCTCGGAGGGCCTGGGGCTGATGCGCGGCGCGCCGGCCGTGGGGGCGGCGCTGGTCGCGCTGGTCCTCTCCTTCCACCCCATCCAGCGCAATGTCGGCGTGAAGATGCTGTGGGCGGTGGTGGTGTTCGGCGCGGCGACGATCGCTTTCGGCCTGTCGCGCAATTTCCTCCTCTCGCTCTCGGCGCTGGCGGTGCTCGGGGCGGGAGACATGGTCTCGGTCTTCGTCCGTAACACCCTGGTCCAGCTCAATACGCCCGATGAGATGCGCGGGCGGGTATCCTCGATCTCGGGCCTCGCCATTTCGGCCTCGAACGAGCTGGGAGAGATGCAGTCCGGCGTCGCCGCCTCCCTCCTGGGTGCGACAGGGGCGGTTGTGTTCGGCGGGGCAGGTGCGATAATCGTGACCGCACTCTGGGCCTGGCTGTTCCCGGAGCTGCGCTGGGCGAAGACCTTCGCCCCGCAATATCGCAACAGTGACCCCCGGAACGGGCCGGAGGAAGGGTCGAAGCAAGGGAAGGCAGCGCAATGAAGGCAGACAACGTCCTCGCCACCATCGGCAATACGCCCCATATCCGCCTTTCGCGGCTGTTTCCCGATCATGAGGTATGGGTGAAGTCGGAGCGGGCCAATCCCGGCGGCTCGATCAAGGACCGTATCGCCCTCGCCATGGTCGAAGCGGCCGAAGCCTCGGGCGAGCTCAAGCCGGGCGGCACGATCATCGAGCCCACTTCGGGCAACACCGGCATCGGCCTCGCCATGGTCGCGGCGGTCAAGGGCTACAAGCTGGTGCTGGTGATGCCGGAGAGCATGTCGCTCGAGCGACGGCGGCTGATGCTGGCCTATGGCGCCACTTTCGACCTCACCCCGCGCGAGAAGGGGATGAAGGGCGCGCTGGAGCGGGCTGCAGAGCTGGTCTCCACCACGCCGGGCGCCTGGATGCCCCAGCAGTTCGAGAATCCGGCCAATATAACCGTCCATGCCCGCACCACCGCGCAGGAGATCCTGTCCGATTTTTCCGACACGCCGGTGGACGTGCTGATCACCGGCGTCGGCACCGGGGGCCATCTCACGGCCTGCGCCGAAGTGCTGAAGCAGGCCTGGCCTTCGCTCAAGGCTTTCGCCGTCGAGCCGGCGCTGTCTCCGGTGATCTCGGGTGGGCAGCCCGGACCGCACCCGATCCAGGGCATTGGCGCGGGCTTCATCCCCGGCAATCTCCACACCCAGTCGATCGACGGGGCGATCCAGGTGGATGCGGACGAGGCCAAGGAAATGGCCCGCAAATCGGCGAAGGTGGAGGGCCTGCTGGTCGGCATCTCCTCCGGCGCGACCCTTGCCGCCATCGCCCGGAAGCTGCCCGAGCTCGATCCCGGCTCGCGGATCCTCGGCTTCAATTACGATACCGGCGAACGCTATCTTTCGGTTCCGGAGTTCCTGCCCGAATGAGCGCATTGGAGGAGCTGCCCTATGCCGATGGCGATGTCGCGCTGACCGGCCTTTTGGCCCGGCCGGCGGGGCAGCCCAAGGCGGCGATCGCGGTCTATCCCACGATCATGAACCCCACGCCATCGGTGAAGGACAAGGCGCTCTCCCTGGCCGAAGCGGGCTATCTGGCGCTGATCGCGGATTATTACGGCGAGACGCCGGAAGACTTCGCCTCCGCCCGCGAGCTTGCCGCCGCCATCCGCACCGACACCGCCACCTATCGCCGACGGCTGCGCGCGGGGCTTCGCGCCCTCGCCTCGCTCGACCAGGCGAGGTCCCTGCCCTTCGCGGCGATCGGCTTCTGCATGGGCGGGCAGGCCGCGCTCGAACTGGCGCGGGAAGGCGCGCCACTGCACGCGGCGGTGAGCTTCCACGGACTGCTCGGCACTGACCAGGCGGCCGAGCCGGGCGCCATCCGTGCGCGCATCCTGGTGTGCCATGGCGACGCCGATCCGATGGTTTCGCGCAGCCAGGTAATCTCCTTCTGGGAGGAGATGGACGCCGCCGGGGCCAACTGGCATTTCCATTCCTACAGCGGGGTAAAGCACGGCTTCACCAACCCCGGCCCTACCCACGGAAACCCGGCGGTGGGCTACGACGCCAGCGCCGACCGTCAGAGCTGGGCGGCGATGCATTCGCTGTTCGACGAGGTGTTCGCGGGCTGAGGACCCTTCGGAAGAACGCGTTTGCGTTATTCGTCATTGCAAGCGAAGCGAAGCAATCCAGGGCCGTTGCGTGAGGCCCTGGATTGCTTCGTCAGCTTCGCCTCCTCGCAATGGCGAGACCCGGCCTATTGCGGAGCCGGGGGAGTTTCCGATTCCGTCGGGGCCGGAGCCTTGTCGGGCTTGCCGTCGCCGTCATCGTCGAACAGGTCGGGCACACCGTCGCCATTGCTGTCCCACGCGTCGGCCACGCCGTTGCCGTCGCGATCCCACGCATCTGCGGTTCCATCGCCATTGCTGTCGATGGTAGGCGGCGTGGCCTGCTCGGGCACCTGCCTGGCCGGCGCGTCGGTGGTGGGCGGAGGCTGGGCGGCATGTGCGCCGCCTGCGCCGAAAGCCAGAGCGAGGGCCGCGGTGGCGGTAAAAGTGGATTTGCCAGGGTTCGTCATGGGTCGTTCCTTTCAGACACCCCTGTTGCCATCATGACTCCTAGATCGGCATCGACTCCCACTTTCGCCATGGCGATGCGATGATGCGAGCGCTGCGGAGGGTGGAATCCGCACCCTCCGCAATCAGCTGCGATTGGGCGCTGCTGCCGGGCGGTTCGCGGAACACGCCCGGGTTTCCCGTCAGACGGCCGTTTCGAACTGCTCGGGCGTGAGGGCCATCATTGCCTCGCTGCCCGCCTCGATCTTGCGCCGGAGCGCGCCGGCATCGGGCAGGAACCGCTCGGCGAAATAGCGTGCGGTGGTCAGCTTCGCCTCGTAGAAGCCCTTGTCCTCCGTCCCGCCGGCAAGCTTGCTGGCAGCAACCTTCGCCATGCGCAGCCACATCAGGCCGAGCGCGACGATCCCCATGATGTGCATGTAGTGATGGGCTCCTGCGCCCAGATTGTTCGGGTTCTGCATCGCGTTCTGCACGAACCACATGGTGGCCGCCTTCTGCTCGCCCACCCCCTTTTCCAGGCGGGCCGCGATGTCGGCCAGCTTCCCGTCTTCCTTCGCGGCGCTGACTTCGCCGTCCACCAGCTTGAAGAAGGCCTGGATCGCCTTGCCGCCCTTCGCCGGCAGCTTGCGGCCGCACAGGTCCATCGCCTGCACGCCGTTGGTGCCTTCGTAGATCATCGCGATGCGGGAATCGCGGACGAACTGCTCCATCCCCCATTCCCGGATATAGCCGTGCCCGCCGAAGACCTGCTGCATGTCGGTCGCCACCGCATAGCCGCGATCGGTGCCGTAGCCCTTGATGACGGGAGTGAGCAGGCTGATCATGTCGTCCGCCGCCTCGCGCTCCTCGGGCGTGGGCGCCTTGTGGGAAAGGTCCACCTGCAGCGCGCCCCACAGGATCAGCGCGCGCATGCCCTCGTTGAACGATTTCGCGTCCATCAGCATCCGGCGCACATCGGGATGGACGATGATCGGATCGGCCGGGGCGGAGGGATCGGGGCGATCGACCAGCGCCCTGCCCTGCCTGCGGTCCTGCGCATATTGCACCGCGTTCTGATAGGCGACTTCCGCCTGGGCGAGGCCCTGCACGCCGACGCCGAGGCGGGCGGCGTTCATCATGATGAACATCGCGGCGAGCCCCTTGTTCTCCTCGCCCACGATCCAGCCTTTCGCCCCGTCATAGTTCATCACGCAGGTGGCGTTGCCGTGGATGCCCATCTTCTCCTCGATCGAGCCGCAGGAGACCGCATTGCGCTGGCCCAGAGAGCCGTCCTCGTTCACCAGCACCTTGGGCACGACGAAGAGCGAGATGCCTTTCGAACCCTGCGGCGCGCCGGGCAGCTTGGCGAGGACGAGATGGACGATGTTGTCCGAAAGATCGTGCTCGCCCGCCGAGATGAAGATCTTCGTGCCGGTGATCGAATAGGTGCCGTCCGCCTGCGGCTCCGCCTTGGTGCGGATGAGGCCGAGATCGGTGCCGCAATGCGGCTCGGTCAGGTTCATCGTTCCCAGCCATTCGCCGGAGACCATCTTGTGCAGGTAGGTCTGCTTCAACTCGTCCGACCCGACCGCGAGCAGGGCCGAGACCGCACCGTTGGTGAGGCCTGGATACATCGCGAAGGCGTGGTTGGCGGTGGCGAGATATTCCTCCAGCACGAAGCCCAGCACATGCGGCAGGCCCTGCCCGCCATATTCGGCGGGGAGCGACAGCGTTCCCCAGCCCCCTTCGCAATATTGGCGGTAGGCGTCGCGGAAGCCGGTGGGGGTGGTCACGCTGCCATCCTCGTGATGGACGCAGCCTTCGCGATCGCCCACCTGGTTGAGCGGGGCGAGCACCTCGGCGGCGAACTGGCCTGCCCCTTCCACGATGGCGTCGATCATGTCCGGCGTCGCCGCCTCGAAGCCCGGCAGGTTGCCGTAGCCTTCCAGCTCGAGCAGCTCGTTGATGACGAAGCGGGTATCGCGGGTCGGCGCCTTGTAGGTCGGCATGCGTCTCTCCTGAGGGTCAGCCCTTCGCGGGCTGCTGTCCGGTGGTTTCGAGGTGGGCAACGAAGGCGGTCAGCTCGCGGATCGAGCTTTCGATATCGTCCTTCTGGCGGGTGAGCTTGGCGATCTTCTCGCGGCAGCGCTGCATGGTGACGCGGCGCTGCTCCACCCGTCCGTCGTCGAGATCGTAGAGGTCGATCAGCTCGCGGATCTCCCCCAGGCTGAAGCCGACATTCTTGGCGCGCATGATCCAGGCGAGCCGGGCGCGGTCCCGCCGGGAATAGATGCGCGCCAGCCCTTCGCGGCGCGGCGCGATCAGCCCCTCGGTCTCGTAATGGCGCAAGGCGCGGGCGGTGACGCCGAACTCGCCAGTCAGGTCCGAGATCGAATAACGCTCCCGCCGCGGGTCGTCGGGGCGGTCGAGATGGGCGCCGGCAAGTGCACCATCTTCACTATCTTCGCCCGTATCACGCATCGTAAGTGAAGCCATGGCGCGAGCCTACCTTCCCTTTACGTAAACGTCAATCTTCTAGGGGAACCAGCGCATCGCCTTCCAGCCGGCGGTAGAAGCAGCTCCGCGCGCCGGTGTGGCAGGCGGGCCCGGCGGGCTCGGCCTCGATCACCAGCGCGTCCTGGTCGCAATCGACCAGGATCCGCCGCACTTTCAGCACGTGGCCCGAGCTTTCCCCCTTCATCCACAGCCGCCCCCGGCTGCGCGAGTGGAAATGGGCGAGCCCGGTCTCGCGCGTCTTCGCCAGCGCCTCCCGATCCATGAAGGCCATCATCAGCACTTCGCCGGAGGAATGATCGGTCACCACCGCGGTCAGCAGGCCGGAGGAATCGAATTTGGGCATGAAGACGGAGCCCTGCTCGCGCGCGGCGCCGTCGGGATCGGTTGCGGAAATGATACGGGTCCTTCTCTGATTGCGCCGCTGGCGGGGCCTTAACGGTCACTTTGTTGCAGGATAACCACAGACCGGTGCCAAAATCCATGCGATCGCGCAATGCCGCTTCCGATGCGCGGGTTTCAATGGGAAGAGGGGCGCGCGGCACATGGGGCCGCCCGCCATTAACCAGGCGTAACAGGCGCCAAGGGATAGGGGGTCTCGGCAATACCCTGGACGGGGGGTTGCCGGAAACATGAGGGATTAGGCCGGGCATCTTCAGGGGTGATGCCACGAGCGCCAACGCGCCGGCCTAGGCAATATCGTCACGTGGGCGCCCGGGGGAAACCCCGGGCGCCTTACGTTTTGGCGATTGTATCTTTTGCAAACACCCGCTTTTCGTCATGCCAGCGAAAGCTGGCATCTCAGGCCTTTGCGCGCCGTCGCTTGAGACCCCAGCTTTCGCTGGGGTGACGAAAACCGTCAATCCACTGCGCGTTTGCAAACGATATAATTGCCTACGTTTTGGGAGCGCAAATCCCCGCTCCCGCCACCCGACCCGTCCTGGATCCCCACCTTCGCGGGGATGACGAAACCTTGGTGTTCCATGGAGAATTGGATCGACGGTTTCCATCGTCACCCCAGCGAAAGCTGGCATCCCGGGCCTTTGCGCGTCCACGCCTCCCTTCGTCATTGCGAGGAGGCAAAGCCGACGAAGCAATCCAGGGCCGTTATGTGGGAAGCCTGGATTGCCGCGGGGCCTTCGGCCCCTCGCAATGACGAAGGAGGTCGTGCAGGAATTTACAAGGCCCGAGATGCCAGCTTTCGCTGGCATGACGGGAAAGGGGCGTTTGCAATCGATATGATCGCCTTACGTTCGGGCATGCGTTAAGGATAATTCCCTGCAGGGGAGGATTTTTCGCCGCATTGCAAACCGGTCGATGCGTCTCCGCGTGAATCACAATCCGGAGAGCCCCTTCCCTCCCCCAAAGGGAGAGGATCGAGCGTTCCTTGGGCGGTCCCTCCACCTTGCACTATTGCGCGCGTGGCGGCACAGGAATGTCGCTCCCCGCTTGGAAATCGGAAAAAGGCGCCCGGTCATGGTTCGTTGTTCGACGCTATCGGCGATGAAGCGCTTTGCGGCCCTGATCGCCCTGGCGACCATGCTTGCCGGCGGCGCTGCCCCTGCGCAGGTTCCGCCGCCACCCGATCTGCCCGGGCAGGCGGATATCGCGATTCGGCTGGCCGAGGCCTTCGCGCATAAGGACGCAGCGGCTTACGCCGATCTGCTTGCCGACGATCTCCAGGTGTTCGAAGACGGGAAGCAGATCGCTTCCGGCAAGCAGGAATGGATGGCCAGCTTCGGCAGGAAATTGGCCGCGCCCGGAGTGCAGTTCCACCTGATCTCCGGATATTCTTCCACCGGCCGCATCCTGTTCATCGAATATTTCAACTCCCTTGCGAGCTGGGGGCGCACGCCGCCGCCGGATTGCTGCTGGGGTTATGACGCGGTCGCCTATGATGTGGCCGATGGAAAGATCACCAGGGTCCAGCGCTTGCCGGGCGGCCATGCCCGTCTGGCCGAGGACGGCCGGAAAATCGCGGAATAGCAAGCTCACCGGCCGCCCGGCTCGCCCTGCCGAAGCCCGGCAGCCTCTTCCAGCACGCGCGCGAAGCAGGCGATCACCACGCGGCGCGCACCGGCACGCTTCAGGGCGGAGACACAGGCATCGCTGGTCGCGCCGCTGGTCAGCACGTCGTCCACCAGCAGCACCTGCGCGCCCTCAATCAACGCCGCCCGCGCGGGATTGGCGGCGATCGCCCCGCCCAGCGCCCGGGCACGCGCCTTGCGGCCCAATCCGCCCAGCACGGGCGTGGGCCTGCGCCGCACCAGCCCGTCCACCACCAGGCGGCCACCGGTGAACTTCTCCAGCTCGCGCCCCAGCAGGGCGGCCTGGTTGAACCCGCGCCGCCACAGCCGCCCCCGATGGAGCGGAACCGGCACCACCAGCCATTCCCCCTCCATCGCCGGCAGCCGCGCTGCGATCAGCCGGGCGAGCATCGGCGCCAGCGCGATCCGCCGCCCATGCTTGAACGCCAGCACCAGCCTGCGCGCCCCATCATTGTAGAGCGTGCCCGCCGCGATCCCGTCATGCCGGGGCGGCGCGGCGAGGCACGGCGCGCACACCGCCCCCTGCCCGACGCTCCCTTCCCCGAACGGCCGCTGGCAGCGCGCGCAGGCCGGCTCCCCGGGGATCGCCAGCTCCGACCAGCAGGCCGGGCACAAGCCGGTCTGCGCCGCCAGCCCCTCCCCGCATAACGGGCAGCGCGGCGGATAGACCAGATCGACCAGCGGCGTCAGCCCGGCGCGAAGGGAAGCGGTGAAACCCACCCTTGCGCCATGCCCTGCCGGGCGGGCCGGGGAAAGTGGGGATATGGTGGAGGCAGGCTTCCGTCTCCGCGCCTCCGCGTGAATCAACCAACGGGGGTGTATCAGGGGGGAAGGTTGCCGTTGGGCGCCGCCCCAGGACCTCCATCGTCAGGGCCCCCATCGTCACCCCAGCGAAAGCTGGGGTCTCGGACGGTGATGCGCCACGGCCCGAGATGCCAGCTTTCGCTGGCATGACGAAAGATGGTTTGCGGAGGGGAAACGACGTCCTCCCCATCACTGCGTGACAGGGAGGAACTTGCCCCCACATCTTGCGCTCTCCCGCGCCAGGCGGCACGGGAGGGCATGGCTTCCCCCCCCACCATCTTCGCGCCCGGGCGCAGGGCGGCGGTGCGGCGGCGGATGCGGGTGGCGCAGGCCCGGGCGGATGCGCCGCGCTACATCCTGGAGGACATGGCGGATGATGTGATCGAGCGGCTCGCCTTCCTGCGCCATCGCCCGGCCCGCGCGCTGGTGGTGGGGGACTGGACCGGCCGGCTCGCGGTGCATCTGGAGCAGGCGGGCTGCGCCGTCACCCGCGCCGATCCGGTTCCGCAACCGGGAGAACAGCCGATCGAGGAGGAGCGCCCCTATCCCTTCGGTGATTTCGGCCTGATCGCCAGCCTGGGCACGCTCGACACGGTGAACGACCTTCCCGGAGCGCTGGTCCATATCCGCCGCGCGCTCGCCCCCGGCGGGCTGATGATCGCCAGCTTCCCGGGCGCGGGCAGCCTGCCTCATCTGCGCGCCGCGATGCTCGCCGCCGATGGCGAGCGGCCGGCGGCACGGATGCACCCGATGGTGGACGTGCGAGCGGGCGGGCAATTGCTGCAGCGCTGCGGCTTCGCCCGCCCGGTGATCGACAGCCGGCCGCTGGACGTGCGCTTCGGCTCGCTCGCCTCGCTGGTGGCGGATTTGCGCGCGCAAGGCCTCGGCAACACCCTCGCCTCCCCCGCGCCGCCCTTGACGCGAGAGGGATTCTCGCGGGCGGAAGAGGCCTTCAAGGCGGCCGGCAATGCGGACGGGCGGGTGACGGAACGGTTCGAGATCCTCACCCTGAGCGGGTGGCGGGAGGGTTAGAGCCTGACCGCCTTTGAATGAAACACTCGTCATTGCGAGCGTAGCGAAGCAATCCAGGGCCTTGCGTGCCGCACTGGATTGCCGCGGGGCTTCGCCCCTCGCAATGACGATGCAAAGAAAGGCGATCGTGCTCTAGGCCAAAGATCCCTCCTATCCCCTCCTTCGTCATGCCAGCGAAAGCTGGCATCTCAAGCCTTGGCGCGCCCACGCCTGAGACCCCAGCTTTCGCTGGGGTGACGATGGAGGTCGGTTGATTCACGCGGAGACGGAAGCCTTGCCTTCCGCATTCTCGTCACTCCCGCATCCCCTCGCCATTCCGCCCGGGAATGACGAGAAGGGGGACGGCCCGAAGTCGTTCGGCTCTGCTCTACCCCAGCGCGGCCTGGGCGGCCGCCAGCCGGGCGATCGGCACGCGGTAGGGGGAAGCGGAGACGTAATCGAGCCGCACCTTCTCGCAGAAGGCGATGCTGGCGGGATCGCCGCCATGTTCGCCGCAGATGCCGAGCTTGATCCCCGGCCGGGCCGCCCTGCCCCGCTCCGCCGCCAGCTCGACCAGCTGGCCGACGCCGTCGATGTCGAGGCTGACGAAGGGGTCGCGCGGGAAGATGCCCTTCTCGACATATTGCGCGAGGAAGCGCCCGGCATCGTCGCGGCTGACGCCCAGCGTGGTCTGGGTGAGGTCGTTGGTGCCGAAGGAGAAGAATTCCCCTTCCTCCGCGATCTCGCCCGCCATCAGCGCGGCGCGGGGCAGCTCGATCATGGTGCCGACCATATAGTCGATCTTGCGGCCCTGCTCGGCGAACACCGCTTCGGCGGTGCGGTCCACCAGTTCCTTGAGCAATTGCAGCTCGCGCCGGGTCGCCACCAGCGGGATCATGATCTCCGGCACCGGCGCCTCGCCGCTTTCGGCGGCCACTTCGCAGGCGGCCTCGAAGATCGCGCGGGCCTGCATCTCGTAGATTTCGGGATAGGTGATGCCCAGGCGGCAGCCGCGATGGCCCAGCATCGGGTTGAACTCGTGCAGCTCGTCCGCCCGGCGCTTGAGATGGTCGATGCCGACGCCGCTGACATCGGCCAGCTCGGCGAATTCCTGCTCGCCATGCGGCAGGAACTCGTGCAGCGGCGGATCGAGCAGGCGGATGGTGCAGGGCAGCCCGGCCATCACGGTGAAGATCTGGCGGAAATCGCCCCGCTGCTCCGGCAGCAGCTTGGCCAGGGCGGCGCGGCGGCCCTTCTCGTCATCGGCCAGGATCATCTGGCGCACCGCGCTGATCCGGCTTTCGTCGAAGAACATGTGCTCCGTGCGGCACAGCCCGATGCCTTCCGCGCCGAACTGCCGCGCCATGCGGCAATCGAGCGGGGTTTCGGCATTGGTGCGCACCTTCATCCGCCGGTGCCGGTCCGCCCAGCCCATCAGCGTGGCGAAATCGCCGACCAGCTCGGGCTCGATGGTGGGCACTTCGCCCGCCATCACCTCGCCGGTGGAGCCGTCGAGCGTGATGACGTCCCCTTCCCTGAGGTCGCGGCTGCCGATCTTCAGCGTCCGCCCGGCAAGGTCGATCGAGACGGCCGAGGCGCCGGAGACGCAGGGGCGGCCCATGCCGCGCGCCACCACCGCGGCGTGGCTGGTCATCCCGCCGCGCGCGGTGAGGATGCCCCGGGCGGCGTGCATGCCGTGGATGTCTTCCGGGCTGGTCTCGACCCGCACCAGGATCACCGCCTCGCCGCGGGCGGCGCGGCTTTCGGCGGTCTCCGCATCGAGCACGATCGCGCCGGAGGCAGCTCCGGGGGATGCGGGCAGGCCCTGGGTCAGCACGTCGCGCGCGGCCTTGGGATCGAGCGTGGGATGCAGCAGCTGGTCCAGCGCCATCGGATCGACGCGCCTGATCGCCGTTTTCTCGTCGATCAGGCCTTCGTCCACCATCTCGACGGCCATCTTGAGCGCGGCCTTGGCGGTGCGCTTGCCGCTGCGGGTCTGCAGCATCCACAGCTTGCCGCGCTCCACGGTGAACTCGATGTCCTGCATGTCGCGGTAATGCTTCTCGAGCAGGTCGAACACGCGGGCCAGCTCGGCATAGGCTTCGGGCATCGCCTCTTCCATGCTGAGCGGCTTCGCGCCGGCCGCCTCGCGCGCCTTCCTCGTGAGATATTGCGGGGTGCGGATGCCGGCGACCACGTCCTCGCCCTGGGCGTTTACCAGCCATTCGCCGTAATAGGCGCGCTCGCCGGTGGCGGGATCGCGGGTGAAGGCGACGCCGGTGGCGGAAGTGTCGCCCATATTGCCGAACACCATCGCCTGCACGTTGACCGCGGTGCCCCAGTCGCCCGGAATGTCGTTCAGCCGGCGATAGACCTTGGCCCGGTCCGAATCCCAGCTGTCGAACACGGCGGCGATCGCGCCCCAGAGCTGCTCGGTCACGTCCTGCGGGAATGGGCGGCCCAGCTCGCTTTCCACGATCGACTTGTATTGCGCGACCAGCGCCTTCCAATGTTCAGCGCCCATCTCCACATCGGCCTGGAAGCCGTTGTCTTCCTTGGCGATCTCCAGCGCTTCCTCGAACAGGCCGTGATCGAGGCCGAGCACGACGTCCGAATACATCTGGATGAAGCGGCGGTAGGAATCCCACGCGAAGCGCTCGTCGCCCGAGACGGCGGCGAGGCCCTGCACCGTATCGTCGTTGAGGCCGAGATTGAGCACCGTGTCCATCATGCCGGGCATGGAGACGCGCGCGCCCGAACGGACCGAGACGAGGAGGGGATCGGCGGCATTGCCGAAGGTCTTGCCCACGCTGCGCTCGATATGGCCCAGCGCGGCGGCGACCTCGGCGCGCAGCTCGGCCGAGAAATCGGACCCGCCGGCAAGATAGCGGACGCATTCCTCGGTGGTGATGGTGAAGCCTGGGGGGACCGGAAGGCCGATTCCCGCCATCTCCGCGAGGTTGGCGCCCTTGCCGCCAAGCAGATTCTTGTCCCGGGCGGCAGGCCCCTCGCCGGTTGCGCCACCACCGAAAATATAGACCGACTTGTTCATCTAGCCCCACTGTTTGCTGTCAGAGGTGACACGAGTGACACCGTTCTTCCGAAAAGCGGAGGACCCGCTCAGCCTTCGATGCGCGAAAAATCCGCAACATTGTGCACTGCAGCACGAAACTGCGCAAGCAGATCGAGCCGGCTGGCGCGCTTTTCCCTGTGCTCGTCGTTCACGGTCACCTCGTCGAAGAAACGGTCGATCGGGGCGCGCAGCGAAGCGAGCGCGGCCATCGCCGCCTCGAAGTCCTCTGCCTCGATGGCGGCGGCGGCCCGGGGCTCGGCGGATGCAAGCGCCTCGATCAGCGCCTCTTCCGCGGGCTCGGGCGTATAGGAAAGCTCCTTCGCGTGGCGCTGTGCCATTTTCGCGGCGATCACCGGGGCCAGGTCGGGATCGTCGACCACCGCGAGCGGGTCTTCCTCCCCGGTGCGGGCGATCTCGCCCTCGATCCCGATCCACTCCTCCTTCTTGAGGATATTGGCCGCACGCTTGTAACCCGCGAGGAGATTCGCCCCATCCTCCGTGCCGATGAAGCGCTGCAGCGCATGGACGCGGGCGAGCAGGCGGACGAGGTCGTCCTCCCCGCCCAGCGCGAACACCGCATCGATCAGGTCGTGCCGCACCCCCGCCTCGCGCTGCTGGACCTTGAGCCGGTCGGCGAAGAAATCGAGCAGCCCGCCATCCGCCCGGACGGAAGACAGCCTGAGGCGCAGCCCGTTATGGGTCAGCAAGCGGATCACCCCGAGCGCCGCGCGACGCAGGGCGAAGGGGTCCTTGGAGCCGGTCGGCTTCTCGTCGATCGCGAAGAAGCTCGCCAGCGTGTCCAGCTTGTCGGCCAGGCTCACCGCGACGGTGACCGGGGCGGTGGGCACCTCGTCCCCCTGCCCCACCGGCTTGTAATGATCGCGGATCGCGTCAGCCACCGCATCCGGCAAGCCCTCGGCGCGGGCGTAATATCCACCCATAAGCCCCTGTAATTCGGGGAACTCCCCAACCATCTCGGTCACGAGGTCCGCCTTGGCGAGGCGTGCGGCCTGCTCGGCCAAATCGGCCAGCGCCTCTTTCGTCATGCCGGCGGAAGCTGGCATCTCAGGCGTTTGCGCGCCATCGCTGGAGCCTACGATCCCCTCCTCCGCCAGCCAGCGAGCCAGCCTGGCAACCCGCTCCACCTTGTCGGCCAGCGTGCCGAGCTTCTCGTGGAAGGTGATCCGCGCCAGTTTCTCCGCCTGCTTCGCCAGCGGCACCTTGCGGTCCTGCTCCCAGAAGAAGCGCGCGTCGGACAGGCGGGCGGCTAGCACCTTGCGATTGCCTTCCACGATCGCGGCACCCCCGTCCTCCGCCACCACATTGGCGGTGCAGACGAAGGCGTCGGCCAGCCTGCCGCCCTTCTCGCACACGAAATATTTCTGGTTGATCCGCGCGGTGAGCTGGATCACCTCGGGCGGGACTTCGAGGAAGGCTTCGTCGAACCGCCCGAGCAGCGGCACCGGCCATTCGGTGAGCCCGGCATTCTCCACCACCAGCCCTTCATCCGCGATAAGCTCCAGCCCGGCCGTGGTGGCGGCCTCGGCCGCGCCTTCGCGAATGATCGCCTCGCGCTCCGCCTGATCCACGATCACGTGGCAGGCGCGCAGCTTCTCCGCGTAATCGCCCGCTCCGCCGATGGTGATCTCGTCGGGATGATGGAAGCGGTGGCCGCGCGTGGCGAAGCCCGATGCGACGCCACCGACTTCGCACTCGACCAGCTCCTCGCCGAAGATCGCCACGATCCCGGACAGCGGGCGGACCCAGCGCAGGCTCTCGGTGGACAGCGAAGCGACGCCCCAGCGCATCGACTTGGGCCAGGGAAAGGCGCGGATGATCGCGGGGATCGCTTCGGCCAGCACTTCCTTCACCGTGCGGCCCGGCCTTTCGGTCACCGCGAACCACACGCCGCCGCGATCCTCCAGATCGCCTTCGGACAGGCCGGTCTTGCGCAGGAAGCCTTCGAGCGCCTGCGCCGGCGCGCCGGTGCGCGGGCCCTTCACTTCCTCGCGCACGGCCTCGGTCGCCTGCGGCAAATCCCGCGCAATGAGCGCAAGGCGGCGCGGGGTGGACCACACGGTGATCTCGCCCGGCGCGACGCCGGCGGCGGCCATCTCCGCGCGGAACAGCTTCTCCAGATCGGCGCGCGCACCGGCCTGCATCCGCGCCGGGATCTCTTCGGAGCGAAGTTCGAGGAGGAAATCGGTCATACCGTCCACCCCGGGAACCGCTCGGCCCATTGGGCCTGGTTCTTGCCGATCCACGCCTCGCACGATCCCTTGGCCAGATCGCGCACCCGGCCGATATAGCTCGCCCGCTCCTGCACGCTGATCACGCCGCGCGCCTGCAGCAGGTTGAACAGATGGCTGGCCTCGATCGCCTGGTCGTGGGCCGCAAGCGGGATGCCGGCATCGATGCAGCGGCGGCATTCCGCCTCGGCATGCTGGAAGCCCCGGAAGAGCTGCTCGGTATCGGCGACCTCGAAATTGTATTTCGAAAGCTCCCGCTCGTTCTCCAGGAACACCTCGCCATAGGTCACGCCTTGCCGGTTGAAGGCGAGGTCATAGACCCTGTCCTTGCCCTGGAGATACATCGCCAGCCGTTCGAGCCCATAAGTCAGCTCCCCAGCCACCGGCTTGCAATCGAAGCCGCCGACCTGCTGGAAATAGGTGAACTGGGTGACTTCCATCCCATCGCACCACACTTCCCAGCCCAGCCCCCAGGCGCCCAGCGTGGGGCTTTCCCAGTCGTCCTCCACAAAGCGGATGTCATGCTTCAGGGGATCGATCCCGATCGCCTCCAGGCTGGTGAGATACAGCTCCTGCAGGTTTTCCGGGTTGGGCTTCAGGATCACCTGATACTGGTAATAATGCTGCAGCCGGTTGGGGTTCTCGCCATAGCGGCCATCGGTCGGCCGGCGCGAGGGCTGGACATAGGCCGCCTTCCACGGCTCCGGCCCCAGCGCGCGCAGGGTGGTGGCCGGATGGAACGTGCCCGCCCCCATCCGCATGTCGTAAGGCTGGAGGATCAGGCAGCCTTGCGCGCTCCAATAGTCGTGGAGCGCGAGGATCATGTCCTGGAAGCTCATCGGCGTGGTCATGCCGGCGCCCATGGCGGATGGGCGAAACGCGGTCAATGCCGAGGCTGCGTCCGGCCCCTTCATCCGCCCCCTCGTCATTCCCGGGCAGGCGGAAATCCAGTTCCAGCGTCGCCACTGGATTCCCGCCTGCGCGGGAATGACGAAAAGGGGGGATAACGAAGGAGGAGGGACTGACGAGAGGATCGTTTTCCCCACCGCCCGTCTCCCCGCTTGCCCTCGCTCGCACTTGCAGCAAGAAGGCGCCATGACGCGCCGTTTTTTCCGAATCATCGCCCTTGCCTGGGCCGCATTCACGCTGCCGGCACTGGCCGGATGCGCGGGGCTGCAGGATGCACCTGCCCAGGCGGCCGCTCCTCCGCCGGGCCCGGCGCTGTGGAAGGTCGCCGACGAGGACACGACGATCTATCTCTTCGGCACCATCCATGCCCTGCCCAAGAACGTGGAATGGTATCAACCCCACATCGCCCAGGCGCTCGAAAGTTCGGACGAGCTCGTGACGGAAGTGGACACCGCCGACGTGCAGGAGCTGACCGGCCTCCTGCTGCAGAAGGCGATCCTGCCCAAGGGCGAGAACCTGCGCGACAAGCTGGGGGAAGACGAACGCAAGGCCTATGAGGAGGCGATGGTCTCGATCGGCCTTCCGGTGCAGACCTTCGATCGTTTCAAGCCCTGGTATGCGGCGATGAACTTCTCGCTGATCCCGCTGCTCAACGCCGGCTACGACACCGATAGCGGGGTGGAGTCGGTGCTCGACAAGAAGCTGGGGCCGGACAAGAAGCACGATCATCTCGAAACGGCGGAGTTCCAGCTCGGCTTGTTCGACAGCCTGCCGCCGGAGACCCAGCTCACCTATCTGAAGGAAGTCATCACCGCTGTCCCCCAGCTCACCGGCCAGCTCAATACGATGGTGGACGAATGGCTGCGCGGCGATGCCGAAGCCCTGGCGCGTGAAATGAATGCGCAGGAGACCGATCCCATCGTCTATCAGCGGCTGATCACCGATCGCAACGCCAGTTGGGCCGGATGGATCAAAGAACGGATGGAGCGTCCGGGCACGGTGTTCATCGCGGTGGGCGCCGGGCACCTCGCCGGCAAGGGGAGCGTGCTGGAGCAGTTGAGGAAGCTGCATCTCAAGAGCGCGCGCGTGCGCTGATGCGCTTCCAGGCAAGGCTTGGTGCGACCCGCGGTGCATTGCTCGCCGGGCTTCTGGCTCTGGTCCTTTCCGCCTGCTCGGATGCGCCCGACCTGCCGCCCCCTTCCCCCGCCCTGTGGCATGTGACCGGGGACGGCGGCGCGGAGGCCTATCTGTTCGGCACCGCCCATTCGCTGCCCGCTGGCACGCGCTGGCGCACGCGGGAAATGGAGGCGGCCTTCGCCGCCTGTGACACGCTGGTGGTGGAAGTCTCCGCCCTCACCGCTCCGCAGGAGATGCGCGCCATCTTCTCCCGCCTGGCGACGACGCCGGGCCAGCCTCCGCTCGCCGAGCGGGTCTCGCCGGAAGAGCGGCCTCTGATCGCGCGGGTGATGGCGGCGAAGGGGCTGCGCGATGCGGATTATGCCGAGATGGAGACCTGGGCGGTCGCCCTCGCCCTGTCGCGGCTTGCGGAGGAAGGGAGCGGCGCCAACGGGGTGGACCTCGCTTTGTTGAAGGATGCCGGCCGCAAGCGGGTGGTGGAGCTGGAAGGGGCTGAAAGACAGCTCGCGCTGTTCGACGCCCTGCCCCAGGCCGAGCAGGCGGACCTGCTGGAAGCGGTCGCCCGCGAACTAGACCACGGGGCAAGCGCCGGGGAGCAGGACCACCGGCTCCGCGCCTGGATCACCGGCGACCTCGCGGGGCTGGAGGAGGAGACCCGGCACGGCCTGCTCGCCGATCCCGAATTGCGCGAAGCCCTGCTGGTGCGCCGCAACGCCGATTGGGCCGAGCGGCTGGACCAGCTGCTGCGCGGCGGTGGCTCCGCCTTCGTCGCGGTGGGCGCGGCTCACCTGGTGGGGCCGGACGGCCTCCCCGAATTGCTGGCCGCCCGCGGCTATACGGTAAGGCGAGTGCAGTAGTCCGATTCCTCCTTGTGCCGCGGGCATGGGGAGGATCGAGGCAACGTCGCCCTTGCAAAAGCGCGGCTTTCCCTATAGGGGCGCGCCCTTCCGGCCATGGTCATCCCTGGAGGCGTGGCGGAAGAACGACGAACCAACTCATCATTTCGAAAGGCACGTATCATGAGCGACGCTCTGACCCTGCCGGCCGAAGCACGCGAACGGGCAGGCAAGGGAGCCTCCCGCGTATTGCGTCGCCAAGGCCGCGTTCCCGCCGTCATCTACGGCGGCAAGGAAGAACCCCTGACGATCCATCTCGAGGAGAAGGAACTGGTCCGCCAGCTCGGCACCGGTCACTTCATGAACTCGATCGTGATGATCGAGATCGGCGGTTCCACCCTGCGCACGCTCCCCAAGGACGTTGCCTTCCACCCGGTCAACGACCGTCCGCTGCATGTCGACTTCCTGCGCCTCGCCAAGGACGCCAAGGTCGAGGTGCAGGTTCCCGTGGTGTTCGCCAACGAGGAAGCCTCCCCCGGCCTCAAGCGCGGCGGCGTGCTCAACATCGTCCGCCACGAGCTGGACCTGATCTGTGAAGCCGACAAGATCCCCACGGAGATCGAGATCGACGTGACCGGCCTCGAAGTGGGCGATTCGATCCATATCAGCCATGTGAAGCTGCCCGCCGGCGCGGAAAGCGCGATCACCGATCGCGACTTCACCATCGCGACGGTCGTCGCCCCCTCGGCCCTGAAGCGTGCCGAAGGCGAAGCGGCAGCCGAGGAAGAGCAGGCGGAAGAGGGCGAGGCGGAGTAACCCTCCCCTGCCCTGCCGCAGATCGCGAAGCGCCGGCCCGCCCAACAGCGCGGCCGGCGTTTTGTTTTCGAAGCGGGGCATGATCGCCTTTCGCCCTTCGATCGACTAGGAAAACCGCGATGCAGCTTTGGGTCGGCCTCGGAAACCCCGGACCGCAATATGCGATGCACCGGCACAATGTCGGCTTCATGGCGCTCGACGTGATCGCGGAGATGCACGATTTCGGCCCGGTGCAGAAGAAGTTCCAGGGCTGGGTGCAGGAAGGCCGGCTGGGCGGCGAGAAGATCGTGCTGCTGAAGCCCGCCACCTTCATGAACGAGAGCGGCCGCTCGGTGGGGGAGGCGATGCGGTTCTACAAGCTCGATCCTTCCGCGCTCACCGTGTTCCATGACGAGCTCGACCTCGCCCCGTTCAAAGTGAAGGTGAAGCGCGGCGGTGGCACCGCCGGGCACAACGGCCTGCGCTCGATCGACCAGCATCTGGGGCCCGACTTCCGCCGCGTGCGGATCGGCATCGGCCATCCCGGCCACAAGGACCGGGTGACGCCCTATGTCCTCGGCAATTATTCCAAGGCCGAGCAGGACGATCTGGCGGATATGCTGGGCGCGATCGCGGCCGAGGCCGATTGGCTCGCCAAGGGCGACGATGCCCGCTTCATGAGCGACGTGGCGCTACGCCTGCAGGGCTAACCTCTTTCGCAAACTGTCGGGATAGCTTACAGCACGGCAAGGCGAAGAAGCACGTTAACCACTGTATGCCTCGTTCCAGGCCAATTGGCACGTGCCTTGCGTTCCAGTCCGTCAACCATTCAACGGAGGGAAGACCATGTTTCACAAGACCTTGATCGCTGCGGCCGCGCTCGGCTCGCTCGCCATCGCCACGCCGGCCCTGGCGGGCAATCACGGCGGCTCCGGCTGCAAGCGCAACTGCAGCTCGACCACGTCCACCTCGACCAGCGGCGGCTGGACCTCCAGCGGCGGCCACAGCTCCACTTCGAGCAGTTCCAGCAGCTCGTCGAGCTCGAGCAGCTCCAGCAGCAGCTCGGGCGGTTCCACCACCAGCACCTCGAGCGGCGGCACCCAGGTGCCCGAGCCCGGCATGCTCGGTCTGGTGGGCGCCGGCGTTGCCGGCCTCGGCTATATCCGCCTGCGCAAGAAGGCGAAGAAGTAAGCCTCCAAGGGCCGGGCTCCCGGACTGTCGGGCCGGTTTACAGTCCGGCCCGGCGGAGGAATCCGTTAACTTTTATCGGGCGCGGGAAAGCCTGACTGGCACGCCGCTTGCTTTGCAACGCGCATGATCGGCGCCCGCTTCTCAGTCTTCGCGGGCCCCCTCATCGCTGGCCCCATTGCTGGCGGGGGCGCGTCGAACCCCCACATCCCGATGCGCCCCCGAAGGCCCCTCCCATCGCGGAGGGGCTTTTTCTTTGGCGATTGTATCGTTTGCAAACACCCACTTTTCGTCATGCCAGCGAAAGCTGGCATCTCAGGCCTTTGCGCACCGTCGCTTGAGACCCCAGCTTGCGCTAGGGTGACGAAAACCGTCAATCCACGGCGCGTTTGCAAACGATATAATTGCCTTTTCGTTGGGGATCGGGGCCGGCGCTCCATCGCTCCTTACGCGAAGGCTGCGCTCTTCCTCAGCAGCTGATAGGCCTCGACCACACGGCCCAGGCGGGCTTCCTGGCTGCGGTCGCCGCCATTGCGGTCCGGATGGTATTTGCGGACCAGCTCGGAATAGCGGCGGCGCAAGGCCGGGCGGTCCGCGTCTCCGGAAAGGCCCATCACGGTCAGTGCCTCGCGCTCGCGCGGGGTGAAGCGGGCATGGGCCTGCCCTGCCCCAGCACGGCGGCGGATATCGGCGGCCCGGGCGCCGATCGCATCCAGCGGATCATCGAAATCGGCCCAGCGCGGCACTCCGTCCACTCCGGCATCGGGGCGGAAGGCCCGGCTCTCGCGCCGCCAGCCCGCCACCGGATGCTGCGCTTCGAGGATCTCGTCCGCGCTCATCCCTTCGAACCAGTCATAGCCGGAATTGAATTCGCGGACATGATCGAGGCAGAACCAGCGCCATTGGCCCGGCCCGTCGAAACCGGGCGGAGCGCTGCCCGGCGCCCGGAATTCACCCGCTTCCTCGCAGCCCGCCGCCTCGCACCGGCGGCCGCTATTTTCGAACCGCCCCTGAAACCTGTCTCTCTTCGCGCCCTTCACGCCCTTTAGGATGGGGAATCATTCCCTATAAGGGAACCCCTTAATGGAGATTCCATTCCAAGGAGATGCCCATGTCCGGCCCGATCCAACGTGAAATGGAGGAACTGCTGCGCCATGCCTTCCTCCCCACCCGGCTCGACGTGATCAACGACAGCGCGAAGCATCACGGCCATGCGGGCGACGACGGCACCGGCGAATCCCACTTCACCGTGGTGATCGAAGCGGCTGCCTTCAGCGGCAAGTCCCGCCTGGAGCGGCAGCGCCTCGTCAACCGTGCCCTGGGCGATCTGCCCGGCCGGCGCGTCCATGCCCTGGCCATCCGCGCCTTCGCCCCAGAGGAAACTGCGTGAGCATCATCGCCACAATCAGCCCGGTCACTCACAACCTCGGCGATTTCCAGGTGCGGCGCGTGCTGCCCGCGCGCGAGCGGACCATGGTGGGCCCGTTCATCTTCGTGGACCAGTTCGGCCCGGCCCAACTCGATATCGGCAAGGCGATGGACGTGCGCCCGCATCCGCATATCGGCCTCGCTACCGTGACCTGGCTGTTCGAAGGCGCGATCGACCACCGCGACAGCCTGGGCAACTTCTCCACCATCCGCCCCGGCCAAGTGAACCTGATGACCGCGGGCAGGGGCATCGTCCATTCCGAGCGCAGTCCGCAGGCCGAGCGTGATGCGGGGCCCCGGCTCTACGGCATGCAGACATGGCTCGCCCTGCCGGACGGGCGGGAGGAGATCGCCCCGGCCTTCGAAGCGGTGAAGGAACTGCCCCTGATCGAGGACCAATGCGTCACCGCGCGGGTCGTCATGGGCGAACTATGGGGCATCCGCGCCGCGACCACCACCTATTCGCACACCATCTATGCCGAGATCGTGCTCGGCCCTTCGGGCGCGATCCCGATCGAGGACGAGGCGGACGAACGGGCGGTGATGCTGGTCGGCGGGGAAGCGAGCCTCGACGGGCAGGCCCTGCCGCCGTTCACCCTCATCGTCCTGCGCCCGGGTACGGAGATGGTGCTGTCCTCCGGCCGCGGCGGGCGGGTGATGCTGCTGGGCGGAGAGGCCTTCGCCACCCGGCGCCATGCCTGGTGGAACTTCGTCAGCTCCTCCCGCGACAGGATCGAGCAGGCCAAGCGCGACTGGCGCGAAGGCCGCTTCCCCAAGGTTCCGGGAGATGAGGAGGAATGGATTCCCCTGCCGGAAAAGCCGTTGACCCGAAGCGGGGATTGAGAAGGGAGCGCTGGACATGAGCGAAGGCGGGAAGACCACGCAAGGCTCGGTCCTGCGCGAGCAGATGGGCGGGGAGATGCGGGTCAGCTATCTCGAACTGTTCTTCGATCTCGTCTACGTTTTCGCGATCACCCAGATATCCCATTTCCTGCTGGCGCATCACGGGTTGGTGGCGCTGATCGAGGCTCTGGCGATCTTCGCTGCGGTATGGTGGGCCTGGGTCTATACCACCTGGGCGGCCAACTGGGCCGATCCCGAACGGGTGCCGATGCGCATCCTGCTCCTGCTGGTGATGCTGGGCAGCCTCGTCATGGCGGCCGCCACGCCTCACGCCTTCGGCGAGCATGGGCTGGCCTTCGCGCTTGCCTATGTCGCGATCCAGCTCGGGCGCTCGCTGTTCCTCGCCATCCTGATGCGCCGCCAGCGGCACGGCGCGGCCCGCACGATGGGGCGGATCGCGCTGTTCTTCGCGGTCAGCGGCTGCTTTTGGATTGCCGGCGCGCTCTTCGCCGAGGACGAGACGCGGCTCGCCTGGTGGATCGCCGCGCTGCTGGTGGAATATTCGGGGCCGATGCTCGGCTATCGCGTGCCCTTTCGCGACCGCGTGTCTCCCGGCGAATGGAGCATCTCGGGCGGCCATATGGCGGAACGCTGCGCGCTGTTCATCATCATCGCGCTGGGCGAAGGGATCGTGGTCACCGGCGCGACCTTTGCCGGCCAGCCCTTCACCGCTCCGCATATCCTCGGCTTCCTGGCGGCCTTCACCGGTTCGGTGCTGATGTGGTGGATCTATTTCGACGTCGGCGCGAAGCGGGGGGCGGAGTTGATCGAGCACCATGCGGAGCCCGGGCGCATCGCCCGCAGCGCCTACACCTATCTCCACATGCCGATCGTGTTCGGGATCATCGGCGGGGCTGTGGCGGACGAATTGCTGCTGGCCCACCCCGCCAGCGAGGCGGGGCCAGGGCTGATCTTCGCCCTGTGCGGCGGAAGCGGGGTCTATCTGATCGGGATCGGGCTGTTCAAGCGCTTCGCCAACCCGTTCCGCAACTTCCCGATGTCCCATCGCTACGGCCTGGGCCTCTTCGCCCTGCTCGCCTTGTGGGCCAGCCTGATGGAGCCCCCCGCGCTCACGTTCGGCTGGCTGGCGGTCGCGATCCTCGCGATGGTGACGCTGTGGGAGTGGATCAGCTTCCATGGCGGCTGGGTCGAGCGGTTCGAAGGGCGGTTCGGCGCCCTGGGCCGCCATCTGCGCCGTGTCTCCGAACGCGCGGAAGCGGAACGGAGCCGGCGGCTGGGCGGAAAACCGGACTGAGCCTATTCGACGCCCAGCCAGATCACCCACGCGCCATGCGGATGCGCCTCGCCCAGCATCGTCCATTCCTCCCCGCCCGGCCAATAGCGCACGGAAAGTTCGTGCCTGAACGTCTTGCGATTGGTTTCGAGCCGCACCCAGGCAAGCGGCCGCGCCGCGCTCGCTCTCGCGCCCGCTTCCTCCATCGCCCGCGTGATCCCCTCCCGCGTGGCGATCGGCAGATATTGCCACATGACGGAATGGTAGAGCACGCGCGCAACGCCATCTTCCTGCGGCCGGGCTAGCATGGCGGGCACCCATTCGCCGGCATCCGCCTGCACCAGATCGGGCCTGCGTTCTCCCGCCAGCGCGATCGCAGCATCGATCCGTTCCATCCGCTGCGTCGCATCGGCCCAGACATAGCTCTTGAGCCGCAGCGCCTGCGCCGGATCGGACAGATCGACCGGGGCGATGTCCGAACCGCGGATCGCGGCAATCTCGATCTTCGCGGGCGGCGGTGGAGGCCCGCGCCATTCCGGCACGATCCGCATGGGGGAATCCTCGGGCCCCACCCGCGTTCCGCCGAGATCGAAGAAATAGCGGTCCATCATCGTGTTCACGCCGGCGCTGGCACCGATCTCGTTCAGTTCGAGACGCGCCCCTTCCCCCCGGCCCAGCCTCTGCCCAAGCCACAGGAACCCCGCCATCAGGCTGGCAGCGCGCCCCGCTTCATTGGTCTGCGGCGGCCCGTCGAGCCAGGGAACGAGGCGGGCGTCGAAGGTTTCGACCAGCCCCGTCACGATCCGGTCCACCTCGCTCTGGTCGGTGATCTCGCCCGCATAGACCGGTGCGAGCTCGGGCGCATCGCCGGTAAGATGGAGATTGTGGATCCCGCCCGCGATCCGCAGCGGCATCGCGTCTTCCAGCGCCAGGCCGGGCCATTCGCGCATCCGCCGGCCGACCTGCGTGTCAGTGCCCAGGATCGCCAGCTCCGCCAGCACGATCCGCGCCGTGCAGGGGGCGGAGGCCTGCATCGTATGATCATATTGCCAGCGGATCGCCTTTTCCAGGCTGACGATCTCCATGACCGGACCTTCCGACATCTGCATTGCCCTTTCCGATCGCAAACCCTAAGGCGCGCGCGATGTCCAACGAGCTGACCTTCGCCGTTCCCAAGGGGCGCATCCTCGACGAAGCGCTGCCCGTGATGGCGCGCGCGGGCGTCGTGCCCGAAGCCGCGTTCCACGACAAGGGCAACCGCGCGCTGAGCTTCGCATCGGAAGACGGCGCCACCCGGATCATCCGCGTGCGCGCCTTCGATGTCGCCACTTTCGTCGCCCATGGCGCCGCGCAGGCGGGGATCGTGGGCTCCGACGTGGTGGAAGAATTCGACTATGCGGAGCTCTATGCCCCGGTCGATCTCGATATCGGCCATTGCCGGCTTTCGGTCGCGGAGCCGAAAGGCGGGGTGGTCGAGCCCGTGGGGCGCGCCAGCCACCTTCGGATCGCGACCAAATATCCGAACATCACCAGCCGCTATTTCGAAAGCCAGGGCATCCAGGCCGAATGCGTCAAGCTGAACGGCGCGATGGAGCTCGCACCCAGCCTCGGCCTTTCGCAGCGGATCGTGGACCTCGTTTCCACCGGCCGGACCCTGGCGGAGAACGGGCTGGTCGAAAGCGCCGTGATCCTGCCGGTCTCCGCCCGCCTGATCGTCAACCGCGCCGCGATGAAGACGGACCCACGCGTGGGCGCGCTGGTCCAGGCCTTCCGCGCCGTCGCAGAAAGGAAGGCGGCCTGATGCAATGGCTTTCCTCTTCGGAGCCCGACTTCGAGCGCAAGTTCGCCCGCATCGTCGCCGACCGGCGGGAAAGCGGGAACGACGTGGCCCAGGTCGTCTCCACCGTGCTGCGCGAGATACGGACACGGGGCGATGACGCCCTGATCGAGTTCACCATGCGGTTCGACGATGTCGCCCTGCCCCAGGACGGCGACTGGCGCATTGCGCCCGAACGCTGCGAGGCCGCCTTCGCCGCGCTGGACGCCGATCTGCGCGCGGCGCTGGAGCTCGCCGCCGGCCGCATCCGCGCCTATCACGAAGCGCAGAGGCCCGCCGACCGCGACTATACGGACGAGGCCGGCGTGCGGCTCGGCGCCCGGTGGCATCCGGTCGACGCGGCGGGGCTTTACGTCCCCGGCGGACGCGCGGCCTATCCCTCCTCGCTGCTGATGAACGCGATCCCCGCCAAGGTCGCGGGCGTCGAGCGGCTGGTGGTGTGCACCCCCACTCCCAAGGGTGCGATCAACGATCTGGTGCTCGCCGCCGCGCATCTGGCGGGAGTGGACGAGATCTGGCCCGTGGGCGGCGCACAGGCGATCGCCGCGCTGGCTTACGGCACGGAGCGGATCGCGGCGGTGGATGTGGTCACCGGCCCCGGCAACGCCTTCGTCGCCGAAGCCAAGCGCCAGCTTTACGGCGTGGTCGGGATCGACATGGTCGCCGGGCCGAGCGAGATCCTGGTGATCGCGGACGGCAAGAACGATCCGGACTGGATCGCAGCCGACCTTCTAAGCCAGGCGGAGCACGATCCCTCCTCGCAATCGATCCTCATCACGGATGACCGCGCCTTCGCCAGCCAGGTGGAAGACCGGGTGGACGTGCAATGCGCCATGCTCGCCACCAATCGCACCGCCAAGGCAAGCTGGGCCGAGCACGGCCTGATCGTGGTGGTGGACGACCTTGCCGAGGCGCCGGCCCTCGCCAATGCGCTGGCGGCCGAGCATGTCGAACTGGCGGTGGACGATCCGGAAGCGATGTTCGCGCAGATCCGCCACGCCGGCAGCGTGTTCCTCGGCCGGATGACGCCCGAGGCGGTCGGCGATTATGTCGCCGGGCCCAACCATGTGCTTCCCACCGGGCGGCGCGCGCGCTTCTCCTCCGGCCTCTCGGTGCTCGATTTCATGAAGCGGACGAGCTTCATCGCGCTCGATGATGCCGCGCTGGGCCGCCTCGGCCCCGCCGCGGTGCGGCTTGCCAAGATGGAAGGCCTGCCTGCCCACGCCAAATCCGTCGAGCTGAGGCTGAAATGACCGCCCATCACCGGACATCGCGGGCGAAATCCCGCTCCGCTGCCCGGCTGGCCGCCGTGCAGGCACTTTACCAGCGCGATATGGAAGCGACGCCGCTCCCCCGCCTGCTCGACGAATTCCACCAGCACCGCCTGGGCCGCGAGATCGACGACGAGCAGCTGGCCGAAGCCGAGGTCGAATTCTTCGACGATGTCGTGCGCGGCGTCGCCGCCCGGCAGGAGGAGATCGACGCTTTGCTCCAAAGCCGGCTGGCCGAAGGCTGGAGCCTCGCCCGCCTGGACAAGACGATGCTCCAGATCCTGCGCGCAGGGGCCTACGAGTTGCTCGCCCGCCCCGACGTGCCGCTGGGCAGCGCGATCAGCGAATATGTCGATGTGGCGCACGCCTTCTTCGAGAAGCCGGAAGCGAAATTCGTGAATGGCGTGCTCGACGGCGTCGGCAAGGCGGTCCGCTGAAATGAAGCCGCCCCTCCCCGTGCCCGGCCGGCACAGGGAGGACCCGCCCGTGCCGGGCGCGCCCGGCGAACCCGCCTTCATCGCCAGCCTGCGCGCGCTGGCCGCCCATCCCGCCGCGCGCGGGCTCGACGACGATGCCGCGGTGCTGGAAATCGGCGGCGAGGCGGTGGTGCTCACCCATGACATGCTGGTGGAAGGCACGCATTTCCTGCCGGGTGCCGACATGGCCGATGTCGCCTGGAAGCTGGTCGCGACCAATATCTCCGACCTGGCGGCCAAGGGGGCGGAGCCGCTCGGCGTCCTGCTCGGCCACATGCTCGGCCCCGACGACGACCGGTTTGTAGAAGGGCTGGAGGAAGTGCTGGAGCATTACGGCGTGCCGCTGCTCGGTGGCGATACGGTTTCCGGCGGCCCGCCGCGCTCCTTCGGCCTCACCGCCATCGGCCGGGCGACGCACTGCCCCGTCCCTTCCCGCGGCGGTGCAAAGCCGGGCGACGCGATCTATGTCACCGGCCCGCTCGGCGCGGCGATGACCGGCTATGAAGCGCTGCGTGACGGAGCAGAAGGCGACAGCACTGCCTATCGCCGCCCGATGGCGCGCCTGCCGGAGGGCCTGCTGCTCGCCCCCCATGTCAATGCGATGATGGACATTTCCGACGGCCTGCTGCTCGACGCCGCGCGCATGGCCCGGGCAAGCGGGGCCACGCTGGCGATCGAGGCAGGCTTGGTGCCGCTGGCGGCGCCCGCCAATCGGCTTCACGACGCACTGCGCTGGGGCGACGATTACGAATTGCTGTTCACTGCGCCCCCCGGCCTTGCCCTGCCCGTTCCCGCCGCCTGGCGGATCGGCCGGGTGGAGCCATCAGGCGCCGCGCCGATCCTGCTGGACGGGACAGCGCTGAGCGAAGCGGACGGGCTGGGTTATCAGCACGGATAGCGGAGGCGTTCCTGCCTTCACCGTCATCCCATCGGAAGCCGGGGTCTCGGGCAGTGACGCGCCACGCCTCCCTTCGTCATTGCGAGGGGCCGCAGGCCCCGCGGCAACGCGGGGCCTCGTGCAACTGCCCTGGATTGCTTCGCCGGCTTCGCCTCCTCGCAATGACGAAGGGAGGATGGCACGCCCGAGATGCCAGTTTCACCGGCATGACGAAAGAAGCTGGCGCTTGCAGGCGATAGACCGCCTCAATGCGCCGAAACGTCCACTCCCTGGCGGCGAAGCACATCCTTCATCGCGAAATAGGCCGGCTTGGTCCGGTGATTGGGGATGCCGGGGTAGAGATGATGGATCAGGTGGAACTGCATCCCCATCGAGAGCCAGTGGCCCATCCAGGTCTTGAATATCTTGGTGTTGTGATACCGGCCCCTGTCCTGCGGATGGTGCGGGGCCCAGCTCAGCCAGTAGCGGATCCAGGAAAGGCCGAGCTGGCGCGGCAGCCACCAGATCAGCGCGACCTCGATCGCATAGCCCGCCCAGGCCATGGAGAAGAACGTCGCCATCATCACCAGCTGCAGCAGCGTGGTCTCCATCGCCGCCTTGCGCGAGGCGGGCGTGTTCATGTCGATCATCATCCGCTTGTAGCGGTGGACCGAACCTTCCACGCCGGGCTGGCGGTTCCACCACGTCTTCTTGACCCCCACCCACCAATTGGGCGCGCCGTCCGTATAGTCGGGATCGAACTCGGGGTGATTGGTGTGGGCGTGATGCTCCATATGCGTAAGCCGGGCAACGCCGAAGCCGAGCGCAATGGGAATGGTCGAGAGATGGCCGGTCAGTTCGTTCGCCCAGTAATGCCTGTGCCCGCGCGGATAGATGTTGGAATGCATCGCCTCGTGGCTGGGGATGAAGCCGTAAGCCGCGCAGAAGGTGGAGAAGCAGAAGGCGAAAGCCAGGCCGGCCGGACCGAGATAGCCCAGGATCGCCAGCGGGAAGAAGCTGACCCACACCGCGAAGCAGGCCACTGTGAGCACGGGATAGACCCACATGCGCCCGCCATGGAAGCGCCTGGCGATCTCGCGTTCCTCTTTCAGCAATTCGCGGCGGATATGGCGGTCGAGCGTGTCGTCGCCCGCAAGGCCGATCGCAGGTCCATCCGCCGCAGGCGCGATGAACGGGGCTTCGATCAGTTCACCTTCCCCGGCTTCGCGCGCGAAAGCCATGTCGTCCTTCAGCGGTCCGTCGGTCATGCCCCTGTTCCCCCTGTGGCCGGTTTCACAGCCAGCGCCCCTTGATGTTGGCATAGAGCCCCCAGGCCCCGCCGAAGAGCAGACCGAAGCCGATGCGGCTCATTCCGAACGGCCCTTCCAGCCCGAACAGGGCCATCAACTGGGCGGTCAGCGGCGCGATAAAGCCGATCCCGAACAGGAAGGGCATTATGGCGAAGAGCTTGCGGATTGCCTCGGTCATGGACGTTAAGATCGCATAAACCATGGGAAGGCGCAAGATTCCTCGACTTTTCCGGAATTGCTCCGGAATTGCCGCGACCGGCCTCCTTCCGGCCGACGCGCAGGAACCGATGCGGGGCGGAAGCGCGCCCACCGTGGGTGTTTTTGGCTTGCACAGCCCTTCGCGGCCCTATAGCCCTCCCTGCCGTGCGAGCCCTCGCAAGCAGGAGCCGCGCGTTCCGCAATCATTTGCAGAAGGGGGAGAGGCTCACGTGAACCTCGTCACATTATCAATCGCTTTGGGGCTGCTGGCCATCATCTATGGCTTCGTGACCAGCCGCCAGGTGCTGGGCGCACCCGCCGGCACCGAGAAGATGCAGGAGATCGCCGGCGCCATCCAGGAAGGCGCGCAGGCCTATCTCGGCCGGCAATACCGCACGATCGGCATGGTCGGCGTGGTCGTCGCCGTGCTGGTCTGGGTATTCCTCGGTCCGGTCTCCGCGATCGGTTTCGTCGTCGGCGCGGTGCTGTCGGGCGTCGCCGGCTTCATCGGGATGAACATCTCGGTCCGCTCGAACGTGCGCACCGCCGCCGCCGCGCAGCAGGGGCTGCAGGCGGGCCTGACGCTGGCCTTCCGCGCCGGCGCGATCACCGGCCTGCTGGTGGCGGGCCTGGCGTTGCTGGCCATCGCGGTGTTCTATTACGTGCTCACCGACGTCCAGGGCATCCCGGGCAATGACCGCGAAGTGGTCGAAGCGCTCACCGCCCTCGCCTTCGGCGCTTCCCTCATCTCGATCTTCGCGCGGCTGGGCGGCGGCATCTTCACCAAGGCGGCCGACGTCGGCGCGGACCTGGTGGGCAAGGTGGAGGCCGGCATCCCGGAAGACGATCCCCGCAACCCCGCCGTGATCGCCGACAATGTGGGCGACAATGTGGGCGACTGCGCCGGCATGGCCGCCGACCTGTTCGAAACCTATGTGGTCACGGTGGGCGCTACCATGGTGCTGATCGCGTTGCTGGTGCGGGACGCGGGCGATCTGCTGCCCAACCTGATGGCGCTGCCGCTGCTGATCGGCGGCGTGTGCATCGTCACTTCCATCGTCGGCACCTATGCGGTCAAGCTGGGCAAGTCGAACAATGTGATGGGCGCGATGTACAAGGGCTTCGCCCTCACCGCCGTGCTTTCCGCCATCGCGATCTGGTTCGCGATCGACTACGCGCTCGGCGGCATGGCAACCGCGATCGGCGGCGATATCGGCGGCGAAGGCGGCTTCACCGGCCTGAGCCTGTTCTACTGCTCGCTGCTGGGCCTCGTCATCACCGGCCTGATCATCTGGATCACCGAATATTACACCGGCACCAATTTCCGCCCGGTGCGCTCGATCGCCAAGGCCTCGGAAACCGGCCACGGCACCAATGTGATCCAGGGCCTCGCGATCAGCCTGGAGGCGACCGCGCTGCCCACGCTGGTGATCGTTGCCGGCATCGTCATCGCCTATCAGCTGGCGGGCCTGATCGGGATCGCCTTCGCCGCCACCGCGATGCTTGCCCTGGCGGGCATGGTCGTCGCGCTCGACGCCTACGGCCCCGTCACCGACAATGCCGGCGGCATCGCCGAGATGGCGGGCCTGGACGACAGCGTGCGTGAGAAGACCGACCTGCTCGACGCGGTGGGCAACACCACCAAGGCGGTCACCAAGGGCTATGCGATCGGTTCCGCCGGCCTCGCCGCGCTGGTGCTGTTCGCGGCCTACACCACCGACCTCAGGGAGTTCTTCCCCGCGCTGGACGTCGATTTCAGCCTGGAGAACCCCTATGTCATCGTCGGCCTGCTGCTGGGAGCGCTGCTGCCCTACCTGTTCGGCGCGCTGGGGATGACCGCGGTGGGCCGGGCGGCGGGCGACGTGGTGAAGGACGTGCGCGACCAGTTCGCCGCCGATCCCGGCATCATGGCCGGCACCAGCCGCCCGAACTACGCCAAGACGGTTGACCTCGTCACCAAGGCGGCGATCAAGGAGATGATCCTTCCTTCGCTGCTGCCGGTGCTGGCGCCCGTGCTGGTCTATTTCGTCATCAGCTGGGTCGCGGGCGAAGCCAACGGCTTCGCCGCGCTGGGCGCCCTGCTGCTGGGCGTGATCGTGGGCGGCCTGTTCGTGGCCCTCTCGATGACCTCGGGCGGCGGCGCGTGGGACAACGCGAAGAAATATATCGAGGACGGCCACCATGGCGGCAAGGGCTCCGAAGCCCACAAGGCCGCAGTGACCGGCGACACGGTGGGCGATCCCTACAAGGACACCGCCGGCCCGGCGGTGAACCCGATGATCAAGATCACCAACATCGTCGCCCTGCTGCTGCTGGCCGCCCTGGCCGGCTGAGGATCGACGGTTTCTCTCGTCACCCCGGCGAAAGCCGGGGTTTCGGGCGGTGACGCGCCTCGCCTCCCTTTCGTCATTGCGAGGAGGCAAAGCCAACGAAGCAATCCGGGGCCGTTGCGTGGGCCCTGGATTGCCGCGGGGGCCTACGGCCCCTCGCAATGACGAAGGAGGTGGTGGAGGGATATCCTTTCTTTTCGATAGGATGACACTCCTCCGTCAGCCCTGCGGGCTGCCACCTCCCCGTGCAGGGAAGGGTCATCCCCCGGCTTAACCCTTCCTTCGGCTTCCGATACTACGGCCATACCCGACGGCGCATTCTGCCGTCCCGCAAGGATTGGCGCGTTTGGCGAGCAGACCGCTTCATCGCGAGATCGGCGCACAGGCAGGCGGCGATGCGCCGCGCCTGCCGGAGATGCGCGCACAGGCGGTGCCGTGGCGGGAGATGACCGACAACGCCTCGATCACCGAATGGGATGCGCTGGCGCAATGGGCAGCCAGCCCCAACCCGTTCTTCGAAAGCTGGTTCCTGCTCCCCGCGCTCGAAGCCTTCGATCCCGCCGGCCGCGTCCGGCTGCTGCGCGTCACGGCGGACGGCAACCTCGCCGGCCTGATCCCGATCGCGCGCGAGACCCGCTATTACCGTCACAAGCTGCCGCAATGGTGCGGCTGGACGCATGCCAATTGCTTCCTGGGCGCGCCGCTGGTCGCGCGCGGGCTGGAGCGGCCGTTCTGGCGCGCCCTGTTCGCCTGGGCGGACGATCATGCGCGCGGCGCGCTGTTCCTGCACCTGGGCGCCATGCCGCTGGACGGCGCGCTCCACGAAGCGCTGGGCGTTGTGCTGGCCGAGCAGCGCCGCGCCGCCGCGCTGGTCCATCGCGAGGAGCGGGCCCTGCTCCGTTCCGCTCTTTCCCCCGACGCCTATCTCGAACAGGCGCTGACGGGAAAGAAGCGCAAGGAGTTACGCCGCCAGCACAATCGCCTGTCCGAGCTGGGCGAACTGCGTTTCGAACGGCGGGACGACGCGCAGGGGATAGATCAATGGATCGAAGCCTTCCTCCGCCTCGAAGCCGCGGGCTGGAAGGGCAAGGCCGGCTCCGCCCTCGCCGCGCAGGCAGATACCTCGGCCCTGTTCGAGCGGGCGCTTTCCGGTGCCGCCCAGCGCGGCAGGCTGGAGCGGCTGACCCTCTCGCTGAACGGGGCGCCGATCGCCATGCTGGCGAACTTCATCACCCCGCCCGGCGCCTTCTCCTTCAAGACCGCCTTCGACGAGGATTACGCACGCTTTTCTCCCGGCGTGCTGCTCCAGCGCGAGAATCTCGCCCTGCTGGAACGCGAGGGAATCGAATGGTGCGACAGCTGCGCCTCGGCCGGCCATCCGATGATCGACCATTTCTGGCGGGAACGCCGCGCCATCGGGCGCATCAGCATCGCTATCGGCGGCGGGGTGCGCCGCAGTGTCTTCCGCGCCATCGCCTGGGCTGAAACGCGCGGGAACAAGGGAAACATCGCATGACGCAGACCGCGCCCGAGAGGGAGTATTCCGCTGCGCTCCGCTCGAACGAGACGCTTCCGGCTCAAGTCTTTCCGACCGATGCCCGGGCCGCTTTCGCCGCATCCTATCCCGAGATCCCGCACAAGCTGCGCCACACCCTGCCCGAGCACCCGCTGCTGGCGCTGGGCGCGCTGGCGGAGCTGGGCGAGAGCCTGCCGGAAAGCTCGGTCGAATATAATCGCGGCGACCTGCCGATCGGGGTGGACGGCAAGCCTGGCAGCAACGGCCTCACCATCGGCGAGACGATCCGCGGAATCGAGCGGACCAATAGCTGGGCGGTGCTCAAGAACATCGAGCAGCATCCCGCCTATGCCGAGCTGCTCGCCGCGCTGCTGGACGAGCTCAGGCCGGAGATCGAGGCGAAGACCGGGCGGATGATGAAGACGCAGGGCTTCATCTTCGTCTCCTCGCCCAATGCGGTGACGCCCTACCACTTCGATCCCGAGCACAATATCCTGATGCAGCTCGTCGGCACCAAGGCGATGACGCAGTTCCCGGCGGGCGACCCGTCCTTCGCCCCTGACCGGGTGCACGAGACTTATCACACGGGCGGCGCGCGGGAGCTGAAATGGGCGGAGGGACTCGCGCGGGGCGGAACCGAGTTTCCGCTCGCGCCGGGCGAAGCGCTGTATGTGCCGGTGATGGCCCCGCATCACGTGAAGGTGGGCGATGCACCTGCAATATCGCTGTCGATCACCTGGCGGTCCGAATGGAGCTTCGCAGAGGCGGATGCCCGTGCTTTCAACGGCTTGCTGCGCAGAATGGGGTTCTCCCCCAACCCGCCCGGAAGGTGGCCGGCGCGCAACACCGCCAAGGCAATCGCCTGGCGTATCTATCGGAAATTCGCGAAGCGCCGTTGACCTTTGAAGTGCGGCGCAGCAATAGCGCTGGAAATGGCCACCAGTGTCCATCCCACGCCCGAACAGCTCGTCGCCGAGCTCGTGCTGCTGCTCGATCTGGAGCCGCGCGGGGATGATCGTTTTGTCGGCCGCCGCAAGCGGGACGGGATCGGGCGCGTATTCGGCGGCCAGGCGATCGCCCAGGCGCTGGGCGCAGCGGAAAGCACGGTGGCCGACGATCGCCACCCTCATTCGCTCCACGCCTATTTCCTGCGCGGCGGCACCGAGGAAGCGCCGATCGAATATCAGGTCCGCCGTGATTTCGACGGCGGCAGCTTTTCCAACCGCCGCGTGATCGCCAGCCAGGGTGGCGTGCCGATCCTCAATCTCACGGCCTCGTTCCAGCGCCCGCAGGACGGATTCGAGCATCAGTTCGCGGTGATGCCCCATGTCCCGCCGCCCGAAGAGCTGAAATCCGACCTGCAATTGCGCCGCGAATTCGCCGAACATGCGCCGGCCGGCTTCCGCGAGCTGCTGCTGCAGCCCTGGCCGATCGATATCCGCCCGGTGGAGACGCGCGACTGGCTCAATCCGCCCAAGCGCGATCCGCTGGCCCATTGCTGGTTCCGGACGGTCGCCCCGCTGCCCGACGATCCGCGCGTCCACCGCGCCGTGCTGTCCTATGCGAGCGACTTCCAGCTTCTTTCCACCAGCGCCCTGCCCCATGCGGTGAGCTGGCAACGCGGCGACATCAAGGTCGCCAGCCTTGACCACGCAATCTGGTTCCACGAGCCTTTCCGGGCGGACCAGTGGCTGCTCTACGTGACCGACAGCCCCTGGGCCGGCGGCGCGCGCGGCTTCAACCGCGGGCAGATCTTCACCAGCGACGGACGCCTGGTGGCCAGCGTGGCCCAGGAAGGCATGTTGCGCCCGATCCGGCGCGAACCCCAGCCGGACTGACCCTTCCTCGCCACTAACCCCTCCCCTTCCGTCATTCCCGCGAAGGCGGGAATCCAGGGGCTAGGATCGGAACTGGATTCCCGCCTTCGCGGGAATGACGACGAGAGGGCAGCGCGGCCTGCCGGACCCCACCCCCTTGCCATATCTCCCCGTATATAGCATGGGGCGCCGTATCCGTTGGGATATAGCCGGGCGTGCAAGGCCTGTTCGGCACTTGAAATCATAAATGAGGGAAAATCATGCGTTCGTGTCTGCTGGCTTCCGCCTGCCTTCTCACCATCCTGCCCGCCGCCGCCCATGCCGAGGACGACGCCGGCGGCGCCGAGGACAAGACCTTCACCCTGGGCCAGATCGTCGTTTCCAGCCCCAAGCCGCAAGGCATCGCGGTGAGCGGCGAGACCATGACCTCGGAAGCGATCGAGGCCTTCAACCGCAACCAGCTGGATGATGCGGTGAACCTGATGCCCGGCGTTTCCAGTTCCAACAGCGGCGGATCGCGCAATGAGCGGCTGATCTATGTGCGCGGCTTCGACCGGTTCCAGGTGCCGATCTCGATCGACGGCATCCGCGTCTACCTGCCTTACGACAACCGGCTGGACTATGGCCGCTTCCTCACCGCCGACATGGCCGAGATCCAGGTCGCCAAGGGTTACGCTTCCGTGCTCGACGGCCCCGGCGCGCTCGGCGGCGCGATCAACCTCGTGACGCGCAAGCCCACCAAGGAGCTGGAAGTGGAAGCCCGCGGCACGCTGGAGCTCGACCGCGACGGCGATTATGCTGGCTACAGCGCCCTCGCCCTGCTCGGCACCCGGCACGACCAGTGGTATGCGCAGGCGACCTTCGCCCGCACCTTCCGCGATCATTGGGACCTGCCCAAGAGCTTCACACCCACCGCTTCCGAAGACGGCGGCGAACGCGACTTCAGCCGCACCGAGGACTGGCGCGTCAACGCCAAGATCGGCTTCACCCCCAACGCGACCGACGAATATTCGATCAGCTACACCAGGCAGGAAGGATCGAAGAACGCGCCGCTCCACATCACCGATCCCAGCCCGCAGGCCTGGAGCTGGCCCTACTGGAACCTGGAGAGCATCTATTTCCTCTCCACCACGGCGCTGGCCGACGGCGTGACGCTCAAGACCCGGCTCTACCGCAACACGTTCGACAACCTGCTGCGCGGGTTCGACGACTACACGCAGAGCAGCCAGACCCTGCCCGCGGGCCGCGTGTTCAACAGCTGGTATGATGACGAGGCCTATGGCGGCTCGGCCCAGCTCGATTGGGCCGCGGGCGCCAACAAGCTCGGCATCGCCTTCCACTATCGGCGCGACAAGCATGTGGAATATTCGCAGGTCTTCCCCACCGGCTTCATCGAGCCGGAGCAGAAGAGCGTGGAGGACACGTTCAGCATCGCCGTGGAGGACAGGCTGGAGCTTTCCCCCGTGCTCAGCCTCACCGGCGGGTTCAGCTACGACTGGCGCAATCTCAAGCAGTCCGACGAGTTCAGCCTCAACAGCACGCGCGACGGGGGGACCCTGTTCAGCTATCCGCTGGTGGATGCCGACACGTGGAACGCACAAGGTCGCTTTGACTGGACGCCGGATGCGGAAACTTCGGTTCACCTCAGCCTGTCCTCGCGGGCGCGCTTCCCCACCCTTGCCGAGCGTTTCAGCTCGCGTTTCGGCGGCGCGACGTCCAACCCCGACCTGAAGGCGGAACGGGCCACCAATCTCGAGATCGGCGCTTCTCGCTCGTTCGGCGCGGTGCGTTTGGAAGGCAATGCCTTCTATTCGTGGCTGGACGATGCGATCGTCTCGTTCCCCTTCATCTATGACGGCTCCTCGGTCAGCCAGAGCCGCAATGTCGGCAAGGGCGAGTATTACGGCGTTGAGCTGGCGCTGAGCGCGCAGGCGACTGAAACGCTGAGCCTGGGCGCCAACTACACCTGGACCGAACGGGACTTCACCGACCCGAGCATCGCGGATTTCGAAGCCACCGGCGTTCCCACCCACAAGGCCTTCGCCTGGGCGGAATGGCAGCCGGTGGAAGGGCTGAGCATCCTGCCCTCGCTCGAAATCGCTTCCGACCGCTGGACGGTGAACTCGGCCGGCACGCTCTATTACCGCACCGGCGCTTATGTTCAGGCGAACCTGCGCGTCGACTATGAAATCATCGACGGCGTGACGCTGGGCGCGGGCGTCCGCAATGCGTTCGACGACAACTACACGCTGGTCGACGGCTTCCCGGAACCGGGGCGGAGCTTCTTCCTCTCGGCCCGGGCGCGGTATTGAGCGGGACGAGGCGGAAAGCCCCGTTCCTCGTCATGCCAGCGAAAGCTGGCATCTCGGGCCTTCATGCGAGACCGCCTGAGACCCCAGCTTTCGCTGGGGTGACGTGATAGGGAGGCCGGGATGCGCTTGGCCTCCACTACCCTGGCGTTGCAGACTCACTAAAATCCCCCCTTGCAGGGGAGGATGTGGGAAGCGGAGCCTTGGACGCCCCCGCTCACAGCACAGGCATCGTGCACACGAAACTCTCCGCCTTCTTCCGGTCGCCCCCTGTGTAACGCGGATAAGCGGGGTACTGGCATAGCGGGCGTTGCTCGTCCGGCGCGGAGCGGCGTTGGGCGATGGGGGTTTCGGGCGGCTTGCCCTGCTCCACCCAGTCCACCACCGCGCTCAGCAGGTCGAAATTGTCGAAGGCGTTGCCACCGCCGCAATGGGCCATGCCGGGGATCATGTAGAACCGGCTGGCGGCGCCCCACGCCTCGGCTCCGTTGGCATCGCGGGCGCGCTGCCAGTAATCCCAGGTGTCGAAGGCGGAAAACCACGGATCGCTCACGCCGTGATAGAACAGGATCTTGCCTCCCCGGCCGAGGAAGGTGCCGAGATTCGTCCAGACATTCGTGTCGATCAGCCGCTGCATCGCATCGGCCCGGATCGCCCAGGCCGCCGCGTCGAGATCGATCGAAAGGTCGCGGTTGGCCGGGCCGAGGATGTCCGCCTTGCCGCTGACGATATAGCCCGAGACCGGCCCGGAGATGTCCACGATGCCCGTGTCGAACGGCACCGGCGCATAGAGCGGATGGCCCGATGCGTCCTCCGGGCCGGCGAAGGCCCGCTCCAGCGCGCCGACCTGTGCGCCGCTGAGGCACCCGTCCTGCTTCGCCCCGGCGCATTGCAGCTTGGCCGGCTGGAAGCGGCATTGGGCGACGTTCATGACCATGCCGTCTTCCAGCCCGTCGAGCCGGTCGCATTGCTGCAGCAGGCCGGAAAGGATCGCGGCCCTGTCCGCCGGTGAGAAGGCCTGCTCCGGCAGCGGCAGGCCCGCCGCGTCGCGCGGGGCGGCCTGGTTGAACTGGACCTTGGCGTAGGACGCGCCGAGATTGGAGAAGCCGGTGCGCATCGCCGGGGCGCCGACCACGATGCCGTCGAACAGCTCGGGATAGCGCTGCGAGGCGAGCATGCCCTCGCGCCCGCCGGTGGAGCAGCCGGCCATGTAGCTGTGGGCGATCGGCTGCCCGTAATAGGCGGCGGTGATCTCCTTGCCGAGCAGCGCGACGGTGCGGACGGAGCTTTCCGCGAAATCGAGCGCGGCGCGCTGGTCCACCCGGAAGCTGTCGTCGAACACCGCCCCCTTGTGCCCGCTATCGTGGCTGATCACCGCGAAGCCCCGCGCCAGGGCCGGCAGGTCGCCCGCCGCGGCATCCCCCAGCGCCGGGCGCACGCTGCCGTTGAGGCCGCCCCCGCCCTGCAGCAGGAACCGCCCGTTCCACCCCTCGGGCAAGGCGAGCTCGAAGCCGATGCCGTATTCCTTGCCGGCCGCGCCGGTGCGGCGGCCGATCACGCCTTCCACCTTGCAATGGGCAGGCAGCGCGGCCTTGAGGAAGCCGCCCATGCCGTTGGGCACCGTGCCCGCCGCTGCGGCGGGAACCGAAGTTGCGGCGGTGATCTCCACCCCTTCGCCGAAGCCGCGCCCGACCAGCGCCTGGCAGCTATCCGCCTCCTTGCCTTGCGAGACCGGCGCAGGCTGCGCCGCCCCGGCCAGCAGCGGCAGCGTGCCCAGCAGGGCCAGGCGCATTCCCGTGGCGATCATCCGTCTCATTCGTTCCGCTCCCTTTCCCCGCTCCGTTATGGAGGCATCCCCCGGAGTCTCCGGCATCAAGGCGCAAAACGGCCTGAGATGCCAGCTTTCGCTGGCATGACGAACGAAATGGGCGGCCTTGCGCGCCTTATCCGCCGGGATGATAGAAGTCGTACACCGCCTGCGCCACGGCCTCGCTCACGCCGGGCGCGCGCTTGAGGTCGTCCAGCGCGGCCGCCCGCACCTTTCCCGCGGTTCCGAAATGCAGCAGCAGCGCGCGTTTCCTCGCCGGGCCGATGCCGGGTATCTCGTCGAGCGGCGAGGCGGAAATCGCGCGGCTGCGCTTGGCCCGATGGGCGCCGATCGCGAAGCGGTGCGCCTCGTCCCGCAGGCGCTGGAGGTGGAACAGCACCGGCGAGTTGACCGGCAGCGTCTTCTCCCGCCCGTCGGGGAAATGGAACACCTCGCGCCCTTCGCGCCCGTGATGCGGCCCTTTGGCGACCGCTATCAGCGGCACGTCCTCGATCCCCATCTCCTCCAGCGTGTCGCGCACGGAGGACATCTGGCCCTTGCCGCCGTCGATCAGCACGAGATCAGGCCACATGTCGCTGTCGCGGTCGGGGTCCTCCTCCAGCACGCGGGCGAAGCGGCGTTCCATCACTTCGCGCATCATGCCGAAATCGTCGTCGGTCCGGGCGCTGCGGATGTTGAACTTGCGATACTGGTTCTTGAGGAAGCCTTCCGGCCCCGCGACCACCATCGCGCCCACCGCCCTGGCGCCCTGGATATGCGAGTTGTCGTAGATCTCGATCCGCCGGGGCGGCTCGGGCAGTTCCAGGAACTCGGCCAACTCGCGCAGGATCTTCGCCTTGGTGCCGCTTTCCGCCAGCCTCCGGTCGAGCGCTTCCACCGCATTGCGGCTCGCCTGCTCGATCAGACGCCGGCGGCCGCCGCGCTGCGGCACGGAAATCTCGACCCGATGCCCGCCGATCGCGCCCAGCGCTTCCGCCAGCAGCTCCGCATCGGGCAATTCGCGATCCACCAGCACCAGGCGCGGCGGAGGCACTTCCTCGTAGAACTGCGCCAGCACGCCCGACAGCACCGCCGCTTCCTCCACTCCATCGGTATGGGTCGGGAAGAAGGCGCGGTGTCCCCAATTCTGCCCCCCCCGGATGAAGAAGGCCTGGATGCCCACCTGTCCGGCCTTGTTCGCCATGGCGAAGATGTCCGCATCGCCCAGCCCTTCGGCATTGATCGCCTGGCTGCCCTGGATGAAGGTGGCCGCGCGCAGCCGATCGCGCAGCACGGCGGCACGTTCGAAGTCCAGCGCTTCGGAGGCCCCGCGCATCTGCACCTCGATCTCCTGCTGCACGGCGGTGGACTTGCCGCCGAGGAAATCCTTCGCCTGCCGCACCAGCTCGCCATAGCCCTGCCGGTCGATCCGCCCCACGCAGGGCGCGGAGCAGCGGCGGATCTGGTAGAGCAGGCAAGGCCGGTCGCGCCGCGAGAAGAAGCTGTCGGTGCAGGATCGCAGCAGGAACAGCTTCTGCAGCGCATTGATCGTGGTGTTGACCGATCCGGCGCTGGCGAAAGGGCCGTAATAATTGCCCTTCGCCTTGCGCGCGCCGCGATGCTTCATGATGCGCGGGAAATCGTGATCGGCGCGCAGCAGGATGAAGGGGAAGCTCTTGTCGTCGCGCAGCAGCACATTGTAGGGCGGGCGGAAGCGCTTGATGAGCTGCGCTTCCAGCAGCAGCGCCTCCGCCTCGCTGTTGGTGGTGACGATCTCCATGCTGCGCGTCTGGGCCACCATGCGCTGCAGCCGGATCGGCAGCCGCTCCACCTGGACATAATTCGCCACGCGGTTCTTCAGCGCCCGCGCCTTGCCGACATAGAGCACGTCCCCCCGCGCATCGCACATGCGATAGACGCCGGGCTTGGGCTTCAGCGTCTTCACCGTCTCGCGGATCGCCGCCACCCCCGCCTGGATATCCGGCTGGGCGGACTTCACCGTATAGGCGGCGCGCTCCTCATTGAAGCGCTCCGCGCCATTGGGATGGGCAGGAGTTCCGGCGGGGGTGCGTGCCATGCCGGGGAGATAGGCGCTCGCGCCCCGCTTCTCAAATGGTCGCTGGCGAAGAAGGGGCGCGTTTCCCCATCTTCGTCATGGCGGCAAGGTGCGCGCCGGCCGGCTGCCTCCCCTTTTCGTCATTCCATCGAAGGCGGGAATGACGGGAGGGGGCGATGACGGAGGAAGAGGTAATGACGAGATTACCATCCCATCGTCACCCCAGCGAAAGCTGGGGTCTCAGGCGGTGACGCGCAAAGGCCCGAGATGCCAGCTTCCGCTGGCATGACGAGGGATGGGTGCTTGCAAACGACATGATTCCAAAGCGGCGCCGGGCGCGACGTGAGCGGATACCCCCGTTCGCGCCTCGATCAGAACAGCTTGCGGAACTCGATCGCGAAGCTCCGGCCTTCGGGCTCCATCAGCGCGCGCTGATAGCTCAGCGGTACGTCACCGTTCTGGTCGGTGACCGTCCGATAGCTGTCGAACACATTGTCCAGCTTCAGCGACAGGCGCGCGCCCTTGAAGAAGGGCGAGGCGTTCACCAGCGATTGCCGCTGCCCGAGATCGGTGAAGAGCCTGAGATTCACGGTGGCGAGGCTGCCGAAATGCAGGTCGCTGCTACCCGGAAGCCCGCTGCCGTCGATCCGGCTCGATCCCGAATAGACGCCCGAGAGCCGCAGGCCGAAGCCGCGATAGAACAGCCCGCCCTCGATCTCCGCCGAATGGCGGGTGACGCCCCCGCCGGTGAGCGCATCGCCGTCCAGCAGGTTCAGCACCGGCAGGCCTTCGGCGATCATCACCTCGTTCTCCAGCTCCAGCGTGTAGCTGATATTGGCGGACCAGCGCCCACGCCCGTCCCCGCCGCCGGAACCGCGCATCATGCCCCGCATGCCGCCGCCGGGCCCGCCCGGGCCGCGCATGCCGCCCTGTCCGCCGCCGAATCCGCCAGACCGGAAGCCACCTTCTCCGGGGCCTCCCGGCGGCGGGCCGCCCATCGCCATGGCAGGCGGCGCGCCTTCCTGGCTCATGTTCTGCTGTTCCTGCCGCTCCCGGCCCTGATCGGGCCGGCTGCAGACGCGGGTCTTGAGCTCGGCCAGCTTGGCGGTGTCCAGCTTGCCGTCCGCTCCGCGCAGGCGTTCGAGGATCTCCTCCGGAATGGCCGCAGGGTCCAGCGTTTCGCCTTCCGCGCACAGCTTCTGGCGGAACTCGACGAAGCGCGGCGACTGGCCCGGGCCGCCTGGCCGGTTCCCATCGCAAGCGCGCGACTTGAACTCCGCCAGCTTGGCCGGATCGATCTGGCCATCGGCGCCGCGCAGCTCTTCCTGCAAGCGTTCCGGCAGGGCGGAGATGTCGGGCGTCGCCCCGCCGGAGCAGAGCTGCTGGCGGATCTCGCCGAAGCGCGAACCGCCGGGCCCGCCTTGCGGAGAGCTTGTGGAATAGGTGCTGCCGCCCTGCCCCGCTCCCCCGCCATAGGCGGCGCGGCCCGAAGCGCCCGTGGAAGCCGCAGCCGGGTTCGCCTTGCCAAAAGGACCGGAGATGTTGAGGCCGAATCTGAGGCGCGAGGCGTTCTGCCGTTCGAACGTCACCGGCCGCTGGTCGATCGCCACCAGCTGCCCGGAACTGTCGCGCGTCACGCGGCCCGGGAACGCCGCCTCGATCGCGGGAGTGAGCAGCGGGAACGACGAAGCGACGTCATAAGACCGGTTGCGGATATATTCGAACTGGAAGTTGGAATTCTTGAGGAACGGCAATTGCCACATCAGGCCCACTCGCAGGTCGCGCTGCTTCTGCCGGTCGAGATCGGGATTGCCGCCGCTGGTGGTGGTGACCAGCACGGTCTCCCCGCGCGAAAGGTCGTAAACCGGCACGTTCAGCGTCTGCACTTCCGGGCTGCCGAGCTGGGAAAGGCCGGGGGCTTCGTCCCGGGCGATGTAGTTGGCCTGCAGGCTCAGCTTGTCGGTGATGCCCCAGACGACTCCCGCGCTCCAGTCGGTCAGGGTCCCGAAATCGGAAAGCTGGTCCACCCCGGCGCTGAAATTGAGGCTGACGTCCCCCAGCCAGGCCAGGAAATCCTCGCGCCGGCTCGCGATCGGAAGGCCGATATTGATGCCCGCGGACAGGTCTCCGCGCGACAATTCGGTTTCGAGGCCCGGATTGCGCGTGTCGGTGCTCTGGATCCGGGTCCAGTTATACCCGGTGTCGAAAGTGGCCGAGACCTCGCCCGCCGGCAGCATCACGGGATGGCCGATGAAGGTGGCCAGGGTGCCGATCGTATCGGTGGTCGAATTGGCCCGGTCGTAACCTCCATTGGCGGAGGTCGGCAGGGCGCCGTCTATCGCCAGTTCCCTGGCGGCAGCGGCGGCCACGAGCGCGGAGGTATCCACCCGCCGGTCGATCTTGCTTTCGGAATCCTCCCGGCTGGCATCGAGGGTGGCGGTGAACTGCCAATCGCCGAGCGGGGCGTTCAGCGCACTGCCCAGCGAATAGGTGGTGGTGCGGCTGCGGCGGCGCAGCGGATCGTCCTCACCGAAAGTGCGCAGCAGGCTGCTGCCGTTCGGATCGACCAGCTCCACCGTGTTGAGCCCGGAATAGGACAGGCTGTCCGCCCGCTCCACCGTGCCGTTGACGCTGAGCGAGCTGCCGTTCTCTCCCAGCTTGGTGGTCCAGTTGCCGGTCAGCTCGTAATCCGAGGCGTCGGCCACCAGGCTGCGATACTTCGCCGGATCGGGATCGGTCGCGAGGTCGGAGGAATTGCCCGCGGTCTGCACCACGCCGCGCTCCGCCTCGGTCAGCAGGCTGGTGTCGTTCCATTCGAAGTTCAGGTTGAACCGGCTCGGCCCGTTGATCTTGAGATAGGTGGTCTCCACCTCCTTGGTGGAATTGCCGCCTCGGAAGGGCTGGCCATATTCCACCTCGACCTCGCGACTGGTGAAATTGCTCTTGAGGATGAAGTTCATCACCCGCTGGTTGGCGGGGAAGCCATAGCGCAGCGCCACTTCCTCCGGCAGCACCTCGACCCGCAGGATCGCCTCGGGCGGGTAGGAGCGGAATTCGCGGAAGCTGGAAACCCGCATGCCGTTGATCAGGAACACCGGCCGCCCGTCTCCCCGGCCGCTTCCGGAGCCCGTCACGGGCGCGAGCTGCTCCACCAGCTCGGCGATCGAGCCGACGCCATAAGCGGCGATGGCTTCTTCATCGAGCACCAGGATCGGCGGCTGCGGCACATCGAGCTGGCCCCGCAGCCGCTCGGCGATGACGATGATCTCGTCATCGGTCATTTCCGCGGCATCCTCCTCCTCGTCCGGGGCGACGCTGTCCTGCGCCTGGGCCGGAACGGCGGCGAGGAAGGAAATTGCGGAGATGGCGGAGAGCAGGTGGGCTCGATAGGGGCTGTTCATGTCGCTCGCCTAATCGCACCCTCCCGCTTGCCTCAAGTAAGGTTCGGTAACAAAAGGTCGCGAATTCATGAACGTCGGATGAGTCACCAGGCCTGCGCGTCCCGGCTCTCGCGCGGGATGCGCACGGTCAGCCCGTCGAGCCGGGCCGCCAGGGTGATCTGGCAGGAGAGGCGGCTGGTCCGCTCCACCGCGGCGGCGAGGTCCAGCATGTCCTCCTCGTCGTCGCTCGCGGGGTCGAGGCGGTCGAACCATTCGGGGTCCACGATCACATGGCAGGTGGAGCAGGCCATCTGGCCTTCGCAGGTCCCTTCCAGCGGCATGCCGGCGGCCTGGCCGGTCTCGAGGAGGGAAGCGCCTTCCGCCCCTTCGGCCTCGACCTTGTCGCCCCCGGCGGTGATGAAGCAGACCCTGACCATCCCTATCCCTGCTGCCGCGCGGCGCGCTCGATCTTCTCGACGCCCCGCTCCAGCTCGTCCAGCGTGGTGTAGCGCCCGAAGCCGAGGCGGATCGAGCTCTTCGCCTCCGCGTCGGACAGGCCGATCGCGCGCAGCACGTGGCTCGGCCGGCCCGATCCGCTGGCGCAGGCCGAGCCGGCCGAGAAGCACACGTCGCGCACATCGCTCATCAGCCGGGCGACGTCCAGCCCCTCGCGCCGCAGGTTGAGATTGCCTTTCCAGCGCTGCGCGGCACTGCCGTTGAGCGTCCAGCCGGAAAGGATTTCCCGCGCGCGATCCCACAGCGCCCCGACATGGGCGGCGTCCTGCGCCATGCGTTCCGCGGCCAGCTTCGCCGCGGCGCCGAAGCCGGCGCAGAGCGCGGGGCTCAGCGTGCCGGAGCGCAGGCCCTGCTCCTGCCCGCCGCCGAACATCAGCGGCTCCAGCTCCACCCCGTCGCGCACCCACAGCGCGCCGATGCCCTTGGGGCCGTGGATCTTGTGCGCGGATATGGCGACCAGGTCGGCGCAATCGGGCACGGCGATGCGGCCATAGCCCTGCACCGCGTCGCACAGCACCAGCGCGCCCTGCTCGCGAGCGATGGCGGCGATCTCCGGCAGGGGATTGACCGTACCGATCTCGTTGTTGACCAGCATCGCGGCGACCAGGCCGATGCCCGGCCTCCCCGGCAGCACCGCCGCCCGCAGCGCTTCCAGGCTGGCCTGCCCGTCCTCCAGCACCGGCAGCACCGTGAAGCCGCGCCCCCGCGCCGTCACCGGCCGGACGCAATCGAGCACCGCGGCGTGCTCGGCAGCGAAGGTCAGCACATCGCCCCGGCAGCCCTGCAAGGCGAGGTTGAGCCCCTCGGTCGCGCCGCCGGTGAAGATCACCCGCCCGCCGGGAGGGAGCAGCGCCGCGACCTGGTCGCGCGCCACTTCCACCGCCGCGGCCGCCTGCCGGCCCATGCGGTGAGCGCTGTGGGGATTGCCGAAGCCGGCCTCGCCCGGCCCCGCCAGCCAGGGCAGCATCGCCTCGCGCGCTTCGGGCGCGAGCGGGGTGGTGGCCTGGTAGTCGAGATAGATCATGCCGCCTTCGCCGTTCCGGCCGCCGCCCGCCACGCGGCGAGGAAGCGGCGGATGTCGTCCTCGCCCGTCTCGCGGCCGATGCTCACCCGGATCACCTCGCCCGGATGGAGATGGCCCATCGCTTCCAGCACATGGCTGGGCCTGAGGCTGCCCGAGGAGCACGCGCTGCCCGCCGACACCGCGAATCCCGCCGCGTCCAGCCGGATGAGCTGCGCGGCGGAGGACATGCCCGGCATGCGATAGGCCCCGATGGTCGCGATCCGCGGCGCGGCCTCGGCCACCACCTCGCCGCCCGCCTCCTTCACTCCCGCCTCCAGCAGCGCGCGCAGCCGCGCCGCCTGCGCCATCCAGCCCGCGCCCGCTTCCAGCGCCGCGGCCATGCCGAGCACGCCGGGCAGGTTCTCCGTCCCCCCGCGATAGCCGCGCTCCTGCCCGCCGCCGGGCCGCAGCAGGCCGAACTCCCGCACCAGCAGCGCCCCCACGCCGATCGGCCCGCCGAACTTGTGGGCGGACAGCACGATCATGTCGGCATCGGGCAAGGCGATCTTGCCCGCGCTCTGCGCGCAATCGGCCAGCAGCACGCCGCCCGCCGCGCGCAGCCCCGCCGCGATCGCGTCGAGGGGCTGGATCACCCCCGTCTCGCTGTTCGCATGCTGGATCGCCACCAGCCCGGCCGGCAGCGCGCCGGGCGGCTCGACAAGCCCGGTCTCCCGCGCCACGGGCCATCTTTCCGCCGCGCCCGCCTGGCGCAGCACCGCGTCATGCTCCACGGCGGAGCAGGCCGCCGGCGGCAGCTTCGCCTGGCCGAGCGCGATGGCGATGCCCTCGCTCGCGCCGGAGGTGAAGACCAGTTCCCCTTCCCAGCTCAGCAGCGCCTTGATCCGGCCCCGCGCCTCTTCCAGCAGGCTGCGCGCCTTGCGGCCTTCCGCATGCGGGCTGGAGGGGTTGGCCCACAGCGCGAAGCCCTCGCGCATCGCCGCCGCCGCCTGAGGCAGCAAGGGGGCGGTGGCCGCGTGATCGAGATAGATTCGGTTCGACAAGGGGCTGCTAGCGCTCAGCAATTGCGAAAATCGGGGCCGCCCCTATATAGCCATCCACTCCCCGCGCGCCAGCCGCGCGAACCACCATCCTGATCCAGAGCCTGAACCGAATATGCCCGCAGTCATCTTCCCCGGTCCCGAAGGCCGCCTCGAAGGCCGTTTCCAGCCCGCCCCGCGCCCCCGCGCGCCGGTTGCGATGATCCTGCACCCGCATTCGCAAGGCGGCGGCACGATGAACGACCGGATCGTGCAGCGCCTCTACAAGACCTTCGTCGATCGCGGCTTCGCCACGCTGCGGTTCAATTTCCGCGGCGTCGGGCGCAGCCAGGGCAGCTTCGACAACGGCATCGGCGAATTGTCCGACGCGGCCGCCGCGCTCGACTGGGTGCAGTCGATCCACCCCGAGGCGCAGACCACCTGGATCGCCGGAGTGAGCTTCGGCGCGCTGATCGGCATGCAGCTCCTGATGCGCCGCCCGGAGATCCGCGGCTTCATCTCGGTGGCCCCGCCGGCCAACATGTACGACTTCTCGTTCCTCGCCCCCTGCCCCGCCTCCGGCATCATCATCCAGGGCGCGGCAGACACGGTGGTGCAGCCCCAGGCGGTGCAGAAGCTGGTCGACAAGCTGCGCACCCAGAAGCACATCACCATCCACCACGAGGAAATCCCCCGCGCGAACCATTTCTTCGAGCACGAGCTGGAAGAGCTGATGGCCTCGGCGGACAAATATCTCGACTTCCGCCTCTCGCCGGACTGCCCGATCCGGTGAGGGGGGCCGTCCATTTATCATGAACGCGGTGCCTGGAAGCAAATCTTATTCTACCCGAGAACATCCCTGCGCTCTCTGAAACAGTAGGCTGTCGATTGAGGCGCTGCCTCCAAATTCCCTTACGGCAATTCCGTCAGTGGCAGCCTCGCTTCCGATCCGACGTTCATGCAAACAACACAGCACTGAATGGTTATGCTCACATGTGAGCAACGCGATGCGGCATAAGGCGCGCTGGAATGTAGGATGCCAAATGTGCTACTTCGAATCTGGCCTTGGGGGAGCGCTGATTTTGTCTGCTAAGCCGTTCGCATTCGTTTTGATGCCGTTCGACAGTGAGTTCGACGATATATACCGGCTTGGCATTCAGGCCGTTGCAGCAGAATGCGATGTGGTGGCCGAACGGGTTGACGAGCAAAGCTTTTCCGAAACGATCTTGGATCGAATTTATCGTCAGATCGAAGCAGCAGATTTCATCATCGCTGACATGACGGGTAGGAATCCCAATGTGTTTTACGAAGTGGGATATGCCCATGCGCGAGATAAACTTTGCACTCTCCTAACTCAGACGGCGGACGACATTCCGTTCGACCTCAAGCATCATCGCCACATCGTTTATGGAACCTCCATCAGCGCATTGAAGAAGAAGCTTGCCGTAGAAATTGCATGGCTAAAGGCAGAATTTGAGAAACGAAAGACCAACGCATTTACAATTGAACTTAAGAGCGCAAATGGAGAATTGAAGGTAAATGATTATGTCGCATATGCGCAGGTCAAACTTTCTTTTGATATTACGAATATGACGAAGAAGAAGTCGCCGGATATTGATGCGATATACCTTCATACTGGAGACGGTTGGGAGTTCACACAATCGGGTGATAACTGCCCTTCCTCTGTTTCGGACAACGACAAAAAGAATTTACGACACTTCATTAAATCGCCGGTTCCGCGTTTATCACCGGGCGGTTGGGCACAATTGAATGTAGAAGGATCGAAGCGGGTTTGGGCAAAATGGAAAGGTGACGAACTCAAAGAGAAATATGATATGAATGGTTATTTGGTCGTAGAGATATTAACTCCTGATGGGACGTTTTCTCAGCAAATCGTCGTTGAAGTTGAATGCGAAGAAATCCCGTTTTGATCGGCCGATTACAGCATGCGATCGACTTCGCTTAAGTGAATACATTAATCATGGGGATTGTGCATTTTGCGAACATTGCCCCATCTTCGTCATGCTGAACTTGGTTCAGCATCCATTTCTACCCACGAACGGCTTCCCGAAGGCAATTATATCGATTGCAAACACTCGCCCTTCGTCATGCCAGCGAAAGCCGGCATCTCCGGGCCTTGGCGCGTCACGGCCTGAGACCCCAGCTTTCGCTGGGGTGACGATAAAGACCATCAATCCACAGCGCGTTTGCAATCGATACAATCCCCTTCCCGAAGGGAGAAATGGACCCTGAAACAAGTTCAGGGTGACGGTGACCTGGCTCGCGGGTTCGGCTCAGGTTCGACAATCCCCTACCGCCCCAACATATCCGCCTTCTGCACTGGCGCCTCGCCGCTCTCGTCCGGCACGGTCCAGATCAGCACATTGGCGATCATCACGATGGCGAGGATCACCATCAGGGAGACCTGCTTGGTCGCCCCGCCCCTGCGCCACAGCACGAAGGCGCCCGCCAGCAGGGCGATGGCGGCGAGCATCAGCAGGGAGAGGACGGTTCCGATCATCCCTTCGTGCCTAACCGGCTTTGCGCGCGCGGGAAAGGGTGGGGCGCGGGTAGTGTCTCAGTTTGAATTTCGGCTCGTGATCCAGATCGGCTACGCCTCCCCCCTTTCGTCATTCCCGCCTGCGCGGGAATGACGAAAAAGGCGATGTTCCTTCTCCACTTGGCAAGCCGAAATTCAAACTGAGACACTACCGGGGTGGGAGGTGGCTTGCGGGTTTGACAGGGCCCCGCCCGCGCGACACACATCGCGCATGGACAACAGGACACCGCAGCAGCCCACCCGCCGGGAGGTCCTTTCGGGGCTCGGCGCGGGGATTTCCGCGCTCGCGCTTTCGGCCTGCGCGCAGAGAGCAGGGCCAGCTGTCGCTTCCGCCTCCGCTCCAGCCACTGCTCCGCCGGTCGATGCCGCGGCGCTGCTGGACGAGGTGGCGTGGAACCTCCTGGAGCTCCAGCCCGCCACCGCGACCAGCCTGGGCATCGACACCGGCGCCCATGCCGCGCTGCGCTCGCGCCTCGCCGATGCGTCGCCGGCCGGCGTGGGCCAGCTCGAAGTCGCGCTGAAGGCCGATCTGCTGAAGATCCGGGCGGTGGACGTCGCCGCGCTCGATCCCGCCACCCGCACCAGCTTCGAAGTGATCGAAAGCGCTTATTCCACCGCGCTCGAAGGCCTCGCCCTGCCTTATGGCGACGTCTCGGTGGGCGGGTGGCGCAACGCGCCCTATGTCGTGATCCAGAATGTCGGCGCCTATCTCGACATTCCGCGCTTCCTCGATTCCGATCATCCGGTGAACACGCGGGAGGATGCCCAGGCCTGGCTCGCGCGGCTCGAAGCCTTCCCCAAGGTGCTGGACGGGGAGCTGGAGCGGATGCAGGCGGCCACCCGGCTCGGCGTCACCCCGCCTTCCTTCCTGCTCGACAAGGCGATCGCGCAGATGGAAAGCACCCTGGCCGATGCGCGATCCGGCGGCTCGCTGGTCGCCTCGCTCGCCGAGCGGACCCGGGCGATCCCGGGCAATTGGGAAGCGGACGCCACCCGGATCACGACGAAGGAAGTGGCGCCGGCGCTGGAGCGCCAGCTTGCGGAGCTTCGCCTGCTGCGCTTCCGGGCTTCCGACGATGCGGGCATGTGGGCCCAGCCCGATGGGGAGGAGTGGTATGGCTGGGCGCTGAAGGCCAGCACCACCACCGGCATGACCGCCGACGAGATCTACGAGGTGGGCCTTGCCCAGCTCGCGGAGATCCACGGCCGGATGGAGCCGATCCTGCGCGGGCTGGGCTATGCGCGGGGCACGGTGGGCGAACGGATGGTCGCCCTGTCGGAAGATCCGCGCTTCAAGTTCGCGGAAGGCGATCCGGGGCGGGCGGAGATCATCGCCTTCGTGCAGGATCGGCTCGCCTGGATCAAGGCGCAGATGCCGCGCGCCTTCCGCACGCTGGTCGATCCCAATCTCGAAGTGCGCCGCCTGCCGCCGGCCGAGGAGCCGGGCGCGCCTTTCGCCTATGGCGGGGCGGGATCGATCGACGGCACGATACCGGGCAAGATCTGGCTCAATCTGCTGCGTACCGATTATCACCGCAAATATTCGCTGCCGACCCTCGCCTTCCATGAAGGGATACCGGGGCATGTGTGGCAGGGCGAATTCGCGAACCGGCTGCCGCTGATCCGCTCGATCCTGGCGTTCAACGCCTATTCGGAAGGCTGGGCGCTTTATGCCGAGCAGCTTGCGGACGAGCTGGGCGCCTATGACGAGAACCCGGCCTGGCGGCTCGGCTACCTGCAGGACCAGGCCTTCCGTGCCTGCCGGCTGGTGGTGGATACCGGGCTCCATCACAAGCGCTGGACGCGCGAGCAGGCGATCCAGTGGTTCCACGAGACCAACGGCAATTCGATCGACGAGGTCGCGCCGGAGGTGGAGCGCTATTGCAGCTGGCCGGGCCAGGCCTGCGGCTACAAGATCGGGCACAGCGAGATCCTGCGCCAGCGCGAACGGGCCCGGTCGAGCCTGGGCGGGGCCTACGACCTGCGCGATTTCGACGATGCGGTGGTGCGCGGCGGCAATGTCCCGCTCGATGTGCTGGCGAGGAACGTGGATCGCTATATCGCCGGAGACAAGTAAGCGTTCACTTACAAGCAGACTCATCATCGTTCACTCGGGCGACTTTGCTGAAGATAGAGAAGCTATCTCCCCCGCCGGCCCGCAGGGCAATCGGTTGCCTCGCCGCGCAAAATCGTGAAAGGGCGAAGCGAAACAGGAGAGACCCATGCCCGCCCTGCGCCCCGACATCGATCCCGACGGCCTGCTCGAATTCTCGGTCGTGTTCACCGACCGCTCGCTCAACCACATGAGCCAGGCCTTCCAGGGCGTGATGCGCGACATCCACGCCACGCTGTGCGAGGTCTATCACGCGGACCGGGCGGTGGTGGTTCCGGGCGGCGGGACCTACGCGATGGAAGCGGTCGCGCGCCAGTTCGCCACCGGCGAGAAGGCGATGGTGATCCGCAACGGCTTCTTCTCCTACCGCTGGACCCAGATCTTCGAAGCCGGCGCGATCCCGTCCGAAGAGATCGTGATCAAGGCCCGCCGCACCGGCAATGGCGGCGCCGACGCGCCTTTCGCCCCGCCGCCGATCGAGGAGGTGGCGGCGCGGATCGCGCACGAGAAGCCGGCGCTGCTGTTCGCCCCGCATGTGGAGACCGCATCGGGCATCATCCTGCCGGACGAGTATTTGCGGGGCCTGTCCGACGCCATCCATGCGGTGGGCGGGCTGTTCGTGCTCGATTGCATTGCCTCGGGCTGCGCCTGGGTGGACATGGAAGCGGCCGGGGTGGATGTGCTGATCTCCGCCCCGCAGAAGGGCTGGTCCGCCCCGCCCTCCTCCGGGCTGGTGATGATGCGCGAAGCCGCGCTGGAACGCTGCCGCCAGCGCCAGTCGACCAGCTTCGCGATCGACCTCGCCAAGTGGAACGCGATCATGGAAGCCTATCTCGGCGGCGGCCACGCCTATCACGCCACCATGCCGACCGACGCGCTGCGCGTGTTCCGCGATGCGATGCTGGAAACGAAGCAGATCGGGTTCGACAAGCTCGCCGCCGCACAATGGGAACAGGGCAATGCGGTGCGCGCGATGCTGGCGGAGCGCGGCGTGCGTTCCGTGGCAGCCGAAGGCTTCGGCGCGCCGGGCGTGGTGGTGTGCTTCACCGACGATCCCGAATTGCAGAACGGCCGGAAGTTCGCCGCGCTGGGCCTGCAGATCGCCGCAGGCGTGCCGCTGATGGTGGACGAAGGGCCGGACTACAAGAGCTTCCGCCTCGGCCTGTTCGGGCTCGACAAACTGAAGGACGTGCCCGCCAGCCTCGCCCGGTTGGAAACGGCGTTCGACCGGGTGTTCTGACGCAGGGATCACAGGCCGGCGGCAAGGGAACAGCGGCCAGGCCCGCGCCTCGCGAGCGGCCTGGCCGTTCCCCGATTGGGCTAGTCCTTCCCGAACAGGCCCTTGGCGATGCCGGCGATGTCGTTCAGCGGATTGCCGTCCCCGTCACGGTCCAGCATGTTGGCGAATTCCATCAGCGAGCCTTCGCCGCCGATCTGCTCGACGATCTGCTGCAGGGTACCGGTGGGCAGCCCGGTCCTGGCCGCGGCGGCTTCCACCGTGTCGCCTTCCAACTGATGCGCCTGGCCCAGCGCAGCGATCGCCTTCTCCGCCGTGGAGGGATCGATGCCCAGCTTTGCGGCCAGATTGGCGACGTCGTCCGGCGCGCCGCCGATATTCTTCAGGATCGTGTCGAAGATGCTCATGCTCTGACTCCTCTGCTAGGCACCCTGCCGCATGATGCGCCTGCATGGCATTGGCGCAAGTCAATTCTTGGACAGGTGGTAACGAGGCCTAGACGGAGAATCAGAAAGGGGGCGTTCGTTGCGCCCCCTTTCCTCCTCTCCAGCTCGTGATGCGGATCAGGCAGCCGGCGCTGCCTGCCTCACGCTTTCGTCCACATGATCTTCGAACTGAGCGAAATTGTCCACGAAGAGCTGCACCAGCTTCTGAGCGGTGCGATCATACTCTTCCTTGTCGGCCCAGGTCGAGCGCGGATCGAGGATGGACGTGTCCACCCCCGGCACCGCGACAGGCACATCGAAGCCGAAATTCGGATCCTTGCGGAACTCGGCATTGTTGAGGCTGCCATCGAGCGCGGCGTTGAGCAGTGCGCGGGTCTCCTTGATCGGCATGCGCCGGCCGGTGCCGTACTTGCCGCCGGTCCAGCCGGTATTGACCAGCCAGCAGGAGACGCCGCCCTTGGCGATGCGATCCTTCAGCAGGTTGCCGTAAACGCTGGGATGGCGCGGCATAAAGGGCGCGCCGAAGCAGGTGGAGAAAGTCGCCTCCGGCTCGGTCACACCGATCTCGGTGCCGGCGACCTTCGCGGTATAGCCCGAAAGGAAGTGATACATCGCCTGGTCCGGCGTGAGCCGCGCAATCGGAGGGAGAACGCCGAAGGCATCCGCCGTCAGCATGATCACGTTGGAAGGAACCGGGCCGAGATTCTTTTCCGAGCTGTTCGGGATGAAATCGATCGGATAGGCGCCGCGCGAATTCTCGGCGAGCGTGTTGTCGTCGAAATCCAGCTCGCGCGTCTTCTCGTCCATCACCACGTTCTCGAGCACGGTGCCGAACATCCTGGTGGTGGCGAAGATTTCCGGCTCGGCCTCGGCCGACAGGCGGATCATCTTGGCGTAGCAACCGCCTTCGAAATTGAATACCGCCGTATCCGACCAGCCATGCTCGTCATCCCCGATCAGGGTACGGCTGGCGTCAGCCGAAAGCGTGGTCTTGCCCGTGCCCGAAAGGCCGAAGAACACCGCGCTCTTGCCGTCCGGGCCGATATTGGCCGAGCAATGCATCGGCATCACGCCCTTGGGCGGCAGCAGGTAGTTGAGGATGCCGAACACGCTCTTCTTCATTTCGCCGGCATAACTGGTGCCGCCGATCAGGATCAGCTTCTCGCTCAGATTCACGGCGATTACCGTTTCCGAACGGCAGCCGTGACGCTCAGGATCGGCAACGAAGCTGGGCAGGTCGATGATCGTATATTCGGGGACGAAGCCATCCAGTTCGGCCTCGGTCGGCCGGACCAGCAGGGTGCGGATGAACAGGTTGTGCCAGGCCAGCTCGTTGATCACGCGCACCTTCACGCGATGCTCGGGCTGCGAGCCGCCGAACAGGTCGGCGACATAGAGCTTGTCCTTCTCGCCCAGCGCCTTGAGGAAATCCTCCTTCAGCGCAGCGAAATGGGCCGGGGTCATCGCGACATTGGTCTTGCCCCACCACACCGTGTCTTCGGTTTCCGCATCGCGGACGATGAACTTGTCCTTGGCCGAGCGGCCGGTGTGCTTGCCGGTCTCGACCACCAGCGGGCCGTGTGCAGCAAGGTGACCCTCCCCGTTCGAAACCGCATGCTCGACCAGCGGAGCGGTGCCTAGGTTGGCGAAAAGCGTCGCCTTGGTGGAAATGCCTTGGCTAGCGAGCGGATAGGAAAGATCAGCGGTCAACGTCATCTCCAGAGGATTGCGGGCCATTTGCGCCGCAGTTTTCCGCGGCTTTGCGACATGCTAGCGCATAGTCGCCAGACGCCCTCTCGTCAATTTGCTCGGAGTCGCGTATTTTTTACCGGCTCACACAAAGTTTTACCGCGACTGCGATGACGGGAGAATCGCCAAGCGCGTTGTTTCCGTCGTGCCAAAACGTTAATTCCTCGCGTCAGTTTTGTGGAGAATGAGCCGAACCGCATGGCGCAAGAGACAGGCAGCATCGCTGGCGGACCGCCGCGCCATTCTCCCGCCACGGATGTGCGGCACACGATCGCGCTGGTCGACGATGACCGCAACATCCTCACGAGTGTGTCCATCGCCCTGCAATCGGAAGGCTTCGCGACGCGGGTCTATAATGACGGCGAAGCCGCGTTGAAGGCGCTGACCGACAATCCGCCGGACCTGGCTGTGTTCGACATCAAGATGCCGCGGATGGACGGGATGGAATTGCTGCGCCGTTTGCGCGAGACATCCTCTCTCCCGGTGATCTTCCTCACCAGCAAGGAGGATGAGCAGGACGAGGCAGCCGGCCTGGCGATGGGCGCGGATGATTACATCGCCAAGCCCTTCAGCCAGAAGCTGCTCATCGCGCGCATCCGGGCAATCCTGCGCAGGGCTACCGCGGCGGTGCCGAGCGACGGCGAAGCCAGCCGGCTCGACCGCGCCGGCGGGGAGGAACTGGTGCGCGGCAAGCTCGCCATGGACCCGGCACGCCATCGGGTGACCTGGAACGGAACACCCGTCTCCCTCACCGTGACCGAGTTCCTGATCCTCGAAGCGCTCGCCGGTCGACCGGGTGTCATCAAGAGCCGCAACCAGCTGATGGATGCGGCCTATCCCGACGACGTGTTCGTCGATGACCGGACGGTGGACAGTCATATCAAGCGGATGCGGCGCAAGTTCCGCGCGATCGACTCCGGCTTTGCTGCGATAGAAACGCTGTATGGTGCCGGTTACAGCTTCTCCGATGGTTGAACGTCCCTCGCCCGAGCAAGGCCTCGCTGCGACGCAGGGCACGGGCGCAATGCGCGGGCTGCGCCGGTTCGAACGGCCGCTCTTCCCCCCGCGCACCTCGCTCACCATCCGCATCCTGGCGGTCAACATCATTGCCCTGGCGTTGCTGGCAGGCAGCTTGTTCTTCCTCGACAACTACCGCCGGCAATTACTGGAGGAACGCTTCCGCCTGGCGAAAAGCGAGGCCCAGATCACTGCCGAAGCGCTGGTGGCCGTACGCCCCGCCAGGCTGCAGGACTTGATGGTCCAGATCGGCAAGGAACAGCATCTGCGCCTCAGGCTCTACGGCGCCGACGGGAAGTTGCTGCAGGACAGCTTCGCTCTCGCCCCACCGAGCTTCGAACTGATCGATCCGGATTCCGAGCCCTGGTACCAGCACGTCGCCCGCCTGCTGGATCGGGGAATGGACGCGATCCTCGGCGCCGAGCCGGTGCCCGATTACCGCGAGCCCGAGGCTTCCGATGCCGAGGCATGGCCCGAGCTGACGCTGGCGAAAGCCCAAGCCCGCACCCATGTATTCCTGCGCTATGCGCCGGACCGCACCCCTGTGATCACCGCCGCCGCCCCGGTGGGCGCCCGGGGGCAGATGCTGCTGACCACGCGCAATGCGCTGGACATCACCCAGAGCGTGCGCAACGCCCGCCAGACACTGGCGATCGTGGTCGCCGCCGCGCTGATCGTGTCGATCCAGCTTTCGCTCTATCTCGCGCGCACCATCGTCCAGCCCCTACGTATGCTGGTGCGTGCCGCGGTAAGGGTGCGGCTCGGGCGTGACCGGCAGGTGGTGGTGCCGCGCCTGCCCGAACGGCGGGATGAGATCGGTTTGCTCGCGCGCGCGATCTCGGACATGACCAACGCGCTGCGCCAGCGGATCGACGGGGTGGAAAGCTTCGCTGCGGACGTGGCCCACGAGTTGAAGAACCCGCTGGCATCCCTGCGCAGCGCGCTGGAAGCGCTAAGCAAGGTGGAGGAACCCGGGCTGCGTCGCCGGCTGACCGACATCGCGATGCACGACGTCCAGCGCATCGACCGGCTGGTGAGCGAGATCGCCGACGCCAGCCGGATCGACGCCGAAATGAGCCGCGCGACCTTCGAGCCGGTCGACCTCGCTTCGCTGATCGCCAATGTGATCGGCGCGCGCGAACGCCGCAAGAGCAGCGACGGGCCCTCCATCGCCCTCACCCGGCGCGAGCCCGGCCCCTTCGTGGTGATGGGCGTGCCCGCCCGGCTCGAACGCGTGATCGAGAACCTGCTGGACAATGCGGTGTCCTTCTCCCCGCCCGACGGAGCGATCACCATCGCCGTTTCCGCCACGCGCGATGCGGTCGAAGCCCAGATATGCGACGACGGGCCGGGCATCCCCGACGGCGAGCGCGAGAAGATCTTCGAGCGCTTCCACTCCGTACGGCCCGAGGCGGAGAATTTCGGCGACCATAGCGGCCTCGGCCTCGCCATCGCGCGCACCATCATCGAGGCGCATGACGGCATGCTGGCAGTGCACGATCGGCCGGACGGCTTGCGCGGTGCCTGCTTCGTTATCGCCATTCCGCCGGCGGAAACCCTGTGAGCGAGGTGCTTCACCAGGCGAGTTGCGTAGCCATCGGCGGCCGCGCGCTGCTGATCGAAGGCATGCCAGGCAGCGGCAAGTCAAGCCTTGCCCTCGCCCTGATCGACCGCGGAGCGGTGTTGGTGGGCGATGACGGCGTGATGCTGGAACGGCGGGATGAACAGCTATGGGCCTCTCCGCCGCCCAACATCGCCGGCAAGCTCGAAATCCGCAATGTGGGGATTGTGGACCTGCCCACAGTGCAGGCGCCGGTCGCCCTGGTCCTCCGGCTGGACGAGGGAGCGCCCCGCTATGTGGAACAGGCCGAGCAAACCGGGCTGACGGGGCTCACCCTGCCCCTGATCCGCCTGTGGCCGGGCGCCCCCGCCTTGCCCCTGCGCGCGGAATGGGCGCTGAGGCTACATGGGGCGATATGGGAGGCGTGAAGAACGCCGCAGCCGGCCCGAGGCTCGGCGGGAGATACCGCCTTCCCTTTCCCGCCAAGGCGAGGCAAACCGCGCGGAATGGCCATTGAGTCGTCCGAGCCGAATACAGACACGCGCCAGCGCATCCTGCTCGTGACCGGGATGCTCGGCGCCGGCAAGACGACCGCGCTGCACGAGCTGGAAGATCTCGGTTGGGAAGCGATCGACAATTTCCCGATCCGCCTGCTCGATCGGCTGATCGGCCCCGAGGGCTCGGCGCGGGGATCGATCTCCGCCCCGCTCGCCATCGGCTTCGATTCCCGCACGCGCGGCTTCGTGCCGACCGACATCATCGAGAAGGTGAAGCAGCTCTGCACGCGCAAGGATATCGTGCTCACCACCCTGTTCCTCGATTGCGCGGCCCACGAGCTCGAGCGGCGCTACAACGAGACGCGCCGCCGCCACCCGCTTGCCTCGGGCATGCCCGCAGCCGATGGCATCGCGGCGGAACGCGAGCTGCTGGCCCCCCTGCGCCGCTGGGCCGATGCGGTGATGACGACCACCGCCTTTTCCACCAACCAGCTGCAGCAGGCGATCCGGGAACAATTCGGCGCGGAATCGGGCGACGCGATGACGGTGACGGTGAGCAGCTTCGGATTCTCGCGCGGCGTGCCGGTGGCCGATCTCGTTTTCGACATGCGCTATCTCGATAACCCGCACTGGGATCCTGCCCTGCGCGAGCTGACCGGGCTCGATCCCGCCGTGGGGGAACACATCCGCAAGGACACCGCTTTCGCCAGCACTTTCAGCAAGATACGCGATCTTCTGCTCGAACTGCTGCCACGCTACGCCGCGCAGGGAAAGCGGTATGTGAGCATCGCTTTCGGCTGCACGGGTGGACGCCACCGCTCGGTGTTCATGGCGGAAGAAATCGCGAAAGCCTTGCACGAGGGTGGATTTTCGCCCACTGTCCGCCACCGAAATCTCGGATCACGCGCTGCCGAATTGATCGAAGGGCCGCAGCAGCCGTGATCCCGGAAGCGCCTCGCACCGGCTTGGCGCCGCTGGTAATCACACAAGCATGCACGGCCTCCAGGTTTGAAAGCTGTATCCCCGCATGATCGGAATGATTCTTGTGACCCACGGCCGGTTGGCCGAGGAGTTCGTGAAGGCGATGGAACATGTGGTCGGCCGGCAGGAAGGTGTCGCCACCGTCTGCATTGGTCCGAACGACGATGTCGAAGCCAGGCGGAAGGAGATCGCCCGGGCGATCACCCAGGTCGACACCGGCGAAGGCGCAGTGGTGCTGACCGACCTGTTCGGGGGCACGCCATCCAATCTCGCGATCTCGCTGATGGAAGAAGGCAAAGTGGAAGTGATCGCCGGGATCAACCTACCGATGCTGATCCGGCTTGCAGGCGCGCGAAAGAAGATGAAGATCGGTGAGGCGGTGAAGGCCGCTCGCGATGCGGGACGCAATTATATAACGATAGCATCCGAGTTTCTCGGCCAGGAGAACTGAGAGCAGGAAGAGGGGGTGCCGTTATGCAGACGGCGTGCAGGAGCGTGGAAATCACCAATCAGCGGGGGCTGCATGCGCGTGCAAGCGCGAAATTCGTCGCCGCCGTGGCCAAGTTGCCCGAAGGAACCACCGTCACCGTCTCGAAGGAAGGGATGGAAGCGGTCGGCGGATCGATCCTAGGCCTGATGATGCTGGGCGCCGCCAAGGGCGACACGATCGAGGTGAGCGTGACGGGGCATGATGCGGAAACCCTGCTGACCAAGCTGGTCGGGCTTGTCATGGACGGTTTCGGGGAGGATTAGGGGCCTTCCCCGAACCGGAGCCTCCATGCGCCGCACGATCACCGGCTTTTCCAATCCCACGGTCAAATATCTCCGCTCCCTGCGCGAGAAGAAGCACCGCAGGCGGGAAGGCAAGTTCCTTGCCGAAGGGCTGCGTCTGCTGACCGACGCGCGCGAATGTGGCCGCTTGCCCGAGATGCTGGTGATGGCGACAGGGCGCGACGGGCACCCCCTGCTTGCCGCGCTGGAGCAGGCGGTCGCCGATGCGGGCGGAGAGATCGTGGAGTGTGCGCCCGAAATCCTCTCCCGGATCACGGGAAAGGACAACCCACAGGCGGTGGCCGGCCTGTTCACGGAATTCGACACCGCGCTTTCCGCTCTCGATCGCAACTCGGCGAAGATCTGGCTGGTGGCGCAAGCGCTGCGCGATCCCGGCAATCTCGGCACCATGCTCCGCACCGGGGATGCCGTGGGCGCCGGCGGGCTGATCCTGATCGACGATTGCGTCGATCCTTTCTCGGTGGAAGCCGTGCGCGCCAGCATGGGGGCCATCTTCACCCAGGCCATCGCCCAGGCTCGGTGGGAGGAGTTCCTGCCCTGGCTCCGCGCCGGCGAAGGGCAGCTGGTTGCCGCCTCCCTGCGCGATTCCCACCCTTATCGCGGGGCGCCTTATCGCGCGCCCTGTTTCCTGCTGGTCGGAAATGAATCGCGCGGCTTGCCGGAGGAATACGAATCCGCTTGCGACCTGCGCGTCACCCTGCCGATGCGCGGGCGGGCGGACAGCCTCAATGCCGCGGTGGCTAGTGCGGTGCTTGCCTATGAGGTCCTGGCAGCGCTGGAGGGATAGTCTCCCGAAACGCCTGATCCAGCCTTTCCGCGCCGTTCAGGCTCCGCTCAGATGGGCCATGGCACGGATTCGACCATGCGCCACGCAGCCGCCCTTGTTGCCTTGGTTCTGGCAGTCCCCACAGCCGGCTGCGTGGCGCAGGCCGCGCCAGGCCACGGCCTTGCCGGCAGCGAGTGGAGCTTCACCTCGATCGACGGGGAGAAGCCCGCTTCCAACAAGGCGAAGATCAGCTTCGAGAAGGATCGGCTTTCGGCCAATGTCGGCTGCAACGGCACCGGGGGGCCCTGGCGGGTCGAGGATGGCCGTCTGGTCGCCGGTCCGCTGATGCAGACCGAGATGTATTGCGCCGGCCCGGTATGGAACCAGGAACTCGCCACCACCGCGCTGCTGGTCGCCGCACCGCAGATCTCGCTCGAAGGGGACCGGATGGAGCTGCGCTCCCGCGGGCATTTCGCCGAACTGACCCGTCTTCCCGATACGGCCGAGTAAGCCTCCCGCCCTTCATGGACATCGCCGGGGCCGCGCCTTATTGCTGGGCGCAGGTTCCGGGCCGAAGGGGAGAATGGCGATGCCCGCGCGCAATTTCATGACCATCGGCGCCGTGATCGCGCTGCTCGCCCTGCCCGCCGAAGCCGCTGCCCCCGCGCGGACAGCACCCGCGTGGACGGTGGACAAATCGCAGTCCCGGCTGGGCTTCACCGGCACTTACGACGGTACGCCTTTCACCGGGCAGTTCGGCGCGTGGGACGCGCGCATCCTGTTCGATCCGGCCGATCTCGGCGCCAGCATGGCCGATGTCACCATCGAAACCGGCAGCGCCTCCACCGGCGATCCCGATCACGACGAGCATCTGCCGGGTCCAAGCTGGTTCTCGGTCAAGGTCTTCCCCCAGGCGAGCTTCCGGACCGAGAGCATCTCCGCCACCGGTCCCGACGCCTATGTGGCCCAGGGAGCCTTGACGATCCGGGGCGTCACGCAGCCGGTGAGCCTGCCCTTCACTCTCGCGATCGCTGGGGACATCGCTACCATGTCGGGCAAGCTGACGCTCGACCGCACGGCTTTCGGCCTCGGGGCGGGCGCCTATGGCGGCGGCGACATGGTTGCGCCGGAAGTGACGGTGAATGTGGAACTGACTGCGCGGCGAGAAGGGTAAGCCGGTTTTTCAAGGGCAATTATATCGATTGCAAACGCCCGTCTTTCGTCATGCCAGCGAAAGCTGGCATCTCGGGCCTTTGCGCGCCTCTGCCCGAGACCCCAGCTTTCGCTGGGGTGACGATGGAAACCATTACTCCGCGACCCGTTTGCAATCGATATAATTGCCTTTTCAAGTACCCTCAAGCCCAACCCACGGGGGCCTTTATCCGATCTTGGCCAGGCCCCCTAAGCCAGCCCCCGGCCCCTCAATCCCCCGCGACGAAAGCGGTGAGCTTCCAGCCTTCCTCGCCCTTTTCGGCTATCAGGCGATAGTCGATCAGGCTGCGCAGGCGATCCCAGGCGATATAACCGTCGACGCCATTATAGTCGGAAACCTTGGCGTAGGGGCTTACATCGTCCGTGCTTTCAGCCAGTTCGACCGCTTCCCATGACAGCCGCGCCAGCACCTGCGCATTCTTGCGCGGCGCGGCCAGCATCGGCACCCCTTCCCCACGCACGACCAGCAGCGAATAGGGATCGCGTTCCCCGAAATCCTGCAGGAAATACCATGGCATGATGATGCCGCCCTGCGGATCGACCGCGCAACCTAGCGGCAGGAGGTTCTCGAGCGCACTCCACAATTCCCAGCCCGGCGCAGCCAGCCGATTGCGCAATTCGGCTGTCCCCGACCCGCCACCGAAATCGAGCCGGATATGGGGATCGGATAGCGCGACCAGCGCAGCCGCATCGCGCCGCGCCACGGCATCGGCGAGCCGCAGGCGGAACTCCTCCGCTCCCGGAGCCGCGCCGCATTCATCGCGCGGCGCATAGCGGCCTTGCCGGCGCGGCTCGGTCAGCGAGACAAGCAAGGCGCGGGCGGAAGCCTGCTTCTCCCCGACGGCAGGAGCAGCGTTGCCCCGCTCCGCCGGCTTGCCCGCATCCTCCGCTTCTCCACAGGAGGCGAGCAGCGCCAGAGGCAGGACGGCCAGCAGCCTCATGCGGCCACGTCTCCTTCCCGGGCGCTTCCTTCTTCCACCACAAGGCGCGGCGCGCTTTCCACCAGGGGGGCATCCTCGATCTCGCGCTTGCCAATCTCGATGCCCTTCTCCTGCATCCGGCGAGCCGAGACCACGAGCCGGCTGTTGAAGCTGCTGGAGAATTCGTTGTAGCTGCTCACCGCCCGGCCCAGATGGGTGCCGAGCTTGCCGAGATCCTCGGTGACCTTGGCCAGCCGGTCATAAAGCTCGGTGCCGATCCGCCCGATCTCCTTCGCTTCGCGCGCCAGCTCGTCCTGCCGCCAGACCTGCGCCACGGTGCGGGCGATCGCCACCAGATTGGTGGGCGTGGCCAGCAACACATTGTTGCGGAAGGCGAAGTCCCACAATTCGGGATCGTGCTCCAGCGCGGCAGCGACGAAATGCTCGCCCGGCACGAACATCACCACATAGTCGGGCGCTTCCTCGAACTGGCTCTGATACCCCTTAGCGCCGAGCTGCTGGACATGGGTGCGCATGGAGCGTGCGTGATCGTCCAGCGCCGCCTTGCGGGCGCCGTCATCATCCGCTTCGAACGCGGCCTGATAGGCGTTGAGCGAAACCTTGGCGTCGATCACCAGCAGCCGGTTGCCGGGGATGCGCACGATAGCGTCGGGCCGCAATCGGCCGTTTTCCGCCTCGACCGAATGTTCGGTCACGAAATCGGTATGCTGGGCCAGCCCGCATTGCTCCAGCACATTCTTGAGCTGCTGCTCGCCCCAGCGGCCCCGCGCCTTGGGCGCGTTGCGCAGCGAATCCCCCAGCCGCTGCGCTTCCCGCTTCACGGCTTCCTGGCCCTTCTGCATCTCGGCGATCTGCGCACGAAGGCTGCCGAAATCGTCGACGCGCCTGGTCTCCAGCTCGGCAACCTGCTTGCGGTAATTGTCGAGCTGCTGGCCCACAGGTTCGAGCAGCGCCTTGATCTTCTGTTCCGAAGCCTTCTCCGCATGGCCCAGGCGCTCCGCCGCGGTCTGCAGGAACTGCTCCTGCGCCTTGGCCAGCACTTCCCCGCCAGTGGCGCGAAACTGCGTGAGCAAGTCTTCCCTGGCCTGATTGAGCAGAGCGATCTGCTTGTCGAAATTCTCCACATTGGCCTTGAGCGTGGCGTTCTCGATCTGCGAACGGCCGAGTTCCGCCGCTGCCTGCCTGAACTGCCCTTCCCATTCCCGCGCCTTTGCTTCCGCTTCCCCATGGCGGGCCTTCCATTCGGAAGCCGGGCGGCCGCCGATGAACCAGCCCAGGCAGCAGCCGAGCAGGCTCCCCAGGGCCAGGGCCGCCAAGGCGACGAGAAGTGCCGAAGAATCCATTCGAACAATCCGAAAAAGATGAGAACGAAATGGGAACTTAGGCATCCTTTTCCTACCCTGCAAGGGGAGCGCGCCATTCATCCACCGCGCGCAGGTCGCCACGCCGCTTGCGGCGGGAAGAAACAGGGTTGAGAAGTCCGCCCAAGAAATTGTATGAGCCACTTACTATTTTCGGATTCGCGAAATTTTCGTGCTTGCGAAAGACGTGGCCTCTTGCAGGCCCCCGATTTTCGAACGCCCGTGAAGAGCAAACTTGAGGACGAGAAGAGATGCCCACTGATATCGAAATTGCGCGCCAGGCCACGCTCGCGCCGATCACCGAAGTCGCCAAGAAGGCCGGCGTCCCCGACGAGGCGCTGGTGCCTTACGGCAAATACAAGGCCAAGATCGACCGCGACCTGCTGCCCAGGGGCGACAAGCTGGGCAAACTGATCCTCGTCACCGCGATCAACCCGACTCCGGCTGGCGAAGGCAAGACGACCACCTCGGTCGGCCTGTCCGACGCGCTGCATCGCATCGGCAAGAAGACCCTGCTCTGCCTGCGCGAGCCGAGCCTCGGCCCCTGCTTCGGGGTCAAGGGCGGCGGTGCCGGTGGCGGCAAGAGCCAGGTCATGCCGATGGACGAGATCAACCTGCACTTCACGGGTGACTTCCACGCCATCACCAGCGCGCACAACCTGCTGAGCGCGATGATCGACAACCACATCTACTGGGGCAACTCGCTGGAGATCGACCTGCGCCGCGTCACCTGGCGCCGCGTGCTCGACATGAACGACCGCGCGCTGCGCCAGATCGTCGGCCCGCTGGGCGGCGTCTCCAACGGTTTCCCGCGCGAGACCGGCTTCGACATCACCGTCGCATCCGAGATCATGGCGATCCTGTGCCTCGCTTCGGATCTCAAGGACCTGCAGAAGCGCCTGGGCGACATCATCATCGGCTATCGCCGCGACAAGAGCCCCGTGTTCTGCCGCGACGTCAAGGCCGACAGCTCGATGACCGTGCTGCTCAAGGACGCGATCCTGCCGAACCTGGTGCAGACGCTGGAGAACAACCCGGCCTTCCTGCATGGCGGCCCCTTCGCCAACATCGCCCATGGCTGCAACTCGGTGATCGCAACCAAGACCGCGCTGCAGATGGCCGATTACGTGGTGACCGAGGCGGGCTTCGGGGCCGATCTCGGCGCCGAGAAGTTCATGGACATCAAGTGCCGCATGGCCGGTATCCAGCCCGACGCGATCGTGCTGGTCGCCACCGTGCGCGCGCTCAAGATGAACGGCGGCGTGGCCAAGAAGGACCTCGGCGAGCCGAATGTGGACGCCGTCCGCGCCGGTTCGGTGAACCTCAAGCGCCATATCGAGAACGTGAAGAAGTTCGGCATCACGCCGACCATCGCGATCAACCACTTCTACCTCGACACGGATGAGGAACTCGCCGTGATCAAGGAGATGGCCGAGAGCTTCGGAGCCGAGGCCGTGATCTGCAAGCACTGGGCCGATGGCGGCGCGGGTGCGGAAGAGCTGGCGAAGATCGTTTCCGCCAAGGCGGATGCCGGCGCGCCGGACTTCAAGCCGCTCTATCCCGACGCCATGCCGCTGGCCGACAAGATCACCACCGTGGCGACGGAGATCTACCGCGCCGCCAATGTGGCGATCCCGGCCTCGGTCCGCGCACAGCTCAAGCAGTGGGAAGAAATGGGCTACGGCAACTTCCCGGTCTGCATGGCGAAGACGCAATATTCCTTCTCGACCGATCCCACCAAGCTGGGCGCGCCGGAAGGTCACGAAGTGGCGATCCGCGAAGTCCGCCTCTCGGCCGGCGCCGGCTTCGTCGTCGCCATCTGCGGCGACATCATGACCATGCCGGGCCTGCCCAAGGTGCCGAGCGCCGAGAACATCTATCTCGACGAGAACGGCCAGATCGAAGGGCTGTTCTAAGCCTTTTCCCCTCGCGGGAATGGAAAGGGCCGCTCCGCAAGGGGCGGCCTCTTTCGTGGCGGTCATGAAGCGCGCAAGCGTGTCGGAATCCTCTCCCTTAGCGGGAGGGGATTGTATCGATTGCAAACGCGCTGTGGATTGATGGTCTTTATCGTCACCCCAGCGAAAGCTGGGGTCTCAGGCCGTGACGCGCCAAGGCCCGGAGATGCCAGCTTTCGCTGGCATGACGAAGGGCGAGTGTTTGCAATCGATATAATTGCCTAGCGGGAGGAGGGCCGCCGCCGAAGGCGGTGGTGGAGGGGTGTCTCCCTCTCGACGACAGGCTGACACCCCTCCGTCAGCCCTGCGGGCTGCCACCTCCTCCTAAGGGGGAGGATTTTGGGGCCCGAAATGAACGGGGACGGCGCCTCTCAAGCCGCCTTGCGCAGCTTCTCCAGCTTGCGGAGCGCCATCTGACGCTTGAGGCGGCTGAGGTGGTCGATGAACAGGATGCCGTCGAGGTGATCCATCTCGTGCTGGATGCAGGTGGCCATCAGCCCCTCCATCTGCTCCTCATGCACCTTGCCCTCCAGGTCCTGCCAGCGCACGCGGCAGGCGGCGGGCCGTTCCACTTCGGCATAGATCTCCGGCACCGAGAGGCAGCCTTCCTGATAAACGGACAGATCTTCCGCCGGATCGAGGATCTCCGGGTTCACGAAGACGCGCGGTTCCTTCTTGGTCGGCTGGTGGGTGTGGTGATGGTCGCCATGATCGTGGCACACCACCGGCTCCGCATCCGGATCTTCCGGCTGCAGGTCGATCACGAGCAGGCGCAGCGGCACGCCGATCTGGATCGCGGCGAGGCCGATGCCCGGCGCGTCGTACATCGTCTCGAACATGTCCTCGACCAGCGCCTTGAGCTCGTCGTCGAATACCTCCACGCGCTTGGACACGGTCTTCAGCCGGGGATCCGGCACTTCCAGGATTTCTCGTATAGCCATGGGCCGAAAATAGTGATTGCGCCGCCGGACGGCAAGCGCGAGCGCGCATCTCGGTCAGGAAACCGGCCGTCGGGCCCGCAGCGCCTGCGCCAGCGTACCTTCGTCGAGATAGTCCAGCTCTCCGCCCACCGGCAGGCCGTGGGCAAGCTGGGTGATCCGGACGGGATAGCCTTCCAGCCGCTCCGCGATGTAATGCGCGGTGGTCTGCCCTTCGAGCGTGGCGTTCATCGCCAGAACCACTTCGTCGATCCCGCCGGCTTCCACCCGCGCGATCAGCTTGCCGATCGAGAGGTCTTCCGGCCGCACCCCGTCCAGCGCGGAAAGCCGCCCGCCCAGCACGTGATACCTGCCGGTGAACAGCCGCGCCCGGTCCAGCGCCCAGAGATCGGCCACATCCTCCACCACGCAGAGCTGGCGCGCGTCGCGCCGGGGATCGGCGCAGATCGCGCAGGGATCGCGGGTGTCGATATTGCCGCAGACGGAACATTCCACCAGCGTCTCCCTTACGGCCGCCAGCGCATCGAGCAGCTGGACCAGCGAGGTTTCCCGCCGCTTCACCAGCCACAACACCGCTCGGCGCGCAGAACGCGGCCCAAGGCCCGGCAGCCGGGCAAGCGCCGCGCTGAGCGCCTCGATCTCCTGCGATGCCATGCCGCCTCCATATCCGCTCGGCGCGGGCCTGTCGAAGGCCCGCCCTTCCCTTTTGCCCCACCTGAAGTAAGGACGGCCCTTCGACAAGCTCACGGCGAGCGGGACCGGGGACTATGCGCATCATTTTCATGGGAACGCCGGACTTCGCGGTGCCCACCTTGCGGGCGCTGGCCGCAGCCGGGCACGAGATCCCCGCTGCCTATACCCAGCCGCCCCGCCCCGGCGGCCGGCGCGGCCGAGGGCTTACCCCCACTCCGGTGCACCAGGCGGCCGAGGCGCTGGGAATCGAAGTACGGTACCCCGTCACCCTCAAGGACCTGGAGGCACAGGCCGATTTCGCCGCGCTGGAAGCCGATGCGGCGGTCGTGGCCGCCTATGGCCTGATCCTGCCCCAGCCGCTGCTGGACGCGCCACGGCACGGCTGCCTCAATGTCCACGCCTCGCTCCTTCCCCGCTGGCGCGGCGCGGCGCCGGTGCAGCGCGCGATCCTGGCGGGCGATCATGTCACCGGCGTCACCATCATGCAGATGGAAGCCGGGCTCGACACCGGCCCGATGCTGGCGAAGGCAAGTACTCCGATCGAGCGCAAGACGGCAGGCGAACTCACCGCTGAGCTGGCGGAGATAGGCGCGCGGCTGATGGTGGAGACGCTGGCCGACCTCGCCGCGCACCGCCCCGCCCCGCAGGATAATCGCGAAGCGACCTATGCCCGGAAGATCGACAAGGCGGAAACCCGGATCGATTTCGCGCGCGACGCCGAGTTCATCGAACGGCAGGTGCGCGCCTTCGCCCCCGCCCCGGGCGCCTGGTTCGAATATCAGGGGGAACGCTGCAAAGTGCTAGCCGCCCATGCGATCGGGCGTGAAGGCATGCCAGGCACGGTGCTGGACGACGCCCTCACCATTGCCTGCGGCCACGGCGCGATCCGCCCGGAACGGCTCCAGCGCGCGGGCAAGCCGGCGATGGACGCAGCGGAGCTGCTGCGCGGCAAGCCGATCCCGGCGGGCGTGGTGCTGTCTTGACGAAGCCGGCACCATGACCCGCTTCGCCCTCACCCTGGAATTCGACGGCGACCCGTTCATGGGCCTCCAGCGGCAGGCACACGGGCCCAGCGTGCAGCAGGCGGTGGAGGAAGCCGTGTTCGCGGTGACCGGCGAAACCGCCACCCTCCATTCGGCCGGACGCACCGATGCCGGGGTTCACGCGCTCGCCATGCGCAGCCATGTCGACATCGCGAAGCCCTTCACCCCCTTCCGCCTGATGGAGGCGCTCAACGCCCGTCTGCGGCCCGATCCGGTGGCGGTGATCGCCTGCGAGGAGAAGCCGGAGGACTGGCATGCCCGCTTCTCCTGCATCGGCCGGCGCTATCTCTACCGCATCGCCAACCGCCGCGCGCCGCTCACCCTGGAGCGCGGCCGCGCCTGGCACGTGCCCCGCCCGCTCGACGCTGAGGCGATGCACCGCGCGGCGCAGGCGCTGGTGGGTCGACACGACTTCACCACCTTCCGTTCCGCCCATTGCCAGGCGAAGGACCCGGTGAAGACGCTGGACCGGCTGGACGTGCGGCGCGAAGGGGACGCGGTTCTGGTGGAGGCGGCGGCGCGCAGCTTCCTGCACCATCAGGTCCGCTCCATGGTCGGCACGCTGGCGCTGGTCGGCCTGGGCCAGTGGCGCGAAGAGCAGGTGGCTGAGGTGCTGGAAGCGCGCGACCGGCAGGCCCTGGGGCTCAACGCGCCGCCGGAAGGGCTGTATTTCGTGGAGGCGATCTATCCGGGAGAGGCTTGACTACGCCTTCCCCACCACACTTTCCGGCAGGTCCACGCCGAATACGCGCTGGTAGTATTCGGCCACCAGCATCCGTTCCGCCTCGTCGCACTTGTTGAGGAAGGAGAGGCGGAAGGCGAAGCCGACATCCTTGAAGATCGCGGCGTTCTGCGCCCAGGTGATCACGGTGCGCGGGCTCATCACGGTGGAGATGTCGCCATTGATGAAGCCCTGGCGGGTGAGGTCCGCCACGCGGATCATCCGGGCGATCGTTTCCCTGTCCGTGTCCGGGTTCTTGGCATAGACGATCTCGACCTCGGTCTCGTGCGGCAGGTAGTTGAGGCCCACCACGATGTTCCAGCGGTCCATCTGGCCCTGGTTGATCGCCTGGGTGCCGTGATAGAGGCCGCTCGTGTCCCCCAGCCCCACCGTGTTGGCGGTGGCGAAGAGGCGGAAATACCTGTCGGGCCGGATCACGCGGTTCTGGTCCAGCAGGGTCAGCTTGCCTTCGGTCTCCAGCACGCGCTGGATCACGAACATCACGTCGGGCCGGCCGGCATCGTATTCGTCGAACACCAGCGCCACCGGGTGCTGCAGCGCCCAGGGCAGCAGGCCTTCGCGGAACTCGGTGACCTGCAGCCCGTCGCGCAGCACGATGGCGTCGCGCCCGATCAGGTCGATACGGCTGATATGCGCATCGAGGTTGATGCGGATGCACGGCCATTTGAGGCGGGCGGCGACCTGTTCGATATGGGTCGACTTGCCCGTGCCGTGATAGCCCTGCACCATCACCCGGCGATTATGGGCGAAGCCGGCGAGGATCGCCAGCGTGGTGTCGGGATCGAACACATAGGTCTCGTCGAGATCGGGCACACGCTCGTCCGCCTGCGAGAAGGCGGGGCAGGTCATGTCCACGTCGATCCCGAAGACCTCGCGCACGCTGATCTCGGTGTCGGGTGCCGGCAGCAGGGTGCCGCCATGTTCGGAGTTGCTCTTCGTCATCTCGTTCATCGCGCCGTTCGACTAGACGGGCACGCGCGCGGCTGCAACAAGCAATGGCCGGAAGAGGGCAGATTCCCACGCATCCCTGTCCTGTCCGCGCGGTCAGGACGGGCACTCCTCACCTCAACGGCCCTCCGAGGCCTAAGGCACCCCGATCTTTGGCGGAAGGGAGAACGCAGCGAATGCGCGTTTGGCTAGATCGACATCCCCCTCGACGGCCAGTTCCCCTTGCGCCGTCACGCTTTCCAGCAGCTGCTTGCCGTAGATCACGCGCAGGAACGGCAGCGCCTTTTCCATCCGCACGGTGAAGTCCGCCGGCGGATCGTCCTCGCCCGCGCGGGCCACGGTGAACTCGCCGTCCTGCAGGCGGGCGTAGAAACGGTCATCCCCCACTTCGAAGCGCATGGTGGCCGTCACCGCCCTTGCCGCTTCATGGTCGATCATCGTGCGCATGCTCAGCATCAGCGAGACGGGCGTCAGCGGCAGGGTCGGGTCATGCTCGGGGGAGCGCGCCGCCCAGCGGCCCAGTTCCTGGATCGCAGGCTCGGCCAGATAACCCCACTCGGTCAGTTCATAGATCTGCACGGAAGCCGGCGGAGCCAGTTGGCGCCGGATCAAGACCCCCGCCGCCTCAAGGCTCTCCAGCCGCTCGGTCAGAACCTTGGCACTGATTCCGGGCAGCACGCGGCGCAAGTCGGAAAAGCGCCGCCCGCCGAGCATCAGTTCCCTGACGATCAGCAAAGACCAGCGTTCGCCCACCAGTTCGAGTGCAAAAGCCGTGCCGCAAGCGTCGCCATACCATCTGCCGTGCCTTGCCCGCGACGACTCGGTTTCTTTTTGTAACTTCATGGTTGCTTTTAGTAACTCAAGAGGGGATGAAGGTGCAAGTGGCGATTCGGATTCGAGGAGACAGATTGATGACACGCATGATTTTCGTGAACTTACCCGTGACTGACCTGCCCCGCTCCATGGCCTTCTACGAGGCGCTGGGCTTCACCAACAACCCGCAGTTCACGGACGAGAATGCCGCCTGCATGGTGTGGTCGGATGCGATCTTCACCATGCTCCACACCCATGAAAGCTGGCGCCGCTTCACCCAGCGCCCGATCCCCGCCTCGAACAGCAGCGAAGTGATGCTGGCGATCAATGTGGAAAGCACCGCCGAAGTGGATGCGATGCTCGACACCGTCGCCGCGAATGGCGGTACGGCCGACATCAATCCGAAACAGGAGCTCGGTTTCATGTTCAATCGCAGCTTCACCGATCTCGACGGGCACATCTGGGAAGCCTTCTGGATGGATCCCACCGTCGCGAGCGGCGAGGCAGAGCCGGCCGCCGCCTGAAGGGAAAGGAAAAGGGGGAGGAGACGATGTCGAACAGAGCCATGATCCGCACCGGTTGGGTGCTCAGCGGCCTCTACATCCTGTTCATGCTCGGCGCTTCGGTCACGCCCAAGTTCTTCTTCACGCCGATGGCGGAAGAGAACCTGGCCGGGCTCGGCTGGCAGCCCGGCAATGCGGTGTGGATCGGCGTGGTCGAACTGGCCTGCGTGCTGCTCTACGCGCTTCCGCGCACCGCCGTGCTCGGCGCGGTTCTGACGATGGGCCTGCTGGGCGGCGCGATGGCCACGCATATCCGTGTCGGCAGCCCGCTCCTCAGCCACACGCTGTTCAGCATCTATCTCGCGCTGTTCATGTGGGGCGGCCTGTGGCTGCGCTCCCCCGCCCTGCGCGCCGTGTTCCCGATCAAGACCGAGGAATGATTCATGAGCGACCGTCCCATCATCACCGCCTTCGACTGGGTGCCCGACTTCGCGAAGGGGCTGGTGCGCGACCTGCGCATCCGCTGGGCCTGCGAGGAAATCGGCCGCCCCTATGACACCAGGCTGCTGAGCGCCATCACCCCGCGGCCGGACGATTATCTCGCCTGGCAGCCTTTCGACCAGGTCCCCGCCTTCGCCGACGATGGCCTGAAATTCTTCGAGACCGGCGCGATCCTGCTTTATCTTGGCGAACAGGATGAGCGGCTGCTGCCCGCCGAAGCGCAAGCGCGCTGGAATGCGATCGCCTGGCTGTTCGCCGCGCTCAACAGCGTCGAGCCGGCGATCGGCCGGCTTGCCATCTATGACGTGTTTCTGGGGGATCAGGCCTGGACGAAGGAGGCCCGCCCTTCCGCCGCGGCGATGGTCGAACGCAAGCTCAAGCGCGTGAGCGACGCGTTGGGCCAAAAGGATTGGCTCGCGGGCGATTTCTCCATCGCGGACATCGCCATGACGACGGTGCTCAACAACCTGCGCCACACGGACATGGTCGCGCAGGTCCCCACCCTCGCCGCCTATGTCGAACGCGGCCATTCCCGGCCCGCCCACAAACGCGCGCTGGAAGCGCAGTTGGCCGATTTCTCGGCCGCACCCCCGAGGGAAATGGAAGGAGCCTGAACCATGTATATCCAGGGATTTCTCGTGCCTGTGCCCGAAGGCAAGAAGGACGAATACCGCCAAGTGGCGGAGAAATTCGCCGAGATCATGAAGGATCACGGCCTGATCGAAGATGTCGAGGCGTGGGAGGAAAACGTGCCCGATGGCGAGCACACCGATTTCCGCCGCGCGGTGAAGATCGAGGAAGGCGAGAAGGTGGTCTTTTCCTGGCTCGTCTGGCCCGACAAAGCGACCTGCGACGCCGCGCATGAGAAGATGATGGCCGACGAGCGCTTCAAGGAGTTCGGCGAGCAGATGCCGTTCGACGGCAAGCGCATGATCTATGGCGGATTCGAGCCACTGGTCGTTTTCGGGAGGGGATGATGGTCGGCACGAATGGATGGCCCGTCTGGTATGAATTGGCGGCGCCGGATCCCGCCGCCCTCGCCCCGTTCTACCGCGCGGTGCTGAATTGGGAAATCGCAGCCGAAGGCATCGAAATGCCGGGAGGCACGGAATATCGCATGATCGGGCGGGCGGATGGCGGCAATGCCGGCGGCGTCCTCACCCTCAGCGAAGGCATGAAGCAGGCGGGCATGACGCCCGGCTGGTTCGTCTATTTCCATGCCGAGGACGTCGACGGGCTCGCCGCGAAGGCAAAGGAGTTGGGTGGCGCAATTCACCTGCCGCCGGCGGACATGCCCGGTGCCGGACGGATCGCGATGATGGCCGACCCGCAAGGGGCCGCCTTCTATCTCATCCGGCCCACGCCGCCTCCGGGCCAGCCCGACGCGCAATCGGACGTGTTCTCGATCGACCAACCTTCGCGCTGCCGCTGGAACGAACTCGGCACCACCGACGCACCGGCGGCCAATGATTTCTACAAGGCGCTGTTCGGCTGGAGCACCGACAACGCGATGCCGATGGGCCCGGCCGGCGACTATCGCTTCATCGAGCTTGGCGGCGTGACGATCGGCGCGATCAACCCGATGCTCGCGGCCGGCGCCAGGCCGGGCTGGCTGCCCTATTTCGGAGTGTCGGACATCGAGGCGGCGCGTGAAGCCCTGACCGCCCACGGCGGCACGGCGGCCACCGAAATCCACCAAGTGCCAGGCGGCGAGTGGATATTCCATGCCACCGATCCCGCGGGCGCCGCCCTGGGCATCGTCGGCCCGAAAGGAGCTTAGTCATGACCCCCAAGGCGATCAATTGCATCTGGTACGACAGCGGCGCGGAAGACGCGGCGAAGTTCTATGCCGAGACCTTCCCCGACAGTTCGGTGGGCGCGGTCCATTATGCCCCGGGCGACAATCCGAGCACCAGGGAAGGCGCCGTGCTGACGGTCGAGTTCACCGTCTGCGGCCTCCCCTGCCTGGGCCTGAACGGCGGCCCGCATTTCAAGCCGAGCGAAGCCTTTTCCATCATGGTCCATACCGACGATCAGGAGGAAACCGACCGGCTGTGGAACGCGATCGTCGGCAATGGGGGCCAGGAAAGCCAATGCGGCTGGTGCAAGGACAAGTGGGGCATCTCCTGGCAGATCACTCCCCGCGCGCTGATGGCGGCGACCACCAACCCGGACAAGGCGGCTGCGAAGCGCGCCTTCGAGGCGATGATGGGTATGAAGAAGATCGACATCGCCGCGATCGAGGCGGCGCTGGCGGGTTAAGGGGATGCTCGCGCTCTACGGCCACCCCTTCTCGTCCTACACCTGGAAGGCGCTGATCCCGCTCTACGCGCTGGAAGCGGATTTCGACTTCCGCGAGGTCGGCCCGCACGAGCCGGACAATCTGGCGTTCGTCCAGTCGGCGCATCCGGCAGGCAAGTTCCCGGTGCTTGCCGATGGAGAGCGGACGGTGATCGAGGCGACCGCGATCATCGAATATCTCGCCATCCGGCAGCCGGGCTCCGGCCTCATCCCTGAGGACCCCGAGGCGGCCTTGCTCACGCGCCTGCTCGATCGGGTGTTCGACTATTACGTGATGGGCAACATGCAGCGGGTGGTGAACGCCTATCTGGCCGACGCGGCGAACCCGGATCCGGCCGAGACGGAAGCCGGCAAGGCCGGGCTGCGGCGCGCCTATCGCTGGCTGGAAGGCTGGCTGACGGACAACGCCCTGCCCGCCCATGTCTCGCTCGTTTCCTGCGCGGCGGCCCCTTCGCTGTTCTATGCCGACTGGGTCGAGCCGATCCCGGCGGACGCCCCGCGCCTCGCCGCGCTGCGCGCCGAATTATTGGCCCTGCCCGAGGTCAGCCGATGCGTGGAGGATGCGCGGCCCTATCGCCTGTGGTTTCCGCCCGGGGCGCCGGACCGCGACTGATATTTTTTCATCACCACGATGGTTCATTCTTGACAAATCCAGATTTGTTCCATATATGTTCCCCCTATCGAACGGGAGAATCGAGCCGTGGCGGATTTCACTTTCTTCACCAATCCGATGTCGCGCGGGCAGATCGCCCGCTGGGCCCTGCATGAGGCCGGCGCGGACTACGAGCAGGTGCTGGTCGATTGGGGAAGCAAGCCCGCCGCGCTGCTCGCAGCCAATCCGCTGGGCAAGGTGCCGACGCTGATCCACCATGCATCGCAGGGCGATCGCGTGCTGTCCGAAGGCGCGGCGATCTGCGCCTATCTGGCGGATATCTTCCCGGCCGCCGGCCTCGGCCCGAAGGATGAGGAGCGAGCGGATTACTACCGCTGGCTGTTCTTCGCCGCAGGCCCGATCGAGCAGGGTATCACCGCCCGCCATTTCGGCTTCGAGCCCAAGGATGCGCGAGAGCGCAGCTCGGCCGGCTTCGGCGATATCGACATCGCGCTTTCAATGCTCGAGGCGCATCTCGCGGCGAGCGAATGGGCGGCCGGCTCCCGCTTCACCATGGCGGACGTCTATGTCGGCAGCCAGGTGGATTGGGGCCTGCTGTTCGGCACCTTTCCCGAAAGGCCCGCCTTCACTGCCTATGTCGAACGCTGCCGCGAGCGGGAGGGCTACCAGGCCGCCAAGGCGGTCGACAACGCGCTGATCGCTGAGTTGCAGGGCCAAGGCTGACCCGCTTTCAGGGTATCCCGGGCCGGCACGCGCCGGCACGCCCCTCCAGCACTGGCCTTTCCCGCGCATGCCGGCTAAGGGCCGCTCCTTTCCAGACCGAGGTTATGCGAAATGGGTTTCCGTTGCGGGATCGTCGGCCTGCCGAATGTCGGCAAGTCCACCCTGTTCAATGCTCTCACCGAAACGCAGGCCGCCCAGGCCGCGAATTATCCCTTCTGCACGATCGAGCCGAATGTCGGCCAGGTCGCGGTGCCCGATGCGCGGCTGCAGGAGATCGCCCGGATCGCCGGATCGCAGAAGATCATCGAGACCCAGCTCGCCTTCGTCGACATCGCCGGCCTGGTGAAGGGCGCCAGCAAGGGCGAAGGGCTCGGCAACCAGTTCCTCGGCAATATCCGCGAGGTGGACGCTATCGTCCACGTGCTGCGCTGCTTCGAGAATGACGACATCCAGCATGTCGCCAACAAGGTCGATCCCATCGCCGATGCCGAGGTGGTGGAGACCGAGCTGCTGCTGGCGGACCTCGAAAGCCTGGAGAAGCGCGTCCCCGCCGCGGCCAAGCGGGCAACCGGCGGCGACAAGGAAGCAAAGATCACCGCCAGCGTGCTGGGCCAGGCGCTGGACCTGCTGCGCGACGGCAAGCCCGCGCGGCTGACCGAGCCGAAGGACGACGAAGAGGCGCGCATCTTCGCCCAGGCGCAGCTCCTCACGGCCAAGCCCGTGCTCTATGTCTGCAATGTCGCGGAAGAGGATGCGGCCACCGGCAACACGCTCACCGAACAGGTCTTCGCCAAGGCCCGGTCCGAAGGCGCGCAGGCGGTGATCGTCTCCGCCGCGATCGAAGCCGAGCTGGTCGGCATGGAGCCCGACGAACGGAGCGAGTTCCTGGAATCGCTGGGCCTTGCCGAAACCGGCCTCGCCCGCGTGATCCGCGCCGGATACGAATTGCTCGGCCTGCAGACCTTCTTCACCGCCGGCCCCAAGGAAGCGCGCGCATGGACGGTGCACAAGGGCGCCAGGGCACCGCAGGCGGCGGGAGAGATCCATTCCGACTTCGAAAAGGGCTTCATCCGCGCCGAAACCGTCGCCTATTCCGACTACGTCTCGCTCGGCGGCGAGGCCGGCGCGCGCGAAGCCGGCAAGCTGCGCCAGGAAGGCAAGGACTATGTGGTGCAGGATGGCGACGTGATGCTGTTCAAGTTCAACGTGTGAAAGCTGGCGTCCCTTTCGTCATTGCGAGGAGGCGAAGCCGACGCGGCAATCCAGTGCCGCTATGCAGGACTCTGGATTGCCGCGGGACCTCCGGTCCCTCGCAATGACGTAGGGGGCGGCCAGCACAGCCGTATGAGACCCCGGCTTTCACTGGGGTGACGATAAGAGGCCCCTTCCCTTCCCCCTTACTCGAAGGAAGCGATGATCGGGCACGGTCCTGCCCCGCCTTTCGCGCATTCCGTGGCCAGCCGGGCGAGCGAGGCGCGGGCGTGCTGCAGTTCCGCGATCCGCGCATCCAGGGCGGCGATCCGTTCCCGCGCCAGCTCCCGCGCCCGGGCGCGTTCGGTGGTGGAATCGAGCGCCAGCAGCTCATCGATTTCCTTGAGAGCGAAACCCGCCGCCTGCGCTGCGCGGATGAAGCGCAGCCGGCGCAGCTCCGCCTCGCCATAATGCCTGCGCCCCGGCACGTGGCCGAGCGTGGCGGGCCGGGGATCGAACAGCAGCCCCTTGCGCTGATAGAAGCGAACCGTCTCGATCCCGACTCCAGCGCTCTTCGCCAGTTCGGAAATGGTCATGGCCATGCGCTTGACTCCGTACCCGAGTACGGACGCTATAAGCCGAGTCGCTATGGAACGACAACCGGCAAGACCCACCGCGGCGCTGTATCGCATGGTGATGGACAAGCATGTCTGCCCCTGGGGGCTGAAGGCGAAATACCTGCTCAAGCGCAAGGGCTACCGCGTGGAGGATCACCATCTGGCGACCCGCGCGGAAACCGATGCGTTCAAGCAGCGTCATGGGGTGGAAACCACTCCGCAGACCTTCATCGACGGCGTCCGGATTGGGGGATATGACGATCTCAGGCGCTATTTCGGGCTCCCTGTGCGCGATCCCAAAGCGAAGAGCTATCGTCCGGTGATCGCGGTGTTCGGGGTGGCCGCAGCGCTTGCCCTCGCCCTCGGCTTCTCGCTGGGCGCCCCCTTCCCCGCGATCCGGGTGGCCGAATGGTTCATCGCCTTCTCGATGGCGATGCTGGCCATGCTCAAGCTGCAGGATGTCGACAGGTTCGCGACCATGTTCCTGGGCTACGATCTGCTCGCGCGGAGTTGGGTGCCTTATGCGTGGATCTATCCCTTTGCCGAGGCCCTAGCTGGCGCATTGATGGCGGGGCGCCTGCTGCCCTGGCTCTCGATCCCTATCGCGCTGGTGATCGGCACGATCGGCGCCGTATCGGTGTTCTATGCAGTCTATGTCCAGAAGCGGGAACTGGAATGTGCCTGCGTGGGCGGATCGGGACGGGTGCCGCTGGGCTTTGTCTCGCTCCTCGAAAACGTGATGATGGTCGCCATGGCGATCTGGATGCTGCTTCCCGCCCATTGACCCGCTGCGAGACCGACATGACGAAGCTGTTCCTCGCCGCCGGTGCGCTGGCCGTTATCCTCCCCTCTCCCGCGTTCGCCCAGGACCACGATCATCATACGGCGGATCACGGCTCGATGGATCATGACACCATGGATCGCGATACGATGGACCATGGCGCGATGGCTGAGATGAACGATCATGCCGGCCCTGCCCCGTTCGGGGAAGGAACGGGCACCGCCCGCCTTCCCGGAAACGATGGCGGGCATGCGGGCCTTCATCTCGCTTCCAGAGAATGGATGGTGATGGCCCATGGCTACGTCACCGCGCAATATACCGACCATGGCGGGCCGCGTGGCGACGACATGATCTATGCGACCTCCATGGCCATGCTCAGCGCTGAGCGAGAGACCGGCTGGGGCCGCGTCCAGCTCAAGAGCATGTTCAGCCTCGAACCATTGATGGGTGCGCGCGGCTATCCCAACCTTTTCGCGACCGGAGAGACTGCCGGCGGGGTGGCTCTGGTGGATCGGCAGCATCCGCACGACCTGTTCATGGAGCTGGCCGCGCGGGTGGACGCCGATATCGGCAGCGGCGCCACCGCCTTCCTCTATGGCGGCCCGGTGGGAGAGCCGGCGCTGGGCCCCAGCGCGTTCATGCATCGTGGTTCGGCCCGATATAATCCGGAACCGCCGATCTCGCATCACTGGTTCGATTCCACGCACATCACCTATGGCGTGGTGACCGCCGGCATCTCCGCCCCTTCCTGGCAGATCGAGGCCTCCGCCTTTCGTGGGCAGGAGCCGGACGAGGAGCGCTGGGGGATCGAGACGCCGAAGCTGGACAGCTGGTCCATCCGCGCAAGCTGGAACCCCGATCCCAGCCTGTCATTCCAGGCAAGCTATGGCGAGCTGCACGAGCCGGAGGCGCTTCATCCGGGCGAAGACGAACATCGCACCACCTTCTCCGCCCAATATTCCCGAGGGGGGTTCTCCGCCCTCGCCGCCTTCAGCGCCAAGGACCGCGAATCCGGCGATGTGCTGACCGCCTGGCTGGCCGAGGCGAACTGGAACCTCGACCGGCATCACACGCTGTTCGGCCGGATCGAGAATGTCGCCAATGACGAGCTTTTCCCGGATCACCACGACAGGCTGCACGACGTGACGTTCCGCATCACCAAGTTCCAGGCCGGTTACGCGTTCCGCCTGCCGATCGGCCCGCTGGAACTGGCCTTGGGCGGATCGCTCGCGGCCTATGCCAAGCCCACCGCGCTCGACGCCTATTATGGCGACGATCCGATCGGCTACACGCTGTTCACCCGGCTGAGCCTGGGCAGCTAGGGGGCCTTTTCAGAGCATTTCGACGATCAACTGCCGCACTGCACCTCACCCGGCTGGTCGTACACTACGTTGCCCAGCGGGTCGCGCAGGGTAAGGCGGCCCTTGTAGGTCATTGCCTCCGCGCCATTCTGCCTGCCGGTGGCCTGGTCGATCGCGAGCTGGAGAGAGTGCTCCTTCCCGTCATAGCGGCCATGCGTGCCGTAAGGCAGCGGCGCGCTGCCCTTGTCGGCGGCGAAGCGGACCATGCGGTCCTCATATTTCACATAGGCGTCCCGATCCCGCGCGATCGCGATAGCGCCAACCCCTCCGCCTTGCGCCACGAAAGCGCAGGTCGTGCCGTAGAGATCGTATTTCTCGATGTCGGGAAACAGGATCGGCAATGGCGACACCGGAATCGGCTGGCCGCGATTGGCCTTCTCGACCATCGCGATGTCCCGCTCGTCATGGGCGGCCTTTTCCTCGGAGGTCATGCCGTTGCCGCAGGCCGAAAGTGCAGCGGCAACCACGATCGCAAGCGAAGCCCTGCGCATCAATGTCTCCCAAACAGCTTCTCGACGTCTTCCATGGAAAGCTTGACCCATGTCGGACGGCCGTGATTGCATTGGCCTGAACGCGGCGTGCGCTCCATCTCGCGCAGCAAGGCGTTCATTTCGGCCACCGAAAGGACGCGGCCGGCACGCACCGAGCCATGGCAGGCCATCGTCGCCAGCACATGCTCGATCTTCTCATCGAGCAGCAATGCCTCGCCATGTTGCGCCAGATCGTCCGCCAGGTCCTGCAGCAGGGCCTGCGGGTCCGCCTTGGCCAGCGCGCCGGGCAGGGCGCGGACCAGCATGGCCGCCGGCCCGAACCGCTCCATCGCCAGGCCCAGGGCGGCGAATTTCTCCGCCTGCTCCTCCAGCCTGTCGCAGGACGGTTCGTCCAGCTCGACCACTTCGGGCATCAGCAGGCCCTGGCTCGCGGCGACCTTGCCGCCCGCGCCCGCTGCACGCAACCGTTCGAGCACCAGCCTTTCATGCGCCGCGTGCTGGTCCACGATCACCAGACCATCGGCCGCCTCGGCCACGATATAGGTGTTGGCCACCTGCCCCCGTGCAATGCCGAGCGGATACTCCTCCGCCTCCTCCGGCAGATCCTCCGCCACTTCCGCCCGCCCCATCGGCGCGGCTAGGGGCGCTTGGGGAAGCGGCGCCGACATCACGCCTTCCTCATAGCCGCGCCAAGCCCGGCCGGCCTCGCTCACATGCGAACGGGGCGCCGTCCAGTCGCGCCCGGCGAAGATGGAGCGCAGCGCGGGAGATGGTTCCCCCCGCACCGGCTCGGCCTGCCATTTCGCCATCGCCTCTTCCGAAGGAGCCTGTGCGCTGCGCTTGTCCCCAGTGGAAAGCGCATGTCTCAGGCCCGAGACGATGAAGCCGCGCACCCCGGCCGCATCGCGGAAACGCACCTCCGTCTTGGCCGGGTGGACGTTCACGTCCACATCCTCAGGCGGCAGATCCAGGAACAGGGCCAGCACCGCGTGCCGATCGCGCGCCAGCATGTCGGCATAGGCCCCCCGCACCGCGCCGGTGAGCAGCCGATCCTTCACCGGGCGGCCGTTGACGAACAGATATTGGTGGTCGGCCACGCCCCTGTTGTAAGTGGGCAGGCCTGCAATGCCGCCAAGCCGCATGCCGCCTCGCTCCAGATCGATCGGCACGGCATTATCGGCCAACTCGCGCGCGACGATCTGCGCCACCCGCGCCTGCGGGGTTTCACCGCCCTGCACCGCGAAGATCCGCCGCTCTCCATGTTCGAAGCTGAACGCGATCTCGGGCCGGGCCATGGCGAGGCGGCGCACGACATCGAGGCAGGCCGCATATTCGCTGCGCTCGCCGCGCAGGAACTTGCGCCGCGCGGGCACCTTGGCGAAGAGTTGCTCCACCCGCACCCGCGTGCCCGGCGGCAGGGCGGCCGGCCCTTCCTCCACCAGCACGCCATGATCGACCACGCGGCGCCAGCCCTGCGCCGCATCGCGCGGGCGGCTCTCCAGCGTCAGCCGGGCCACGCTGGCGATGGAAGGCAGCGCTTCGCCCCGGAAGCCCAGGGTGACCACCCGCTCGATTGCTCCTTCATCCCCCACCAGGCTTTCGGGGAGCTTGGAGGTCGCGTGCCGCTCCATAGCCAGCGCCATCTCTTCCGGCGTCATCCCGCAGCCATCGTCGGTCACCTCGATGCGCCCGAGGCCGCCTTCGGCGATCTTCACCGCAATGCGCATGGCGCCCGCGTCGATTGCATTCTCGACAAGTTCCTTGAGCGCCGCAGCGGGCCGTTCAACGACCTCGCCCGCGGCGATACGGTTGACCAGCGTCTCCGGAAGGCGGCGGATCGAAGGCATGGGAAGCGTTCTAACGGTGAAAGGCAGGGATTTCGAGGCGAGCCGCCCAAATTTCCCTCGCTTTCCGCACAAAATTTTGGCCTTTGCAGATTGCTTGCGTTAAGCAGCCGCCAGCGATGTCACACTTCGGCAAAGCCTGCCGCAACTGCACGCCCTAAAGTGCCAAAAACAGTACGGATTCCCTGATGAGTTCCTTCTTCTCCAAATTCTTCAAATTCGGCTCCCAGAACATGGCCATCGACCTCGGTACGGCCAATACGCTCGTCTACGTTCAGGATCGCGGCATCGTGCTGAACGAACCTTCCGTGGTCGCGATCGAAACGATCAACGGCATCAAGCGGGTCAAGGCGGTGGGGGATGACGCGAAGATGATGATGGGCAAGACGCCCGACAGCATCGAGGCGATCCGCCCGCTGCGCGACGGCGTGATCGCCGACATCGAGATCGCGGAGGAGATGATCAAGCACTTCATCCGCAAGGTGCACGGGAAGAAGAGCTTGCTGCGCTATCCTGAGATCGTGGTGTGCGTGCCTTCGGGCTCGACCTCGGTCGAACGGCGCGCGATCCGCGACGCGGCGTCCAATGCCGGCGCGTCGGAAGTGTTCCTGATCCTCGAACCTATGGCCGCGGCGATCGGCGCTGACATGCCTGTGACGGAGCCTGTCGGCTCCATGGTGGTCGATATCGGCGGCGGCACCACCGAGGTGGCGGTGCTTTCGCTGCGCGGCCTCGCTTATACGACCAGCGTGCGCACCGGGGGGGACAAGATGGACGAAGCCATCGTCTCCTATGTCCGCCGGCATCACAACCTGCTGATCGGCGATGCCACAGCGGAACGCATCAAGAAGGATTATGGCTGCGCCGTGGTGCCGGAAGATGGCGCGGGGGAGCCCATTACCATCAAGGGCCGCGACTTGGTGAACGGCGTTCCCAAGGAAATCACCATCAGCCAGGCCAATATCGCCGAAGCGCTGTCCGAGCCGATCGGGGCGATCGTGGAAGGCGTGCGCATCGCGTTGGAGAACACCGCGCCCGAGCTGGCCGCCGATATCGTGGACCAGGGCATCGTGCTGACGGGCGGTGGTGCGCTGATCCAAGGCCTCGACGAGCATCTGCGCGATGAGACCGGCCTGCCGGTCAGCATCGCGGAAGATCCGCTATCCTGCGTCGCCCTGGGCACGGGCCGGGCAATGGAGGATCCGATGTATCGCGGCGTATTGATGACAGCCTGACGATCCAACCCGCCGGGGCGGCCATTCGGGCGACCGCCGGCCCAACCAGGAGCTGGCGGGCATGGCGCCGCCGACTATTCGCCGACCGGGACACTCCAAGAAGGCGCAATTCAGCGCCTTCACCGGATATCTCATCGCCGCGACGGGGGCACTCGTCGGCGGCCTTCTGCTCGTGGTCGCGCTGTGGAAGCCCGACCTCATGGCCGTGCTGCGCGGGGAGGCGACCGACATCGCCGCACCCGTGGGCGAGGTAGGAGCCGTCACGCGCAGCGGCAGCATCAGCCTGTTCGACACGGTATCGGGCTATTTCAATGCCGGCGCCCAGAATGCGCGGCTGAAGCGCGAGGCCGAAGTGGCGCGCGTGCGCCTGGTAGAAGCGCAAGCCGTGGAAACGGAGAACAAGCGACTCAAGGAATTGCTCGGCCTTAATGAAGACGAGTTAAAGCCGGTCACCTTCGGCCGACTGATCGGCTCCACTTCCGCCAGCACGCGCCGCTTCGCCTATCTGTCCGCCGGCCATGACAAGGGGGTGCGGCCCGGCATGCCGGTGCGCTCCCCGACCGGCCTGATCGGTCGAGTTCTCGAAACCGGGAACAGCAGCGCGCGCGTGCTACTGCTGACTGACGGGGCCAGCATGGTCCCGGTGCGCCGTGCGCAGGATGACGTCGTCGCCTTTGCCGAGGGGCGTGGCGACGGATCGTTGCGCGTGAGGCTGATCAATCTCGGCATCAACCCGCTGAAGAAGGGCGACGTGTTCGTCACCTCCGGCGCGGGCGGCATCTACCGCCCGGGAATCGCTGTCGCCGTGGCGATGGAGATCACCCGCGACGGGGCGATCGCCCATCCGCTGGGCAATCCGGCGGCGACGCTCTATGTCGCGGTCGATCCGGTATGGCAGCAGGAAGCACGACGGGAGTTGGAGACGCCGGCCAATGCCCGCAACACGCCACCCGCCCCTCCACCCGAGGGATCGGGAGAATGATCGGCGAGCGCAGCCGCTCCCCCCGTCGTGGCCGTGTTGGGCGGACCATAAACCGGGACTACTCCCCCTTTCTTGCCAATGCGCTTCCACTGGCGACGATCCTCGCCGGTTCGCTGGCCCCCATGCTGCCGATCATCGCCACCGGCCCGATGGTGCCCCCGATCGGCTTCATGACGTTCCTGGCCTGGCGCTTCGTGCGGCCCGGCCTGCTTCCGCTGTGGATCGGCGCACCGCTGGGTGCGTTCGACGATCTGTTCAGCGGCCAGCCCTTCGGCTGCGCGATCATGCTCTGGTCGCTCGCCATGCTGGGCCTGGAAGCCCTCGAGGCTCGCTTTCCCTGGCGCGGCTTCTGGCAGGACTGGATAACCGCTGCGGGGATGCTGATCGCCTATGTCGTCCTGTGCGCATTGCTCGCCGGCATCGGCATGGTCCCGAGGCAACTCATGCTCCTGATCCCGCAACTGTTGCTGTCGGTCCTGCTGTTCCCCATTATTGCACGCATGGTTGCCCTGTTTGATCGCCTGCGCCTGCGCAGGGTGCGAATCCTGCGTTGAGGAAATCCCGGTGAAGAAGCCTCATCTCAACGCCGCGGCCCTGCACCACAGCTTCCAGCGGCGCAGCTTCCTTATCGGCGGAGTCCAGGGCGGCGTGGGGCTGCTGCTCGCCGCGCGCATGGGCTATCTCGCGGTGGCGGAGAACGAACGCTATCGTACGCTGGCGGAAAGCAATCGCGTCAACCTCACCCTGATCCCCCCGCGCCGGGGCTGGATCCTCGACCGCAACGGCGCCCCCCTCGCCTCCAACCGCGCCGATTTCCGCGTCGACGTGATCCCCGAGCGGATGGAAAATCCTGCAGCGACGATCGACACTCTGGGCTCCCTGCTCACGTTGAGCAACGTGCAGATACAGGACCTCAAGGACAAGCTGGCCGACGCGCGGGGCTTTCAGCCCGTGGAAGTCGCCAGCGGCCTTGATTACGAGCAGTTCGCAGCGATCAGCGTGCGTTTGCCCGACCTGCCCGGCGTGGTGCCCCAGCGTGGCTTTTCCCGTTATTATCCCACCGGCCCTTCGGTCGGCCATCTCATCGGCTATGTCGGCGCGGCCTCTGCCGAGGAATATGAGCGGGAGCGTATCCCGCTGCTCGTCACCCCAGGGTTCAAGATGGGCAAGGACGGCCTCGAGAAGGAATTCGAGCAAACCCTGCGCGGCAAGCCTGGTGCACGGCGCGTGGAAGTGACCGCCAGCGGGGAGATCGTGCGCGATCTCGAAACGCGGGAGGATGTGCAGGGCAAGTCGGTCAAGCTGACCATCGACGGCCCGTTGCAGGATTATGCCGCGCGCCGCCTAGGGCTCGAATCCGGCTCGGTGGTGGTGCTCGACTGTCTGACCGGGGACCTGCTTTGCATGGCCTCCATGCCCAGCTTCGATCCCAACAGCTTTTCGGACGGCATCGGCCGCGTCGAATGGAAGATGCTGGCGGACGACGATCATGTTCCGCTGCGCAACAAGGTGCTGAAGGGGCTCTATCCGCCCGGTTCCACCGTCAAGCCGATGGTGTCCATGGCTTTCCTCGAAGCGGGGCTCGATCCCGAAGAAACCACGGTGTGCAATGGGGGGCTCAGGGTGGGGAACCGTGTCTTCCACTGCTGGAATCACCGGGGCCACGGCACGGTCAACATGGCCAAAGGCATCTATCAGAGCTGCGACGTCTATTTCTATCACTTCGCCCAGAAGCTGGGGATGAACGTGATCGCTCCGATGGCGCGGCGCCTGGGGATGCAGCAGGAATTCCCGCTTCCCGTGGCCAGCCAGTTCTTCGGCACCGTGCCCGATCCCGAATGGCTGAAGCGCAAGTATGGGCGCGAATGGCAGCCCTTCGACACGGTCAACGCCACTATCGGCCAGGGCTACATGCTGGCGAACCCACTCCAGCTTGCGGTGATGGCCTCCCGCCTCGCGACCGGCCAGCAGATCATGCCCCGGCTGGTGCTGGACGGGAAGAAGCCCAGATTCCATTCGATGGACTTCCACGGCGATCATGTGCAGATCATCCAGCACGCGATGCGCGACGTGGTGAACGGCCCCGGCACCGCAGGTCGCGCGCGCCTGCCGATCAAGGGGATCGAGCTGGCGGGCAAGACCGGCACGGCGCAGGTCGTCTCGCTCAACGTATCGAGCGGCAAGGGTGGAGTGTGGAAGCATCGCGACCACGGCCTGTTCATCTTCTTCGCTCCGTTCGACAATCCGCGTTATGCCGGCGCGGTGGTGATCGAGCATGGCGGCGGTGCGGGCGCGGCCTATCCGATCGCGCGCGATGTGATGACTTTCCTGTTCGATCCGGTGTTGGGCATGGAAAAGCTGGTGGCCCTCGAAAAGGAATGGGGCGGCACCCCGCGCGAGCGGATGGCCCGCAAATATGCCACCTATGCGACCCAATACGGGGTCGATGTACCCCGGCCACCGAGCAATCCTGAAACGATCACTCGCCAGGTGGATGCAGAAGCCCGCGCCGCCGCCGCTGCGATCGAGGATGCGCCCCAGGATGCCACGGTGGTGCGCCCGATCGAGATCGACCAGGAAATTCCACCTGAAGGCACCACGCCCACGCCCGGCACGGCGCGGCCCTCTGCATCGCCCGTCCCTTCCTCCACGCAGGCCCCCCGATGAACCGACTGATCGTCCCGGCCCCGATCGCGCAGCTGCCCTGGCGGGTGATCATGCCGCTCTCGCTGCTCGTGTGCTTCGGCGCGGCGGTGCTCTATTCCGCCGCGGGCGGGAGCATGAGCCCCTTCGCCATGTCGCATCTGGTGCGCTTCGTGCTGTTCCTGCTCATGGCGCTCATCCTTTCCCGTCTGCCGCGGGAGCTGGTGAAATGGGGGGCCTATCCCGCCTATTGTGCGGTGCTGCTGTTGCTGATCGCGGTGGAGTTGCTCGGTGCGATCGGCGGAGGCAGCCAGCGCTGGCTCAATATCGGGCCGCTGGTGCTCCAGCCGTCCGAACTGATGAAGCCCACCATCGTGCTGGTGCTGGCAAGTTTCTATTCCACCCTTCCCGCCGGCGAGATAGGCAGCTGGCGCTCACTGATTCCGGCAGTCGGGCTGATGATCATACCGGTGGGCCTGGTGCTGGTTCAGCCCGACCTCGGCACGGGGCTGGCGATCACTTTCGGCGGCGTGGTGATGATGTTCCTCGCCGGTCTGCCCATGCGCTGGTTCTTGGGCGGAGGAGCCGCCGGGGCGATCATCGCGCCCATCGCCTATTTCTTCGTGCTGCATGATTATCAGCGGCGGCGCGTCACCACGTTCATGGATCCCGAGAGCGATCCGCTGGGTGCCGGCTACCACATCACCCAGTCCAAGATCGCGATCGGCTCCGGCGGAATATTCGGCAAGGGCTTCGGCAACGGCTCGCAAAGCCACCTGAACTACCTGCCCGAACCCCATACGGACTTCGTCTTCGCCACCATGGCGGAAGAATGGGGGCTTGCCGGCGGGCTGCTGGTGCTGCTGATCTTCGGTATCGTGCTGCGCTGGGGCTGGGGCGTCGCCCGCCGTGCGCCGGATCGCTTTTCCGCGCTGCTTGCCGGAGGGATGGTGACGACGATCTTCTTCTATGTGGCGATCAATCTCATGATGGTAATGGGCCTCGCCCCCGTGGTGGGCATCCCCCTTCCTTTCATGAGCCATGGCGGCTCGTCCATGATGACCAACATGATCTGCATCGGCACCTTGATGATGGTGGACCGCTGGACCCGGCAGGGAGGCGCCGGCAACTCCTTCGGCTAGAACGTCACGCATCGTGGCTGCTGAAAAAATTTTTCGCTGCGGAATCCAGCACTGCATATATATTTTGTTTCTCGGGTCGAACTGTTCGCTTGCCGCTCAATTCGTATTTCTGCCGATCCCGGAAATTTTGATGAAAGCTCGGCTTTGTCGCCCGCTTCCGCGCTCTTTCGCCGTTGAAAATGTCCGGATTCGGGGTTGATAATATCCGAAATCGCCGGTAGCGGGCGGCGCGGAGCGGATCACAACGCAACGCGCGAATGAGAATCCAGACAGAGCTGTAGCCACAGGACCGATGGCAAGCGGGGCCAGCGGGGCCCGGCTTCTTCACAATTGGGGGGAATTCGACGGCCCGCCGAGCGGCGGGCAAGAAGGATATGCATATGAGTGCCAACTCGTCCCAGAGCGGTAAGCGGACGGGAACAGACCAGACCTTCGGGCTCTGGAACCTGCATGAGAACCTGCACCGGCTCGCCGACGAACTGGCCACGGCTGCGCGCGAGATCCAGGAATCCGCCGGCAACGACAATCCGGCCCCGCAAGCCGAACCACGCGACTACTTCCAATCGCTGCTTCAGGTGCGACGCACGCGCGACCAGTATTTCGGTGGCGCTCCCTTCAGCGAGCCGGCCTGGGACATCATGCTGGAACTCATGCTCGCGCGGATCGACGGACGCGAGATGCGGGTGAGCGAACTGGCCGCCAGCGCCGCCTTTCCCGCAGGAGTGATGAACGGCCATCTGGACGCGCTCGAGCAGGCCAGGCTGATCGATCGCTTCGACAATACCGAGAACCAGAACGACCATTTCATTGCGCTCTCGAGCGAAGCTGCGCGGCGCATGGCGGAGCTTTACAGGGCGCGCATGCTCGGCTGACAGGCTGCCGGCCGCGCATGTCGGGGTTCCTGCAGCCCAAGCCGCAGGAACCCCCTTCCCTCTCGCGAGATTACCTCTATATGGAGCGCTCCTCGCGATTCGCGGGGCCCGGAAGCCACACAGCAAACCGGCGTGGACGCATAGCTCAGTTGGTAGAGCAGCTGACTCTTAATCAGCGGGTCCTAGGTTCGAGCCCTAGTGCGTCCACCACCTTTTCAATCAGTTAGCGGCAATTTCATGGACTCCGTTAGCGTGCGTCTCCGCGCTGATCGTGCGAATATTCACGCGCAAGCGCCCTGCCCCAACACCTTGAAAGACACTTAACGCTGAAGGAACGCCGGCTTTCCACGGCGGGTCTGTCGAAAATCATCTCCACGGCCCGAGCAAAGGAAAGCCGGCGTTCCCAGCTACCTTACCCCCGCTGCCCCTGCGGGATCGTTCGGTTCACCCTATAGCTTGAACCGAACGCCCGCGCGGAAGGCTTGGCCGATGCGGTCGTAGTTCGGCCCTCCCGAGTAGACGAAGATGGCCGGCGGGCGAACATTGAACAGATTGGATACCGCCACGAAGACCTCGCGCCGGGAGCCATTCTTTCCGAAGTCGTAGCTGAGCTGGCCATTGACGAAGATCCGCGAGCCGATGGTGTTGTCGTTGATGTCCCTCGGGTCCGTGAAGGTCACGTCGTATTTACCCGAACCGATATAGGTTATGTCGGCCACGGCGTTGAACTTGTCGAGGCGGTAGCCGAATGTGGCATTGCCGGTCCACTTGGGCTGGGCGTTGACCATGTCGCCCACGCGGTCGACCTCGGTCACGCCGTCGCTCATCGCGTAGGAGAATACCCGGTTGGCCAGGAAGCGAGCCGTTGCGTTGCCGGCACCGACCGGCACGTTATAGCTCAGTTCGATATCCAGCCCGTCCGTCTTGAGCGACTGCAGATTGAGATAGGGATTCTGGATCTCCGTGATCTGGCCGTTGACGCGGGTTATGAGGCCGCACAGTTCCTCGTTCCCCCCGAAGCACCGGTCGACGATATCCTGCAGCGACAGCGTGGCGATCGCATCCTTCACGTTGATCCGATAGTAATCGACCGAGAAGGCGAGCCCCGGCGCGAAGGCGGGACGAACCACGGCCCCGACGGAAGTGGTATCGGCCACTTCAGGCCGCAGGTCGGGATTGCCGAGGGAGAAGCTCTGCAGCACCGGCGAGGTATTGGTAACCGGATCAAGCACGCCGGCCGTGGACTGCACGCTGGAACTGAACAGCTCAAGTATGTTGGGTGCGCGGATATCGCGCGAGCGGGTCGCGCGCAAACGGACGCCTTCGACCGGCTCCCAGTTCGCGCCCAGCTTCCAGGTCACCACCGAACCGCTGGTGCTGTAGTCGGTATACCGGATAGCACCGTTGAGATCGAGCGCACGCAGCAGCGGCTGGTCGTGGGCCAATGGCACAACCGCTTCGGCGAAGCCTTCCTTGACGTTGAATTTGCCCGAAAGCGCTCGTGGATTGCCCAGCGCAAACCCACCGGCCTGGGAAATGGGATCGACCGTCTGCTCGGCGGATTCCTCTCGATATTCGGCGCCCACGGCAAAAGAAACCGGGCCCGCCCAGGTGGAGAACGGCTCGCCCGAGACGCTCACCGCCATCACTTTCTGGGTCATGTCCAGGACAGCCCGCGACGTGCCGAACACATAATCGAGGCCGGGCGGAGATACGGTATCTGGGCGACTAGCGAAGGGGCCGAAGATATCGAGCGGAATGCAGCCATTGTTCGGATTGGCGAGAGTCGAACGGCAGACGATGTTGCCGTTCGCCACGCCGGTCGTCGCCAGCCCTTCGTCCACCGCGTCGACTGCCAGCGGGAAATTGGCCTTGATGACGTTGCGCTCGATCTCGAATATGGCGCGATTGCGGCCATACTGGGCATAGGCGTCCAGGTTCCAGCCGCCACCGAGATCGCCCTGGAGGCCGATCACGGCCCGCCGCGTGGTGTTCTTGCGGCTGACGACAGAGCCGCCGAAATCCTCGGAATATCGGCCGACGCTGATCGTCTGCAGATCGAGAGCCTCCATCTTCTGCCTGATCTCTGCCGGCAGGAAGGCGTTGTCCCGCTGGATCGTAAGGGCCCCGGTGATCAGGCTGTTGTGAGGCGAGCTATAGAATGGACCAGGCTCGTTGAGCGCCAGGATGCCGGTAGCATATGCCGTAAGGCCGGAGGTCACGTCCCAGCTCAGCCGGGCATAGCCGGTGGCCTTCTTCTGCGGCACGGCGGAGAAGCCGAGCGAGTTGCCCCAGGGCTCATCGTCGAAGCGACCCGGCAGCACGTGGGTCGACGTGCTGGGATAAGTGCCCACCGGCTGCTGGAACGTGGTGCCGCCCGGGCCGAACTCCGTTCCCGCCAGGGGGCCGCTGTTGATCAGGCCGCCGAGCCCGGTCGTGCGGGTGTAGACATAGGGCAGGATGAGGCGCCGGAACTCGCCATTGGTCGGCGTCCAGGCGGGATTGGTGAACAGGGTCGCCGCCGGATACTCGGTGTCCGGCCGCGCGTTCGGCGGCACACCTTTGGCATCGACATATTCGCCGCTGATGACGAAATGGCCGCGCTCCCCAAGGCGCATGCCGGCAGTCAGCGTGCCCTTGAGCGTGCGATTGTCGCCGTAGGAAGTGATGCCCGCCTCGGCTTCGCCCTTCAGCCCGGTGAAGCGATTGTCGAGGACGAAATTGACCACGCCGGCGACAGCGTCGGACCCATAGGCTGCGGACGCGCCGCCGGTGACGACGTCCACGCGCTGGATCAAGGCACTTGGCAGCACGCCGATATCGACCGTGGCGATCGATGTGCTCGGCGTGAACCGTTGCCCGTCGAGCAGCACCAGCGTGCGGTTGGCGCCCAGCCCGCGGAGATTGGCGAAGCTCTGCCCGCCGGAGCCGGCCTGGCCGACGCCCGCCGTCTGCGCGCTGGAACTGTTCTTGAACGCAGGCAGCGTGACCAAGGCGTCGATGATCGTCGTAGGGGCCTTGGCCTCGATCAGCTCGTTGCCCAGCACCGTCGTGGGTGTCGGCGCATCGTAACCGTCGCGCATCACGCGCGTGCCGGTCACGACGATCGCGCCGGTGACGTTTTCGGCCCCCTCAGGCGAGGCTTCCTGGGCTGATGCCATGCATGGAAATGCTGCGAGCGCCATCAGGCTGGAGCTTGCCGCAAGCAGGCGGACATTTGTGCGGAGTTTCATAGTCTTCCCCTTTCAGGATAGGACCGCGCTGGCGGTCGGTTGTCTGAATCGTGGACGTGATTCACCGTTCGCCCCTCGCCATCTGTTCGCGGGACGTGATTTCGGGTCTGGAGCTGGGCGTTGTCGGGCTTGGTGCGCCGCCTTTCGTCAGCGCATCAGGCCTTGGTCATTTCATCGCTTCGGAACTGGATCGGACGACGGCCAGAAGCGGGCGGCCGACTGCGGCTGGGTGTGCAGGAACGCGTTGATCGAGCGTATCTTCCCGCCCCAGACCTTGAAGGCTTCGAACGTGATCAGGGCATTACCCGGCTCGTAGGACCCGGTATCGCCGAAGTTCATCCACAGCAGCACGGTGCCGTTCTCCTCATCGACGGCCGCGACGCTGGCGATGATGCCGGGGTGCAGGAGGATGTTCTGCGAGTAGAGACCACAGTCGTCGCGCCCACAGCCTTCGCCCGCGGTGACGACGCCGTTCTCGACCCGATAGGTGTCGTCTGCGAACGGCGTTCCGGCGTCGGTGAAGTTCCCGACCCGCAGGCCCTCGGTATAGGTCAAGGCGGTCTTGATCATGGATTCGCGCGACTGGCGCTGGCCCGCCGGAATCGGGTCGTTCATGCCCCTGATCGGCCCGCCGAGCACGGCCGGCTGGAAGCGCGAGCTTGGATTGAAGCGCTGCACCAGCGTTTCGATGCCCGCGATCTGCCCGCCCTGGACATGAAGCACGACGGACAGCAGGACCGGGTTCTTGCCCTCCCTCATCTCCACATGGGTCGCCGCGATCTGCTTTGCGGTATCGATATAATCCTGCCGGAATTGGCCAGCTCCGGTGACGGACTTCCACAGCCCTTCGCCAAGCTGCATAGCCTGGGAGTTCTCGGTGAAACGGAAGCGTTCCGCCAGCGGCAAGTGCGAGTGGTCGCCCTTGGCCAGGCCGTCGATATATTGCGTGAGCAGATCCGTCAGACAGGCGCGGTTGCAAACCGCCCTTGTGGTTTCTGTCGCAGCCGCGGCGGGGGAACCGCCCGTTGCTGAAAGAGCCAGAAAGCTGGCAGCAACAGCATAATAAATTCCTGATTTCATAGCACCCTCTCTATTTCATGAAAAAATTCAGCTACTCAAAACATAATGTTCAAAATCATCAATATTATTATTCTATATAACAAAGCGAACTCCTGCCCGAAAAGATCGACCCACTCGCTCGTAAGCCGGCCCTCCGGAGAACACGAAGACAGGTGGCGGCCTGACATTGAAAATATTTGATATATTGAAGAATATCTCGCGCTTACGCTGTTCATCGCCTAGATCGATATTGGCCTGAAGACCGACATAGGTACGCGAGGGAATATTGTTTTCATTGATATCGGTCGGACCGGTGAATGTATTGTCGTACTTTCCGCCTCCAATATGAGTGATGTCGGCGAACAGGCCGAAGTTATCGATCTGATAGGCGAGCATGGCGTTCAGCGCCGTCTTGGGCTGGCCATTGCTCATGTCGCCGGCGCGCTCGATCCTGGTGACACCGTCGCTGACGATGTAGGAGAGGGTCCGGTTGGCGAGCACGCGCGCAAAGGCCATTCCCCGGGCCAGCGGCCATCGGTAGCTCAGCTCGAAATCGATACCCTCGGTCGTGAGCGACTGCAGGTTGAGATAGGGATTGTCGATCCGCGTGATCACACCGCCGGTGCGGGTGATGAGACGACACAACTCCGCATTGCCCTGGAAGCAACGGTTGATGATGTCGGCAGGCAGCAGCGCTGAAATCGCCCTAGACACCTTGATCGCATAATAATCGATCGAGAATTCGAAACCCGGCAAGGACGGAGGGCGAACCACGATACCGGCGGCTTTGGCGTCGGCCTTTTCCGGAAGCAGGTTCCGGTTGCCCAGCGAGGAGACCTGGAAGGTGGGCGAGGTATTCGTGAATGGATCGACCGCGCCTCCGGTCGACAGCACCGGCGAACTGAACAGCTCCAGGATATTCGGTGCGCGGATATCGCGCGAGCGTGTCATACGGAACCGGACGGCTTCGATCGGCTGCCATGTCAGGCCCAGCTTCCAGGTCGCGACCGAGCCGCTGGTGCTGTAGTCGGTGACGCGAACGGCCCCGTTGAAATCCAGCAGATGCAGGAACGGGCGCCCCTCGGCCAGCGGAACGACCGTTTCCGCGAAGGCCTCCTTGATGCTGACTTCGCCGGAAAGCGGCTGGGGATTGCCCAATCCGAACGCTCCGGCCTGGGAGAGTGCATCGACATCCTGGCGCGCGGATTCCCAACGAAATTCCGCGCCCGCAACGAACGAGACCGGCCCGGCCCAGCTGTTCAGCGGCTCGCCTGACAGGCTCACCGCCACCACCTTCTGCACCGTGTGCAGCACCGCACGCGAGGTTCCGAAAATATAGGGCGCGCTGGGCGGCGATACCGGCGCGAACCGGGTGCCGGCCGGTCCGAAGATATTCAGCGGAATGCAGCCATTGTCGGGCTCGCTGAGCGTGGATCGGCATATGATGTGGCCGTTCGCTGCCCCGCCGCTTGCCAGCCCTTCGTCGACCGCGTCGGCGGCCAGCGCGATGTTGGCCCTGATCCAGTTGCGCTCGATGACGAAGCTCTGCCGGTTCTGGCCATATTGCCCATAGGCGTCGATCTTCCAGCCGCCGCCGACATCGCCCTGGAGGCCGAGGACGGCGCGATAGGTATCATTGGTGCGGCTGACGATGGAGGCCCCGAGATCCTCCGAATAACGGCCGACGCTGATCGTCTGCAGGCCAAGCTCCTCCATCCGGGTCCTGACCGTTTCCGGCAGGAATGCGTTATCCCGCTGGATCTCGAAATTGCCGCTGATGATGGTGTTCGCAGGAGAGCTGAAGAACGGGCCGGGCTTGTTTCGCGCGATTATGCCCGTCGCATAAACGGACAGGTCGTGCGCGAGGTCCCAACTCACCCGCGCATAAGCCGCTGCCTTTTCCTGAGGCAGGGACGACAGGGAGACAGACAGGTCCCACGCCTGATCGTCGAAACGGCCGGGAAGCACGTGGCTGGACGTGCCGACATATATTCCGGTCGGCTGCTGCGAGATCGAACCGCCTGGGCCGAACTCGAGCCCGGCCAGCGGCCCACCGATCACCACCCCGCCCAGCGAGGCGGTTCTCGTATAGACGTAAGGCAGGATCAGACGGCGCATCTGCCCGTTGTCGGGCGTCCAGTCCTGATTGATGATAAGGCGCGCGACCGGATATTGGGTATCGGGCCGGGCGTTGAGCGGCACGCCGCTTGCCTTCACATATTCGCCGCTCACCACGAAATGGCCACGCTCGGCGAAATCGGTTCCGGCGCTCAGCTCCGCCCGGAAGGTCCGGTTATCGCCATATCCCGAGATACCACCTTCTATGGAGCCCTTTATCCCGGTCAGCCGGTTGTCGAGAACGAAATTGACCACCCCTGCAACGGCGTCCGAACCGTAGGCCGCGGACGCCCCGCCCGTGACGATATCCACGCGCTGGACCAGCGCGCTCGGCAGAACGCCGATATCCACCGTGCCGACCGAGGTGCTGGGTACGAAACGCTGGCCATCGAGCAGCACGAGAGTGCGCGCCACTCCCAGCCCGCGCAGATTGACGAAACTCTGGCCCGAGGGGCCCGCCTGGGCGACACCGGCCGTCCCGGGCGTCGAGCTGTTCCTGAAGACGGGCAATGTGATCAGGGCATCGATGATCGTGGTCGGCCCCTTCGACTCGATCAGTTCCCTTTCCAGGATCGTGGTCGGCGTCGGCGCGTCATAGCCCGTTCGAACGACGCGCGTGCCCGTCACGATGATCTCGCGTATGGCCGGCGCTTCGCTCGGAGTCCTGGGTCCCAGCCTGGCGAGGCTGCTCTCGTTCCGTCGGGACGGGTTGCCCCCCTGCCCGCCTCTCACGCGGACCACGGCGATCGCGCCGGAGGAATCGACGTGCATCCGAAGGCCGGTGCCGCGCAGGAGGGCCGCCAGTGCCGCCCGGGGCGTCGCCCTCCCCCGATAACCCCCCGAGCGGGCCCCGCTCGTCTCGCTTCCCTGGTAGATGATCGGCACACCGGCCTGGCGGCTGAAGATGTCGAGCGCGGCCTTCAGATCCCCGGCCGGCACGTTGAACTGGACTTCGCGTGCCCGGGCCTGCGCGGACGTCGACCCGGCCATTGCAACGATGCAAAGGCCGGTCGAGAGCGCAGCAGCGAGCCCCCGCAATGGCATCCGATCCCCTTCCCCCAAATTCTCTACGGAATTCCGTTGGTATCTATTCTGGACAAACGAGCTCCCCGTTTGTGTAACTAAAATTCGCTGGATACTGTATCACAGGCCGGTGCTGATAATTTGGCGATAGTGCCGATGACTCTCATTGATGAGCGCGCGACGGGGTTCCGCCCGAAAAGGGCTCGCCGGTCAACGGTAGATGCGGATCTCCTGCTCCGTGTCGTCAACCCGGAGCCCATAAGCCTCGCGCAGCAATCTGGCGAAGACCTCCGGCTTGTCCGAGGGGAAGGTTCCCGTGATCCGCATCGTGCCCACGGATTGCCCCTCGAGCACGAGCTTTCTGGCGTTGTAACGGTTGAATTCGGACACGATCGCCGAAAGCGGCTCCTGATCGAAAGCCAGCATTCCCTCCCGCCAGGAGAGCGCCTGTTCGACGTTCTTCTCCGAATGCGCCGTCACCAGGGTGGCCGAGCCCGCTGCCACCGCGATGTCGCCGGCGGAAATAATGGACGACCGCACCGGAAGGGCGCCTTCCAGCTCGGCGAGCTGCACACGCCCCTCCAGCACCGCCACGACAACCTCGCCCTGCGCGCGCCGCACCGAGAACTGCGTGCCGAGAACCGTGATCTGCCTGTCGCCGACATGGACGATGAAGGGCCGATCCTGGCGGCGAGCGACCTCGAAGAACACTTCGCCTTCATCGAGCCAGACTTCCCGCCGCGCATCCGTGATCCGGGTGCGCAGCTTCGATTGCGTATTGAGCTGGACACGGCTGCCGTCCGGCAGGCCGACCAGGTGCCTTTCCCCCAGGGAAGTGGAATAGGATGCGGAAAGCCTCTCCATACGCGCCGGATTTTCCGGCGATGCCGCCCACTCTCGGGCGAAATGATGCACGCCGAACGCCAGGGCGATGGAAGCAGCGATCGCCGCCGGAACCCATCGGCGCAGCCTCGAACGACGGCTGGCTTCAGGTACCGCGCCGTCGCAAGAGTGATCGGCCAGGCGGAGCCTGTCCGCCGCTTCCCAGCCCAATTCGAGCCGCCAATAGGCCGCCTTGTTGCGGTCGAAAGCACTGAACCACGCATCGAAGCGAGCCTGGTCTTCGGGTGACAGAGGTCCGTCAGCCTGGGCAATCAGCCAGTCCGCAGCCTCGATGTGGGCTTGTTCGGCGCGGCTCATCTCTGTTTCCCTTTACCCCGTCTAAGAAAGGTGACCGCTTCCGGCGCGTCCTCTCCATCCGCCCCGAGGATGTAGTCGGTCAGCGCACGCATGCCGATGCTGGTCTGCTTGCGCACGGCATCGAGGCCGATGCCGAGTTCGTGGGCGGTTTCCCGGGTGTTGAAGCCGTAGATCTTGCGAAGCCGCACGATCTGCCGAACGCGAGGAGTAAGCGTTGCCAGGCCTTCTTCCACCCGTCGCAGCGCGTCGCGGGCGACGAGCTGCCGTTCCTGGTCGAAGGAGCCGAGATAGCCCTCCATGGATTCGAGGTCCGCGACCAGTTCGAACGACACGAGCCGGGCCCTCTTGGCGCGATTGATCAGGTGATTTCGTGCGATGACGAAAAGATAGGCGCGCGTCGCGCGGGGCAGGCATTTGCGCGCACCCGCGATCGCCAATTCGTAGACGTCCTGCCGCAAGTCCACCACATCCGCCTCCACTCGCCAGTTTCGACGGATGAAATGCGTCAGCGGCCTCTCGAGCGGGAGGACCTCATCTCGAAACCAGTCCCTGATTTCGCTGTCCTCCACCATCGATCCGATCAGCCTCCCCCCGCAACCGCGTGCATCCCGTGACTAGAGACAAACGACCCCTTGAATTGTGTATAGGGCCAACAGCTGCAAATCGGCTTCCGTCGAAGGTGCTGCCAGGCGTGCGGCCTAATTCCAAACGAAAGGCGATTGTATCTTTTGCAAGCACTCGCTTTTCGTCATGCCAGCGAAAGCTGGCATCTCGGGCCTTTGCGCGCCGTCGCTTGAGACCCCAGCTTTCGCTGGGGTGACGAAAACCGTCAATCCACCGCGCGTTTGCAAACGATATAATT
>Ga0164243_10000293_pt1 | contig 103862 bp, 101 predicted proteins | sample OricompcompostOP_FD_108781 | JGI IMG/M metagenome (GOLD analysis project Ga0164243, IMG submission 108781) | Organic Plus compost microbial communities from Emeryville, California, USA - Original compost - Organic plus compost (OP) | ecosystem: Engineered > Solid waste > Mixed feedstock >... | reverse complement strand
TTCGACATCGACGCCAACGGCATCGTGCAGGTTTCGGCCAAGGACAAGGGCACCGGCAAGGAACAGCAGATCCGCATCCAGGCCTCGGGCGGTCTCTCCGACGCCGAGATCGAGAAGATGGTCAAGGATGCCGAGGCCAATGCCGAAGCCGACAAGAAGCGCCGCGCCGGTGTCGAAGCCAGGAACCAGGCCGAAAGCCTCGTTCACTCGACCGAGAAGTCGCTGCAGGAATATGGCGACAAGGTTTCCGAGACCGACCGCAAGGCGATCGAGGATGCGATCGCTTCGCTGAAGACGGCCGTCGAGGCTTCCGAGCCGGATGCCGACGACATCCAGGCGAAGACGCAGACCCTCATGGAGGTCTCCATGAAGCTCGGCCAGGCCATCTACGAGGCACAGCAGGCGGAAGGCGCTTCCTCCGAAGCCGGCAGCAAGGACGACGATATCGTCGATGCCGACTACGAGGAAGTCAAGGACGACAAGAAGTCCGCCTGATAGCCGGTTGCCTGATGGCGAGACCTCGACCATAGTTGACCCAAGTCTCCGGCTGCCATCGTGCAGCCGGAATCCTTTCCGGAGCCGGTTACCTCCATGGCAAAAGCAGACTTTTACGAAACGCTGGGTGTCGGCAGATCGGCTGACGAAAAGGAGCTGAAAAGCGCCTTTCGCAAGCTCGCCATGAAATATCATCCGGACAAGAACCCGGATGATGCGGAAGCCGAAAAGAAATTCAAGGAGATCAACGAGGCCTACGAGACCTTGAAAGATCCCCAGAAGCGCGCGGCTTACGACCGCTTCGGCCACGCCGCTTTCGAACAGGGCGGAATGGGGCCGGGCGGCTTCGGCGGCGCGGGCGGCTTTTCGTCCGCCGGCGGCTTCTCCGACATCTTCGAAGACATATTCGGCGAAATGATGGGTGGCGGACGTGCCAGGCGTTCGGCCGGCGGCCGCGAACGCGGCGCCGACCTCCGTTACAATATGGAAATTTCGCTCGAAGAATCCTTCACCGGCAAGACGGCGCAGATCCGGGTTCCGACCTCGATCACCTGCGACGTCTGTTCGGGCTCGGGCGCCAAGCCCGGCACGCAGCCGAAGACCTGCGCCACCTGCCAGGGCTCTGGCCGCGTGCGCGCCAGCCAGGGCTTCTTCTCGGTCGAACGCACCTGCCCGACCTGCCACGGCCGCGGCCAGACCATCACCGACCCTTGCGTGAAGTGCCACGGCCAGGGCCGTGTCACGGAAGAACGCTCGCTGTCGGTCAACATCCCGGCCGGCATCGAGGACGGCACCCGCATCCGCCTGCAGGGCGAAGGCGAGGCCGGCACGCGCGGCGGACCGGCGGGAGACCTCTACATCTTCCTGTCGGTGAAGCCGCACCAGTTCTTCCAGCGCGACGGCGCCGATCTCTACTGCACCGTGCCGATCTCCATGACGACGGCAGCCCTCGGCGGCACGTTCGACGTGGCGACGCTCGACGGAACGAAATCCCGCGTCACCGTGCCGGAAGGCACGCAGCCCGGAAAACAGTTCCGCCTGAAGGGCAAGGGCATGCCGGTGCTGAGATCGTCCCAGACGGGCGATCTCTACATCCAGATCCAGATCGAAACGCCGCAGAAGCTCACCAAGCGGCAGCGCGAGCTCCTGCAGGAATTCGAGTCCCTCTCGTCGAAGGAGAACAACCCGGAATCCACCGGCTTCTTCGCCCGGATGAAGGAATTCTTCGACAACTGAGTTTCACGTCGGAATCAGGGAGCAAACGCCGGTCCGAAAGGGCCGGCGTTTTTCGTTCATGCGAGCGACCCGATCGACGAGCTCGCGAGGATGATCGCGAAAAGCAGGAGGCAGGCGGCCGCGACACGGTGGACGACGGCCGGCCTGACCTCGAACCTCTCCGTCCGGCGCATCAAGGTGCCGAAGAGCAGCCACCCGTTGGCGGCCGACAGCACCAGAGCCGCAAACAGGCCAAGCCACGGCAGCAGCGTCGCCATCCCGCCATGCGGCATGATGACGAGCGCGATGATCAGCGCCTTCGGATTGAGCACGGTGGTGACGAAGACCTGTCGCACCGAAATCTCTCCGCCTTCCCTTTCCCGCCTTTCCGACATCCACAGCCGGTAGCTGAGATAAAGCATCCAGACGCCTGCCAGGAACTTCGCCCAGAGCGAGGCTTGCGGATAGGCGTCGAAGAAGGGAGCCGCGAGCGTCGCGACCGGCACGATCACGACGAGGTAGCCGGCAAGTTCCCCGCCGATCAGCGGCAGCGCCCTTGCCCAGCCGCGGACATAACCGCCGAGCGCCATCAGCGTGTTGGTCGGTCCCGGCGTTGCGAGAAGCAACAGGATGGCGAGGGTGAACTGCAATGGCGTCATGAAAATCCATCCGTGTCGAAGCGGCCGGACCGCTCCGACGCATTTTCAATGTCTGGATACTCAGCCGCATCTTCCTTGACACCGGTCAATTGCCTCCGCCCTGCCGGTTTCCCCTGCGCCTCCGTCTCGTGCGCCCTATCTACCTGTCCGATCCGGCACAAGGAGATCTCATGCCCGAGAACAGGCGGAAGTGGTTACGGCAGGACGACCAGGAATCCACGAAGGCGAGCTTTCCCGAGCTCTTCTTCGACCTCGTCTTCGTGTTCGCGCTGATCCAGCTTTCCGAGACGCTCGCCGCCGATTTCACCTTTGGGATCGCGGCCGAGGCGCTTCTCTTCATCTTCGCGCTCTGGTGGGTCTGGATCCACACGACATGGGTGACCAACCTCCTGAACACGGAGATCACGCCGGTCCGGCTGCTGCTCTTCGCGCTGATGTTTCTCGGCATCGTGCTGGCGATCGCGCTTCCCCGCGCCTTCACCGACATGGGTCTTGCCTTCGCGCTCGCCTATTCGGCCATGCAGCTCGGCCGCTCGTTCTTCGCGCTCTATGCCTTCCGGCAGGCCGGCGACAGGCTGTCGTTCATGACGCTTCTCAGGATCACCGTCTGGCTGATCCTCTCCAGCATCCTCTGGATCGCCGGCGGTCTTTCGGAACCCCGCCTGCGCGTCGCACTGTGGGTCGCGGCTCTTGCGATCGAATATGCCGGCCCGGTGCTGCGCTACTGGCTGCCGCGGCTCGGCCCGTCGCCTCCCGAGACGCTGGATATCAGCGGCGAGCATCTCGCCGAACGCTGCGCCCTGTTCGTCATCATCGCGCTCGGCGAGACGATCATCACCACCGGCAAGAATGCTTCCAGCCATCTGGAGGTCGAGGGCACGTCGCTTGTCTTCCTCTGCGCATTCCTCTCCACCGTCCTCATGTGGTGGATCTATTTCCATGACGGCCAGGAAAGGGCCGCCGACAAGGCGGAGGAGACGGCCGAACCGCAGGTCACCGCCCAGCAGCTCTTCACCTACGGCCACCTGCCGATCGTCGCCGGGATCATCCTGACGGCCGTCGGCGAGGATTTCAGCCTCTCGCATCCGGAGGAAGTCGGATCATACAGCCATGCCCTGGCATTGCTCGGGGGGCCTATCCTGTTTCTCGGCGGCGCGGTCTGGATGAAGACCATGTCGTCACGCTACGTACCTTATTCGCATGTCGCGGGCATCGCCGCGCTTGCCCTCTGTTTCCTGCTCGTCCCCTTGCTTGCGAACTTCTTCACGCAGATGCTCGCGAGCACGATCCTGCTCGTCGTCGCCGTCTGGGAATATGTGGCGCTGAAGCGGTTCCGCCGCGCCGCCGCCTGACCACTCCAATCCAGACCGCCTCAGTAATGGGGCGGCCTGGTGACCGGCGCCGCCTCGCGCGATGCTTCTTCCAGCTCCAGGAAGCGCTCGGTCAGCCGGTCGAGCTTCATGCGCATCTGTTCGATCATCTTCCACTGATCGGCCAGCTGGTCCGACAGTTCCTCGATCACCTTGGCCTGATGGGCGGCAAGCTCCTCGAGCTTCACCAGCCTTTCCTCGTCATTCACGTCCGGCTTCCTCTCTTTCCTTGTTTGCCGCCTTCCAGGCGCGCACCGCGTCCGGCATGCCGTCATGCTCCCCGAGCGGGCGCACCGGCGCATCGTCCCACCAGTCCGGCCGCTTCGGTTTCATATCGAGATTCTTGGGATAGAAGATGCGGTTTTCCGGCTTGTTCGCTTCGCCGACAACCAGCAGGCGCACCTCCGCATCCGTATTGTTCATGAAAGTATGCGCAAGCCCCGTGCCGGCCGGGAAGCCGACCGAATCGCCGGGCCGAAGGCGGTAGGTCTCGCCATCCAGCCAGACATCCGGCGTGCCTTGGATCACATAGACGAATTCCTCCTCCAGCTCTTCCGCATGCGGGAAGGAGGTGCGACGGCCGGGCGGCAGGCGTTCGTGATGGATGCCGAGACGCGACAGCCCGAAATGCCGGCCCAAGGACGCGCCGAAGGCCATCAGTTCGTCATCGCCGCGGTAATGTCCCGCCGTCGGCCTTTCGACCTCCGTCCAGTGGCTGATGCAGGAAGGGCGGTCCTTGTCGGTCATGGCGCAATCTCCCCTTTTGGAAATTGTGCAACCCTAACCGACAGGCACCGCCCGGTCCATGTTCGATATTTCGGAAGATCGGGGCGCGAAGGCGCGGCCATTCCATATGCCTCCCTGCGCCGCCTTTGCACGGGACTGGTGGATAAAACTCAACCCCGTCCCAGCTTTATCAATCACTTGACCTCTTTCTCATCCCCGCCCTCCGAACCCATGCCTACAATTGCCTCGTTTCCGCCGCCGGAGTGTTTCGCGAGACGTTCGCGGGCAGGCGGGAGCCGGCGCTTTCATCCGAACCGTAACGTGCGGGAAAGGTGGAAGAGGTGAAAGCCATGGAGGAGACTGGGCTATAAACCCGATCGCCTCCTATCAAGCCTCCCCCTGGCCGCCGGGTCAGGTTCGGTTGAGCCGTGCAAGTGGCAAGGTTTCCCGAAAGGAGACCGCGAACGAAGCCACGCAGCGAGGCGAGATGATCACCTGTAGGGGCCGGAAGCCCCGAGAGAACGCCGAAGGCCACGCGAATGCGGAGCCACATACTAACATCTACTGAGGTTCCGCATTCGTGTGGGCTCTCCATGAACCAGCAAACCACGGGTCAAGCCGGCCGCGTGAACGCAAAAGCTTGCCTTCCGGGCTCCGAGACCTTAGCTCCTCTGCAACGACACCAAAGATTCCCGATGGCGCAGAAGACTTCCCTTTCCCGGCTCAAGCTCACCGATTTCCGCAACTATGGGGAAGCGGCGCTGGCGCTCGACGGGCGGCATGTGGTGCTGACGGGTGAGAACGGTGCCGGCAAGACCAATCTGCTTGAAGCCGTCTCCTTCCTGTCGCCCGGGCGCGGCCTGCGCCGTGCGGTACTGACCGACGTCACCCGCGTCGGCGCGTCCGGCGGCTTTACGATTTTCGCCGATATCGACGGCATGGAAGGCGAGGTCTCGATCGGCACCGGCATAGAGCCCGGCGACGGCGAGAGCGTTACCCGAAAACTTCGGATCAACGGCACGCCGACGAAATCGACCGAGGAGCTCTCCGACCATCTCAGCGTGCTGTGGCTGACGCCCGCCATGGACGGGCTCTTCACCGGCCCTTCGGCAGACCGGCGGCGCTTCCTCGACCGCCTCGTGTTATCCCTCGATCCCGCCCATGGCCGCCGGGCGAGTGATTTCGAGCGTGCCATGCGCAGCCGTAACAGGCTGCTTTCGGAAGGCCGGTTCGATCCCGCCTGGCTTACAGCCATCGAAGCGCAGATGGCCGGCCTCGGCATCGCCATGGCCGCTGCGCGGCAGGAAATACTGGGGCTTCTGCGCACCCTGTCGGCCAATTCGGGCGAGACACCCTTCCCCACGCCCGTACTCTCGCTCGAAGGTTTCATGGACGGCGCCATGGATCGTCCTGCTGCGGATCTGGAGGAAGATTACCTGGAGATGCTGCGCAACGGCCGGGGCCGCGATGCCGCAGCCGGCCGCACACTCGAAGGGCCGCATCGCGCCGATCTCCTCGTCCGCCACCGGGAAAAGGACATGGAGGCCGCACGCTGCTCGACCGGCGAGCAGAAGGCGCTTTTGATCGGCCTCGTGCTCGCTCATGCGCGGCTCACCGCCGACATGACCGGCCATGCGCCGATCCTGCTGCTCGACGAGATCGCCGCCCATCTCGACGAGGGCCGGCGGGCGGCACTCTTCGATCTCGTTCACGGCCTCGGCGGCCAGTCCTTCATGACCGGCACCGATCGGGGAATGTTTTCCGCGCTCTCCGACCGGGCGCAGTTCTTTACCGTCGCGCATGGAGGCATCGGCGGCTGAAAGTTTCCTTACCCGCCTCCGCTCATGGTGGTAGAATGAAAACCATGGAAAGTCTGACCCAGGACGAGATCGAACGCTACCGCCGCCATATCCTCCTGCCGGAAATCGGCGGCACGGGGCAGCAGAAGATGAAGAATGCCCGCGTGCTGGTGATCGGCGCCGGCGGGCTCGGCGCGCCGATCCTCGAATATCTGGCGGCAGCCGGCATCGGCACGCTCGGCATCGCCGACGACGACCGCGTTTCCCTCTCGAACCTGCAGCGGCAGGTCATCCATGACACGGGCACGATCGGCGAGATGAAGACGCGGAGCGCCCGCGAGAAGATCGCGCGGCTCAATCCGCATGTCCGGGTCGTGGATTTCGAAGAGCGTTTCTCGCTGGAATGGGCGAAGCGGCATCTCCCCCTCTTCGATCTTCTGGTGGACGGCTCCGACAATTTCGATACGCGTTATGCCGCCGCCGATGCGGCCGAGATGGCGAAGGTCCCGCTGGTCACCGGCGCGGTCGGGCGTTTCGACGGTTCCGTGACCGTGCTGAAGCCCTATGAGGCAGGAGCTGACGGTGCTCTCAATCCGACCTATCGCGATCTCTTTCCCGAAAAGCCGCCGGAAGGGCTGATCCCCTCCTGTGCCGAGACCGGCATCGTCGGGGCGCTGACCGGCGTCATCGGCACGCTGATGGCGATGGAGGCGATCAAGCTCGTCACCGGCATCGGCGAACCGCTGGTCGGCCGGCTGATGCTCTACGATTCACTCTCCGCCCGGTTCGACACCATCAAATACAAGCGCCGCGCCGCGAGAGCCGCCGCCGAATGATCGAGATCGTTCGCATAGGCGATGATTTCGGCCGATGGGACGAGTTGCTCGCGCTCATCCTCACCTCCTTCGCCTCTATGGACGGCGTCATCGACCCGCCTTCCTCGGCCCATCGGCTGACGCAAGCGTCGCTGGCACGGAAAGCCCGCGACGAAATCGCCTTTGCCGCCGTTGAGAATGGAAAACTCGTCGGCTGCATCTTCTTAAAGCCGGAGCCCGGTTTTCTCTATCTCGGCAAGCTTGCGGTGGCGCCCGCGCGTCAGGGCGAGGGCATCGGCCGCCGCCTGCTCGGCATCGCCGAAGAGATTGCAAGGGAGCGGGACCTGCCGGCACTCAGGCTCGAAACCCGAATCGAACTCACCGGCAACCATGCGACCTTCGCGAAATGGGGATTCGTGAAAACCGCCGGGAATACCCATCCGGGCTTCACCCGCATCACCTCGATCGAGATGCAGAAGAAGCTGCCATGACGTCAGGTGCGGCCGGGCAGAACCCGGTTCGGCGGGCGATGGCCGTCGAAGAAGGTGCGGATGTTGATGATCACCTTGTCGCCCATGTCGATCCGGCTCTCGATCGTCGCCGAGCCCATATGCGGCAGGAGCACGACGCGGCCTTCCTTGGCGAGCTTGACGAGCTTCGGGCTCACCGCCGGCTCGTTCTGGTAGACGTCCAGGCCGGCACCGGCGATCTTGTTGTCGCGCAGGAGCTGGATCATCGCATCTTCGTCGATGATGTCGCCGCGGGCAGTGTTGACGATGATCGATGTCGGCTGCATCAGCGCGAGCCGCCGTGCGGACAGCAGATGGAATGTCGCCGGCGTCGAGGGGCAGTTGACCGAAACGATGTCGACGCGGGCGAGCATCTGGTCGAGGCTGTCCCAATAGGTCGCCTCAAGCTCCTCTTCCGTCGCCGGATTGACGCGTGTGCGGTTGTGATAGTGGATAGAAAGCCCGAAGGCCTTGGCCCTCCGGGCGACGGCGGTGCCGATGCGGCCCATGCCGACGATGCCTATGCGCTTGCCCCAGATGCGGCGCCCCAGCATCCACGTTGGGCTCCAGCCGGCCCAGTCGCCCGGATGATCCGTCAGGATGCGCGAACCCTCGGCCAGCCGCCGGTTGACCGCGAGGATCAGCGCCATGGTCATGTCGGCCGTATCCTCGGTCAGCACGTTCGGCGTATTGGTGACGGTGATGCCCTTCCTGGCCGCCGCATCGACGTCGATGTGGTCGAAACCGTTGGAGAAGCTGGCGATCAGCTTCAGCTGCGGCCCGGCTTCGGCAATCAGCGCTTCGTCGATCCTGTCCGTCACCGTCGGCACCAGCACGTCCACGCTCTTCATCGCCGCCGCCAGCTCATCGCGGGAACGCGGTGCGTCGTCGATATTGAGTTCGGCGTCGAACAGCTCGCGCATGCGGGTCTCCACCGCGTCGGGCAGCTTGCGGGTGATATAGACCCTGGGTCTTTTCCTTGCCGTCATGAGGTCCTCTACCCGGCGCCTTTTAGGAGGTCCTTAACCAAGTCGCGCGATATTCGGTTCATCCAGGGCGTTTTCTACCAGACCCGTCGGCGAAGACAAACAAAACCTCGCGAGGTTTCGGAAAGCCCGAGATAACCTCAGCCGGAAGCAAACTCATGCGTAGCGTCATTCTTACCTCCCTCGTCGCCCTTTCCTTCGGCGTCATCGCCTGCTTGTCCCCGGCGGTCCCGGCCCAAGCTCAGGGCGCGGCCAAGGGACCGAGCGGCCTGCCGTTGCCGCGCTTCGTCAGCCTCAAGTCGAAGAAGGTCAACATCCGCGTCGGCCCGAGCACCGATTATGCCGTCTCCTGGATGTACATGAAATCCGGTACACCGATGGAGATCATCCAGGAATACGATAACTGGCGGCGCGTTCGCGACGCCGACGGCACCGAAGGCTGGGTGAACCAGGCGCTGCTTTCCGGCGAACGCACCGCGGTCGCAGCACCGTGGATGCGCGGCAAGGGCACGGACATCTACGTCAACATGCGCCGCGACCCGCAGAGCAGCGCCGCCGTGGTCGCCAAGCTGGAGCCCGGCGTCGTCCTCAGGATCGACGAATGCAACGGCGACTGGTGCCACGCGGAAGCGAGCGGCACCGAGGGCTGGGTCGCGCAGGCCGAGATCTGGGGCGCCTATCCCGGCGAGGCCTTTAAATAAGGCCTTCCTTCTTCGCGGCCTCGGTGAGCGAGGCCATCGGGCGCGGGCCGATCTGCTGGATGACGACCGCAGCCGCCAGGCAGCCGAGCTTGCCGCAATCCTGCAGCGAACGGCCCTGCGTATAACCGTACAGGAAGCCGGCCGCGAAGAGATCGCCTGCGCCTGTCGTGTCGACCAGTTCCTCGATCGGATAGGCCGGGACCCTCACCCGTTCGCCGCCGCGGATGATGATCGCGCCTTCCTCGCTCATGGTGACTGCCGCAAGCTTGCAATCCTCGCCGATCTTCGTGAGCGCCAGCTCGAAGTCGTCGGTTTCGTAGAGCGAGAGCGCCTCGTTGCGGTTGGCGAAGACGATATCGACCGTGCCGGAGCGCATCAGATCGAGAAATTCGGCGCGGTAGCGGTCGACGCAGAAAGGATCCGAAAGCGTCATCGACACTTCGCGGCCATGCGCATGGGCGATGCGGGCGGATTCGCGGATCGCTTCCTTGGCGCGGGGCGGATCCCAGAGATAGCCCTCGAAATAAGTGACCTTGGCTTCGGCGACGACATCCTCCTCGACATGTTCCGGACCGAGATCGACGCAGGCACCGAGATAGGTGTTCATCGAGCGCTCGCCGTCCGGGGTCACGAAGATCATCGAGCGGGCGGTCGGCGGATTGGTGCCTTCCGGCCTCGTCTCATAATACACGCCCTGGGCGCGGATATCGTGCTGGAAGATGCCGCCGAGCTGGTCTTTCGCGACCTTGCCGAAATAGGCTGCCTTGCCGCCGAAACCGGCAATGCCGGCGGCCGTATTGCCGGCCGAGCCGCCCGAGGCTTCCACCGCCGGACCCATCTTGGAATAGAGGAGTTCGGCACGCTCGGCATCGATCAGGTTCATCGCGCCCTTGGTGATCCCATTCTCATTCAGAAAGCTGTCTTCGCAGCGGGCGAGAATATCCACGATGGCATTGCCGATGGTGAGCACGTCGAATTTGGGCATCCGGTCCTGATCCTCTCGAACGGGTTTGATGGGAAACCGGTATTCGGGTTTTGGTCCGATTGGAAGCGGAAATATCAGCAATGCCTGCAAAACAAGGGGTTCGACAGCCGTCATTTCGCTGTCACGATCACAGGTTATACACTTCGGCGATCCGGTTGTGTTGCCGACCACGGATGAACTGGCGGCCGACCACCGGATGCCTGGGACGAGACCAGATGGGAAAGCGGGGTATTGCCCCGCTTTTTTGTTGGCCGCTTCATCGCCACGTCCGCGGCTAGCGAAGAGGTCTTCTGCACGAAGCGCATTTGTGGTCGCCGGCGACATGCGCTAGACGCAGACAAAGTCCTTCGATCGAAAGCCTGCCTCGTGTCCTCCGTCCTCGCGAATGTCATGCCCGTCTTCATCCTGATCCTGATCGGCTGGGTGACGGCGAAAACCGGGATATTGAAGGAGGAGACGGGCGATACGCTCGGCGAATTCGTCTTCAAGATCGCCGTGCCGATGCTGATCTTCCGGACGCTGGCGGATGCGCATTTCGAAGGCGTCTCGCCATTCCGTCTCTGGACGGCCTATTTCCTCGGCGTCGCTGTCACCTGGGCGGCAGGCCATCTCATCGCCACACAGATTTTCCGGCGGGACGCCAAGGTCGGCGTCATCGCGGGCATGTCCGCCTCTTTCGCCAACAACGTCTTCATCGGTCTGCCGCTCGTGGATCATATCGTCGGCAAGGATGGATTGGTCGCGATCTCCATCCTGCTCGCCATCCACCTGCCCTTGATGATGGTGGCCGGTACGATCCTGATGGAAGGCGCGGTTTCCAAGGTCGATGGCCGGGAGAAACGCGGCCTGAGGGTCATCCTGAAGCAGATAGGTTCCAATCTCGCCCGAAATCCGTTGGTGATCTCGCTGATCGTCGGCATGGCCTTCAATCTCCTCGGACTTCATCTGACGCCGATGATCGCGACGGTCGTGAACCAGCTCGCCGCCGCCGCGAGCCCCGTGGCGCTGCTGTCGATCGGCATGGCGCTGACCCGATATCCGATCCGCGGCGATTTCGGCTTTTCGGGCACGATCGCGCTATTGAAACTCCTGCTGCTGCCGGCGGTCGTCTTCCTGATGAGCCACCTCCTCGGCCTTCCCAACGACTGGACGACAGCCCTTGTCCTGACCGCTTCGGTCCCGACCGGCATCAATGCCTGGCTGATCGCCCAGCGCTTCCGCTCGGCTCACAGTCTCGCGGCTTCGGTGATCAGCATCACCGCAGCCTTCGGCGTACTGACCGTAGGCTTCTGGGCCTGGCTGCTGAGCTGAACCACGGCAGCGGGCAATAAAAATGCCCGGTCGAAGCCGGGCATTTCAGCGTGGTATTTCGATCGGCCGACCGGATCAGTTGGTGGCCGGGGCCGGAGCAGCGGCATTCGGGTCCGGAAGCGGAACCGGGGTGTCGGCCAGCGTACGCAGATAAGCGATCAGGTTGGCACGCTCGGTATCGTTCTTGAGACCGGCAAAACCCATGGCCGTGCCCTTCACGAAAGCCTTCGGAGCGGTCAGGAAATGGTTGAGGTTGTCGAAGGTCCAGTGTTCCGAACCGTCCTTCGAGAACTCCTTCATGCCGGCCGAGTAGGAGAAGCCTTCATGCGAAGCGACCGGACGATCGACGACACCCCAGAGATCCGGGCCGACCTTGTTCGGGCCGCCCTTCTCGCCCGAGTGACAGCTCTGACACTTCTTGAAGACTGTTGCGCCGGCGTTGGCGTCAGCCGAAGCGAGAAGCTGGGCGATCGGAACCGCCGCCGGAGCCGCCTCGCCGCCGCCCTCACCTGCTGCGGGCTCCTCGGCTGCAACGATCGCAAAGCCTTCCTTTTCCGGCGCTGCCGAATGGAAAATGCCTTCCGAGGCAATCGATACCGACATCATGACGAAGACCGTAGCAAGCAAGGCACCTGCCGCCATGTTCACATAGGGGTTCATCCGCAACCGCTCCCTTCGCAACCGCCTGTCACGCCGCCAGCACAGGGCGGACCATCTTGAAATTGCGCGGAACCTATGTCTTTTGCATTGACGTTGCAACACGATAATCGTTCCACGCGTGAGACTTTTTGACACTGTTTACGCGGGAATAGAAGGGTCCCCCCATGAAGAATTCGGCTTTCGACCGGACGCTGGTGTTGATACCGGCCCGAATGGCCTCAACGCGGCTGCCGGAAAAACCTCTGGCCGACATTTCCGGCCTGCCGATGATCGTCCAGGTAGCAAAGCGCGCGCAGGAAGCGGAAGTCGGGCGAATCATCGTCGCCGTCGACCATCAGGATGTCCATGATGCCGTGGCGGCGGCCGGTTTCGAGGTGATGATGACCCGGCAGGACCATCAATCCGGTTCCGACCGCATTTTCGAGGCCGTGCAGAAGGCCGATCCGGACAAGAAGATGGAGTTCGTCATCAATGTGCAGGGCGATCTGCCGACGATCGAGCCGGAAACGGTGCGTGCCTCGCTTCGGCCGCTCGAAAATCCCTCGACCGATATCGCCACGCTGACGGTGGTGATCACCGACGAGCATGAGAAGACCAATCCCAACGTCGTGAAGATCGTCGGCTCGCCGCTTTCGGCCACCCGATTGAAGGCGCTTTATTTCACGCGCGCCACGGCGCCCTACGGCAACGGCCCGCTCTACCATCACATCGGGCTTTACGCCTATCGCCGTGCGGCGCTCGAAAAATTCGTCTCGCTAGGACCGTCCGTGCTCGAAAGGCGCGAATCGCTCGAACAGCTCCGCGCCCTCGAAGCCGGCATGCGCATCGATGCCGAAATCGTTGACTCGGTGCCGCTCGGTGTCGATACTCCCGCCGACCTCGAAAAGGCGCGCGCCATCCTGTCCGCCCGTGCCTCCTAACGGATGTTTCCCATGAACGCTCTCACCAATCGCATCGCCTTCCAGGGCGACTTCGGCGCCAATTCCGACATGGCCTGCCGCGACATGTTCCCGACCATGGAGCCGCTGCCCTCGGCCACGTTCGAGGATGCTTTCCAGGCGCTCGAGAACGGCGACGCCGATCTGGCGATGATCCCGATCGAGAACACGATCGCGGGCCGAGTCGCCGACATCCATTACCTGCTGCCGGAATCGCGCCTGCATATCGTCGGCGAATATTTCATGCCGATCCACTTCCAGCTCATGGTGCTGCCGGGCGTGAAGCGGGAGGAAATCCACACCGTCCACAGCCATATCCACGCGCTCGGCCAGTGCCGCAAGGTCATCCGGGCGAACGGCTGGAAGGCGGTGGTCGCGGGCGATACGGCCGGCTCGGCGAAGATGGTCGCCGAAAAGGGCGACCGCTCCATGGCGGCGCTCGCCCCGCGGCTCGCGGCCGACCTCTACGGCCTTGAGATCATGGCCGAGAACGTGGAGGATACCGAAGACAACGTCACCCGCTTCGTGATCCTGTCGCGCGAGGAGAAATGGGTGCAGCGCAACGATCCGTCCGAAGTGATCGTAACCACATTCGTGTTCAATGTCCGCAACATTCCGGCTGCCCTCTACAAGGCGATGGGCGGCTTCGCGACCAACGGCATCAACATGACGAAGCTGGAGAGCTATCAGCTCGGCGGCAAGTTCGTGGCGACCCAGTTCTATGCTGATATCGAAGGCCATCCCGACGACGCGCCGGTGCGCCGGGCGCTGGAGGAACTGCGCTTCTTTTCCGAAAAGGTGCGGATTCTCGGCACCTACAAGGGCCATCCGATGCGCGGAGCGCTGCAGAAAGGCTAAACAAAATGGCTCCTCCGGAGCCATTTCTTTCGAGTTATTTATCCGGCTCACAAACGCGGATACGGTGACCGTCCGGATCGAGGATGACGAAGGTGGGGCCGAAATCGAGGGTCGTGAGCTCCTGGGCGGTCCGGTGGCCTTCCGCCTTCCACTTCTCATATTGTTTTGCGACCGCGCCCTCGCCATCGATCATGATGCCGATCTCGCTGCGGCTGCCAGACCGGGCCGGCTCCGGCTCGACCTTGGCGATGCCCCAGAGGCCGAGGAAAAAGCCGCCGCCGAGCGGGAAAGATGTGAAGTTCGGCGCTTCGACAGCCGGCTCTCGGCCGAGCAGATCGCGATAGAAAGCCGTGCTCTTCGCCGGGTCTTCGACATACAGAAGAAAGAGGTTCGGGTTGGCCATGTCAGTGCTCCTTCGTTTGAGACTGACCTGACTTTATCGCCTGCCGCTGTCAAATTCTGACAGCAGCAATCATAATGGAGTGGGAATTCCCTGCTTTTCGCGCCAATCGCGAAAGAGGACGGGGCGCCGGCGCGGATATCGCTTTTCGGTCGAGGCGACCGAGATCATGCGATCGGTGCGGAAACTCCGGAAATCCGTTCTGAGCTCGCACCAGGCGATCATGACCCGGACGTTGTCGAAGAAACCAAGCGCGAAGGGCCAGACGTTACGGGTCGTCAGAGCACCCTTCTCGTCCTCATAGACGAGTTCGAGGATATGTTCGGCGCGGATCGCCTTGCGGATCAGCCCGAGGTCGGCCTTGTCCTCGTGGCGACGCGGCGGGCCGACCAGCAAGGTCGACGTGTCGAGCTTTTCCTTCAAATCCGGCGGCAGCACCGCGGCGATCTTGGCGAGCGCATCGACCGCGCCGGTGGCAAGCCGCGGATCCGCGGTCTTCGCCACCCAGCGGGAACCGAGGACCAGCGCCTCGATCTCCTCTTCCGAGAACATCATCGGCGGCAGCATGAAACCCGGCCGCAGCACATAACCGAGCCCTGCCTCCCCTTCGATCGAAGCGCCCTGCGCCTGAAGGCTGGCGATATCCCGATAGAGCGTGCGCAGGCTGACGCCGGTCTCGGCGGCAAGCTTTGCGCCGCTCACCGGCCGGCGATGGCGCCGGAGCGCCTGGAGAAGGGCCAGCAGACGTTCGGAGCGGGCGATGGTCATGATGGCGAAGCCCCGTGTCTTTTCGAACCGCTCGCTTAGCCCTCACCGTTCTGCCATTCGATCCAGTCGCGCAGGAGACGATGGGCGATCGCGCCCCTGACCGGCGCGAAATAGGGACTGTCCGGCCCGGCATCCAGCATGGCGGCGGCCTCGGCCCGCCCGAACCAGCGGACGTCCTGCATTTCCTGTGGATCGATCGTGATCTCGGTCGAGACGGCTTCGGCATAACAGCCGATCATCAGTGAATGCGGCATCGGCCAGGGCTGCGAGGCGTGATAACGCACGCGGCCGATCTCGATGCCGGATTCCTCGAAGGTCTCGCGGCGCACGGCGTGCTCGATCGTCTCGCCGGGCTCCACGAAACCGGCCAGACAGGAATACATGCCCTCCTGGAAATGATGGCTGCGGCCGAGCAGGCAGCGGTCGCGCTCGACATCGATGGTCAGCATGATCACAACCGGATCGGTGCGCGGGAACATCTGGTGCTGGCACCTGGTGCAAAGGCGCTTGTAGCCGCCGATCTTCGATTCGGTCGGAGAACCGCACCGGCCGCAGAACCTGTTGGCGGCGTTCCAGTTGAGAAGCGCGACGGCTTGCGCAATCTCGCCCTGCAACTCGCCTTCGATCAGCGAATCACGGAACAGCGCGCGCGCCTCGGTCGGCTTGTAATGGCTCGCCAATTCCTCGGCCGGGATGAGAACCGGCACGGCAATGCGCGGCTCGCCGTTTTCCTTGTAACCAAGCAGGATGGCGTTATCGAAATCGGGTTTCAGCTCGACAAGCTCATAGGGTGCGAAGAGCGGATCGAGGATCTGGCCGTCGTGCTTCAGGATCACCCGACTGCCAGTGAAGGCGAGGATATGCGTGCCCTCGACCGCAAGCGCCTTTTCGAGGCAATCGTCGTCACGGTACTCGGCCTGCCGGTCCAGCTTGTTGCCGGAAAAGGCGGTGAGCGTGCTGGGTTCGGGATGGGGCGCGTCTGTCTCGAAAAGGGTCTTGGTCATGATCAGAGGGCTTCAACCAGTTTCTTGAGGAAATCCTGCTTCTGCTGTTCGTCATAGGGCACCGCCTGGCCGAAGCCCCAGATGGGACCCGGCCAGTTCTGATCGCCTTCGAACCGGGCAATAACATGAACATGCAGCTGGCGGACGATATTGCCGAGCGCTCCGACATTGATCTTCGTCGCGCCGGTGACTTTCTTCAGCGCCGCCCCGACCGTATTGGTCTCGAAGGTCAGAAGCGCCTGGTCGAGAGGGGTGAGATCGAAGATCTCGGTCACGCCGCTCCGCTGCGGCACCAGCATCAGCCAAGGCCAGCGGCTGTCCTTCAGGAGACGCAGCTGACACAGACCGAGCACCGTCACGAGATCGGAATCCCGAGCAAGCCTCCCGTCCAGTTCGAAATCGCTCAAGCTTTCCTCCCGTGTTTTTATAATCGATAGCAGTTTTTTACAGGGTTGGCTTGCATTTGGAAGCGTTATTGCCGATATGTGCGGCGGGAGGTTGGTGGTGGACGAGCCACTCGCCAACCGGGTCAGGTCCGGAAGGAAGCAGCCCTAACGAGCCCGGCACGGGTCGCCGTGCCAGCCTCCCACCTCAGATATGCGATACCATCTTGGTCAGCTTCCGGTCCGGTCAAGTGACTGGAATGGCCCGCGCAGGCTGGCAGGACTTATGAGCGATACCGGGCCCACACAGACGAGCAACCCAACTTCCGGTACTTCCGGCGGCAACGGATACCGGGTGCTTGCCCGCAAATACCGTCCCAAGGATTTCTCGGATCTCATGGTCGGCCAGGAGCCGATGGTGAGAACGCTCACCAATGCCTTCGAGACCGGCCGCATCGCGCAGGCCTATATGCTGACCGGCGTGCGCGGAGTCGGCAAGACGACCACCGCCCGCATCCTCGCCCGCGCGCTCAACTACAAGACGCCCGAGATCGACAAGCCGACGATCGACCTCAGGATTCCCGGCGAACACTGCCAGGCGATCATGGAAGGCCGGCATGTGGACGTCATCGAGATGGACGCCGCCTCCCATACCGGCATCGACGACATCCGCGAGATCATCGAGCAGGTGCGCTACCGTCCCGTCTCGGCGCGCTACAAGGTCTATATCATCGACGAAGTGCACATGCTCTCGACGCAGGCCTTCAATGGCCTGCTGAAGACGCTCGAAGAGCCGCCGGAGCATGTGAAGTTCATCTTCGCGACGACCGAGATTCGGAAAGTTCCTATCACCGTCCTTTCCCGCTGCCAGCGATTCGACCTGCGCCGCATCAGCGCCGCCGATCTGGTCGGCCTGTTCACGACGATCCTGGAGAAGGAAGGCATTCCGGCCGAACCGGAGGCGCTGGCGATGATCGCGCGGGCGGCGGAAGGCTCGGCCCGCGACGGGCTCTCGCTGCTCGACCAGGCGATCGCCCATGGCGGCGGCCAGGTGATCGCCGAAACCGTGCGCGGCATGCTGGGGCTCGCCGACCGTGCCCGCATCGTAGATCTCTTCGAACATATCGTACGCGGCGACGTGACCGCCGCACTTTCGGAATTCGGCGCGCAATACGAGGCAGGCGCCAATCCGGTCGTGGTACTGACCGACCTTGCCGACTTCACCCATCTCGTCACCCGCTTCAAATATATTCCCGACGCCGCGAACGATCCCTCGCTCAGCGAGGTGGAACGCCTGCGCGGACGGGAATTCGCCGAAAGCGTCGCGGTGAGCACGCTGTCGCGCATCTGGCAGATGCTGCTCAAGGGCATTCCGGAAGCGGAGAATTCCTCGCGGCCGGCCGGTGCGGCCGAAATGGTGCTGATCCGGCTCACCCACGCCGCCCATCTTCCCTCGCCGGAAGACGCGGCGCGACGGCTGGCGGATTTTTCCAATGGCGACGGCCAGCGCCCAGCGCCATCCTCGAACGGCAATGGCACCAATGGGGGCGGAGGCCGGCCGGTCTCGCCGGCCCAATCGCCGGTCAACGCCCGCGGCGCGGAAATGCCGGCGCCGCGCGTTCCCGTCGGCGGGCCGACCGCGATGCTGCGGGCCGTTCCGACGCCCGAAAGCGCGAATGAAACGCTGGAACGCCCGGCGGTGCTGACCACAGCCGAAGCCAAGCCAGAACCCAAGGTTCCCGTGCGGTCGCTGGACGATATCGCCGAGCTCTGCGCCAGGAACCGCGAAGCCGTCCTGCGTGCCCGCATCCGCCAGTCCGTCCATCTGGTGAAGCTCGAACCGGGCCGGCTCGAAATCAGCCTCGAACCCGATGCACCGAAATCCATCGTCAACGACCTCACGTCGAAGCTTCGGGAATGGACCGGGATCACGTGGTGGGTGACGCTTTCCAACGAGCGGGGCGATCCGACGCTCGCCCAGGCGGAAGAGCAGGCCCAGGAGCAGCGGAAGACCGATGCCCGTGCCGACCCGGACGTGGCGGCGATCCTCGCTCAGTTTCCGGGCGCGAAGATCATCAATGTGAAGATCCGCGCCACGGAAGAGGAAAACGAGACCGAGGAACTGCCGCCGCCGGCAACCGCGGAATCCGAAGAGGGCGACATCCTGCCCGGCGACGACATCGAACTATAAGAAGAGAAGAGGAATTTCGACATGCGCGACATCATGGGCATGATGGGCAAGGTCAAGGAAATGCAGGCCAAGATGGAACAGATGCAGGCGGAGATCGCCGCTCTCGACGTCGAAGGCACGTCCGGCGGCGGCCTCGTGACGGTGCGGCTGAACGGCAAGGGCGAAATGCTCGGCCTCAAGATCGATCCGTCGCTCTTCAAGGAAGACGACGTCGAAATCCTCGAAGACCTGATCGTCGCGGCCCACAAGGCTGCCAAGGACCGCGCCGAGGCGATCGCCGCCGAAAAGACCAAGGAACTGACCGCCGGCCTGCCGATCCCGCCCGGCATGAAGCTGCCGTTCTGATCGGGCCGCCTGACGGAATGGGGAGGTTCCGATGACGCTCGCATCCCTGCTCGTCTTCGCCGGCGTGCTGACGGTCAATGTCAGCTGGGTGTTCCTGGCCGGAAGGGCGCGGTCCTTCCTGAAAAGCCGTCGCGCGGTGAAGATCGCCAACCGCATTTCCGCCGGCACCATGGCGGGAGCCGCCGCAGCGATCGCGACGCGATAAGACTGCCGAGGAGGAGTTTCCATGACACTGACATCGCTTTTGGTCTTTGCGGCGGCGCTCTTCGTCGCTGCCGGTTCGCCCGGTCCGAGCATCGCCGCGCTTGTCGCCCGCGTGCTTTCCAAGGGTTACCGCGACGTGCTGCCGTTCCTGGCGGCGATGTGGGTGGGCGAAGCCGTGTGGCTGTCCTTTGCGGTCGCAGGTCTTGCCGCGATCGCCGAAAGCTTTCACCTGGTCTTCGTGGCGATCAAATGGATCGGCGTCGCCTATCTCCTCTATCTGGCCTGGAAAATGTGGTTTGCCAAACCCGGCGGCCCCGATGAGGACCTGCCGGAAAGCCGCTCGGCCCTGAAGATGTTCTTTACCGGGCTAACCGTGACGCTCGGCAACCCGAAGATCATGATGTTCTACGTGGCGCTGCTGCCCTCGATCATCAACCTCGGCGGCGTGACGCTGACCGGCTGGCTGGAACTGGTCGCCGCGATGTTCATCGTCCTCGTCATTGTCGACCTCGCCTGGGTTCTGCTTGCCGCCAAGGCGCGGCAGTTCCTGAAAAGTCCGCGGGCGGTGAGGGTCGCCAACCGGCTTTCGGCCGGCACCATGGCCAGCGCGGCGGCAGCGATCGCGGCGCGCTAATTCTCAAATGTCGGCCTCCACCGGCTGCCGATGGGAGCCGCGAGGAAGCGGGCTCTTTCGGTATCCGACAGACTTCTGCCGAGCGCGGCCAGCATTTCCGCTATCATGACGCGCTCGCCGGCGTAAAGCTCGTGACGGATGGGATCGCCTGGCGAGACCATGCCGGGCCTGATGACCCGGCAATAGATGCCGGGGCGGCCGGCTCTGGTATAGATCTTCAGGAATGCCGGATCGCCCATCTTCACCGCCAGCGTGTTGCAGGGAGAGCGGGCGCAGCTGGCTTCCAGGACCACATCACCTATATGAAACCGATCGCCGGCGGCGACATTCCGGTTGTCGAGGCCTTCGACGATCAGGTTCTCGCCGAAGGAGCCTGGCGGAAGCGTGCGGCCAAGTTCCGCCGCCCACCAGTCGAGCGTCAGCGATCCTTCGAGCAGGATCGCCTGGTCCTCGCCGCCATGGTGCTTGGTGTTGCAGACCGCGTCGCCGACGAGGCCGAGACTGTCGATCATCGTCGCGGCATTGACTGCGGCCTTATAGATGCCGGTCTTAAAACTCTTGCCCGGCAGTCTTTCCGGACGGCCGAGGCAGATGGCGAGAAGTTTCATTCGAGGCGGGTCCTTCGGCGATTCCGTTTCATGAGCATATGGGCTAAACACGAAACATGGCAAAGCGAGTCACCGGCCCCGAAATCGAAAAACTCATCCAGCTTCTGGCGAAGGTCCCAGGCCTCGGCCCCCGCTCGGCGCGCCGGGCGGCGCTGCATCTCATCAAGAAGAGGGAGCAGCTTCTCGGGCCGCTCTCGCATGCCATGGGCGAAGCCTATGACAAGGTGAAGATCTGCTCGCGCTGCGGCAATGTCGATACCGTCGATCCCTGCACCGTCTGCACCGACGTGCAACGCGACCAGTCGGTGCTGATCGTCGTCGAGGACGTGTCCGACCTCTGGGCGCTGGAGCGGGCGGGCGCCATGAACGCCGCCTATCACGTGCTCGGCGGCACGCTCTCGCCGCTCGACGGCATAGGCCCGGACGACCTGAACATCCGCGGGCTGATCGACCGGGTGAACGAGGGCGGCATCCGCGAGATCATCATCGCGGTCAATGCGACCGTCGAGGGGCAGACGACGGCGCATTACATCACCGACCAGCTTTCCGGCATCGACGTGAAGATCACCCGGCTGGCGCATGGCGTCCCGGTCGGCGGCGAGCTCGACTATCTCGACGAGGGAACGCTGACGGCGGCACTGCGGGCCAGGACGGCAATATAGGGGGAGGTTTGAGACGTTGAAGTTCACGCCGCTTATCCTGTCTATCCCCTCTGGCCTGCCAGTTGGAATTTTAAAGAGGATGACGTTGAGCAGGGCAGAGGGGGGTATCGTTGGCAAAATCACCACTTTCCTTTTCGCGGCGATGACGGGCCTCCTCCCCCTCCCCGCGCTCGCCCAGAACAAGCCGGAGATCGAAAAGCAGTTCCAGCGATGGATCTCCACCGATCTCGGTCCGGCAGCGAAAAAGGCCGGTATTTCGGAGAGGACGCTGAAGGCGGCCTTTCAGGGTGTGGTGCTCAACTGGAGCCTGCCCGATCTCGTTCCGCCGGGCACGAAGCCGCCGAAACAGCAGGACCAGACCCAGGCGGAGTTCTCGTCACCCGGCGCCTATTTCTCGGAAAGGCGGCTGCAGGGGCTCGCCGCGACCGGCCGCGGTCTCGCCGCCACGCATGCTGCGACATTGAAAAAGATCGAAGCGGCCTATGGCGTGCCAGGGGAGATCGTCGTGGCGATCTGGGGCCGCGAATCCGGTTTCGGAAAGGCGAAGCTTCCCTATTCCGCGGTTCAGGTGCTCGCCACCAAGGCCTTCATGTCGACGCGCAAGGATATGTTCCGCGAGGAATTGATTGCGGCGCTGACGATGATCGAGCGCGGCGATGTCGATGCGGCGACCATGAAGGGCTCCTGGGCCGGCGCACTCGGCCAGCCGCAGTTCATGCCGTCCAGCTATCTCAAATATGCGGTGGATTTCGATGGCAACGGCCACCCGGATATCTGGAACTCGGTGCCGGACGCGCTCGCCTCGATCGCCCATTACCTCCAGAAGGAGGGCTGGCAGCGCGGCCGCGACTGGGGTTTCGAGGTCAGCATCCCCTCCCATGTGACCTGCGCGCAGGAAGGGCCGGACCTCGCCAAGCCGATCTCCAACTGGGCGGCTACCGGCATTACCCGCATTTCCGGCAAGGCGTTTCCATCGGCCGACCTCAAGGCGGACGGGATGATGCTGGTTCCAGCCGGCAGGCACGGGCCGGAATTCATCGTCACGCCGAATTTCTACGTGCTGAAGCAATACAACAATTCCGATCTCTACGCGCTGTTCATCGGCAATCTCGCCGACCGGATCGCCTACGGTGCCGGCCCGTTCCAGGCTTCCTGGGGTGATGTCGGAAAGATGCTGCGATCCGATATCCTGGCCATGCAGAAGGCCCTGGTCGCGAAGGGTTACGATGTCGGCAATGTCGACGGCCTGCCGGGCTACAAGACGCGCCGCTCGCTCGGCGACTGGCAGGCGAAGAACGGGCTTGCGCCGACCTGCTTTCCCGCCCCCTCGCTGAAAGGCCGGATCCGATAGTCAGAGATTGCGTTTCAGGCCCTCGTGGCTGACCGTGAAACCGAGTTTCTCGTAGAAGCGGATGGCATCGGGCCTCGCCTTGTCGGAGGTGAGCTGCATCAGCTTGCAGCCTCGTTCTGCCGCTTCTTGTATCGCCCATTCGATGAATTGCGAGCCAAGCCCGGTGCCGCGCTGGCCGGCCGCGACGCGTACACTTTCGATCTGGCCACGCCACATGCCAGTGCGTGAGAGACCGGGGATGAAAGAGAGCTGCAGGCAGCCCACCACTTCGTCTTTCTCATCCACGGCAACGGCCAAGAGCTGATTGCCGTCGGCCACGATCGCGGTGAAGGCCTTTTCATAACGGGGATCGACCGGATCGGAGACAATCTCGCGCAACTGGCCGAGCGGGTCGTCAGCCAGCAGGCGGATGATCGAAGCCAGATCAGAATGGCGGGCCTTGCGGAACGAAATCATCGTTTTGCTCAGTGATGAAGGTCGGGCGGCGATTTGTGGAAGACGTCGTCGCGCGGAGGTATCGCCTGCCGCTCGATCATCCGGTGGACGCGCGGCCCCTCCTCGCCTTTGTGGAGCGACCGGATCGCGTCCCAGGCCTCCGCATCCGCCTGGGTGCGGCGCTGGTTGTGGCGCACGTAATCCGCCCAGGTCGCCGTATGGTAGGTTTCGGTCCAGATTTCCGGGTGTTCGAGATCGCGCATCAATGCCCATTGCCGCGCCCCGTCGCGAATACGGATACGGCGGCGCTGCGACATCAGCGTCAGGAATTCCGGTATGTCCTCGTCGGCGATGATATAATCGACCATGTTGACGATCGGTCCACTGCGCGGCTGCAGGTCGAGCCTGAGAGCCGGGACATTGAAGCGGTTGAGCGGATCGAGATTGAGGTCGCCGAACTGCGGCAGCGGCAGGCGAAAGCCGATCAGCGCCCCCGCCAGCATCGCAAGGCTGGATAGCGTCAGCGCGATCGAGACGCCGAATGCATCCGACAGGACGCCCCACAGCCAGCTTCCTCCGGCAATGCCGCCGAAAGTCGCCGTCTGATAGAAGGACAATGCCCGACCGACGACCCAGCGGGGCGTGGAAAGCTGCACCGTCGTGTTGAACAGCGACAGCGCCAGGACCCAGCAGGCTCCTGGCACGAGGAGGACTATCGCCGTCAGCAGCGTGCTGGAACTCATGCCTATGACCGCAGCGCTCGCGGCAAAGCCCAGCAACGACAGACGGACGATGGATTCGCTGGAGAAGGCCTCCCGCAGCCTGGAATTGCTGACCGCGCCGGCGATCGCCCCAACCCCGAAAGCGCCGAGCATGATGCCGTAGGTGAGCGGACCTCCGGACACGAGGTTACGCGCAACGATCGGCAGAAGAGCCAGGATGGCGCTCGCCGAAATGCCGAAGACCAGCGCGCGCAACAGGATGTTCAGGATGTTCGGCGACATGGCCACGTAGCCCAGCCCGGCCGAAAGCGCCCTCAGAAGCGTCTCGCGCGGCAGGGTAGTATCGCGCTTTTCGGGCTTCCAGCGGAAGAGCGCATAGATGAGCGCGAAATAACAGCAGGAATTGACGGCGAAGGCGGCAGCGGCGCCCGCCGCCGCGACGATCGCGCCGCCGATCGCCGGGCCGAGGCTGCGGGTGATATTGAAGCCGACGCTGTTGATCGACACGGCCGCCGGCAGAACCTCGCGCGGAACCATATCGCCCACGGATGCCTGCCATGAGGGGTTGTTGAGCGCCACGCCGCAGCCGACCAGGAACGTGAATGCCAGAAGCAGCCAGGGTGTCAGAAGACCGAGATAGGCAAACACCGTCAGCGTCAGCGACACGACCATCATGAAGATCTGTGCCGTCAGCATGAGGCTGCGCCGGTTGAAATTGTCGGCGAGCGCCCCGGCGATCAGCGAGAACAGCATGATGGGTGCGGCGGTCGAAGCCTGAACCAGCGCCACCATGTCCTCGGAATCGGCAATCGAGGTCATCATCCAGGCTGCACCGACGGCCTGAATGAGGCTGCCGAAGTTGGACGCAAGGCTGGCGGTCCAGATCGTCCTGAAGGTTTGGTGCCGGAAGGGAGCCAGGGTCGATATCCGATCAGGCACTTTTCATCCTCGTTCTTTCGTGCGTCGTTACAAACGGTTATAGACCGGACATATGCAAATTCCAGCAGCCTGGACCAAAGAAAGAGGCCAGTCTTGCAATCTAAGGCCCAAGAGCGTATATGCAGGCCATATTCTTGATCGTCCGATGAAGAGTGGGCCCCGACCGGACCCGCTCTTTTTTGTTAGGCGATCTGTCCATCCGGGTCGCGAGAGCGGTTCGGGCAATGATTGCCGGAGAGCTTATGCCGCAAACCGAAACCGAGCCGCGGCTCATCATCGAGACCGGGCTCGACCTCAGGATCGCCGAAATCATCGAGCCGGTGCTCAGCGCCATGGATTACCGGCTGGTGCGCGTGCGCATGCTGAACCAGAACGGCCTTACCCTGCAGATCATGGCAGAGCGCAACGACGGAACCATGGATGTCGATGGCTGCGAGGCCGTTTCCATGGCCATTTCGCCTGTTCTTGATGTGGAAGATCCGATCGATAAAGCGTATCATCTCGAAGTGTCCTCGCCGGGCATCGACCGCCCGATGGTCCGCAAGTCGGATTTCTTCCGCTGGAAGGGCCATGTGGTCAAATGCGAAACGTCGATCATGATCGACAACCGCAAGCGGTTCCGCGGCAGGATCACGGAGGCGAATACGGAAGGTTTCACGATCGAGCGGGACCAGGTCGCCTATGGCGAGGAACCGCGGGTGACGATCCCTTTCCCGGCGCTGGCCGAGGCAAAGCTCATCCTGACCGACGATCTGATCCGCGATGCGCTCCGGGCCGACAAGCTCGCGAAGGCCGAGGCCGCGAACCAGAACGGCGAAGACGACGAATAACCGAACAACAGACAAGGGCCTTTTGGAAAAGAGGCCGAACCTTTCGACCTACGGAGACCAACGACAATGGCAGTGAGTGCGAACCGGCTTGAACTTCTGCAGATCGCGGATGCAGTGGCGCGCGAAAAGGTCATCGACCGCGAGATCGTGCTGGCCGCGATGGCCGACGCCATCCAGAAGGCCGCCCGCTCCCGCTACGGCTCGGAGACCAATATCCGCGCCGACATCAATTCGAAGACCGGCGAAATCCGCCTGCAGCGCCTGCTGGAAGTGGTGGAAGCCGCCGAAGACTACTCGACCCAGATCCCGCTGGCGCTTGCCCGCGACCGTAACCCGGATGCCAAGATCGGCGACTTCATCGCCGATCCGCTGCCGCCGATGGACTTCGGCCGCATCGCCGCCCAGTCGGCCAAGCAGGTGATCGTCCAGAAGGTGCGCGAGGCCGAACGCGACCGCCAGTTCGACGAGTTCAAGGACCGGGTCGGCGAGATCGTCAACGGCACGGTCAAGCGCGTCGAATACGGCAATGTCATCGTCGATCTCGGCCGCGGCGAAGGCATCATCCGCCGCGACGAGATGATCCCGCGCGAGAACATGCGCTACGGCGACCGCGTCCGCGCCTATGTCTACGACGTGCGCCGCGAGCAGCGCGGCCCGCAGATCTTCCTGTCGCGCACCCATCCGCAGTTCATGGTGAAGCTCTTCACCATGGAAGTGCCGGAAATCTACGACGGCATCATCCAGATCAAGTCGGTCGCCCGCGATCCGGGCTCGCGCGCCAAGATCGCCGTCATCTCGAACGACTCGTCGATCGATCCGGTCGGCGCCTGCGTCGGCATGCGCGGTTCGCGCGTCCAGGCCGTCGTCGGCGAACTGCAGGGTGAGAAGATCGACATCATCCCGTGGAGCCAGGACCCGGCTTCCTTCATCGTCAACGCGCTGCAGCCGGCCGAAGTCGCCAAGGTGGTTCTCGACGAGGATGCCGAGCGCATCGAAGTGGTGGTTCCGGACGAGCAGCTTTCGCTTGCGATCGGCCGCCGCGGCCAGAACGTCCGTCTCGCTTCCCAGCTCACCGGCTGGGACATCGACATCATGACCGAGCAGGAAGAGTCCGAACGCCGCCAGAAGGAATTCAACGAGCGCACCAACCTCTTCATGGAAGCGCTCGACGTCGATGAGATGATCGGCCAGGTGCTCGCCTCCGAAGGCTTTGCCCAGGTCGAGGAACTGGCTTATGTCGAGCTCGATGAAATCTCCTCGATCGAAGGTTTCGACGAAGACACGGCGAAGGAAATCCAGGAGCGCGCCCGCGATTATCTAGAACGCGTCGAGGCTGAGAACGATGCAAAGCGCAAGGAGCTCGGCGTTTCCGACGAACTACGCCAGATCGATGGCTTGACCGCGCAGATGCTGGTCGCGCTCGGCGAGGACGGCATCAAGACGATCGAGGACTTCGCCGGCTGCGCCGCCGACGATCTCGTCGGCTGGACCGAACGCAAGGATGGCGAGACGAAGAAGTTCGAAGGCCTGTTCTCGAAGTTCGACGTTTCCCGCGTCGAGGCCGAGAACATGATCGTGCAGGCCCGCCTGCTCGCAGGCTGGATCACCGAAGAGGATCTCGTCAAGGAGGCGGCCGAGCCGGAAGTCGAGGAGGCGGACGCCGCAGAAGAGGAATGATCCCGCTGCGGGAAACGCCGGATGACGATGACGGCCCCGACAATGACGACCTGGGCGAGATTGTCGTGAACGACCGGACCTGCATCGTAACCCGTGAAACCGGATCGCCGGAAACGCTGATCCGCTTCGTGGCCGCTCCGGACGGGCGCGTCGTGCCCGACCTCAAGCGCCAGCTCCCCGGCCGCGGCTGCTGGATCAAGGCGGAACGGGCGCTTGTCGACCGCGCCGTCGCGAAGAAGCTCTTCGCCCGGGCGCTGAAGACCGAGGCGAAGGCGGATGCCGATCTCGGCGGGCTTGTCGACCGGCTGCTCGCAGCCGATCTGATCGGCATGATGAACATGGCCCGCAAGGCGGGGCAGTTCGTCTCCGGCGCCATGAAAGTGGATGCCGCCGTGCGCTCCGGCGCGGCACTCGCCGTCTTCCATGCGGCGGATGCGGCCGCCGACGGCGTCAGAAAAATAGACCAGGCCCGCAAGGCCTGGAAGCTCGGTTCCGAGCTGCAAGAAGACATTCCGTCCTTTTCGCTCTTTACGGGCAAGGAATTGGACGAAGTGATGGGCCAGAATGCTTTTATCCATGCTTGCGCGCTTGCAGGGCAGGCGGGTGAGGGTGTAGTGAAGCGCGCAACCATGCTCGAAAAGTACCGCGGTGTCGGTCAGTCCGGGGCAGATGGCGGCGCTGGCCGGCCAGAACAATGATACGGTCACCGGCAGATGCCGGCTGCCGTACCGGATATTTGTGTACTATTGACGGGATCTGATGGTCGCCATCCGTTCCCGTCCGAAGGAACAGGAACGGAATGACCGATAATAAAGACGACAAGACACTCGGCGTTAAGAAGACCCTCACCCTGAAACCATCCGGGGTAAGCCAGGGTACTGTGCGCCAGGACATGGGTCGCGGTCGCACCAAGGCGGTCGTCGTCGAGACAGTGAAGCGGCGGCCGACCCGGCCGATGGACGAAAAGCCGGCATTCACGCCTGCGGCACCCGTCCAACGTCCGGTCGAAGCCACCCAGCCGGCACAGCAACCGCAGCGCCCGCAGGCGGCTGCCCCGCAGCCCCGGATCCACCAGCCGGCGCCGCAAGGCCAGCGCCCGCCCCAGCAGGGACAACGCCCCTCCGCAGGTCCGTCAGCCCCGCCGCCGCGCCAGCCGCAGCGGCCGACCGTGCTGCACGATCTCTCCGCCGGAGAAATGGAAGCACGCCGCAGGGCGCTGGTGGAAGCACAGGCGCGCGAAGTCGAGGAAGCCAAGCGCCGGGCGGAGGACGAAGCGCGCCGCAAGGCCGAGGACGAACGCCGCAAGGCGGAAGAAGCCGCGGAAGCGGCCCGCCTCGCCGAAGAAGCGAAAGCAGCGCCCGTCAGGGAAGAATCAGCACCGGCTCCGGCCGAAGCTGCGGCGCCCGCCGTTGCCGAAAAGTCGGCCGAACGCGCTGCCGCGCCAGCCGCTGCCCGTCCTCAGGAAACACGTCCGCAGGCGCCGCGTCCCGCCGCTCCGACACCAGCAGGTGCTCAACCGGCGATCGGGCGCGGCCGCAGGGCCGAGGAAGAAGAGGAAGAAGAGCGCGCTCCGGCCCGCGGCGCGCCTGGTCGCGGCCGCGTGGCTGTCCCGGCGCCAGCCAAGGTTCCGGCCCGTCCGAAAGGCGAGGAAGATCGTCGTCGCGGCAAGCTCACCATCACCACGGTAAGCGGTGACGACGAGGAGGGCAGCAGCTCCCGTGGCCGTTCGCTGGCATCCATCCGCCGCCGGCAGGAGAAATTCCGCCGCAGTCAGATGCAGGAGCCGCGCGAAAAGGTCATGCGCGAAGTTATCCTGCCGGAGACCATCACCATCCAGGAACTTTCGCAGCGCATGTCCGAGCGCTCTGTCGACGTCATCAAATACCTGATGAAGGAAGGCCAGATGATGAAGCCGGGCGACGTCATCGACGCCGATCTCGCCGAACTCATCGCCGGTGAATTCGGCCATACCGTCAAGCGCGTTTCGGAATCCGACGTCGAAGAAGGCATCTTCAACGTTGCCGACGACGCCGGCGAAATGGTGTCCCGTCCACCGGTCGTCACCATCATGGGTCACGTCGATCACGGCAAGACCTCGCTGCTCGACGCCATCCGCCACGCCAATGTGGTGGCGGGCGAGGCCGGCGGCATCACCCAGCATATCGGCGCCTATCAGGTCGAGCAGAACGGCCAGAAGATCACCTTCATCGATACGCCCGGCCACGCCGCCTTCACGGCGATGCGCGCCCGCGGGGCCCAGGCGACCGACATCGCGATCCTGGTGGTCGCGGCCGACGACAGCGTGATGCCGCAGACGATCGAATCGATCAACCATGCCAAGGCGGCCGGCGTGCCGATCATCGTGGCGATCAACAAGATCGACAAGCCGACGGCCAATCCGCAGAAGGTGCGCACCGAACTGCTCCAGCACGAGGTCTTCGTGGAATCCATGGGCGGTGAAGTGCTCGATGTCGAGGTTTCGGCGAAGAACGGCACCAATCTCGACAAGCTGCTCGAAGCGATCCTGCTGCAGGCGGAAATCCTCGACCTCAAGGCCAATCCGAACCGGACGGCCGAAGGCACGGTGATCGAAGCCCAGCTCGACCGCGGCCGCGGCTCGGTCGCGACCGTCCTGGTCCAGAAGGGCACACTGAGGCCCGGCCAGATCATCGTGGCCGGCGACCAGTGGGGCCGCGTGCGCGCGCTCGTCAACGACAAGGGCGAGCACGTCAAGGAAGCGGGTCCAGCCATGCCTGTCGAGGTGCTCGGCCTCTCGGGCACCCCGGCTGCCGGCGACAAGTTCGCCGTGGTCGACAGCGAAAGCCGTGCCCGCGAGATTTCCGAATACCGCCAGCGGCTTGCCCGCGACAAGGCGGCTGCCCGCCAGTCCGGCTCGCGCGGCTCGCTCGAGCAGATGATGACACAGCTCCAGAGCTCCGGCATGAAGGAGTTCCCGCTGGTCATCAAGGGCGACGTGCAGGGTTCGATCGAAGCCATCATCGGCGCGCTCGACAAGCTCGGCACCGAGGAAGTCCGCGCCCGCGTCGTCCATTCGGGCGCCGGCGGCATCACCGAGTCGGATATCTCGCTTGCCGAGGCCTCCGATGCGGCGATCATCGGCTTCAACGTCCGTGCGAACGCCCAGGCTCGCGCCTTCGCCGAGCGTTCGGGCATCGAGATCCGCTACTACAACATCATCTACGACCTGGTGGATGACGTGAAGGCGGCGATGTCGGGCCTGCTCTCGCCGGAACGTCGCGAGACCTTCCTCGGCAATGCCGAGATCCTGGAAGTGTTCAACATCACCAAGGTCGGCAAGGTCGCGGGCTGCCGCGTCACGGAAGGCAAGGTCGAACGTGGTGCAGGCGTCCGCCTCATCCGCGACAACGTCGTCATCCACGAAGGCAAGCTCAAGACGCTCAAGCGCTTCAAGGACGAAGTCTCGGAAGTCCCGGTCGGCCAGGAATGCGGCATGGCCTTCGAGAATTACGAAGACATCCGCGCCGGCGACATCATCGAGTGCTTCCGGGTGGAGCACGTCACGCGCACGCTTTAAGCGCTGCCTCAATGGTGTTACGAAACCGCCGGGAAGACATTCCCGGCGGTTTTATTTTTGCCGGATGGTTTTATTCTGGGAGGAAGGCATGGCTGTTTCATTCGACCTGACGGGCAAGACGGCGGTCATCACCGGCGCCAATACAGGCCTTGGCCAGGCCATTGCCGTGGCGCTTGCGGGCGCCGGCGCGGATGTGGCCCTCGTCGGACGTTCCTCCATGGCCGAGACGGTAGCAGCAATCGGTGCCGCCGGCGGTCGCAGCCTTTCGATCCAGGCGGATCTCTCGACGCTCGAACCGGTCGACCGGGTGCTTCAGGAAACCCTTGCCTGGACGGGACGAGCCGACATCCTCGTCAACAATGCCGGCATCATCCGCCGCGCCGATGCGATCGACTTCACCGAAACCGATTGGGATGCGGTGATGGACGTCAACCTGAAGACCGTCTTCTTCCTCTCCCAGGCCTTCGCTCGTCAATTGATCGCCGCGGGCAAAGGCGGCAAGATCATCAACATCGCCTCGCTTCTCTCTTTCCAGGGTGGCATCCGCATCCCCTCCTATACCGCCTCGAAGAGCGGGCTTGCCGGTTTGACCCGGCTGCTCGCCTGCGAATGGGCGGCTAAGGGCATCAACGTCAATGCCATCGCGCCGGGCTATTTCTCCACCAACAATACCGAGGCGCTGCGGAGCGATCCGGATCGCAGTGCCACGATCCTCGGACGCATTCCGGCCGGCCATTGGGGGCAGCCGGAGGAGCTTGGCGGTGCCGCCGTCTTCCTCGCGTCCCCAGCCTCGGATTACGTCCACGGCATCGTCCTGCCGGTCGACGGCGGCTGGCTGGCGCGGTAGTTTCGTCGAATTCAAGCGCGGATGGGTGCGACCCGTGCATCTGCCCCGAGTAACCGCCCGTGTAAGGCGAATTTGATCGGCATACTCAAGATTTATTAGTTGCCATTCCTACTCATGTTTATTATCCGGTAGCAGCAACACCGAAAACCGACCGGCGGCGGCCGGCGGTGTTCCGATGTCCCGTTTCCGCCGATGCCGGTCCGCGCCTTGAGCGCCGTCCACCTTGCCGAACAAGTCCGGAGTACAGCCTGTTATGCCCGTCGCCCTGAAGCCCGCTCCTTTCATGCGCCAGCCGATCGGGACCCGGCTTCCGATAACCTTGGCAGTGCTGGCATTGACCGCCTCGACGGTGATGGCGCAGGCGATCGCTCCTGCCCAGCCGGCACCCTCGCAGCCTGTCGAGCCGATGCAACCTGCACTCGCCGCTCCATCTGCCCCGACGCCCGAAACCCCGTCGGTGTCTGCAGCGAGTGAAACGCAACCCGCTCCGCAGCCGGAAGCCGGTGCCCCCGCCCCTTCTTCCCCGGCTGAGACGCCCGAGAATAATGTGGCGCCCCCAATGCCCGTCGAGCCCGCTCCGCAGCCCACGTCGCAGCAGCCGAGCGACATGCTCTCACAGCTCCTGGAACCGGCCCGCCGCGAGGACCTGCCGCATGATCTCTCGCCCTGGGGCATGTTCATGGCGGCCGACTGGGTCGTCAAAGGCGTGATGATCGGGCTCGCCTTCGCTTCGCTCGTCACCTGGACGGTCTGGCTTGCCAAGACGCTGGAGCTTGCCGGCGCGCGCGCCCGGGCAGGCCGAACATTGAAAGTCATCCGCTCGTCGCGCTCGCTTGCCGAGGCGGTGAAGGCGGCCGGCGGCCGCGGCGGCCCTGCCGCGCTGATGCTGCGCGCCGCAGCCGAAGAGGTGCAGCTTTCCGAAGCCGCGCTCGATCATGCCGACGGCGACGGCGTCAAGGAACGCGTCGGCTCGGCGCTTTCCCGCATCGAGGCCTATGCCGGCCGACGGATGTCGCGCGGCACGGGCGTGCTTGCGACGATCGGCTCGACCGCTCCCTTCGTCGGCCTGTTCGGCACCGTCTGGGGCATCATGAATTCCTTCATCGGCATTTCGGAAACCCAGACGACGAACCTCGCCGTGGTCGCGCCGGGCATCGCCGAAGCATTGCTCGCCACCGCAATCGGCCTCGTCGCCGCCATTCCGGCCGTCGTCATCTACAACGTCTTCGCCCGCTCGGTGACCGGCTATCGCCAGCTTCTCGCCGATGCCGCGGCCGGCGTGGAACGGCTCGTCAGCCGCGATCTCGATTTCCGCAAGGTTCCACCGGGCGCCCGCAAGACCCCGGTATCGCTGGTGGCGGGAGGCTGATCGACCATGGCCGGCGGCATTCGCGAACATCACGGCGAGGAGCTTCCCGAAAACCACGAGATCAACGTGACGCCGTTCATCGACGTCATGCTGGTTCTGCTGATCATCTTCATGGTGGCGGCGCCGCTTTCCACCGTCGATGTCAATGTCGACCTGCCCGCCTCCTCCGCCAAGCCTGCCGAACGGCCGGACGAGCCGCTCTACCTGACGGTGAAGGAGGATCTCAGCCTCAACATCGGCAATGACGCGGTGGCGCGCGAAGAGCTCGCGGCAACGCTCGACCGGGTGACGGAAGGCAACAGGGATACCCGCGTCTTCCTGCGCGCCGACAAGGCGGTCGATTACGGGCAGTTCATGGACGTCATGAACCTGCTCAGGGATGCCGGTTACCTGAAGATCGCACTGGTGGGTCTCGAAACCTTGCCCGCACCGGCGGCTCCCGTTTCGGCCGCGCCGGCCGGCAGCAGCCCGGCACCGGCCACGGAACCGCAAGCCGCACCTTCCACCCCCGCAGCGGGAGGCAATCCATGAGCCTTGTCGTCTCGCAGACAGGTCCTTCCGGACGCGTCGGCGAACTGGCACTCTGGGGTATTGCCGGGCTGGTGATGCTGACCGTCCATGTCGGCGCGGCCGCCTATCTGATGCAGGAAGAGCCGGTCTCGCCGGCCGACAGTTCTCCGCCGGCAGCGATCATGATCGAGCTGGCGCCCGAGCCGGAAGCGGTCAATACCGAGGAAGAACAGATTTCGCCGGACGTTCAGGATCAGGAACAGGTCAAGAGCGAGCAGGCTGAACCGGTCGAGGAGCCGCAGCCCGAACCCATCGAGCAGCCCCAGCCGGAGCCGGAACCGACGCCCGAGCCGGTCGTCGAACCTCAGCCGCAGCCGGTCGAACCACCACCGGAGGAGGTTTCCGAGCCGGTGGAGCCGACGCCGCCGGAGCCTGTGGTCCAAGAACCGCCACCGGAACCGGAGCCGCAAGTCACTGAGACCATTCCCGAACCGCCGCCCGAGCCGATCGAGGAAATCGATCCGATCGAAGAACAGATGACGGCGGCGCTCGAGAATGTCGAAGTGCCCCTGCCGATGGCGCGGCCGCAGCCGGTCGAAAAGCCGCCGGAGGAGGTGAAGAAGCCCGAGCCCAGAAAGCAGCCGGTCAGGAAGGCGCAGAAGCCGAAGCAGCAGCAACAGCAGGCTCGCCAGGAAATGGCTGAGGCCAAGGTGCAGGCCAGGCAGTCGGATCGCACCGCCGCCAGCCAGAATTCGACCGGCTTCTTCTCCCAATCGGTCTCGCCGCAACAATGGATGACGCGCGTGCGGACGAAGATTGCCCGTTACGCCCGCAAATGCCCCGGCAACGGAACGGGTATCGTGACGGTTCGCTTCAGTTTCGACGGCAGCGGCAATATCGGCAACGTCTCCGTGTCGCGGTCGTCGGGCGATCCGGCGATCGACAACTATGTCACATCGGCCGTCCGGCGCGCGTCGCCCATCCCGGCGCCGCCATCCGGTGTTGCAAGTTTCCTGAGCCAGCCGGTACAGTGCGAATGACCGCCGCGATTTCTTCGTGGATTCGCTCTCGAACTGATCTGGACTTCCTGCATGCATATTACTCTTGAAGACGCCGAGACGCTCGTTAAGGGCGTTTTCGAAGCCAATGGCGTTCTTGCCGAAACCGCCCGTTCCGTCGCACACGCACTCGTGCAGGCGGAAGCCGCCGGACAATACGGGCATGGGCTGAGGCGTATTCCCGCCTATATCGGCCAGGCCCGTAACGGCAAGGTGGACGGCAAGGCGCGCGCCATCGCCTCGCGCCCGAAGCCGGCGGTCCTGATGATCGATGCAGCGCTCGGTTACGCCTACCCGGCTTTCGACCTTACCGTCGAAAAGTTGCCCGCTATAGCCCGCGAACAGGGGATCGCACTCGGCCTCATCCATCGCTCGCATCATGCCGGCGTCATGGCGCTGACGGTAGAGCGCTTCGCCGAACAGGGCCTCGCGGCGCTGATGTTCGCCAATGCGCCCGCCTCCATGGCGGCCTGGGGTGGTAAGAAGCGGCTGTTCGGCACCAATCCGATCGCCTTTGCCGCGCCTGTTTCAGGGGACGATCCGTTGGTCATCGATCTTGCGCTCTCCACCGTCGCGGCCGGCAAGATCATGGCGGCGCGTCAGAAAGGCGAAAAGATTCCGGAAGGCTGGGCCTTCGATGCGGAAGGCAGGCCGACCACCGATCCGAACGAGGCCCTGAAGGGCGTCATGGCACCTTCCGGCGGCGCCAAGGGCGCGGCGCTGGCGCTGATGGTGGAAATTCTTTCGGCGGGCCTGACCGGCGGCAACTTCTCCCATGAGGCAAATTCCTTCATGGAGGAGAAAGGCACGCCGCCCTCGGTCGGCCAGACGCTGATCGTCATCGATCCTGCGGCAGGGGCCGCTTCCACAGCGACAAGAATTGCCGAACTCGCCCGGGAAATGGCATCGGAAGACGGCGTCCGGCTGCCCGGCCGCCGCGGGCAAAACGCCCGGCGTGCGGCGATCGAAAAGGGTCTCGACATCGACGACGAGGTGATCGCAGCGATCAGGGCGCTGGCTTAAGCACGCAATGCGGTTGCCGGCGACTGCCTATAGGCCAGAATGGCCGGGAGGGCAGAAAGCACCGCCGCGGTCGCCAGCAGAAGCAGGGCTGCCCGCAAGTCCTCGTCGGTGAAACCGACGGGCAGGACAATGCCGCTCTGTGCCGTGAAGATATTGGCGATCATCCGGGCGGCGACAAGTCCGACCAGGAAGCCAAGGGCGATGCCGAGCGCGACCAGCAGGAAAAGCTCCAGCCAGACGATCGAGAAGACCGAAAGCCGTGGCGCTCCGAAGGCACGCAGCGCGCCGATCTGGCGGCGCCGCTGGCCGATATGGGTGACCGTGACGAGAACGAGTGCCGCCGCCACCAGCCCTTGAGAGCCTGCGGCAACGGCACTCAGAACCAGCTTGGCATCGCCCAGCGTGGCGTAGAGACCGGTCAGGACCTCGCCCGGGAAAACCGCTAGCGTAGTGCCGTTTCGATATTCCTGCCGGAGCTTGTAGGCATCGGCGATCGTCTTCGGTTTCACGAGGATGGCGGGAAGGCCCGGTGCCCCGGTCGCAAAGTCCTCGACGATCGTTGCATCCGCATCGATGGCGCCGTGATGATCATGGTCCTCGTCATGTTCGCGGGCTGCTTCCAGGGGCGTATGGCCGTGTTCATCGGCCACGGCGGCCGATGGCGTCAACTCCGCCATCTCACCTTCTTCATGCTCATCGTGCCCGTGCTCGTACCCCAGGCCATGGACGTGCCAGACGGCCTGGATCGGCACGAGGATGGCACGATCCCAAGGGGTCCCGGTCGCCGGCAGCTTGCCGGTGACGTGATAGACCACGCCGGCATGGGTCTCGCCGCCCGCCTCAGCGGTGCCGTGCATGGGTTTGATCTCGCCTCCGATCGGGAGTTTCACCGCAGCGCCGACCACTGCGTCGCCTTCCTTCTCGAACATGCGGCCTTCGGAAAAACCCGGGACAGTGCTCGCGATAAGCGCGCTTGTCGTGCCGACCAGCGGGTAACCGGCAAAGGAATCGCCGAAACCGACCGGCGCCGCCCAGGCGACACGGGGATCCTGCGAGAGCTTTGCCAGGACATCGCCCGGCATCAGCGGCAGGGGGGCCGCCTGCAGGAAGACGGAGGACAGCACAAGCTGGGTCTCGCTGCCGGCAGCACCGACGACCAGATCGAACTTGTCCGCGGCACGCGCGCTGCCGAGTCGGAGCGCACGCTCCTGCAAAGTGACGGTGACGCCGAGTGCGGTTGCCAGTGCCACCAGGAGCACGACGACCACTGCACCGGCCCAGAGCCGGCGAAGATCGGCGAGGATGAAACGGATCATGCCGCCACCTCTTCACGCAGGCTGTCGCCGACAATCCGGCCGGCGCGGAGCATGATGCGGCGATCCAGCCGGTCGATCAGCCGCTGGTCGTGCGAAACGACGATCAACGTGCTTCCCGCTTCATCAGCCAAATCCAGAAGCAGCCGGCCGACCGCCTCGCCCGCTTCCGCATCGAGACTCGCGGTCGGTTCGTCCGCAACGATCAGTCCCGGCTTGCGCAACAACGCCCGAGCGATCGCCACACGCTGCATTTCGCCTCGCGACATGGTCTCGATCTTCTGATCCGGGCGGGAGAGGCCGACCGTCTTCAGGAGGTCGTGCGCGCGCCCGACCAGCACCGCATCGGCGATCCGTGCCAGCCGCGCCGGCAGAAGCACGTTCTCGACGGCCGAAAGGCCGGGGAAAAGATGGAAATCCTGCATGACGAGGCCGACATGCCCGGCACGCCAGCGGTCGCGGGCCGTCTCGGACATACGGGCGACATCCTCTTCGTTCCAGGCGATCCTGCCAGCCGTCGGCCGTTCCAGGCCGGTGACGACATTGATGAACGTGCTCTTGCCGGAACCCGAGCCGCCCGTCACGGCAACACGGTCTCCGGATGCGATCGCCAGACAATCGATCAGCAGAACCGGACTGTCGAGACCGGGAAACGACTTCTCCAGATTGTCTATGCGCAGGGAAAGCATGATCACACCGCCTGATAGGCGGCGTCCCGGATCCTCAAGCGGCTGACGAACCCCGTATCAGGATCCGTCCACGATCCGACGTCGAGCATTCCGCGCACTTCGATCGTTTCATTCGGCTGGGTGAATGTCTGTTTGTGGTGCAGATAAACGACAACGATGTCGTCGGGCCAATCGGAATCGGATGAGCAGAAGGGGCAGATCGCCATGGGCACTTCGGTCAGCACGAAGAACTGCGCCTCCGCCTTCAGCGGCGGCGCCATGAACCCCCGCATTACGACGGGCTTGCCGGTGAGCGTCTTCACCTTTTCCGAGAATTCGAGGCCAAGAACGCTGATCTTGCCGTAGAGATCGTCGAAGGTCAGATCCTCGGACGCTTCGGCCCCGCCTGCGGCAGCCAGGAAAGGCAGACCGGCCATGAGGCCCAGCGTACGCCGGCGGTTGAACTGCGCCTGAAACAGCTTCTGCATGCCGCTCTCCGTTGTTTATTTCCCGGCTATCATCCTCTTTCCGGCCGGCAAGGCAAGCGCCCGGAGAAGCTGGCGAGGCGGCACGCCCGTCAAAGCGTGCCGCCGGACGTGATCCTAGTTGGTCTGCTTCACGCCGAGCGCGAGCGCATCGGCAAGCACCTTGTAGACATCGCTCTGCTCCATATAGCCCTTGAAGCCTTCGGAGCCGGGGCCGGTTGCCTGCAGGACGACGTCATCGACTGTATGGGCACCGGAAGCCTGGTTCTTCGGAAGGTTGCCTGGCATGAAGACAGCGCCGGGGACATCCTTGTAGGCCTCGTTGGCGACAAATTCCTTCTTATCGTTCTGGATGGCCGGCGTGAACGGACCATCCTCCTTCGGACGGAAGGTCTCGTAGTGATCCGGATAGTTGGAGACGAACATGGCGAGACGCTTGGTCACGTCGAGGCTATCGGGATAACCGTCGTTATTGGCATCGACATAGTTGGTGAAGGAGCGGCCGGCGACCTTCTCGCGCATGTCGGTGCCTTCGATCGTGTCGTCGACGGTGCCGAGAACGGTGATGCCGTGGGTGTGGTCGCCGGTGACGACGATCAGGGTGTCCGGATGGGCGGCCGCAAATTCCTTGCCGAGGCCGATCGCCTTGTCGAACTCGATCGTGTCGATGGCGGCACGCTCGTTATCAAGCGGGTGGGTCATCTTGTCGATGTTGGACCCTTCGACCATCAGGAAGAAGCCGTTCGGATTCTTCGAGAGCGTGTCGAGCGCGACCTTGGTCATTTCGACGAGGCCCGGCTGGTTCGGGAACTTGCCGACCGTGCCCTTCCTGGAGAATTCACGGTCCCAGGTGGAGTCCATGTTGCCGGTGTGGAACAGGCCGAGGACCTTGCCGGAGCCGGAAGCAGCGGCGAGCTCGCTCTTGTCGGTCGCGAGCTTGTAGCCAGCGTCCTGGAACATCTTGATGTAGTCCTTGTCGTCCTTGCGCTTCGAGCCGGCGGTCGCCTGCGGCAGGAAGAAGGCGGAACCGCCGCCGAGAACGACATCCGGCTTCACGTCGAAGAGCATGTCGGTGATCTCCGCCTTGTCGTCGCGGCGGCGTGTGTGGGAGACGACGGCAGCGGGGGTGGCGTCCTGGATCTCTGAGGTGGCGACGACGCCGATCGCCTTGCTGGTCTGGCGGCGCAGGGCTTCGCCGATCGTCTCGACCTTCGGATCGTCGAGCGAGTCCGGCGTGCGGTCGGCATAGACGCCGAGCGAATTGATGGCGCTCTTGTGGCCGGTCATATAAGCCGACATGGTGTTGGCGCTGTCGGTGGTGAGCGAATCGGTCGCGGACGTGCCGATGAAGGCCATATGGTCGAGGTCGTCCATGTTCAGGCGGCCATTGGCCTTACCTTCCGTGAAGCCCTTGGACATGATGCGGGCAGCCGTGCGGTGAGCAACCGAGAGGCCGTCACCGAGGAAGAAGATCACGTTCTTGACCTTCGGCGTGGCGGCGGTGGCATACACGTTCCAGGCGACGTTCTTGGTTTCGGAACCGGCGGAAACTTCAACCTTGTAATCGCCGGCATCGGCGATCGTCACGCCGCGCAGGATGACGGCGGAGCCGAGGACCTTGTCCTTGTTCTTCTCTTCCGCGACGAACTCAGCTTCCTTGCCGAGAACGGTCTTGTAATCCTGGCCGTTGACAGTGATCCTGACGTCTTCCGGCTTCACGACGCTATCGAACTCAACCTTGAAATCGAAAGGCGAACCGGCGAGAATCGTGGCACGATCCAGCGGATAAACGACGGCAGCCTGGGCGGCGCCGGCAAGTGCGGTCGAAACGACCAAGGCGGCAATGAGCTTGCGCATAGGTAAACCTCACGAAACGTTCAAAGGGAAGGCGAGGTTTTTATATCGGCGGCGCATGACACTCGCATGACGCGAAACGGCATCGTCTGAAAAATACGGATGAATGCCGTCGGCTTGCAAGGCAGCAAAGTCGAACAGAATCAGCGAGAAGAGATGCCGGAAAATGAAAAAGCCTGGCGCGGGAGGAGGATGCGCCAGGCTTTAAACTTGATCGACAACTGGGAGGAGGAGGATGTTGTCGATCCGTACCGAACAACACTGGGAGGAGGAGTGTGTTGTTCGATGAGCAGAGATATAGGCTAATCGATTAAGCGCGCCAATCCACTCTGTTGCAATGCAGCAATGCGCTAGGCGCAGAGCTGAGCAAATGCCCACCCATGAAACTGTCGCTCAGCGGCACACGTCGTTCTTGCAGGCAGACCGCTTTAAGATGACGGTATCCTTGGCGAGGAACCTGGTCTATAGCGAAGGCCGGAAGACAAAGACCAAAAAGACAGGCGCATGGAGACGGTCATGGCGGAGATAAGATATCACGAGGGGGATATTTCGGCGGCGGATGCAGCCCGTTACACCGGGGCGGTCGCCATCGACACGGAAACTCTCGGCCTTGTGCCGCGTCGCGACCGGCTCTGCGTGGTACAGCTTTCGCCGGGCGATGGTTCCGCCGACGTGATCCGCATCGCCGCCGGCCAGAAACAGGCGCCCAATCTCGTCGCCCTGCTCGCCGATCCATCCCGCCAGAAGATCTTCCATTACGGCCGTTTCGACATCGCCGTGCTTTTCCATACGTTCGGCGTGACGACGACGCCGGTCTTCTGCACGAAGATCGCCTCGCGGCTTACCCGCACCTATACGGACCGGCACGGGCTCAAGGACAATCTCAAGGAATTGCTCGACGTCGATGTCTCCAAGGCGCAGCAGCAATCCGACTGGGCGGCGGAGGTGCTTTCACCGGCACAGCTCGAATATGCCGCATCCGACGTGCTTTATCTGCATGCGCTGCGCGACAAGCTCAACGAGCGGCTCGTGCGGGACAAACGCCTCGAACTTGCCCAGGCCTGCTTCGATTTCCTGCCGACGCGCGCCAAGCTCGACCTGCTCGGCTGGGAAGAAGCGGATATCTTCTCCCATAGCTGACCCGGTCCCTTCGGAGTCGGCCGTTCATAGGATAAGTCCCAATCCGCCGGTAATATTCCGTTAACCTTCGAAATCTAATTTCGTGTCGGATATATCTCTTCAATGAGACCGGATATCGGGCCATGTTGCTTCCAACACAGCAGACCTACGGACTTGCCGCGACCAACGTGATGCAATCGATGCTCGACGGCATCGAGGAGCAGCGCAGGAAAGAGGAAGCGGAGCGGTCCGGCAAGGAACGCGATCCGGTGAGCGAGGCGCGCATCAGCGCCAGCGATGAAGCCAAGCGCGCCAGGGAAAAGATCACCTCCGCCCTCTTCGGCGTCAACCGCACCGATCCCAACGAGTTGAAGATCGAGCTCGTCGACCGCCTTGCCTCCAAACTCGGCATCGACACGGATGAAGCACGTTCATCCTACAAGCTTGGCAAGGCGCTGGAAGACGCGCTGAAAGAGATGACGCCGGACCAGGTCGGCGAGCTGGCGGAGGATCTCGGCCTCAACGATATCGGCGTGTCGATGGATACGCTGCTTGCGGCGATCAAGAACCCCTATGGCGACGATAACCAGCGCCTGATGGAGGGCCTGAACAAAAAGGCCAATGGCGGCAAGCTCGCCACCGAAGTCGAACGTGTGGTGCAGCGCCTCGAGGATGTTGCCGATCCGAAGACGCTCGAAGAACTGAAGCTCGGTCCCCAGGGTTACGACCCGACCCGTGTCGAGGACGAGGAAACCCGCGCCGAACGCCAGGAAGACATCGAGGCCGCGGAAGCCGGGAAAAAGCTCGAGGACGTCCAGAAGGTCCAGGACGCCATCGAGGAGAAGAACGACCAGGCGGTCAGCGAGCCGGGCGCGGAAGGTACGACCGAGACGATTCCTGTCGATGACGCCGCCCTGCTGGCCGTCTTTGCCGCCGCAGCCGAACAGGCGGCCAAATCCGACTCGACCGGAACTGCCGACAGCCAGGCCCCTGAAGAGACCGTCGCCACGGACGAAACCGCCAAATCGAACAAGGCCCTTTTTGCCGGCGAAGCTCCCAGGGGCGAGTTCACCGCCGACGCCGTGGAAACGCTTGCCGAGGACAAGGCGGACGAAGGGGCCAAGGCCGAGATCCTGCCGGTGCGTGTGGACGAGATCGGCCTCTACGAATTGCTGAAGAGGAAACTGGCCGCATAAGCTGAGGCTGCCCGAGACCCTCTGCCGCCCCCCCACCCTGAGATCACTTTTCGCTAATGTGTTAGTGAGGCATTAACCTTTTTGCCCCAGAGTGGATGCTATCTCTCGGCATCGGGAACGCCATGAGGCGTTACGGCCGCAACGCCGCTTCGTTGCGAAAACACAATCGCTTGGCCGAACTGTCCTGTCGTCGCAATCAGACATGGAGCGGACGATGCTGCCTCCAGTTCGTGCCACGAGTTCATTCGTCGATTACCAGACGCCGCCGTCACAGCAACCAGCGCCGCGGCAGCGGATCGACATGGGCAATAGCGCCCTCAACATCGAGACGGTCGCTTCCTCGCCTTTATCGGGCGGGCGGCTGGACATCCTTTCCCTCTCGGCCCAACTCCAGCTTGCGCAGGGGTTTTCCATTTTCGCCGAGACGGTCGGCAAGCTGATCAAGCTTCCACGCAAGGAAGGCGAAGCGCTTCTTGACTATGCCCGGCGCCTTTCGGAGGCAGTCAAGGCGATGAACCCGGCCGAAAGGGCAGCGCTCGAACGTACGCTCAACCAGCTCGTCAAGGGTGTCTCGCTGCGGCTGCTCACGGAAATCCTCAACAACCCAGCCGGACCGGATGCGGCCCGCTTCGCGATGCGGATGGAAACCGCACAACTGCTCGATCGCGATCTCGCCGCCAAAGCGGTCGTCAGCTCCTATCGCCAGAACGCAGGCGCCGAACAGGTGTCTGCCATGCCGTCGCGACCGGCCAGCCCAACCTCACCCGCCCAGCCTGCCGGAAACGGAGGCCCGGTTGCAGGGGAGGCCGAAGCCCCGGCGCCACTGCGAACCAATGAAACGGGTGCCCTGGCCGCAAACCAGGCGGGGGACGCCGAGACAGCCCTAGCCACACCGGTGGACGGCATAGAGACGCTGTCGGTCCCTCCGGCAACATCTGCCGAGCCTGACGCCCAAGCAGCCGCGCCCGTTGGAGACCTGGAAACGAAATCTTCTCTCGCCTCGATGGAAGACGCCGCGCTGCAGACAGAAAACAGCCCGGAAGCAGAACTCCCTGCCACCGCCCTGGAGCAGGAAATCGCAGCGGAGCTTGCCGAAAGCGAAACGCCCGATCGGATTGCAGTCCTGGCGGACGATCTGCCGAAGAACCCATCTTCGACGCGACGTCCTGACAACGGCGGGCGGGAGAACACCGATCCTGCATCAAGCGCCCGGCAGATGTCTTCGGCCGTCTTCTATGACGGGCCGGCGCTCGCCCGCCTTTCCCAGCGGGATGCTGAACGGCAGATGTTGCAGAATGTGCCGCGCGCCGCGGCGGAATGGCTCGCGGAGGTGATCGCAGAAGGTGCCGGCGAGCTTCTGGAACCGCTGCCGGCCACAGCAAGGCCGTTGCTTGAGCAGCAGGAATTGCGGGAATTGCGCGACGAATTGCCGTCGGAACCTGTTCCGCAGGTGAAGGAAGAGGCTGCCGGCGCATCAGCCAGGCCTGCAGCGCAGACCGCTCCTGAACCGGAGACGTCAACCTCGTCCACCCGTTCGGGCGGCGTGCCGGCGAACGCGGCCAATCAATCCGCCGGCCTGCCGGAGCTCAACGAACAGCTCGCCCTTCCCTTGCCGCTGCCGCATGCCCTGCGCGAGGGCGTTCCGCTTCCCTACGTGGCCTATCCGCCGGAAGAACGGGAAAAAGACCCGGAAGAGCGCAAGACGAAGGCGGTTTCGGCAACCGACGAGGACGGCGAGCAGCAGCACTCGGCCGATCAACACGAGTTCGGCGAGGATCAGGCGTCCGGAAACGAAAAGGAAGATGCCGGCGAAGAGGTCCCGGACGAAGAGGCCGGGGATGCCGGCCGCGCGAACGACCTTTACTGGCGGATGGCCGGCTGGACCTGACGGTTTTTTAGAAACCGTGCATGAAAAAACCGCCGGACCTGCATCCGGCGGTTTTCGATTTTCTGCGTAACGTCGATTACTCGGCGTTGTTGCGGTTCTTCAGCGCCGCGCCGAGGATGTCGCCGAGCGACGCACCCGAGTCGGACGAACCGAACTGAGCGACGGCTTCCTTTTCTTCCGCGATCTCGAGAGCCTTGATCGACAGCATGACCTTGCGGTCCTTCTTGGAGAAGTTGACGACGCGGGCGTCGACGATCTGGCCGACCGAGAAACGCTCCGGACGCTGTTCGTCACGGTCGCGGGACAGGTCCGCGCGGCGGATGAACGACGTGATGTCCTCGTGGTTGACGAGCTTCACTTCGATGCCGCCATCGTTGACGCCGATGACTTCGCACGAAACGACGGCGTTCTTGCGCAGTTCGCCGGAAGCGGCAGCTTCCCCGACCGAGTCACGGCCGAGCTGCTTGATGCCGAGCGAGATGCGCTCCTTGTCGACGTCCACATCGAGAACGACAGCCTTGACGACGTCGCCCTTGTTGAACTCCTCGATGACCTGTTCGCCCGGACGGTTCCAGTCGAGGTCGGAGAGGTGGACCATGCCGTCGACATCGCCTTCGAGGCCGATGAACAGGCCGAATTCGGTCTTGTTCTTGACTTCGCCTTCGACTTCAGTGCCGGCCGGGTGGCTGTAGGCGAATGCCTGCCACGGGTTTTCCAGCGTCTGCTTGAGGCCGAGCGAGATACGGCGCTTGGACGGATCGACTTCGAGAACGACGACATCGACTTCCTGGCTCGTGGACAGAATCTTGCCGGGATGTACGTTCTTCTTGGTCCAGGACATTTCGGAAATGTGGATCAGGCCTTCGATGCCCGGCTCCAGCTCGACGAACGCACCGTAGTCGGTGATGTTCGTGACGGTACCGGAAATCTTCTTGCCGACCGGATACTTGGCCGAGATGCCATCCCACGGATCGGACTCGAGCTGCTTCATGCCGAGCGAGATGCGGTGGGTTTCCTGGTTGATGCGGATGATCTGAACCTTGACCTGCTGGCCGATGTTCAGGATTTCCGACGGATGGTTGACGCGGCGCCATGCCATATCGGTGACGTGCAGGAGGCCGTCGATGCCGCCGAGGTCGACGAACGCACCGTAATCGGTGATGTTCTTGACAACGCCGTCAACAACCTGGCCTTCTTCGAGGTTCTGAACGATTTCAGAACGCTGCTCGGCGCGGGACTCTTCGAGAACCGTGCGGCGCGAGACGACGATATTGCCGCGGCGCTTGTCCATCTTGAGGATTTCGAAGGGCTGCGGGTTGTGCATGAGCGGGGTGACGTCGCGGATCGGACGGATGTCGACCTGCGAACGCGGCAGGAAGGCGACGGCGCCGTCGAGATCGACGGTAAAACCACCCTTGACCTGGTTGAAGATGACGCCTTCGACGCGCTCGCCGGCTTCGAACTTGGCTTCGAGCTTGACCCAGCTTTCTTCGCGGCGGGCCTTCTCACGCGAGAGGACCGCTTCGCCAAGCGCGTTCTCGATGCGCTCGACGTACACTTCGACTTCGTCGCCGACCTTCAGCGAACCGTCCTTGCCCTTGGCGCCGAATTCCTTCAGCGCGATACGGCCTTCGACCTTGAGGCCGACGTCAACGACCGCAACGTCCTTTTCGATAGCCGTCACGATGCCCTTGGCGACATAGCCTTCGGCGAGGTCGGTCTTGGAAAAGGACTCTTCGAGGAGGGCTGCGAAGTCCTCCCGCGTGGGGTTAGATACTGCCATGAAATCTCCTAGAGTGCCTCTAAAGGCACGTATTGCGCCGGTGGTTCGTGTTGTACCTGCCTGAGCATCAGGTCCGCCTCCTTCGGGAGGCAATCCGGCGCGGGGACCGAGCGTCAGGCTATTCCTAAAGATGAAGCCGGCCTCAGCCGGCTCACATTCGTCAATCTTTTTTCAGAGCGGCGTCGATGATCATCTTCGCCGCCTGAAACGCGGCCTCTATACTCATTTCCGAGGTATCAAGCAAGTGCGCATCCTCGGCGGGCCTAAGCGGACTGTCGGCGCGACCCATGTCGCGCTCGTCACGCTTCTTCACGTCGGCGAAGATCGCCGCGTAATCGGCCGCTACGCCTGCGGCAACGATCTCGTCGTAACGGCGCCTCGCCCTCACCTCCGGAGAGGCCGTGACGTAAAGCTTGACGGGCGCATCGGGGCAGACGACCGTTCCGATATCGCGGCCGTCCAGCACCGCTCCCGGCTGCTTGCGAGAAAAGGCGCGCTGGGCTTCCACCAGTGCACGACGCACGGACGGCATGACGGCAATCTTCGAGGCAGCTTCGCCGATGGCGTGGCTTGCCAATATGTCGCGATCGAGGCCCGCCAGTTCAATGCCTTTGGCCATCTTTTCCGCAAGCTTCTCATCTTCGAGCGGCAGGCCGGCATCGATCAGCGCCTTGGCGGTCGCGCGATAGGTAAGACCCGTATCGAGATGATGGAAGCCATATTCTTCCGCGATCCGACGGGAAAGCGTACCTTTTCCGGCCGCGGCGGGGCCATCGATGGCGATGATCATGTCAGCGTCAATTTCCAAACTCAAGTGTTGCGCGGAGCGCCATAGCGGCGAACAAGTTCCGCCATATGTCCCTGTCCGGGCATTTCATCAAGCCCTGCCGCGACACCCTCGCGGTCGGCGGCCGGGCGGTTCTGGCTGACCTTCCATTTGCCCTCGATCTCGGCGATCTCGATTTCCACACCGACAATGCCCTTCAATTGCGCACGGATGAAATCCTCCGGCGCATCACCGACAGCCCAGGGAGCGGCCCGGCCATCTTCATGCTGGCCAGTGATTGCGTTGATCTGCGCGAGCAGCCAATCGGCATCCTCCATAAGGCGGGCCGATCCCCTCGCCTGCACGATCGCATAGTTCCATGTCGGCACGACCTTACCGGTCTCGCGTTTCGTCTGATACCAAGAGGGCGTTATATAGGAGTCAGCACCCTGGAAAACGGCGAGCACCGATGCGCCGTCACGAATATCCGTCCACTGCCCGTTGGCGCGGGCGAGGTGGAGTCTCAGCGTCCCTTTTTCGGATGCCGCCGCATCGAGATGGAACGGTACCGGATTGGCAAGCAGACCGGATTTGCCCGATGTCACGAGGAGGCCGAGCGGATGCGCGCGGATCAGCGCATGCTGGGTACCGAGATCCTCTTCGCGAAAATGCGGCGGTTGGTACATGGAACAGCTCCTTCGATCATGACGTGTGGTGCTTACCACAAAGCCGCCGGACGATCACCCGCAGAGCCTTGATGGAATCCGTGAAAGTTTGTCTTTGACATCAAAGGACACAGGCCTTATGGGGACCGGCTTAGATTTTTCACCCGACAAAGCCGCGTTAAGCGGCGTGCCGAACTATTCGGCCATCCTCATGAGGCTCTGACTGTGGCAAAAGCGGAACTCGGAACCAAACGTACCGACCCCGATACCGGCAAGAAGTTCTACGACCTGAACCGCGATCCGGTCGTTTCCCCCTATACCGGCAAGTCCTGGCCGCTCTCCTTCTTCGAAGAGAACAGCGCGGCCGTGAAGATGGAACAGGCCGAGGAGGAGGACGTCCAGGAAGTCGATACCGAAAACCCGGAAGTCGAGCTCGTTTCGCTGGAAGAGGGCGACGAGGCCCAGGGCAGCGACGATCTGCCGGATATTGGCGACGACGACGACGTCGATATCGGCGACGATGACGACGATACCTTCCTCGAAGCCGATGAAGACGATGAAGACGACGATATGTCCGGCATCATCGGCGTGACCGGCGACGACGACGAAGTCTGATCGATTTCCCCGTTAAAGCCCGGCAATTCCATAAAAATTGCCGGGCAGACAAATTTCGGCTTGCACTCTCCGAAAACCGGAAGTAATAAGCCGCCACTCCGCTGGACACGACGTCCCGGAGCTTCCCAGGACCGGCAATACCGGACCACCCTGATGGGGCTATAGCTCAGCTGGGAGAGCGCTTGCATGGCATGCAAGAGGTCAGCGGTTCGATCCCGCTTAGCTCCACCAAACCTTCCCCAAGCGTATATATTTGGAAATCCCGAGCCGCGGCTATCGCATGATCGATGCGGTACGCAGACGGCCCTTCAGCGCGTGGGCAAACTGCTTGCGGTGTGGTCCGGCGGCGCGCATCCGAGACCGGAGCTTGCCCGCGGCCGCCTTCGGTTCCGGCTGCGACACGAATGCAAGGTCGTTCAGGGCGACCTCTTCGAGATAGAACTGCCGATGCGCTTTGGCCATCTGCCGGACGACAATGGCGAAGACAGCGGCCAGAACCGCGATGCTTGCCAGAATGAACAATAAAGCGACCATATTCGCCTCCTTGTTCATCGGTAACGCCGACGAGGGCGGAAAGTTCGGCGGCATCGCCCAATTCCGTTCACATCGGTTCACATCGCCTTGCTCGGCAGGCGACCGCGAGGATCAGGCGATCGCACGGTCGCTGGCGTCGAAACGGTGCTGGCTCGCCCTGTCCGGCGTAGCGAAAACCACGTCGTCCGGGGCATAACGGTGCTCGCCGAACAGGCGCACCGTCAGCAGGCCCGTCGCCTCGGTCTCCAGGTACACGATCGTGTCGGCGCCAAGGTGTTCCACATGGATGACCTTGCCCTTCCAGTCGCCGCCTTCGCGCGAAAGCGCGATGTGCTCCGGGCGGATGCCGATCGTCTTGACATCCCCTTGGGCCTCGGCATCACCCAGCTTTTCGGCCGGTATGAAATTCATCTGCGGCGAGCCGATGAAGCCGGCGACGAAGATATTGGCCGGCCTGTTGTAGAGATCCATGGGCGAGCCGATCTGTTCGATCGCGCCGGCATTCAGCACGACGATCTTGTCGGCGAGCGTCATCGCCTCGACCTGATCGTGCGTGACGTAGATCATCGTCGCCTTCAGCCGCCGGTGCAGGCCGGCGATCTCCAGCCGTGTCTGGACGCGCAGTGCGGCGTCGAGGTTGGAGAGCGGCTCGTCGAACAGGAAAAGTTTCGGTTCGCGTACGATGGCGCGGCCGATCGCGACGCGCTGGCGCTGGCCGCCGGAGAGCTCGGCCGGGCGGCGGGCGAGATAGGGATCGAGCGCCAGCATGGAGGATGCCTTGGCGACTCGCTTGTCGATCTCGGTCTTTTCGGTGCCGGCCTGCTTCAGGCCAAGGCCCATATTGTCCTTGACCGTCAGGTGCGGATAGAGCGCGTAGGACTGGAAGACCATGGCTATGCCGCGCTTGGCGGGCGGCGTATTGATGACCTCGGCCCCATCAATCCTGACACTGCCCGACGTCGCATCTTCGAGACCGGCGATGACGCGCAGCAGCGTGGACTTGCCGCAGCCGGACGGGCCGACGAAGATGACGAACTCGCCGTCCTTGACTTCGAGGTCGATGCCTTTCAGCACTTCGTGGGTGCCGAAGGCCTTGCGGATGGATTTCAGTTCAAGAGAACCCAAGGGCTTTTTCCTTCAAAGACGGACCGGCTTGCCGGTGCGCACGCTCTCATCCGCCGCGAGGCAGATGCGCAGCGACTGCACGGCGTCATCCATGTGCCGGGCCAGGTCGATATCCTCGCGGATAGCCTTCAGCACATAGGCCTGTTCGAGATCGCAGAGTTTCTGGTGGTCCGGCTCGCCTGACATGGACAAGTCCTGGTCCGGGCGAAGAAACAAGCCGTCCGGGCCGGTTTCGGCCGAGTGGACGCGGATCACCGAGGTCTTCGTATGGGTGTCGATGTCATCCGATTTCGCCTTCGCATCGACGAGGATCGAGACCGAGCCTCTGGGCGACATGACATCCTTCACGAAAAAGGCCATTTCCGACATCATCGGCCCCCAGCCCGCCTCGTACCAGCCGACCGATCCGTCCTCGAACAGGACCTGCATATGGCCGTAATTGTACATATCCGGAGCGATCTCTTCGGCCATCCTCAGACCCATGCCGCGGACCTCGACTGCCTTCGCATCGGTGATCTGGCACCAGACGTCGACATAATGCACGCCACAATCCACGATCGGCGGCGTCGTCCGCATCAGCGCCTTGTGCACGTCCCATTTGTCGCCGGAGGACTGCTGGTTGAGGTTCATGCGGAAGACGTAAGGCGGCCCCAGCTTGCGGGCCTCCTCGATCAGGCGCATCCAGGAGGGATGATGGCGGAGGATATAACCGACCACCAGTTTGCGGCCGTGCTTCTTCGCGGCCGCGACGACGCGTTCGGCGTCCGCTACTGTCGTGGCGAGCGGCTTTTCCACGAAAACGTCGCAGCCGCCTTCGAAGGCCATGACGGCATAATCGGCATGGCTGTCGGAATAGGTGTTGATCGAGCAGAGATCCGGCTTCGTCTCGCCCAATGCCTGCTCGAAATCCGAAAACAGCGGATAGGCTTCGAGACCGGCAGGCAGGTCGCGCTTCGAACGGTTGACGAGGCCGACGATCTCGAAACCGGGATTGTCGTGATAGGCGAGCGCATGGCTCCGGCCCATATTGCCGAGGCCGGCGACAAGGACGCGGATGGGGCTTGTGGAAGAACTCACTTGACGGCTCCGGAAGTAATGCCGCGGATCAGCTGCCGCGAGAAGATGACGTAGAGCACCATGACCGGTAGGATGGCGAGCGACAGCGCCGAGAGCACCGCGTTCCAGTTGGTGACGAACTGGCCAATGAACATCTGGGCTCCGAGCGTCACCGTCTTCGTCCCTTCGCCGGGGGCGAGGATAAGCGGGAACCAGAGATCGTTCCAGATCGGGATCATGGTGAAGACCGCGACCGTCGCCATGGCCGGGCGCACCAGCGGCAGGACGAGGCGGAAGAAGATAGCATATTCCGACAGCCCGTCGATGCGGCCGGCATTCTTCAAATCATCGGAGACGGTGCGCATGAATTCCGAGAGGATGAAGATCGCCAGCGGCAAGCCCTGCGCAGTATAGACGAGGATCAGCGAGGTCAGCGTGTTGACGAGGCCGGCCGCCACCATGCCCTGCAGGATCGCCACCGTTCCGAGGCGGATCGGGATCATGATGCCGAGCGCCAGATAGAGCCCCATCAGCGTGTTGCCGCGGAAGCGGTATTCGGAAAGCGCGAAGGCCGCCATGGCGCCGGTCAGCAGCACGAGCGCGATGGAGACCACCGTGACGATCAGGCTGTTCTGGAAATAACCGACGAAATCGCCCTGGTTCAGCACCGTCTGGTAGCCGATCAGGCTGAAAGTGGAGGGCCCCGGCAGCGACATCGGCTCGCGGAAGATCGCGTTGCGGCTCTTGAACGAGTTGACCAGCGTCAGGAAGACCGGAAACAGAGCAACAAGCGTATAGGCGATCAGCGCCAGGTGGATAAGCACGGTGCGCAGCGGAGCCGAGCGGGCTTTCGACATATCCGCACCCTCAGAATTGGTAGCGGCGCATGCGCCGCTGGATGACGAAGAGATAGAGCGACACGCCGGCGAGGATGATCAGAAACATCACCGCGGCGATCGTTGCGCCCATGGAGCGGTCGCCCATCTGGTTCTGGAAACCGAAGAAGGTACGGTAGAGCAGCGTGCCCAGGATATCCGTCGAGCCGTTCGGGCCGGCCAAAGCACCCTGCACCGTATAGATCAGGTCGAAGGCGTTGAAATTGCCGACGAAGGTCAGCACCGAGACGATGCCGATCGAGGGCAGGATGAGCGGCAGCTTGATCTTCCAGAACTGGCTCCAGCCGGTGATGCCGTCGCATTCGGCGGCTTCCAGCACCTCGTCCGGAATGTTCAGAAGCGCCGCATAGATCAGCATCATCGGGATACCGACATATTGCCAGACGGAGATCAGCGACACCGTCACAAGCGCCGTTTCGGGGCGGCCGAGCCAGGGCGAGAATGCCCATTTCAGCCCGACCCAATCCATCAGGCCCGGTGCGATGCCCCAGATCGGCGAGAGGATGAGCTTCCAGATGAAACCGACGATGACGAAGGAGAGCAGCGTCGGCACGAAGATCGCCGAGCGGTAGAAAGCGGCAAAGCGCAGGTTCGGCACCGACAGCATGGCGGCGATCGCAATGCCGACCGGGTTCTGCACCAGCATGTGGATCACGAAGAAGATGACGTTGTTGCCGAGCGCGTTCCAGAAATCGGCGGACAGGCGCGGATCGCTGAACAGGATTCTGAAATTGTTGAAGCCGACGAAAGAAAGCTGGCCTTCGACCATGTTGAAGAGCGAGAGCCTGAGCGTCTCGATCAGCGGCAGGATCATGACCGCGGTGTAAACGAGGAAGGCCGGCGCCAGGAAAACGAGGATATGCCAGCGGGCGGGGCGCTTCACCGGAGCGATCTCGGAATCGGTCATGCGGGTATCGCTCATGGCGTGGGTCCTAGGATGACGTTTCCCGAGGGAAAGATGTTACGCTATAAAACCCCTCCCCAACCCCTCCCCACAAGGGGGAGGGGCCAACTTGCCTCACCGTTTCAGCAAAAATCGCGGCGGCGCCACAAATTTCTCCCCCCTTACGGGGGAGATGGCCGGCAGGCAGGAGGGGGAATTGCTATCCTCTAAATTGAGGATAGCAAAAACGGCTTACTTCGCCGGCTTGTACCAACTGTCGAGGCCCTTCTGGGTTTCCGCACCGGCCTGTTCGGGCGTTTCCGTGCCGTTGATGACGTTTGCCGAGACACGCCACATTTCGAGGTCGAGGTTAGGCTGGCCGCGTCCGACGATGGCGGCACTCGGGCGGATCGTCGTCTTGCAGTTCTGGCGCCAGGAGACGAATTCCTGGGCGAGCTCGTCGTTCATCTTCACCGGCGTGGAGTTCAGGCTGAAGAAGCCCGGCAGGGAGTTGGCGTAAAGCTCGGCGAATTCCGGCGAGGCGACCCAGGCGAGAAATTTCTTCGCCGCTTCCGGGTTCTTGCCCTTGGCGTTGAGGCCGAGGCCGATATCGTTATGGTCGGAGATGTAGCAGGTATCACCCGCCTTCTTCACCGGCGGCGGGAAGGCGCCCATTTCGAAATCCGCCTGCGACTTGAACGGGGCGATTTCCCAGGAGCCGGCCGGATAGATCGCAGCGCGGCCAAGCGTGAAGAGGTTCTGGCTGTCCGGATAGGTCTGGGCCTCGAAACCGTCGCCGAGATAGGGCTTCCACTTGGCCAGCGTCGCATAGGGCTCGACCCATTGCGGGTCGGTCAGCTTCTCGGTGCCGGCGATCAGCGCCTTGCGGCCATCCTCGCCCTTCCAATAGTTCGGGCCGATGTTGTAATAGCCCATCGTGGCCGCTTCCCACTGGTCCTTGGTGCCCATGGCGAGCGGAATGTAATTGCCATCCTGCTTGAACTTCTCGAGCACGGCGAAGAATTCGTCCTCGGTTTTCGGCACCTCTACGCCGACGTCCTCGAAGGCCTTCTTGTTGTAGATGAAGCCGTGGATGACCGAGGCCATCGGGACGCAGAAGGTGGTCTTGCCGTCGTCGGTGGTCCAGGCGGACTTGGCGACGTCGGAGAAGTTCTCGATGCCCGGCAGATCGTTCAGCGCTGCGAGCTGGCCTTTCTGGAACATGGCAAGCGACAGGTCGAACGGACGGCAGGTAATGAGGTCGCCCGCGGTGCCTGCTTCGAGCTTGGCATTGACGGCGGAATTGTATTCCGTCGGGGCCATCGGCGCGAAGGTCACCTTGATGCCGGGATTCTTCGCTTCGAAGGCCGGGATGATCTTCTCCTGCCAGATCGGCAGGTCGTCGTTGCGCCAACTCTCGATGGTGAGCTCGGCGTCCTGCGCAAAAGCCATGCCCGCTGGCGCGAGCATGGTCGTGGCAAAAAGCATGCCTTTCAAGATGCGGGTCATGATGTTCTCCCTCTTTCTTGCGCCTTCAGGCGCGCTTCATGAAACTCTTCTCTGCCTGCAATTCGGTGAGTGCGGTGCGCAGCACCTCGCCGGAGCGTGCGAGCAACGCTCTGGCGGCATCGGCACCGGCCGCACCGGCGGCGAGCAGCACGGCCACCTTCACGGAACCGTCCGCGGCATCCAGCCAGGTCCGGGCTTCCTCGAAACCGATCCCGGCGATTTCCGCCACCATGCGGGCGGCGCGGATTCGCAGCTTGCCGTTATCGGCACGCAGATTGACCATATGACCATCATGCACATGGCCAAGCTTCACCGCAGCCAGCGTCGACAGCATGTTGAAAGCGATCTTCTGGGCGGTGGCGGCTCCCATGCGGGTGGAGCCCGCAATCACTTCCGGCGGCGTTTCGAGCAGGATCGCCACATCGGCGCCCTCGAACAGTCTCGCACCAACATTGTTGGCCATCGCCACGAGCCTTGCGCCGCGCGCCTTTGCGCGTTCGGCAACCGCAACCGTGTAGGGTGTCGAGCCGCTGGCCGAGACACAGATGACGCAATCTTCCGCCGCGATGATATCCGCATCGCGTGCGCCAAGCGGGGCATCGTCTTCCGGCCCGCCGGGCAGATCGGCAGCACCGGGAAGACCTCCGGCAAACAGGATGGCAATCCGCTCCGGCGCTATCCCGTAGGTTCCCGGCAGTTCGAGCGCATCGGCGATCGCCACCAGACCCGCGCTGCCGGCACCGGCATAAACGAGCCTGCCCCCGGACCTCAATGTCGAGGCCACCAAGTCGGCCGCCTCGGCGATGGACGGAATGGCCTGGTCGACGACTTTCGCCGCCTCCTGCTGACCGGATGCCAGAAGCCGCAGGACTTCGGCGGGCGCGAGCTGATCCAGCCCTTCCGCTTTTCCATGTCTTGCTTCGGTGGCGTTGCTGTTCATCCGGTTCTCCCTCTGCCAAAATGATGCCAAAAAAATACCAATTGTCCAGCGGGAAAATTAACTTTTGTAACCGACCCGTTAACCCATCTGAATCGCCTGAAAATAATTCCTATTTTTCAAACGCATGTCGGCTGACATCCGGAATTTCGGAAATCACCCTTGGTTAATGGTATTTTTTTGGTATTATCCGAAATGGAGGTATCCATGGCGGCTTATTTTATCGGAATCGACGGCGGCGGGACGAGTTGCCGTGCGGCACTGTCTGACGGAAACGGCACCGTTCTCGGCCGTGGGAAAAGTGGCGCCTCGAATATCCTGACCGATCCGGACACCGCCCTGAACCATATCGCCGAGGCTGCGCGGCTCGCCTTCATCGAGGCAGGCCTTGAACCCGATCTGTCTTCCGCCTCAGCCGTTCTCGGGCTTGCGGGCAACAATGTCGGTGACGCGGTGAGCTACGTAAAGGCGCGGCTTGCCTTCAAGCAGTCGGATATCGTCTCCGACGGCGTGATCGCCCTGCAAGGTGCGGTCGGCGACGCGGACGGCGCAATCGGCATCGTCGGCACCGGCACGGTCTATATCGCGCGGCAGGACGGCAAGCTGCATTCGGTCGCCGGCTGGGGTTTCCAGGTGAGCGATCTCGGCAGCGGCGCGCGGCTCGGCCAGCTGGCGCTGCAGGAAAGCCTACTCGCTTACGACAATATCCATCCGATGACCGGGCTTTCCAGGGCGATCCTCGCCGAATTCGGCGACAATCCCGAAGCCGTCGTGGATTTCGCCCGGCTTGCGAAACCCGGCGATTTCGGCCGCCACACGCCCAAGGTCTTCGAGTTCGCACGCCAGGGCGACGAGGCGGCGATCCGTATCCTGAAAACCGGGGCTTTCGGCATTGACGAAGCGCTCGATGCGGTAAACCTCATCACCAGAGGCAAAGGCCGGCTCTGCCTGCTCGGCGGGCTTGCACCCCTTTATCCGGAATATCTCGCCGAGCGGCACAGGACACGCCTTTCCGAACCGCTGGCCGATGCGCTGACCGGGGCCGTGGCGCTTGCCGTCAAGACCTACGGTGAAAAGGCGGGGGCACGGGCATGAACGAGATGTTGACCGCCATCCTGCCGCTCGAGGGCCTGCAGTCCGCCGGCACAGGCCCTCTTTACCGCAAGCTCCGCCAGACATTGGAAGAGGCGATCCGCTCGGGCAAGCTCGCTCACGGCGATGCACTGCCGGCCGAACGCGATCTCGCCGATTACGCCAATGTCAGCCGGGTGACGGTGCGCAAGGCGGTGGACGACCTCGTCAAGGACGGATTGCTGACCCGCAAGCACGGCTCCGGTACATTTGTCGTCAAGCCTCTGTCGCGCGTCGAGCAGCCGCTGACGAAGCTCACCTCGTTCACCGAGGACATGGCGCGGCGCGGTCTCGTGACGAAATCCGAATGGCTGGAACGCGGCCTGTTTCATCCCTCACCGGAAGAAATGATGATGCTCGGACTTGCGCCCGGAACCAGGGTCGCCCGCATCGGCCGGCTGCGCATTGCCAACGACATGCCGCTCGCGATCGAGCGCGCCAGCATTTCCGCCGAATTCCTGCCCGATCCTTCGGCGGTCACCCATTCGCTCTATGCGGAGCTGGAGAAAAAGAACGCCCGGCCGGTGCGCGCCATACAACGGATATCCGCCTGCAATATGAAGAACCCGGATGCCGGGCTTTTGGCCGTACCCGTAGGCGCCGCCGGACTTTCGATCGAGCGCGTCTCCTACCTCGCTTCCGGCCGCGTGGTGGAACTCACCCGCTCGCTCTATCGCGGCGATGCCTATGATTTCGTGGCTGAGCTCTCGCTCAGCGGAAACTGAACTTTCGAGGACAAGACAATGCAGACCCATATGCGGCAAGAGATCAACGAGATACCCGAGGCGACGGCCCGGCTGCTCGACCGTTCGGCGGCCGAGCTTGCGGCCGCGGGCCGGGCGCTCCGCGACAAGGATCCTGCCTTCCTGATGACGATCGCCCGCGGCTCTTCCGATCACGCCGCGACGTTCATCAAATATGCGGTGGAACTCACGGCCGGCCGGCCGGTCGCCTCGCTCGGCCCCTCGCTCGCCTCGATCTACGGCGCCAAGCTGAAGCTCGACGGCGGCGCGGCGATCGCGATTTCGCAATCCGGCAAAAGCCCGGACATCGTCGCCATGGCGGAGGCCGCGACCAGGGCCGGCGCGGTAACGATCGCACTCACCAATACGCTGCCCTCGCCGATCGCCAGCGCGTCGACCCACGCGGTGAACATCAATGCCGGGCCGGAACTCGCCGTCGCCGCGACGAAATCCTTCGTCAATTCGATCGTTGCGGGTCTCGCAATACTTTCCGAATGGGTGGGGGACGAGGATATGAAAGCCGCTATTCGTGCCCTGCCTTCGTATTTCGAAAAAGCGGTCAGGCTCGACTGGAGCGAACTTGCCAACGAGCTCGGCGACGCTGAATCGCTCTACATGCTCGGCCGCGGGCCGGCGCTGTCGATCGCCAGCGAGGCCGCATTGAAGTTCAAGGAGACCTCCAACATGCATGCGGAGGCCTATTCCGCCGCAGAAGTGCTGCATGGTCCGGTGGCGCTCGTCGAAAAGCGATTCCCGGTCGTCACCTTCGCGGCGCGCGACGCGGCCGAAGCCTCGGCCCTGGAGATTGCCGAGAACCTTGCGACCAAGGGAGCGCTGGCCTTTGCCACCTCCGACAGGGTCAAGGCGGCGCATCGCTTGCCTTTCGTCGCGACCGGGCATTCGCTCACCGATGCGCTGGCGCTGATCCTGCCCTTCTATGGCTTCGTGGAAGCCTGGTCGCGCGCCAAGGGCTTCAATCCGGATGCACCCGTCGCGCTCAAGAAAGTGACCGAGACGTTATGAGCACAGCCAAGGCCATCACCGGCGCCCGCATTTTCGACGGCACCTCCTGGCATGAGGATGCCGCGCTCGTTTTCGCAAGCGGCAAGATCGAGGCGATCCGGCCGACGGCCGAGCTGCCTTCCGGCACCGAGACAATCGACGCGGGCGGCGGGATGATCGTGCCGGGGTTCATCGACCTGCAGGTGAATGGCGGCGGCGGTGTTCTTTTGAACGAGGAGCCGACGGCCGAAGGCCTGGCAACGATCTGTGCCGCACATGCCAGGTTCGGCACGACCGGGCTGCTGCCGACCCTGATCACCGATACGTTCGAAGTCACCGCGAGGACCGTCGAAGCCGGGAAGCGGGCAAAGTCCGAACGTGTGCCGGGTTTCCTCGGCCTGCATCTGGAAGGCCCGCATCTTTCGGTCGCCCGCAAAGGGGCGCATGATCCGAAGCTGATCCGGCCGATGGAGGAAAAGGACATCGAGCTGATGCTCTCCTGCCAGGATACGTTCGATGCGATGATGATCACCGTCGCGCCGGAAAACGTGGCCGCCGGACAGGCCCTGCGGCTGGCGGAAGCCGGTTTCGTGGTCAGCCTCGGCCATACGGATACGACATACGAGACCGTAAAAACCTATGCCGAGGCCGGCGCGCGGACGGTGACGCATCTCTTCAACGCCATGAGCCCGCTCGGTCACCGCCAGCCGGGCATGGTGGGCGCCGCGCTCGACATCGGATCGCTTTATGTCGGGATCATCGCCGATGGCATCCATGTGCATCCCGCCGCGATGGGTGTGGCGTTCCGTGCCAAAAGCGGACCGGGCAAGATCTTCATCGTCACCGACGCCATGTCGCCGATCGGCACGGACATGAAAAGTTTCACCCTGAACGGCCGCGAGATACTGCGCCAGGACGGCCGGCTGACACTTGCGGACGGCACACTTGCCGGCGCGGATATCGACATGATCTCTTCCGTCCGTTTCGTACACGAAAGGCTTGGACTTCCGCTTGAAGAGGCACTGCGCATGGCTTCGGCCTATCCGGCGGAGGCGGCATGGATCAACGACCGCAAAGGTTCGCTGAAACCCGGTTACGATGCGGATTTCGTGATCCTCACCAGCGATCTCGGAATGAAAAGTACCTGGATCTCCGGAGAGACGGTCCACCGGGCATAATTAGCCAGCTACTGGAAAGCGGATTTCGACGCGGAGCCCCCTGCCCTCGCGGCCGTCCTCAAGCGTCAAAGTCGCGCCGTGCAGGCGGACGATCTCTTCCACGATCGGCAGGCCGAGGCCGGTGCCGGACTTATCGATGCGGTCGCCACGATCGAAGCGCCGCAAAACGGATGCGCGCTTTTCCGAAGGGATGCCGGGGCCGTCATCTTCGACTTCCAGCACGGCAGCACCGCCACCTTGCCTGACACGAACCGTCACTTCGGCGCCATTGCCGGCATAGAGCAAGGCGTTGCCGATCAGGTTCTTCAGCAGTTCACCGATCAGCAACGGCTCGGCGGAAACCACGATCTCGCCCTCCCCCTCGAAGCCCAGATCGATGCCGGCTTCGGCGGCAAGCGGCACATGATCCGCCGTCGCGCTTTGCGCCAATGCCGCCAAGTCGATCTTCTGCATCGAGGCCGAGCGGGTAGCTGCGTCGATCTTCGCCATCAGCAGGAGCTGAGCGAGGATGCGTTCGGCATCCGCCACTGCCTCGTCCGCCTTGTGCGCCGCCTCCTTCGCTTCGCCGAGCTCGGTGGCGCGGTCAGCCAAGGCGAGCTGGGTCCGGATGATGGCAAGCGGGGTGCGGAGCTGATGGCTGGCATTGCCGGTAAAATGCCGGAGTGCCTCCAGTGCGCTTTCGAGCCGAACCATGAAGGAATTGACCGTGTCGACAAGGCCTTGCACTTCATTCGGCACCCGCTCGGTGATCGGGTGCAGATCGTCCGGGCTGCGTTCGGCGATCGCCTCGCTGAAGCGATAAAGGGGGCGGAGGGAGAGCGTCACCGCCACCCAGACGATCACCGCAGCACCGGCGATCATGAAGAGCAAGCGCAGCGCCGAACGGATCAGAATTGTGCGCGTCAGCTGCTGGCGGGCGATCGTGGTTTCGGCCACCGTGACGATGAAGGGCACGGAATTGATGCCGGTCGATGCGGATCGGGCAAGTGCGGCGACGCGGATCGGTTCCCCCCGAAAGACGGCGTTCTCGAACGCCGCGGCCTGCCCCTCGCGACGCGGGATCGACGGCAGGTTCTGGTAACCCGTGATGAAGGTGCCGGGCGGCCCGTCGACCCGGTAGAAGACGCGGTCCTGGGCCGCGGAGGTCAGCATTTCCAGCGCCACATAAGGGATGTCGACTTCGAGCGCTCCGTTCTCGGCGACGATCACCCGTTCGGCGATCGCCAGCGCGGAGCCGGCCAGCACACGGTCTGACACCTCGTTCGCCGTATCGACCGCCTCGTCCCAGGTATCGATCATGGCGACGGAGCCGATCACGGCGGTCGATACGAGAAGCCAGGCGAGCAGCCGGCGGCGCAGCGAATAGGCGGCAGCCGGCGTCATGGAAGGAGTGCCGTCTCGAGATAATAGCCGATGCCGCGGGCCGTCTTGACCGTCAGCCCGTGCGGCGCAAGACGGCGGCGCAGGCGGCTCACATATTGCTCAATCGCGTTGGCGGAGAGATCGTCATCGAAGCCGGTCATCGAGCGCATGATCGCGTCCTTGGAGACGACCTTGCCGGCTCGCAGGAAGAGCAGTTCAAGCAGAGCGACTTCGCGGGCCGGAATATCCAGCGGTGCGCCGTGGCTGGAGAAGGTGCGGGAGTTGAGATCGAATGTGACGCCGCCATAATTGACGATCGAGCTTCTGAGGCCCGCCTGGCGGCGCAGCAGCACCCGGATGCGCGCTTCGAACTCGGAAATGTCGAAAGGCTTGATCATGTAGTCGTCGGCGCCGAGATCGAGGCCTTTCACCCGCTCCTCCGGCGTGCCGCGGGCGGTCAGGATCATCACGGCGGCCTTGTTCGCCCGTGCCCGCATGGCACGCAATACGTCAAGCCCATCCATTTCCGGCAGGTTCAGATCGAGGATAACGAGATCGTAGGCTTCCGCCGCGGCGACCGCTTCGGCCGAAGCGCCGTCGGCCACCGCATCGACGGCGTAACCGCTGCCACGCAGGATCGCCGTCAGCCCCTCGGCCAGCGCCTGATTGTCCTCGACCAGAAGAATACGCACCCGATGTTTTCCCTCTTTGTCGCCAGTTTATAGGCGCTGCACGGGGAAGTCACGGATGCGTTGAGGCCATGGTTATTGCGGGGGTTATTGCGAGCGGCCGAGGTAATCCATCTTGCCGACCGGAACGCCCTTGTGACGCAGGATCGCGTAAGCCGTGGTCACGTGGAAATAGAAATTCGGCAGCGCGAAGCCGAGCACATAGCTCCTGCCCGTGTAGGTGGTCGAACCGCTGCGGTTCTTCACGACGATCTCGGCGTCTTCTCGGTCCGCCATGCTGGCCGGATCGACGCTCTTGAGGAAAGCGACGGTCTTTTCGATGCGGGCATGCAGATCGGCAAAGGTGGCTTCGTCGTCGGCCATCGGCATGTTCTCGATCTGGCCGATGCGCACCGGCACGAACTTGGCGGTATCGCTGGCGCGCTGGATCTGGCCGGTGAGCGGCAGCATGTCTCCGATGAGGCGGGCTTCCAGCAGTTCCTTGTGTGCGATGCCGTTCCCGTCGGCGAAGGCTTCGCCTTTCTTCAATATTTCCGTTAGGTTACCGAAGGCACGGAGAAAAACCGGTACCGTGATGTCGTAGAGCGAGAGCGACATGGTTCTGACCTTTGCTTGAGGGAGACGCCGGTTTTCCCGGCGAGAAGAGACCGCCCACAGGTAATGACGCCGGACCGGAAAGCAAGCTGGCGGAAGCCGCATTCCGGCGATCGTGGCGGAGATGTAACAGGCCATCCAATAAGCTTGTCGCGGCACGTGGCGTAGGGCATTGTGAGCCCATGAAAAGGCTTCTGTTCCTCGTCCTCTGCTTTGCCCTTTCGCCCGGCCTCGCCGCTGCGGACACGGTGCTGTTTCCTGCACTTTCCGGGCGGGAGGACGCGCCGCTCCTTACCGTTTATTCGTCCCTCGACGAACCGCTCGCCAAACCGATGATCGCCGGCTTCCAGCAGGCCAATCCGGATGTGGCGGTGCGCTACGAGGACATGCTGACTGGCGAGATCTACGACCGGATCGTGCGGGAGACGGATGCCGGCGAGAAGACCGCCGATTTTGCCTTTTCCTCAGCCATGGACCTGCAGGTGAAACTCGCCAACGACGGTTACGCCCAGCCGAGCAACCTGCCGATGAGCGGCCAATGGCCGGCCTGGGCGAACTGGCGCAACACGGCCTATGCGCTTACTTTCGAGCCGGCCGTCTTCGTCTACCACAAGCCGAGCTTCAAGGATTCGCCACCGCCCTCGACGCGTGCGGAATTCGTCGAATTCCTGCAGAAGCAGGGCGACGCCATCTATGGGCGTATCGGCACGTATGACATCGAACGCTCCGGCGTCGGCTTCCTGTTCATGTCGCGCGACCAGGAACAGTTCAGCGACATCTGGTCGGTGATCCGGGCGATGGGTGCCGCGGGCGTGAAGCTCTATTCCACCAGCCAAGCGATCCTGGAGCGTGTCGCCGACGGACGATTCCTGCTCGGGTACAACATCCTCGGCTCCTATGCCGCCGACTGGGCCTCCCGCCATCCGGATGTCGGCATCGTTCTGCCGAAGGATTATACCGTCGTCATGTCGCGCATCGGGCTCGTGCCGCAGGCAGCGGCCGCACCGGATCTCGGAAACCGCTATCTGCAGTTCTTCATGTCGAAGGAGGGCCAGACGATCATGGCGCGCGAGCTGCAGATCCCTGCCGTCAGCCCGGAGGTCGCCGGCAACAACACGGCGACGACGCTGAGGGAAATGCTCGGCGGACAGTTGAAGCCGGTTCCCGTCAGCCTCGGCCTGATGGTCTATCTCGACCAGGTGAAGCGGGCCCGGCTGATTTCCCGCTGGAACGAGGTTCTGAGGCTGCAATAGCCATAAAATTTGAGGGGCCGGAGCCAATACCCCTTGTCAAAAACCGGCCTCGCGAAAAATGTCAGGTAGATGTCAGCTTCATATGCTGGCTTAGGTCTAATCGGCCCCCCGTTCGGAGGCGGGGACCCCGATCACGACGGGAGGGCTTCGGGCCGGCGGTTTTCGCCGACTGTTCCTCTATCGTTTCGCCAATAAGAAACATCCGCGTCTGTCTCAAGACGCCAACGGAGGATCGACCCTTGAAACATTTCTTCCTCGCTACCATTCTCGCAGGCGCTCTCGCTCTGCCGGCTTACGCAGCCGACTACACCATCATGGCTCCGGCAGCGCCGGGCGGCGGCTGGGACCAGACGGCCCGCACGCTGCAGACCACCCTGCAGCAGGAGAAAATCTCCAATCGCGTACAGGTGATGAACGTCCCGGGTGCAGGCGGCACGATCGGCATCGCCCAGTTCGCCAGCCAGCAGAAGGGCAACCCGAACGCGCTGATGGTGACCGGCTACGTGATGGTCGGCGCGATCCTGACCAACAATTCGCCCGTCACCCTCAAGGACGTCACGCCGATCGCCCGCCTGACCGGCGAATATGAGGCGATCGTCGTTCCGGCCGCATCCGACATCAAGACGATCGGCGACCTCGTCGCCAAACTGAAGGAAAACCCGGGTGCGGTTTCCTGGGGCGGCGGTTCGGCCGGCGGCACGGATCACATCCTCGTCGGCCTGCTCGCCAAGGCAGCGGGCGTCGATCCGACCAAGATCAACTACATCGCGTTCTCGGGCGGCGGCGAAGCGCTCGCCGCCATTCTCGGTGGCCAGGTTACCGCGGGCGTGTCGTCTTACGGCGAGTTCGAATCCCAGGTGAAGGCCGGCGCACTGCGCGTGCTCGCCGTATCGTCCGATGCCAAGGTCGAAGGCATCGATGCCCCGACGCTGAAGGAATCCGGCCTCGACGTCGTGCTGCAGAACTGGCGCATGGTCGCGGCGGCTCCCGGCCTGACTGACGAGCAGAAGCAGGCCATTACCGCCGATGTCGAAAAGCTGGCCAAGTCGAAGACCTGGCAGGACAATCTCAAGACCAAGGGCTGGATAGACACCTATCTCGCAGGCCCGGCCTTCGAAGAACAGCTCACCAAGGACGTTTCCGCCACGGAAGCCATCCTGAAAGACATCGGACTGGTCAAATGAGCCGCGACAATAACAAAACGACCGCCGAGCAGCGCCGCCCCGATTGGGCGGCGCTTGTCATTGCCGCCGTGCTCGTCGCGATGGCAATCACCATCTTCGTCGACGTCTCGCGGTTGAAGGGCATGGCCGGCTATTCGCAGGTCGGCCCGGCCACCGTTCCGGACTGGATCGGCTTTGCGCTGATCGGCCTTGCTATCTGGACTGTCATCGCGGCTTTCCGCAGTGATTTCCCGGCACGTGAACGCCAGGAGATCGGTCCGGTCGTCTGGGTCGTCGCAGGCCTCATCGCCCAGATGGTCCTCATCCGTCCCGCCGGGTTCTCGATCGCCACGGGTGTGCTTTTCGGGCTCGCAGCAGCCGGTTTCGGCGCCCGCAGGATCTGGATCAGCATCCCGGTCGGCATCGTCATCTGTCTTGCCATCTATTGGCTCTTCGCCGTCGTGCTGCAGCTTTCACTGCCAGCAGGTCCGCTGGAACGACTGATCCATTGACCGGACCTTCGAGAGTAAGATCATGAGCACATTCGAATTCCTTCTTCAGGGTCTGGCGGCGGCCATGGAGCCGATGAACCTGCTCTACGCGCTGATCGGCGTCACCCTCGGCACCATGGTCGGCGTCCTGCCAGGCATCGGCCCCGCCACCACGGTCGCCCTCCTCCTGCCCGTCACCTACCAGCTCGATGCGACCGGCTCGCTGATCATGTTCGCCGGCATTTACTACGGCGGCATGTATGGCGGCTCGACCACCTCGATCCTTCTCAACACGCCGGGCGAAAGCGCCTCGATCGTCACCGCGCTCGAGGGCAACAAGATGGCCCGCGCGGGCCGTGGCGGTCCGGCGCTCGCGACGGCTGCGATCGGTTCGTTCGTCGCCGGCCTGATCGCCACGCTGGCGCTCGCCTTCATCGCGCCCTACATCGTCAAGCTGGCGCTGGTCTTCGGGCCGCGCGAATATTTCGCTCTGATGATGCTGGCTTTCATCACAGTCTCGTCGGCCTTCGGCGATTCGACGCTTCGCGGCCTCACGTCGCTCTTCATCGGTCTGTCGCTGTCGCTCATCGGCATCGACCAGCTAACCGGCCAGAACCGTCTCTCCTTCGGCGTCCCGGATCTGCTCGACGGCATCGAGGTGACGACCATGGCGGTCGCGATGTTCGCGATCGGTGAAACGCTGTTCATCGCCGCACAGGGCGCACAGGCGCCGGACAAGGTCGAGGCCATTAAGGGCTCCGTCTGGATGACGGCGACCGACTGGGCGCGTTCCTGGAAGGCCTGGCTGCGCGGCACCGTGATCGGCTTCCCGATCGGCGCCATGCCGGCGGGCGGCGCAGAGATCGGCACCTTCCTGTCCTATGCGACGGAAAAGCGCCTGACCCAGCATCCGGAAGAGTTCGGCAACGGCGCGATCGAAGGCGTGGCCGGCCCGGAAGCCGCCAACAACGCCTCTGCCGCCGGCACGCTCGTGCCGTTGCTCACCCTCGGCCTGCCGACCTCGGCAACGGCGGCAATCATGCTCGCCGGCTTCCAGCAATACGGCCTGCAGCCCGGCCCTCTGCTCTTCGCGACCAACCCGCAGCTCGTCTGGGGCCTGATCGCGTCGCTGCTCATCGCAAACCTGATGCTGCTGGTTCTGAACCTGCCGCTCGTCGGGCTGTGGGTGAAGCTTCTGAGCATTCCGAAACCATGGCTCTATGCGGGCATCCTGGTATTCGCAACGCTCGGCACGATCGGCGCCAACCCGTCCGTCTTCGAGCTCGGCATGCTGCTGGTCTTCGGCCTCGTCGCCTATGTCATGCGCGTCTTCGACTATCCGATCGCGCCGGTCATCGTCGGCCTTATCCTCGGGCCGCTCGCGGAACAGCAGCTTCGCCGCGCTCTGGCAATCAGCCAGGGCGATGTGACGACGCTCGTGCAGTCGCCGATCGCCGCCGTGCTGCTAGCACTTGCCGTGATCGCCCTCATCCTGCCGCTCGTCCTGCGCTTCCGCGGACGCGGCAACGTGCTCTCGCAAATGGCAGCCAGCGAGGACTGATCACAAGACGCTGCCGTTAAACTCAAGAGCCCGGCTCCGTCCGGGCTTTTTTTATGAATGGATCTATTGGCCGAAAACGGACCAGCCGGTCCTCGTGGCGAGCATTTCCAGGGCCAGCGAGCCGATGAGCGAATTGCCGCTGTGATTGAGGCCTGGCGACCAGACGGCCACCGAGGCCTTGCCCGGCGCTACGGCCAGAATACCGCCGCCCACGCCGCTCTTGCCCGGCAGACCGACGCGATAGGCGAAATCCCCCGACCCGTCGTAATGGCCGCAGGTCAGCATCAGCGCATTGATGCGCCGTGCCCGCTGCCTGGAGACGACGGTGTGCCCCGTCAGCGGATTACGACCGGAGGCAGCGAGGAAAAGGCCGGAGCGGGCAAGCTGGGTACAGGTCATGGCGAGCGCGCAGTGATGAAAATAGACGCCGAGCACATGCTCGACCGGGTGATCGAGCTTGCCGAAGGAGCGCATGAAATTGGCAAGCGCGAAATTGCGGTAGCCTGTCGCCTGCTCCGACTTCGCCACCGCCGGATCGATGGCGATCGAGTCGTCGTCGGCAAGATAACGCACGAAGCGGACGATCTCGCCGATCGCCTCGCGCGGCGTGTGCCCGGCAAGCACGAGATCGCTGACGGCGATCGCGCCCGCATTGATGAAGGGATTACGCGGCTTGCCTTCCTCATGCTCGAGCTGAACGATCGAATTGAAGGCCGAACCCGACGGCTCCCGCCCGACCCGGTTCCAGGTCGTCTCACCATGCTTGCCGAGTGCCAGCGTCAAAGTGAAAACCTTGGAAATGCTCTGGATCGAGAACGGCACGTCGGCATCGCCGGCCTTGAATACCCGGCCTTCGACATCGATGATCGCCATGCCGAATTTCTGAGGATCGATATGCGCAAGCTGCGGAATATAGTCGGCGACCTTGCCTTCGCCGAGGCGCGGCGTCAGCTTTTCGTGAATCTCGTCAACGATCGCCTGCAGGTCTGCCATCACTCACCCCGAATTCTGTTCTCGATCGGGTTTTACTGGTCGAAGGCGCTGGCGGAAAGATGGTTGCTGGCGGAAGCCTTCACCGCGCCGATCTCCGACCACAACGAAGCGACAGTGGCCGGATCGACATCCGCCATGAGGTCGCGCAGCCAGCCTTCATGTGCGGCGGCCATCCGTTCGAAAAGCGCGGTGCCCTCCAGCGTCAGGATCGCCACCGTCACGCGGCGGTCGCCATCCGGAGTGACCCGTTGCACGAGGCCGTCCGCTTCCAGCCGTTCAACGAGACCGGTGATATTGCCATTGGTGACCATGGTGCGCTTCGAAAGCTCGCCAAGGCGCAGGCCATCCTTCTCGCGATAAAGCTGCGCCATCAGGTCGAATTGCGGCAGCGTCGCGCCGAATTCGATACGGAGACGGCGGCGGATCTCCGTGGTGATCAGCTTGGTGGTGGAAAGCATGCGCAGCCACAGCCGCGTCTCCGGCTTGTTCTTGCCATGTGGGCCATGGACGATCAATTCCAGATCGGCGCTCGCCGCTTCTCCATTCATCGCTTACACCCCGAGATATCGATCCTGCAGCCCGCTTGTCAGTTCGGCCGGCCTGCCGCTCCAGGCGCTTCTTCCGTTCTCTAGGATGACACAGCGATCCGCAACCGGCAAAAGCTCGGAAAGCGTCTTGTCCACCACAAGAATCGACAGACCTTCCGCCTTCAGCCGCCGTATGGCTTTCCAGATATCCTGCCGGATGACAGGAGCAAGGCCCTCCGTCGCCTCATCCAGAATCAGCAGGCGCGGATTGGTCATCAGCGCGCGGCCGATCGCCAGCATCTGCTGCTCGCCGCCGGAAAGCGACCGCGCCATCTGGGCATGACGTTCCTGAAGACGCGGGAAAAGCTCGTTGACCCGCTCCAGCGTCCATTGACCGGAGCGGGCTGCGGCGACGAGGTTCTCGTGTACCGTCAGGTTCGGAAAGCAGCGGCGGCCTTCCGGCACCAAACCGATACCGAGCTTGGCCACGTGATGCGGCCGCCTGCCGCGCGTATCGACGCCACCGATCTTCACTGCACCGGCGCGCGGCGGATTGAGGTTGCAGATGGCACGGATGGTGGTCGTCTTGCCCATGCCGTTGCGGCCCATCAGCGCCACGGCCTCGCCCTCCGCCACCGAAAGATCGACGCCGAACAGCGCCTGGCTCGCGCCGTAGAATGCCTCGATCTTCGTCACATCGAGCAGCATCAGGCGTGATCTCCGAGATAGGCGGTGCGGACGGCCGGATCGCGGCGGATCTCCTCCACTGCGCCGGTTGCGATAATACGGCCATAGACCAGCACGGAGATGCGGTCGGCCAGTGCGAAGACCGCATCCATGTCGTGCTCGACCAGCAGGATCGGTGCCTCCTTCCGCAGCGTATCGAGGAAGCGGGTCAGCGCTTTCGAGCCTTCCGGTCCCATGCCCGCCATCGGTTCGTCGAGCAGGAAGGCCTTCGATTGAAGCGCGAGCGCCATCGCGATTTCGAGTTGACGGCGTTCACCATGGGAAAGCTCGGCCGCGGGAATGCGTGCGCGAGCCAGGAGACCGACACGCTCCAGCATGGCCATCGCGGTATCGATCAACGACTTGTCGCGCATGACCGGTTTGAAGAAGCGGAAGCTCGAACCCTGTTTGGCCTGCACGGCCAGCATGACGTTGCGAAGCGCGGAAAACTCCGGCGCGATGGACGAGACCTGAAAGGTGCGGCCGAGGCCCAGTCTCGCGCGCTCGGCGGCGGTCAACGCGCCCACGTCCTGGCCAGCAAACCGGATCGCACCGGCGTCTTGCCTCAACGTGCCGCAGATCTGGTGGATCAGCGTCGATTTTCCGGCGCCGTTCGGGCCGATCAGGGCATGGATTTCACCTGGGCGGAGGTCGAGCGTGACGCCATCGGTCGCCCTGAGCGCTCCGAAATTCTTCACCAGGTTGGAAATCTGGAGAACCGGTTCAACCATGCTTGGCCTTCCCGGCAAGAAGCCCAAGCATGCCGCCGCGGGCGAAAAGCACCACGACGAGCAGGATGAGGCCAAGGAAGAACTGCCAGCGTTCCGTCAGGCCGCCGAGCGCATATTCGAAGGCGACATAAAGCGCCGCGCCGGCAACCGGGCCGAACAGCCGGCCCGTACCGCCGAGGATGATCAGCACGATCAGTTCGCCGGACATCTGCCAGGAGAGCATGGAAGGACTGACGAAGCGGTTGAGATCGGCAAACAGCGCGCCGGCAAGCCCGGTTATCATGGCCGAGATGACAAATCCGGTCAGCCGGATGCGGTAGGGCTGGATGCCGACCGTCGCGACCCGCACCTCGTTCTGCCGGGCCGCCTGCAAAGCCGCACCGAAGCGCGAGGCACGGATCAGCGCAAAAAGGCCGATGCCGAGAAGCAGGATCACATAGCAGATCAGGAAAAAGCTCAGCGGCCGCATGGTCATGACGCCCGGGAACTGATTGCGGACAAGGATCGACAGCCCGTCCTCGCCGCCATAGGCCGGCCAGGAGACCGCGAAATAATAGACCATCTGCGCGAAGGCGAGCGTGATCATGATGAAATAGACGCCGGAGGTGCGCAGGCTGATCGCGCCGATCACGAGGCCTACGAGACCGGCAAGGATCACCGCGGCAATCCAGATCACCCACATCTGGTTCGTTCCGGGCAGCCCGAAGATCAGCGGTTCGCCGGAAAAGCTGTGCGTCGCGAGAATGCCGGCGACATAACCGCCGATTCCGAAAAAGGCCGCATGGCCGAAGGAGACAAGACCGCCCAGACCGAGCGCCAGGTTGAGCCCAGTCGCTGCGAGCGCCAGGATCGCGACGCGGGTGGCGAGCGTGATGTAGAATGGCTGGCCGAGTGCATTGGCCGCGAAGGGCACGGCGAGCAGAAGTACGGCCAGAACAAGATTGACGAGGTGTTCGCGCGTCATCGTCATCTCACGCATGCGCAGCCGGGAAGAGGCCGCGCGGCTTCACCGCCAGAATGACCGCCATGACGATATAGATCAGCATCGAGGCCAGCGCGCCGCCGATCATGCCAGCCTGCGCCGGTGGCACGAAAAGCGCCAGGATCTTCGGCAAGAGGAAACGACCCATCGTATCTGTCACACCGACCAGCAGCGCGCCGAGCAGCGCCCCCTTGATCGAGCCGATGCCGCCGATGACGATCACCACGAAGGCGAGAATGAGCACCGGCTCACCCATGCCGACCTGCACCGACTGGATGGCGCCGACCATGGCGCCGGCAAAACCAGCAAGTGCTGCGCCAAGCGCGAAGACGACCGTATAAAGCGTGCGGATATCGACGCCGAGCACACCGATCATCTCGCGGTCGCTTTCTCCGGCGCGGATGCGCATGCCGAGGCGCGTATTCGAGATCAGTATATAAAGCCCGAAGGCGACGATAGCGCCGGCCACAATGATCGCCAGGCGATAAACCGGATATTCCGTGCCGCCCGGCAGGCTGACCGCGCCTTGCAGCAGCGGCGGAATGTCGAGGTAGAGCGGGAAGGAACCAAAGAGCCAGCGGGTGCCTTCGGAAAAGATCAGGATCAGCGCGAAGGTGGCAAGCACCTGGTCGAGATGATCCCGGTCATAGAGCCTGCGGATGACGACCAGCTCGACAATCGCACCGGCCGCTGCGGCGGCTACGAGGCTCGCGACCAGGCCGATCCAGAACGAACCGGTCCAGGCGGCCACGGCGGCGCAGGCGAATGCGCCGACCATGTAGAGCGAGCCATGCGCAAGGTTGATCAGCCCCATGACGCCGAAGATCAGCGTCAGCCCGGCAGCCATGAGAAACAACATGACGCCGAGCTGCAGGCCGTTCAGCAACTGCTCAAGGGCAAGTGCAAGGGTCACAATCAGCCCTTAGATCTTGCAATCTTTGGCGTAGGCGTCGCCATGATCGGAAAAGATCTTTTCCACCGTCTTGTTGGTGAGAACGCCATCCTGCTTCACCACTTCCGTCAGGTAGATATCCTGGATCGGATGCTGGTTGGTGTTGAACCTGAATTTTCCGCGCGGGGACTGGATGTCCGCCTTCTTGAGTTCGGCGCCGAAAGCATCGGCATCCTTCACGCTCGCCTTGGCCGCAGCCGACAGGATGAGCTGCGCGGCATCATAAGCCTGCACCGCATAAAGCGAAGGCAGGCGGCCGTATTCCTTCTGGAAATCGGCGACGAACTTCTTGTTCGCCGGATTGTCCATGTCCTGTACCCACTGGCCGGAGGCCATGGCGCCGAGTGCCGCGTCGCCGATCGCCGGCAGAACGTCCTGGCTGAAGGAGAAACCCGGACCCATGACCGGAATCTTCACGCCTGACTGGGCGAACTGCTTCATGAAGGCGATGCCCATGCCGCCGGGCAGGAAGACGAAGATGCCGTCGGCGCCGGAGGCACGCATCTGGGCGATCTCGGCGGCATAATCCGTCTGACCCACCTGGGTATAGACTTCGGCGGCGAGCTCGCCCTTGTAGTAACGCTTGAAGCCGGTCAGCGAATCCTTGCCGGCCGGATAGTTCGGGGCGAGGATGAACATCTTCTTGTAGGAACGGTTGGCATATTCGCCCATCGCCTCATGCAGATTGTCGTTCTGATAGGCGGCGTTGAAATAGAGCTTGTTGCAGTTGGCGCCGGCAAGCTGGGCGGGTGCGGCGTTGGTCGATACGTAGAACTTGCCCTGCGCTACCGCGCTCGGCGCTACCGCCATCAGAAGATTCGACCAGACGATGCCGGTCAGGATATCCACCTGATCGCTCTGGATCATCTTGTCGGCGATCTGCACGGCCAGTTCCGGCTTCTGCGCATCGTCTTCGGTGACGACTGTGATGTCCTTGTTGCCGGAATTCTTGATCGCCAGCATGAAGCCGTCGCGCGTATCGATGCCAAGGCCGGCCCCGCCCCCCGAAAGCGTGGTAATCATGCCGATCTTCAGCGGCTCGGCGAAAGCAAAGCCGGAGGTGCTAACACTCAGCGCCAGCGTGGCTGCGGCAAGCAGTTTCTTCATGTGACGAACTCCCGTTTGTTGTTGTGTTCCCATATTTTTCATTTTTCCGGCGACGGCCAGCGATCGACCGAAGGTTTTCACTACCTTCCACATTTGCGTGGAAACTTCCACTGCGCATATGCGGTGACGTTCAACCGCCGCGAACTAAGGTTAAGCCGACAGCTTCTGCTTCAGCCGGAAGCGCTGGATCTTGCCCGATTCGGTCTTCGGCAGGGCTTCGGTGAAGACGATCGAGCGCGGATATTTGTAAGGCGCGATCACGCTCTTCACATGCTCCTGAAGCAGCCTTGCCAGCGCGTCGCAGGCGGCCGACGGGTCGGCAAGGACGACATGGGCCTGAACGATCATGCCACGTCCATCGTCCGGCGCGCCGATGACGGCGCATTCGAGCACCGCTTCGTGCTTCAGAAGGGCTGCCTCCACCTCCGGCCCGGCGATGTTGTAGCCAGCGGAGATAATCATGTCGTCGGAGCGGGCGGCGAAGTGGAAATCACCCTCCTCGTCCTGCACGAAGGAGTCTCCGGTCAAGTTCCAGCCACCCTTGACGTAATCCTTCTGCCGATCGTCAGCGAGATAACGGCAGCCGATCGGTCCCTTGACCGCCAATCGGCCGATCGTGCCCCGCGGCACTTCGTTCATCTCGTCATCGACGACAATCGCCTCGTAGCCTTTCAGCGGCTTGCCGGTGCAGGCGGGCTTTGCGTCGCCCAGCCGGTTGGAGATGAAGATGTGCAGCATTTCAGTCGAACCGATGCCATCGAGGATCGGCTTGCCGGTCTTCGCCACCCATTCCTCGAAGACCGGACCCGGCAGGGTCTCGCCGGCGGATACGGCAATACGGAGCGAGGAAAGGTCGGCGCCGGCATCCATCGCCGCCAGCATGGCGCGATAGGCAGTCGGTGCCGTGAAGCTGATCGTCGCTTTGTAGGTCTCGATGATCTCGATCATTTTCGGCGGCGTCGCCTGTTCGAGCAACGTCGCGGCGGCGCCGAAACGGAGCGGGAAGACAGCCAAGCCGCCGAGGCCGAAGGTGAAGGCGAGCGGCGGAGAGCCGACGAAGATGTCGTCCGGCGTCACATCCAGCACTTCCCTGGCATAGGCATCGGCAATGATCAGGATATCGCGGTGGAAATGCATCGTCGCCTTCGGCACGCCTGTAGAGCCGGAGGTGAAGCCGAGCAGCGCCACGTCGTCGCGACCGGTCTTCACCGCCTCGTAGCGCACCGGCTTGTTCAGCGCGGCCCGATCGAGCTCGGCATCGTGGTTGGCGGTACCGTCGAAGCCGATCACCTGCTCGAGGTATCGGCTCTCCTTGGCGCAGGCGACCAGCTCGTCCATCAGGCGCGTGTCGCAGAGCGCCATGGAAATCTCGGCCTTGTCGATGATCTTGGCGAGTTCGCCAGCGCGCAGCATCGGCATGGTGTTGACCACAACCGCGCCCGCCTTCGTCGCCGCCAGCCAGCAGGCGACCATGGCCGGATTGTTGGCCGAGCGGATCAGCACGCGGTTGCCGGGCTCGAGGCCATAGTCTTCTGTCAGCGCCCGGGCGATGCGGTTCGTCCAGTCGGCAAGTTCCTTATAGGTGCGGCGGCGACCATTGCCGATCAGCGCCGTGTGGTCGCCAAAACCCTTTTCGACCATGCGGTCGGTCAGCTCGACGCCCGCATTCATCCATTCCGGGTATTCGAACCCGTCGAGCCTGATCTCCGGCCACTCTGCGAAGGGCGGAAGATTGTCGCGGGCAAACGTATCCTGATGGCCTGTCGGTCCCAGCATGTTCATGTTCCCAGATATTCTTATCGATGCGGCTTTTTTGCCTTTTGTTCAGAAAAGCACCGCTTCCCTTCGGTTGCAAGAGAGAAATTTTAAGTTTGTAATAATTTTCCTCGGGCAACATTTTCGCAGATCGAACGGCTTCCAAGCGGCGCGCGGCGATGCCAGTATGCGCCCGAATTCACGACCGGCCACAGGGAGCAGAGCGAAGATGCGTCATCGGATCAGCGACTGGGACAATGCCTATGCCAACGGCATCAACATTCCCCAGGGCGACCGCTGGCCTGCCCCCTGGGTGGATCCGGCGCGGCAGTTTCGCGAGAAGCTTGCCGCCGCGGGACGCGCCAAGCTTGGTCTCCCCTACGGCGAAAGGCTCCGCAACCGTTTCGACCTCTTCCTGCCGGAATCCGCGCCCGCCGGTCTCGTCGTCTTCGTGCATGGCGGCTTCTGGGTCGGACTCGACAACAGCTACTGGTCACATCTCGCCAAAGGAGCTGTGGAGCGCGGTTATGCCGTCGCCATGCCCAGCTACACGCTCGCACCGGAAAACCGCATTCACGAGATCACGGTCGAGATCGGCAGGGCGATCGAAGCCGCGGCGGGCATGGTTGACGGACCGATCCGGCTAATCGGTCATTCCGCCGGGGGACAGCAGGTGACGCGGATGATTTCAACCACCTCACCTCTGCCGGAAGCCGTTCGCAACCGCATTGCCAATACCGTCTCACTCTCTGGCCTGCACGACCTTCGGCCTCTGATCAATATGTCCTCGAATGCCAAGATGCGGATCGATCGGGAGGAAGCCTATCGGGAAAGCCCGGCGCTGCTGGAGCCGCTGCCGGGAGCGCGGGTGACCTGCTGGGTGGGGGCGGCCGAGCGCTCCGAATTCATCCGTCAGAACACATTGCTCGCCAGCATCTGGAAGGGACTCGGCGCCGAGACGGAAGCGGTCGAGGAGCCGGACAAGCATCACTTCACCATCCTCGATGGGATGGCCGATCCCGATCACCCGTTGATGGACGCCTTATTTTCCTAGAGGGAGGCTGCCGCTCTGGCCGCTTGGTCGTAATGGCCGGACAGGGCACGAAGGCGTGCCGCCACTTCCGACAGAGACTCTGCCGAGACCTCGGTTGCCAGCACGGACTTGACCAGCAGGCTTTCGCGCATCGCCTTGTAACGGGCGCAGGCTTCCGCGCCGGTCTCGGTCGTCATGACGAGCTTTTCCTTGCCGCGCCGGCCGGATTTGATGAGCTTCAGCCGTTCGAGCTTCTTCAGCGCGTAGGTGACCACATGCGTGTCCTCGATGTTGAGAACGAGCGCAATGTCGGCAAGCGTCTTCGGCTTGTTACGGCTGTTGATGTTGTGCAGAACGAGGATATCGATGGCCGACAGATCCGGCACGCCGGCGGCCGCCATGCAACGCACCATCCATCGGTTGAAGGCGTGGTTCAGCATGATCATGCCGAATTCGATCTCGGAGAGTGCCGGCAATGCGCCGCTCGCCAGGTGGCCGGAGGAAACGATCGGGCCGAGGTGATCTTTTTTTGATGACATGACTTCTCCTCCCGGGGATGAGTGCGCCGCGACCTGCTGGCCACGGCGCTTCTCAAATCACATCTTCTTGTAAGCGTCCAGAATGGCGGCGCCGTCAGCACCGGCCTTTTTCGACCAGTCCTCGGTCAGCTTGACGCCGACATCGGCAAGGCCCGCCTTGAGGTCGGCACTCGGCTCCAGGACCTGCATGCCGTTCTGCTTCAGCGTGTCCATGTAGGCGGCAGTCTTTTCGGCGCCGAGTGACCAGCCGCGGGTTTCGGCAGCCGCTGCCGCATCGGTAACGGCCTTCTGGACGGCCGGATCGAGTGCTTCGAAGGCGGCCTTGTTGACGAAGACGACGTTCTTCGGGATCCAGGCCTGGGTGTCGTAATAGTGGGTCAGCGATTCCCAGATCTTGGAATCGACGCCGGTGGCGCTCGAGGTCATCAGGCCGTCGACGACGCCGGTCGCCAGCGCCTGCGGCAATTCGGCCGCCTGAACCGTGACCGGCTGCGCGCCAACGAGATCAGCGATGCGCGAGGTGCCGACGTTATAGGCACGCCATTTCAGGCCCTTGAGGTCGGCAACGCTGCTGACGTCCTTCTTGGTGAAGATGCCCTGCGGCGGCCACGGAACGGCATAGAGCAGCTTCACGCCCTGGGCATCGAGCGCCTTCTCGACCGCCGGCCTGGACGCCTCCCACAGCTTCTTCGACTGATCGAAGCTCGTCGCCAGAAAGGGTACGACGTCGATGCCGAAGACCGGATTTTCATTCTCATGCAGCGAGATCAGCACTTCGCCGGCCTGAGCCTGGCCTGTCTGCACCGCGCGCTTGATATCCGGCGCCTTGAAGAGCGAGGCGTTCGGGTGAACCGTGATCTTCAGCGCACCATTGGAGGCCGTTTCGACTTCCTTGGCGAACTGCATCAGGTTTTCGACATGGTAGTTCGCCGGCGGATAGGCAGAGGGCAGAACCCAGGCGGTCTGCGCCAGGGCGGCACCGGCACCGGCGATGAAGGCCGCTGCCGTCAGACCGAAGCCGGCAATGGCTTTGAAGTACATGGTCATTTTTTCATTCCCCTTTTTTCAAGACGTTATCCCGGGAAGGCCATTCTCGGCAGGACCATCACGATATCCGGGAAGACCGTGATGATGGCGACCGTCGCCACGAGCAGGAAGAAGAAGGGCAGCGAGGCGCGCGCGACCGTCAGACTGTCGCGGCCGCTCATCGTCTGCAGCACGAAGAGGTTGAAGCCGACCGGCGGCGAGACTTCCGCCATCTCGACGATCAGCACCAGGAAGATGCCGAACCAGATGAGGTCGAACCCGGCCTGCTGGATCATCGGCAGGACCACGACCGTGGTCAGCACGATCATGGAAAGTCCGTCGAGCGCCGTGCCCAGCAGAATATACATGACCGTCAGCACGGCGATCAGCGCATAGGGGCTGAGGTCGAAGCTGTCGACCCAGGTGGCGAGTGCGTTCGGAATGCCCGTGTAGCCCATGGCGATCGACATGAAGCCGGCACCGGTCAGGATCAGCATGATCATGCAGGTGAGCCGCATGGCGCCCATGACGCTTTCCCAGAACGATTTCCAGGTGAGCGTGCGGGACCAGGCGGCGATCGCCAGCGATCCGAGCACGCCCCAGGCGGCACATTCCGTCGCCGTCGCCCAGCCGAGGATCAGCGTCGCGAAGACCAGCACGATGAGCAGCGAGACCGGAATGAGGTTCGCCGATTCCTTCAACTTTTCCTTCAGCGACATCTTCGGCGGCGCCGGCGGCTGCTTGTCCGGGTTCAGCATCGACCAGACGATGATGTAGCCGGAATAGAGCACCATGACGATGACGCTCGGCAGGAAGCCGGCGAGGAAGATCTGGATGATCGAGACGTTGGCGGCCACCGCATAGACCACCATGGTGATCGACGGCGGAATAAGGATGCCGAGCGTGCCGGCGCCGGCAAGCGAACCGAGGCTGACCATCTCGTCATAACCACGCTTCTTCAATTCCGGCAGGGCGATCTTGGCGATCATAGCCGTGGTCGCGGCCGACGAGCCGGAGATCGAGCCGAACAGGCCGCAGCCAAGCACGTTGACATGCATCAGCCGGCCCGGCAGCCAGCCGAGCCAGGGCGACAAGCCGCGGAACATCTCCTCCGACAACCGCGTCCGGAACAGGATCTCGCCCATCCAGACGAAGAGCGGCAGAGCCGCGAGCGACCAGGAAGCACCGCCGCTCCACGAATTGGTGGCGAGCACCGCGCCGATCGGGATGCCAGGCACGAAGAGCATGGCGATCCAGCCGCAGATCAGGAGCGATATGCCGATCCAGACGCCGCCGGCAAGCAATGCCAGCAGGACGACGAGGACGACGCCGGCGATTTCAACGAGTTCGATCGTTCCCATCGCGTCAGGCCCCGCTCTGGATAGCGCGTTCGATGACTTCCTCGGCCGTTTCCGGCTCCGGTTTCTCGTAACGCGGCGAGCCGCCAAACAGGACGTGCAGAAGCTCGTCGACGAAGGCGATCGCGAGAATGATCAGCCCCCCGCAGAAGCCGAGCTGCGGTATCCAGAGCGGCACAGCGATGACACCCTGCGACAGGTCGTTGAACCGGAAGGAGGTGCGCGTCATATCGAAGGCGAACCAGGCGAAATAGACAGCCGCGATCGTGCCGATCACCAGGGCTACGACTTCGATCACCTGCCGCGCCGGGCCTTTGACGCGCTCGACCAGAAGGCCGACGCGGATCATTTCGCCGGAACGGAACGTATGGGCAAGGCCGAGGAAGGCGCTTGCGGCCATGCACCACGAAGCGAAATCGTCCCCCGCCGGCACGTCGATATCGAGCGGCCTTCCGGCGGAAAGCGCCATCATGATCAGGAAGATCGCTACGAGGAACAAGCCGGCCAGCCAGCCGGAGACGAGATAAAGCCCGTCGAGCGCGCGACGCAGCCAATCGGGAAAGATGCTGTGACGAGGATCAGCGGTGGACATGGGTCGTCCTCCGCGGCATGCAGCGGCAAGAAATCATGATCGGCTCCCCTCGGTTGCCGGTTATCCGGGCGAAGCTCTTTTCGGCCTTCTTGCCCGTTCAGCGAGCATGATGCTTCAACAGCCATTTTCTTGTCAACTAAATCATTGACGTTTTATCGACGAAATGTTTTCGTTAATGCAAATCGGGCTTTCAACACGAGGCGGAACATGGCCGACAACAAGTGGGACTTCTGGATCGATCGCGGCGGCACCTTCACCGATATCGTCGGCCGCAAGCCGGATGGATCGCTGATCGCCCACAAGGTTCTCTCGGAAAACCCGGAGGCTTATCGCGACGCCGCCGTGCAGGGAATCCGTGAGCTTCTGGGTGTTCCGACTGGAGCACCAATCCCATCCGGTGCGATCGGCGCGGTCAAAATGGGCACGACCGTCGCTACCAACGCACTCTTGGAGCGCAAAGGCGAACGGACGCTGCTGGTGACGACCCGCGGTTTCCGCGACGCGCTGGCGATCGGCTATCAAGCTCGCGGTGACATATTCGCCAAGAAGATCGTCAAGCCGGAATTGCTCTACAGCGCCGTGGTCGAGGTGGACGAACGTGTGCGGGCGGACGGTGCGGTCGAGGCGGCACCCGACGAGACGGTGATCCGCGCCGAACTGCAGAAGCGGTTCGATTCCGGTTTTCGTGCCGTCGCGATCGTCTTCATGCATGCCTATCGTTACCCGGCTCACGAAGAGATCGTCGCAAAGATTGCTCGCGCAATCGGTTTTGCCCAGATTTCCGTCAGCCATGAGGTTTCGCCGCTGATCAAGCTGGTCGGTCGCGGTGACACAACGATTGTCGATGCCTATCTGTCGCCGATTCTGCGCCGCTATGTCGAACAGGTCGCCCAAGAGCTTGGAACCGGGCTGGAGGCGGATAGCGACAGCGGCGCACAGCTGATGTTCATGCAGTCTTCCGGCGGCCTCACCGCAGCGCGGCTCTTTCAGGGCAAGGACGCTATTCTCTCCGGTCCGGCCGGCGGCGTGGTCGGCGCGGTGGAAACCTCGCGACTTGCGGGCTTCGACCGCATGATCGGCTTCGATATGGGCGGCACGTCGACCGACGTCTCCCATTACGACGGTGAACTGGAGCGTTCCTTCGAAACGGAGGTGGCTGGCGTGCGCATGCGCGCACCGATGATGTCGATCCATACGGTTGCGGCTGGCGGCGGCTCGATCCTGCATTTCGAGAATGGCCGCTTCCGGGTCGGCCCGGATTCTGCCGGTGCCAACCCCGGCCCAAAAGCCTATCGCCGCGGCGGTCCACTGACGGTCACCGACGCGAACGTCATGCTTGGCAAGCTCTCGCCGAAGCTGTTTCCGGCAATCTTCGGCCCGAATCGCGACCAGCCGCTCGACGCCGATGCCGTTCGGGCCGCCTTCGAGGACATGGCAAAAGTGATCGGCGACGGCCGCTCGCCGGAAGAGGTGGCCGACGGTTTCCTGGCCATTGCCGTCGAGAACATGGCGAATGCGGTGAAGAAGATCAGCGTCCAGCGCGGCTACGATGTCACGCACTACGTGCTGACCTGCTTCGGAGGCGCCGGCGGCCAGCACGCCTGCCTGACGGCCGATGCGCTCGGCATTTCCACCGTTTTGATCCACCCTTTCTCCGGCATCCTGTCCGCATACGGCATGGGACTTGCGGATATCCGCGCCACCCGTCAGCGCACTATATCCGAGGGGCTGGTGTCGGCACTCGTCACGCTCGGTCCGATCCGCGACGAACTGACCGCAAGCGTCTTGGAGGAGATGGCATCCCAGGGCGTTTCCGAAGCCGGTACCGACGTGCTGCACCGTGCTCATCTACGCTATCAGGGCACGGATACGACTTTGCCCGTAACCGTGACCGATGCCACAGAGATGACCGCGGCTTTCGAGACAGCACACAGAAAGCAGTTCGGCTTCATCTTCGAGAACCGCGAAATCATCTTCGAGGCGTATGAAGTCGAGGCGATTGGTGGCGGCGCGGATTCGGCCGAGCCGGAGTTTTCGCTCGATGGCGACGCGCCTGCGGCAGCCGAAGAGACGAAATTCTTCTCTGGCGGTGCGTGGCGCGAAGCGCCGGTCTATCGCCGCGCCGACATCAAGCCGGGTGCGCGAGCCGATGGCCCCTGCCTGATCGTCGAACCGCACCAGACGATCGTCGTCGAAGACGGCTGGGCCTTCGAGATCACCAGATTGAACCATGTCGTGCTGAGGCGTGTTGCGAAACTTTCCCGTACAAAGCCGATCGGCACCGAGGCCGATCCGGTGCTGCTGGAAGTGTTCAACAACCTCTTCATGTCGATCGCCGAGCAGATGGGCGTGACGCTGCAGAACACGGCCTCCTCGGTCAACATCAAGGAGCGGCTCGACTTCTCCTGCGCCGTCTTCGACGAGAACGGTGCGCTGGTGGCGAACGCACCGCATATGCCGGTGCATCTCGGCTCCATGGATCGTTCGGTCGAGACCGTCATCGCCGCCAACAGGGGCAGGATTCATCCCGGTGACGTCTTCGCGCTCAATGCGCCCTATAATGGCGGCACGCACCTGCCGGATATCACGGTCGTCACGCCGGTCTTCGACGAGAAGGGTGAGAATATCCTGTTCTATGTGGCCTCGCGCGGCCACCATGCGGATGTCGGCGGCACCGCGCCGGGTTCGATGACACCGCTCGCCACCACCGTCGACGAGGAAGGCGTGCTGTTCGACAACGTCCTGCTTGTCGATCGCGGTCGCTTCGACGAGGCGGGCATCACGAAACTGCTCTCAGACCACCCCTACCCGGCCCGCAACGTCGCGCAGAACGTCGCGGACCTGCGCGCCCAGATCGCCGCCAACGAAAAGGGCGTGCACGAAATGCGCAAGATGATCGCGCAGTTCGGGCTCGACGTCGTGCAGGCTTATATGGGACACGTGCAGGACAATGCTGAAGAAAGCGTCCGGCGCGTTATTGCGAAACTGGACGACGCGGAATTCTCCTATGCAACCGACCAGGGCAGCGTCATCCGGGTGAGGATCACCGTCGACAAGGAAAAGCGCGAGGCGGTGGTCGACTTCACCGGCACCAGCCCGCAGAGACAAAACAATTTCAATGCGCCGGAACCGGTGACGCGCGCCGCCGTGCTCTATGTCTTCCGCGTCATGGTCGAAAGCTCGATACCGATGAATGCCGGTTGCCTTCGGCCGATCCGCATCGTCGTGCCGGAGGGCTCTATGCTGAAACCGCAATATCCGGCAGCCGTCGTCGCCGGCAATGTCGAGACAAGTCAGCACGTCACCAACGCATTGTTCGGCGCGCTCGGGGCGCTTGCGGCAAGCCAGGGCACGATGAACAACCTCACCTTCGGAAACGCGACCTACCAGTATTACGAAACGCTGTGCTCCGGTTCGCCGGCCGGCGTCTTCAACGACGGGACCGGTTTCAACGGCACGGATGCGGTGCATGTGCACATGACCAATTCACGCCTCACCGATCCGGAAATCCTGGAGACGCGCTATCCGGTGCTCCTTGAAGATTTCCACATCCGCGAGAATTCCGGCGGCAAGGGGAAGTTCTCGGCCGGCAACGGCACGAAGCGCACCATCCGTTTCCTCGAAAAGATGGATTGCGCCATCCTTTCCTCGCACCGGACGATCCGCCCGCACGGGCTTGCCGGCGGAGGCGCAGGCGAGATGGGCCAGACGACGGTGCGCCGGCTGAACGGCTCGATCGAAGAGCTTCAAGGCTGCGATCAGACCGTCATCGATGCGGGCGAAGCGGTGACCGTCGTCACGCCGACGGCCGGAGGCTATGGCCAAGCGGAGTGATCTGCCGTAACCGGAGATCATGACGAAGCAAGTTGCGATCATCGGCGGCGGACCGGCAGGGCTCATGGCGGCGGAGGTGATTTCCTCCGCCGGCTACACCGTAACCGTCTACGACGCGATGCCGACCGTCGGGCGGAAATTCCTGCTCGCCGGGAAATCCGGGCTCAACATCACCCATTCGGAAGAGTTTTCCAAATTCGCGGAGCGTTTCGGCACCGCCTCAGCCCGTCTGCGCCCGGCCCTCGACGCCTTCACTCCTGACGACGTGCGCATGTGGGCCGACGGCCTCGGAACCGAAACCTTCGTCGGCACGTCGGGCCGCGTCTTTCCCCGGGTCATGAAGGCTTCTCCGCTGCTGCGCGCCTGGCTGCGCCGGCTGGAGGCGCAAGGCGTCGCGTTGAAGACGCGTCATCGCTGGATCGGCTTTGCGGACGGCGGCTACCGCTTCGAAACGCCCGAAGGCGAAATCACCGTGCGGCCGGATGCAGCGCTGTTGGCACTCGGCGGCGCAAGCTGGCCGCGGCTCGGATCGGATGCCGCCTGGGTGCCCCGACTAAAGGAAAAGGGCATCGCGATCATGGATTTCCAACCGGCCAATTGCGGCTTCGACGTCGCCTGGAGCGAGACGTTCCGCGAACGCTTTGCCGGCGAGCCGCTGAAATCGGTCTCCGCGACTTCCGATGCGGGTACATTTCAGGGCGAGTTCGTCATCTCGAAACATGGAATCGAAGGCAGCCTTGTCTATGCCCATTCTGCGGCCTTGCGCGACAGGCTTGAGAAAAATGGCCAAGCTGCGCTCGTCATTGATCTCTTGCCCGGCCGTACGGCAGAGCGTCTTGCACGCGATCTCGGCCGACAGAACGCAAAGACCAGCTTCTCCAATCGCCTGCGCAAGGGTGCCGGCCTGGAAGGCGTGAAAGCCGCCCTGCCGCGCGAGCTTTTTCCCGAGGCAAACCGCATGAGGCCGGAGGAACTGGCTGGCCTCATCAAAGCTTTACCGGTTCCGCTCATCCGGCCCCGGCCGATAGCCGAAGCGATTTCGTCGGCCGGCGGAATTGCGTGGAGCGCTCTCGACCGGAACTATATGCTGAAAACCATTCCCGGCCTTTTCGCCGCCGGCGAGATGCTCGATTGGGAGGCGCCGACCGGCGGTTATCTGCTGACGGCCTGCCTTGCGGCCGGAAAGGCTGCGGCAAAGGGTATCGAAGCCTGGCTCCAGCCATGATAGGACTCGCTTCCGCACGCAATTTGCGATTTCTTTTCCACTTATCCCGCATTGTCTGAGATCAAGGCCGCGTGGCCTGATTCACGCAGAACCGAGGAGGAAGAAGGAGCCTCCATGACCAGAGCAAGACGCAGACGTCTCATCCACACGCGAAGGACCGTTACGGGTCTGGCGCTCGTTGCCGCAATCTCCTTCGTGGCGGGTATGACCGACGCGGTCGGTCTTCTGCTTTCCGGCGACTTCGTCTCCTTCATGACGGGCAATACCACGCGGGCCGCCCTCTCCTTCGCCGATGGCGATTATGCCCATGCGCTGATCCTCTTTTTCGCGCTTTGGGTCTTCATCTTCGGCAACGCGCTCGGCATCGTGCTCGCGCATACGGTTTCCGCAAGGCGCACCTTCGTGGTTCTTGCCGGCGTATCCATTCTGCTCGCCGCCGCCTCCACCGTACCCGGCGACGTCTATCCACGTGTGCAATTCTACCTCATCGTGCTGTCGATGGGGATGATCAACGCCACCGTCGAACATATCGAAGGCCTGCCGATCGGGCTCACCTATGTCACCGGTGCGCTTTCCCGCTTCGGCCGCGGCATCGGGCGCTGGCTCGTCGGCGACCGCAATCCGGCCGGCTGGCTCATCCAGACCGTTCCCTGGACCGGCATGGCCTGTGGCGCCGTAACCGGCGCCTTCCTGACGAAATACGCCGGCAGCCACGCACTCTGGTTCGTATCCGTCCTCGCTCTTGTGGTCGCTTTGGCGACAGCGATGCTGCCACGCCCGCTGCATCTGCACTTCCAGCAGCCCATCATGCCGGCCCGGCGCCGCGCCTGATCATTCCGGAAGCGATCATGTTCCTGGTTTCCAAGCTCTTCTGGGTGTTCGCCCAGCCGCTCTCCACCGCCTTCCTGCTCTCGGCCCTCGCCGCCCTTCTTGTTTTCACAGGCTGGCGCAGGCTCGGGGGCCTTTCCGCTCTGGCCGCAGCCATCATACTCTTCGTGGCCCTTTTCACGACTGCCGGCACAGTCACGCTACAGGTGCTGGAAGCGCGCTTTCCGAGGCCCGCCGAAGAGCCGCAGGCGCTTTCCTGCATGATCGTGCTCGGCGGAGCGCTGGACAACGAAATCAATACGGCGCGTGGCGGCATCGAACTCAACCAGGCAGCCGACCGGTTCGTGGAAGCGCTGCGACTTGCCCGCAACCATCCGCAAGCTCGGATCCTGATCTCCGGCGGCGACGGTTCGATCAGCGGCGGATATGAAGGAGAGGCACAGAGCGCAGAACGGTTCTTCTCCGCCTTCGGCATCCCGCCGGACCGACTCGTCAAGGAGGACGCCTCCCGGACGACCTACGAAAATACTGTCAACACCGCCGAACTGCTGAAAGACCAGGGGCTCGAAAACTGCCTGCTGATCACATCCGCCTATCATATGCCGCGCGCGATCGGCCTGTTCCGAACTGCCGGCATCACCGTCGTGCCCTGGCCGGTCGATTACCGGACGAGCGGCATCGCCGGCCTTTCGCTCGACTTCACCCAGCCCGCGCTCAATGCCCAGATCACCACCACCGCCGCACGCGAATGGATGAGCCTGACCGCCTATCATCTCATCGGGCGCATCGGCGAGATCTTTCCGGACTGACTATTGCTTGGAAATAGTGACGAAACGGCCGCCGCGCACGCGCACGCGCATCTCGCAGGGTTCGGCATCGGTCCGCTCGCAGAAGCGCGGATGCATCTTCAGGAGGAAGACCATGTTGCCGAAATACTTGACGAAGTCGTAGCCGTAGAGCTGTGCCGTGGCAATCATGATGTAACCACCCTCCTTGGCCTGCAGGTAGAAATTATACGGGCAGCCGTCGTTATTGCAGGCCGGCCCCTTCACGCCGTCGCAAGTCAGTTCCCCGTGGTTGGAAACCGCATCGACGATACCGTCATTGTTGATGTCGAAGCGGGTGATGAAGCCCTGGCCGAAATCCGCCGCCTTGCATTCCTTGCGGAAGTGATCCTTCTCGTAGACTTCGGGATCGCCGACCAACTGCTGTTGCGCGAAGGCAAGCGCCGGTGCCATGGCCAGCACAATCACCTGCACGAACACGATCAAGAGCTTCCCCACGGCGGCACCTCCGCAAATTCACCTGTTCATGGCGCGCTCCCGCGGATGACGGGCGCGATCACCGGCGGCTATGCTACAGCCAGGCACTTGCGCGACGCTGGATACCGTTCCAGCCCCGCTGGGGGATTTGCATGTCACTGCTGATGATTCTCGATTACGCCGGCATCGCGCTCTTTGCCGCGACGGGTGCGCTTGCCGCGTCGCGAAAGCAGCTCGACCTGATCGGCTTCCTTTTCTTCGCGGCCGTCACCGGGCTCGGCGGCGGCACCTTGCGGGATATCGTCCTCGGCCGCATGCCGGTCTTCTGGGTGCTCGACCCCACCTATATCCTGATCTGCGTCACCGCCGGCGCCGTCATCTTCTGCAGCGCGCATCGGGTGGAATGGCGCTATCGGCTGCTGCTCTGGCTCGACGCCGTCGGGCTTTCCGCCTACAGCGTGCTGGGTGCGGCAAAAGGCCTTGCCGCCACAGGGTCACCGACCATTGCAATCGTCACCGGCGCGCTGACGGCCGCCTTCGGCGGCATCCTGCGCGATCTCCTTGCCAACGAACCTTCGGTGCTGCTGCGGCCCGAAATCTACATCACCGCAGCCCTTGCCGGCGCTGCCGGCTTCACGGCCGCGCATACGGCCGGCCTGCCGATTTACATGAGTTCGGGTTTCGGCGTGGCGATCGCCTTTGCGCTGCGCGGCGGCGCCATTCACTACGGCTGGACCCCGCCAAGGTACAAGCCGCGGCCCGGCCGGCACCCGGACGAAGCGATCAAGAGAAAAAGGGACGATTAAGCCCCATCAGGCCTTCTTCTCGCGAAGGCGGATGATGACATCCACATGAGCGATTTCCATGCCTTCCGGTGCGTCCGGCAGATTGCCGATCTCGATATTGCTGATTGGAATATCGAGTACCTCGTTGCGGCCTTCCACGAAGAAGTGGTGATGGTCCGAGATATTGGTGTCGAAATAGGTCCTGGCGCTTTCGACTGCGAGCACACGGATAAGGCCGGCCTCGGTGAACTGATGGAGCGTATTGTAGACGGTTGCAAGCGAAACGGGCACTCCGGCGGTGACGGCTTCCTCGTGCAGTTCCTCGACGGTCAGGTGACGGTCGCCCTTGGCAAACAGGAGATCGGCAAGTGCCACGCGCTGTCGCGTCGGACGCAGGCCACAATGGCGCAGTCTCGTCTCGATGTCCGTAATGGCTTCTGCCATAATGCCCGTCAGCTCCCAGCATTCACGCGGTTATCAGGTATCTTGACTTTCCGATATAACTTTTACCGCCAGCGCTTTCAATAGTTTCCGGAGGATACTGACCGGGACATCGCCAAAATCGCGTTATTTCCGCCACAAACCTCTGGTTTGCATCCGCCGCTTCCTATATGCGGACCTGAACAGACGGATGTTCCAGCACTTGGCAGTACCCCAAGCAAAGTGTTTGGACATGGCCACTTCAATTTCGAGCGATCTTGCAATAGTGGTGCTTAAACAAAGGTCCAAGGCTCAACGGGGGGAACGGAATTTTATGGCAGTCAGACAGTCCAGTTTCTCGTACGAAGAACTCCTCACCTGCGCCCACGGTGAGCTGTTCGGCCCAGGCAACGCACAGCTTCCGCTGCCGCCCATGCTGATGGTCCACCGCATCACCGACATCTCGGAGACCGGCGGCGCCTTCGACAAGGGCTACCTTCGCGCCGAATACGACGTGCGCCCCGACGACTGGTACTTCCCCTGCCATTTCGAAGGCAATCCGATCATGCCCGGCTGCCTCGGCCTCGACGGCATGTGGCAGCTGACGGGCTTCTTTCTCGGCTGGCTCGGCGAGGAAGGCCGCGGCATGGCGCTGTCGACCGGCGAAGTGAAATTCAAGGGCATGGTTCGCCCGCATACGAAGCTCATCGAATACGGCATCGACTTCAAACGCGTCATGCGCGGCCGACTGGTGCTCGGCACTGCCGACGGCTGGCTGAAAGCCGACGGCGAAACCATTTATCAGGCGACGGACCTTCGTGTTGGTCTGTCGAGGGACAAGACCGCCTGATACGGCATGGGCGCCGAAAGCAGAACAGAGAGAAAAGGTTTTGATGAGATGAGAAGGGTAGTTGTCACGGGTCTCGGTATCGTTTCCTCGATCGGAAGCGACGCCGCCGAAGTCACCGAATCCTTGCGTCAGGCAAAGTCCGGCATTTCGTTCTCCCCCGATTTCGCCGAGCACGGCTTCAAGTGCCAGGTCTGGGGCAGGCCTGCTCTCGACCCGACCGAGCTTGTCGACCGTCGCGCGATGCGCTTCCTCTCCCAGGGCGGCGCCTGGAACCACGTCGCCATGAAACAGGCGATCGCCGATTCCGGTCTGGAGGAGAAGGATTACAGCGAGAACGAGCGCACCGGCATCATCATGGGTTCCGGCGGTCCTTCCACCCGCACGCTGATCGAGGCGGCCGAAATCACCGTCAAGAACAACAGCCCGAAGCGCATCGGCCCTTTCGCCGTGCCGAAGGCCATGTCGTCGACCGCATCAGCAACGCTTGCCACCTGGTTCAAGATCCACGGCGTGAATTATTCGATCTCGTCGGCCTGCTCCACTTCCGCGCATTGCATCGGCAATGCCACAGAAATGATCCAATGGGGCAAGCAGGACGTGATGTTCGCCGGCGGCCACGAAGACCTCGACTGGACCATGTCGAACCTCTTCGACGCCATGGGCGCCATGACGACCAAGTTCAACAACCAGCCGGAAAGCGCCTCGCGCGCCTATGACGTCGACCGCGACGGTTTCGTCATCGCCGGCGGCGCAGGCGTGCTGGTTCTGGAAGAACTCGAGCATGCCAAGGCCCGCGGCGCAAAGATCTATGCCGAGATCGTCGGCTACGGCGCGACTTCGGACGGTTACGACATGGTCGCTCCGTCCGGCGAAGGCGCGGTGCGCTGCATGCGGCAGGCGCTTGCGACCGTGAAGGGCGACGTGGACTATATCAACACCCACGGAACCTCGACGCCGGTCGGCGACAGCAAGGAGATCGGCGCGATCCGCCAGGTCTTCGGTGATAAGATTCCTCATATCCAGTCCACCAAGTCGCTCACCGGCCATTCGCTCGGCGGCGCTGGCGTCCAGGAATCGATCTACAGCCTCCTGATGATGCAGGAACGTTTCATCGGCGAAAGCGCCCATATCAAAAATCTCGATCCCGAATTCGAAGGCGTGCCGATCGTGCGCAAGCGCATCGATGACGCCAAGATCGACATTGCTCTTTCCAATTCCTTCGGGTTCGGCGGCACCAACGCCACGCTCGTCTTCCAGCGCTATAACGGATAATTCCATGAGCGGAATCATGCAGGGGAAACGCGGCCTGATCATGGGGGTCGCCAACAATCATTCAATCGCCTGGGGGATATCGAAAGCCGTTGCCGCACAAGGTGCGGAACTCGCCTTCACCTATCAGGGCGAGGCGCTCGGCAAGCGTGTGAAGCCGCTCGCGGCCGAACTCAATTCCGATTTCGTCGTGCCCTGCGATGTCGAGGACATCGCATCGGTGGATGCGGCCTTCGCGGCCATCAAGGAGCGCTGGGGCACGCTGGATTTCCTCGTCCATGCGATCGGCTTTTCCGACAAGAATGAGCTCAAAGGTCTCTACGCCGACACGACCCGCGAAAATTTCAGCCGCACCATGGTGATCTCCTGCTTCTCCTTCACGGAAATCGCCAAGCGGGCCGCCGAACTCATGCCGAACGGCGGCTCGATGCTGACGCTGACCTATAACGGCTCGCAGCGCGTCATTCCGAACTACAATGTCATGGGCGTCGCCAAGGCGGCGCTTGAAGCATCCGTCCGCTATCTCGCCGCAGACTACGGCCCGCGTGATATCCGCGTCAACACGATCTCCGCCGGTCCGGTGCGGACGCTGGCCGGTGCGGGCATTTCCGACGCCCGCGCGATCTATTCCTGGAACCAGAAGAACGCGCCGCTGCGGCGCACCGCGACGATCGAAGATATCGGCGGCTCGGCGCTCTATCTGCTGTCCGACCTTTCCCGCGGCGTCACCGGCGAAGTCCACTATGTCGACGCCGGCTACAGCATCACATCGCTGCCAACCCTCGACCGCCTGCGCAAGGCGGATGCGGAATAAGCTGCGCCAATCGTTCAAACAAAAAGCCCCGCCAATCCAGGCTGTGTGGAAACTCTGAGGCTGGGGATTGCCGGGGCCTCTTTTGCTTTCGGGCGCGGGCGGTTCTCATGTTGATGGCTCGCAGGATGTTGTAGGCGAGGACGGACAGAGCCATTTCGGCTCTGGTTCCTTTCGTCTGGCTCGGCGGCGTCGGCTTCATCGAGCCCGGCCAGGTAGTTGGCAATCTTCTGGTCGAGGCGCGCCGTCTCCTCGGCAATCCGACTGCGCCCGATGATCTTCTTCGCGCTGGCCGCGGCCCGGAACTTCGAGCCATCCAGCGCCACCAGCCGCGCCGCAAACAGGCCAGCATCCCGGCACAAAAGCACGAAGGCCCGGCAGGCACCCACGATTGCCGCCCCGTTGTCGCGCCGGAAGTCGGCGATCGTCTTGAAGTCGGGCACCAACCGTCGCATCAGCCACATCGCCTCGACGTTGCGCCGGCATTCCCGCTCCAGCCGCCGTGACGAGCGAACCTCGTTGAAGTAGCCCCAGACATAAAGCTTCAAGAGATCACGCGGGTCATAGCCCGGCCGTCCCGTCGATGCCGGAACCGACCGGCCAAAGCCGAGCCCGGCCATGTCCAGACCATCCACGAACACCTCGATCACACGCACCGGCGCATCCGCCGCCACGTAATCCTCAAGTCGCGCCGGCAGCAGAGAAGCCTGACACCGTTCAGTCCCGATCACATATCCCATGAAAATGGCCGCATCGTTGCCAATGCGGCCATCATAACTGATTTGCCCGACTTCTCACACAGCCTGCAATCGCGGGGCTTTTTGTTGTCTACTTGCGCGCCCACAGAACCTTGAAGCGAGCATTGCGGCAGGTTTCGCCATACTCGCGGAAACCTTCCGCCAGCACGGGTTCATAGGGCAGGCCGCGATTGGCGACCAGCATCAGCCGGCCGCCGTTCTTGAGCGCCGCTGCGGCGCTCCGGATCATCGCTCGCCCAAGTTCCGGATCGGCCGCCTGCGCCTCGTGGAACGGCGGATTCATGATCACGAAGTCGTATTTCTCCTTAACCGGCTCGCTCCCGAGATCCTGCCAATAGAAGCGGGCATCGAGGTCCGGGCAATTGCGGGCGAGGTTGCGCTTGGCGAATTCCAGCGCCTGCCAATCGGCCTCGTAAAGGTCGATGCGGTTCACGCGCGGCGACTTCTCCTTCAGCATCACCGAAAGGTAACCCCAGCCGGCACCGAAATCGGCGGCATTGCCGTCGAAATCCGTCGGCAGACGTTCTGCCAGGAGTTCCGAGCCGGCATCGATGCGATCATGCGAGAACATGCCCGGTGAGGCTTCGAAGCGCCCCTCGACCACGACAGGCGGCTTCTTCAGCGCCGCGATCGCCGCGTCGGCCTTTTCCGGGCGGGCGAACCAGATCGCCACGCCGTGATATTTCGGCGTGTAGTCGATCTGCAGGCCGAGCTTCAGCAGCGTGTTACGGAGCGGCTGAATGCCGTCCTCCTTGCCGCCGGCAATGACGATCATGCCGCCCGCGCTCACCCGTTCCAGAGCCTCGGCGACGCGGTTCTCGTTCTCGCCGCGATGTTTGCCGCAAAGCACCAGGGCTGCGTCGTAATCGCTGCCTTCGGCTTCAGGAACGGCGCCTTCCCGCAACACGCGGAAGAGCGGCCTGAACGGCTGCACCGCCGTGACCTCCGCGTCAAATCCTTCCGGCAGGACATTGCCGGCCTCGGCCCCCAGAAAGAGCACGCGCGCTCCCTCACCGGGCAGCGGCACAGCCTCGGTGGCGAAGGGGTGGAAGAGGGTTTTCAGGGCGTCGCGGCTCATCATCGTTCCCGGGGGCATCGAATACAAAAGGGGATACAGAAAAGGCGCGGAAGAGCTTCCGCGCCTCGTTTTTCGTCAAGAGGAAGGAAGCTTATTCGGCGGCTTCGCCTTCAGCCTTCCTTTCCTTCTTCTCCTGCGGGATTTCCTGGCCGGTGGCCTGGTCGACGACCTTCATCGACAGGCGGACCTTGCCGCGCTCGTCGAAGCCCATCAGCTTGACCCAGACCTTGTCGCCTTCCTTGACGACGTCCTGCGTCTTGGCAACGCGATCGGCAGCAAGCTGCGAGATATGCACGAGGCCATCCCGGGCGCCGAAGAAGTTGACGAAGGCGCCGAAATCGGCGGTCTTGACGACCGTGCCCTCATAGATCTGGCCGACTTCCGGTTCAGCGACGATCGAGTGGATCCACTTGCGGGCCGCTTCGATCTCCTTGCCGGAGGAAGACGCGATCTTGACGGTGCCGTCGTCCTCGATGTTGATCTTGGCGCCGGTCTTCTCGACGATCTCTCGGATGACCTTGCCGCCCGAACCGATGACTTCGCGGATCTTGTCGACCGGGATGTTCATCACTTCGATACGGGGGGCGAACTCGCCCAGCTGGCCGCGGCTCTCGGTGATGGCCTTCGCCATCTCGCCGAGAATGTGGGTACGGCCGCCCTTTGCCTGGGTGAGCGCGACGCGCATGATCTCTTCGGTGATGCCGGCGATCTTGATGTCCATCTGCAGCGAGGTGACGCCGGCTTCCGTGCCGGCAACCTTGAAGTCCATGTCGCCGAGGTGGTCTTCGTCACCCAGGATGTCGGAGAGAACCGCGAAACGGTCGCCTTCGAGGATCAGTCCCATGGCGATACCGGCAACCGGCTTTGCCAGCGGAACGCCGGCATCCATGAGAGCCAGCGAGGTGCCGCAGACAGTCGCCATGGAGGACGAACCGTTGGACTCGGTGATTTCGGAGACGACACGCAGCGTATAGGGAAACTGCTCCGCCGTCGGCAGCATCGGATGGATGGCGCGCCATGCGAGCTTGCCGTGGCCGATTTCGCGGCGGCCCGGGGAGCCCATGCGGCCCGTTTCACCGACCGAGTAGGGCGGGAAGTTGTAATGCAGCATGAAGTTTTCCTTGTACATGCCCGTCAAGGAATCAACATACTGCTCGTCTTCGCCGGTGCCCAGCGTAGCGACGACGATTGCCTGGGTCTCGCCGCGGGTGAAGAGCGCGGACCCATGGGTGCGCGGCAGGAGGCCGACCTCGGCGACGATCGGACGGACCGTTTCCAGGTCGCGGCCGTCAATACGGCTCTTGGTATCGAGGATGTTCCAGCGGACGATCTTGGCCTGCAGGTGCTTGAAGATCGCGCCGACTTCTTCGGCTGTGTATTTCAGCTCGGCAGCGTCTTCCGGCAGGAAGTGTGCCTTGACCTTTGCCTTGACGGCATCGACGGCGGCGTAACGGTCGGCCTTCTGGGTGATCTTGTAGGCTTCGCGAAGTTCGGCTTCGAAATGCTGCAGCATTTCGGCTTCGAGTTCGGAATAGTCTTCCGGCTCGAATTCGCGCGGCTCCTTGGCGGCCACTTCGGCGAGCTTGATGATCGCATCGATGACCGGCTGAAAGCCGCGGTGGCCGAACATGACGGCGCCCAGCATGATGTCTTCCGGCAGTTCCTTGGCTTCGGATTCGACCATCAGGACCGCTTCGGACGTACCGGCGACGACGAGGTCGAGGCTCGACTCGTCCATCTCGTCGAGATGCGGGTTCAGGACGTATTCGCCGTTGATGTAGCCGACGCGGGCGCCGCCGATCGGGCCCATGAACGGAATACCGGAAAGCGTCAGCGCCGCCGAGGTAGCGACCATGGACAGCACGTCCGGATCGTTTTCGAGATCATGCTGGACGACGGTGACGACGACCTGCGTGTCGTTCTTGTAGCCTTCCGGGAAGAGCGGGCGGATCGGGCGGTCGATCAGGCGGGAAACGAGAGTCTCGTTTTCGCTCGGACGGCCTTCGCGCTTGAAATAGCCGCCCGGGATCTTGCCGGCGGCGTAGGTCTTTTCCTGGTAGTTGACGGTGAGCGGGAAGAAGTCCTGGCCCGGCTTCGGCGCCTTGGCGGAAACGACGGTGGCGAGAACGACGGTCTCGCCGTAGGAGGCAAGGACCGCGCCATCAGCCTGACGGGCGATCTTGCCCGTTTCCAGCTTCAGCGGGCGGCCGGCCCATTCGATTTCGACGGAATGAGTATTGAACATGTCTTGTCCTTCAATGCGGGGCGACGCGCACCGCCAGTTCCGGCGCAGCACGTCCTCCCGCAATCAATGCGACGCATCATGGGCAAGACAACAGGAGGCTTTGTGAGCATCGGCTTCCCTGATCTCGGGAAACCTGGCCAAGGCCCATCGGACGCACCCTCTGGACCATGGCCGAAAGCATCCGGCAATCCTGCCCCATGACAGGTCAGCGGTTGGTGGCAGATCCGGCCCATCCGGGTCCGCCGTCGGTTCATACCGAGCGAATCTAGCGCGCGGCTTGAGCATTTCATCGGGCAAGGCCCGAAAAGGCTCCGGCGGGCGCTGTCTCCAGGCCCGCCGGAAGATTTGTCAGCGGCGGATACCCAGGCTTCCGATCAGCTTGGTGTAGCGCGCTTCGTCCTTCTTCTTGAGGTAGTCAAGAAGCGAGCGGCGGCTCGAAACCAGCGTCAGAAGACCACGGCGGGAATGGTTGTCCTTTTTATGGTCCTTGAAGTGCTCGGTCAGGTTGTTGATGCGCTCCGTGAGGATTGCGACCTGTACTTCCGGGGAACCGGTATCGCCTTCGGCGGTTGCGTATTCCTTGATGAGCTCAGCCTTGCGCTCGGCAGTGATCGACATCGGACGATCCTTTCTATTGAAGAGGAGTTGGGGACGCCAAAAGCCGGGATGTCGTCCAGCCTTGGCCGTTAAAAGCAAAAGGAGCGCTTGGCGCAGCCTTTCTGCTGGCGCTGCCTATAAACCATTCATGTCCGGATTGGAAGAGCGATGTTTCGCTCACCCAAACACGCGCTTCGGGCGGAACTCGCCCTGGCCGATCTCGCCGATGGCGACCAGTTTTCCGCGCGCCGTCGCATAGGCTTCCGTTTCCACCACCGGCGCATCGCGGCCGCGCAGGATCACCGGATTGCCCATCTTCAACCGGTGGGCCTGGTCGTCGGTGACCGGCAGATGCGGCAGGTTGGAGAGCGCTTCGGCCGTATCGATCAGGAATGCGTCAAGCGCGGCAAGCCGCTCGTCGCGATCCTCGATCTTTTCGAGCGCGATGAGATCGGCGAGCGGCACCATCTTTTCTTCCGCAAACGGCGCCACGAAGGTGCGGCGCAGTTCCGAGATATGGCCGCAGCAGCCGAGATCGCGGCCGAAATCGCGCGCCAGCGCCCGCACATAGGTGCCCTTGCCGCATTCCACCTCGAAATGCGCCTTGTCGGCCGTGACGCCGAGCAGCGTCAGGCGGAAAATCTCCACCTCGCGGGACGGGATTTCCACCGTCTCGCCGTCGCGGGCAAGATCATAGGCCCGCTCGCCGGCGATCTTGATCGCCGAGAACTGCGGCGGGACCTGCGTGATCGTGCCGGTATATTTCGGCAGAAGATCGCGGATCGCCTGTTCCGCCGGTCGCCTGTCGGAGGTGGCGGTCACTTCGCCTTCGAGATCGTCGGTCGAGCGCTCCTCGCCCCAGGTGACGGCGAATTCGTAGATCTTGCGGCCGTCCATGACATAGGGAACCGTCTTCGTCGCATCGCCGAGCGCGATCGGGAGCATGCCGGAGGCAAGCGGATCGAGCGTGCCGGCATGGCCGGCCTTCTGGGCGTTATAAAGCCACTTGATCTTGGAGACGGCTTCGGTCGAGCCGAAGTCCACCGGCTTGTCGAGGATCAGCCAGCCGGAAACCGGGCGGCCCTTGGGTTTCTTGGGTTTGGACATGTGGTCTCTTGATTATTTCTCGTCGTCGTCTTCGAGGTCCCGCTGGACCTCGGGCGAACGCAGAAGGTCGTCGATCTTCTTGTAATTGTCGAAGCTCGTATCGTCGCGGAAGCGGACTTCCGGCATATACTTCATCTGCCGGAGCTGGCCGCCCAGACGGCCACGGATGAATTTCGCATGGCGGTTCAGCGCCTCGATGACGGCCGCATGGTCCGGAAGCCCGAGCGGCGTCACGTAAGCCGTGGCGATCTTCAGGTCCGGCGACATACGCACTTCGGACACGGAGATCACCGTCTTTTCGATCAGGTCGTCGCGCACTTCACCGCGTTGCAGGACCTGGGTTATGGCGGCGCGGACCTGTTCGCCAACGCGAAGCATGCGCTGGGAGGGCGCCGAGGATGTTGCCTTGGTCATCTTGTTTCTCTTCCAGAGCGCAGCCGGGGTTCGTCCCGAGCGGGCGCTTCGTCAAGTAAAGGCGGTCCAAATGGCCGAGATGCGGCCAAAGGTCAAGGCACGGACGTTATTTATATCGGCATGAAATGCAGCCGGCGGCGGCCTCAATCGAGCTTTTCGAGATAGGGCAGATCGTGCGGATGCACCTGCCGCGTCACCATGGTGATGCGGTCGATCGCCCTTTCGCGGGAGACCTGCAGGTGCCGTTTCAGCGATCGGGCGGCCTCCTCGACCCGCCCGGCCTGCAGACAGTCGAGAATCTCGATATGCTCGGCCAGAAAAGGTTCCGTGCCGAAAAGCCGCGGCATCCATTGATAAAGGAACCGGTGCGCCACAAGAAGCGCCTGCGGCAGGCTGATTGCCTGCATCAAGGTACGGTTCACGCAATGGCCGAGCAAAGTCACATGCAACTCCTCCTCCAAGCGGTCAAGGTCCGGGCCGGTCAATATGCTCGCGTTCTCGACCGCCGCTTCGAGATGGGTGCGCATGGCGTCTGCCAATCCCGGCGGCAGATGGGGCGCCGCCTTTTCAAGCGCCACCGGCTCCAGCAGCCAGCGCAATTCGTAGAGCTCGCCGACATGGTCTGGCGTCATGGCCGGTGCGATCCAGCGATAGCGTTCGTCCTTGCGCACGATACCGCGCTGCTGGAGCCGGCCGACCACATCGCGCGCCACCGTGCGGCTGACGTCGTAGAACCGGGCGAGCTCCGTCTCGTTGACCCGCCAGCCGGCGAAGGAACACCGGGCGGCGATCTCGCTCTCCACCTCGCCATAGATCTTCTCCCAGCTCGCAAGCTGGGTCAGGCGCAGATCGTCGATCGTCTCGGCCGGCGGAGCCAACGCGGGCGCACTATGGGATTTCGAGATGCTCACCGCATACCCGCGACCCAATGATTTTTCCAGGAACCCGTGACGTTCGAGCTCGGCAAGCGCCTGGCGCGCGGGTGCGCGGCTGATCCCGAACTGCTCGGCTACCGAGGATTCATTCAGCCGCGTTCCTGGCGCAAGCATGCCTTGAGAAACCTGCCCCACGATGATCTCGAACGCCTGCTGGTAAAGGCGAGGTGCCGTACCGCCCGCTATTCCCGACCGCCGCCGGCCGGTCTCGACCAGACGCCCTTCCGCAATATTCTCTCCCATGCTCCCCACCCGCAGAACGATCCCCAGCCATCAATTGAGACAGAAACGACATCTCATGACGCAAAAGTAACAGTTTGTGTCTGTGCCTTCAATTCGTCCGCGGCAAGCTCGACGTCTCTACGCTGCGCCTGCCGGGCTCCCTGGATCAGCCATTACCGGGTGACGGTAAGCCTTCCAGTCGGCGCCACGCTGCGGCTTGCGACCACGCTCCTGCATATCCGGGCGCACTTGCGCGGCGAATGGGTCGCCAATACCGCCGTCGATGTGGTCTGAGGCCCTTCCAGGCTGCTGGTCGCAATCGTCTTCCGACCGATGCCTGCAAGGCGGCTGGCGCAGGTCTCGGCCGACCGATTGTCCATCATCGCCGGCAAGCTCGGCCATAAGCCCCGAACTCGACCGGATGAACTGCTGTTCAATCCATAGCCGGATACTGAATCAGAAGAGCGCGTCCTCTATGTCCTCGTCGGACATGACCGAGGCAACGACGGGCACTTCCACCGGAGGCGCGGTGCCGAGCACTTCGGCATGCAGCTCGCGTTCCGCCACCATCGTATAGAGACGGGCGATGCGGCCGCCGACTTCGGCGAGAACGTGTTCGAGCCCTGCTGCCTCGAACACGTCTTCCTGGACTTCCATCTCCTCGGCGCAGGCGCGCAGCACCTCGCCAAGCTCGGCATTGAAGTTCAATCTGGCCAGCGAGACGTCCATGTCGCCGATGGCCGTCCTGCTCTGCTCGCCGAGGGCCGCCATCTGCTCGTCCATGCGGTCGCCGACGGCGCGGATATTTTCCAGCGCCTTTTCGAGGCGCTGATCGAGAGATTCCTCTTCTTCCTCGACCTCGGCGCCGATCAGCTTGTTGGCGGCAGCTTCCAGCACCTGGAGTTCGACCAGTATCTTCTCGGCCGTCTCGTCAAGCCGGCCGGCAAAGTTGCGCAGTTCGGCGGTCACGACATTGATCGCCTTGCCTTCCTCGCCGATCTTGCCGCAGCGCAAGTTGGTGTTGAGCGCCATATAATGGATGTCGGTGCGCACCGCCCGGACGATCCCGATGCCGTCGAGCAGCTCGTGCACGGTCCTGCTGGTCGCACGGCTGAGCTCGCCGGCCTCGCGGGCGACTTCCTCGATCTCGCGCACGGCACCGCGGGCGGCTGCGACGCCACTCTCCAGCTTGCGGATGGCGTTGTCGTTCTCGCCGTCGTCGTCATCGGTCATCGCTGCGCGCAAGGCTTCGATCTCCGACAGGTTGGAGCGGAAACTCGCAACTGTGACGACGATCTTGGCGGTGTCACGGTCGAAATCGGCAATCGACTGCTTGAGCTGCAGGGATACGAGCTTTCGGACGATCAGCGACAGGCTCCGCCGCTGTTCGTCATCGAGCGCGGCGCCTGCCGGCGAAGCCAGATATTCGGACAGTATCTGAAGGCCGGACTGGCAATGTTCGATGCGCTGACGGGTGATATCTCCCACCTGCATGGCCGAAAGCGTCGAGGCAAGCTTTGTCTGGATGCCCCCTGCAACGGCGCGGACCTTGCCTGCGCGGTCGGCCAGCAGCTTGCGGTGCCTCGCGATCTCGGCCGAGCCCTCCGAAAGGCCGACGACAATCTGCGGCACCGTCTCGTCATAGCTTGCCAGAGTGACCTTTCCCTTGGCCATCACCGGTCCAAGCCCCTGGCCGAGCGTCGAAAGCTTGCCGGCGAAGTCGTTGACCTGCCGCGTGCCCTCCTGGATCCGTTCGAGAATTTCCTCGGCAAACCCGGAAAAATCGGCAATGCCGGCGCCGGTGATCTTGGCGGTCACGGCAAAGGTGCGCAGATAGCGCAGCGTCTCCTGCATTTCCTCGATCTGCGGATCGAGCTTGCGTTCGGTGGAGGCGATCTCCTGAAAACCTGACTGGCGCGCCGCTTCCAGCTCGGTCAGGTGCGACAGGTGGTCGACCGTGCTCTTCAGCTCAGCCATCGTGGCGTTGGCGGTTCCTTCGTCCAGCGATCCGGTCAACTGGTCGAGAGAGGCGATCAGCTTGTTCAGCACGTCGAGGATCGACAGGAGCGCAGCGCCGCCTTCGAGAAACCGTTCCTCGATGCGGGAGCGCGCCGTCTCCATCCGGTCGACAAAGGTCAAGACGCCCGTGGAATCTTTCGCGACCTCGAGAATGCGTGCGCTGACAGCCACTTTGCCTCCCTTTTCAGCCCTTCAGGACCTGCCTGCCGAAAAATAAACGGCGATGAACGCGCCGTATCGCTTCGGGACAGCCCCACACCAGCAAGGTCGTGGCATGCTTCGTCCCGTGTAAAAATCACTCTGGGAGGCGAGGAGTTAATTCCCGCAGAACAGATATCCGGTTTTGCGACTCGTGGTTAATTTTCCGAGCCGTCCGCAATGTGGAATTCCATCTATTACTATTATGTCGTGAGAAATCGCGGCGGTTGATTAACTATGCGTTAACGATGCAAGCCCACAGTCGCAAAGCTATTTCAGTTCTTCTGAAATTATATTGAGGTTAAAATGCGGACTTCCATTGTTAAAGAAGATTACTTTCGGTTGCCGCAAAACTTGACTGTCCGCACTATTACGGCCGTTCAGCAGGAAATGCTTCATTTCATCGACCGGAATACATCGGCAACCATAGAGTTTGCAGATGATTGCCAGGTCGACATCAGCTTTCTCCAGCTCGTGGAGGCGGCACGCATCTATGCCGGCACGGCCGGAAAACCGATTGCACTTGCCGCGCCCGCCAAAGGTCCGGTCCTCGATGCCCTGCGGCGCGCCGGCTTCCTCGACGGGATGACCGCCGAAGACGCGAAATTCTGGCTCCACAAAGGGGGGATTCAATGAGCGCCAGCATCCTGACAGTCGACGATTCCGCCAGCATCCGGCTGACGACGCGCGTTGCCCTCAGCAATGCCGGGTATCAGATCACCGAGGCGGTCGACGGCATGGACGGTATCGCCAAGCTCAATGCAGGGCAGTTCGATCTGATCGTCACCGATCTCAACATGCCGAACATGGACGGCCTGACGATGATCCGGGAACTGCGCAAGATGCCCGCCCATATGGGCGTGCCGGTCATCTTCCTGACGACGGAATCCGACAACGACCTGAAGCAGCAGGCCAAGGCGGCCGGCGCCACCGGCTGGCTCACCAAACCCTTCGACCCGGAAAGCCTGGTCAAGATCGTCCGGAAGGTGCTGGGCAGATGAGCTTTCCCGATCCTATCGCGGTTTTCAGAACGGAAGCGGCCGAGCTTCTCGAACAGATCGAGGCAGGCCTTCTCGATCTCAACGTAAACCTCGGCGACAAGGATCAGGTGGACGCGGTGTTCCGCGGCCTTCACACGCTCAAGGGTTCGGGAGCGATGTTCGGGTTCGATGCGCTTGCCGCCTTCACCCATCATTGCGAAACGGCCTTCGACCGCGTCCGCAAGGGCGAGGTGCCCGCCACGCAGGAACTGGTCACGGCGGTGCTCGAGGCCAAGGACCACATGCGGGCCCTCATCGAGACGCCGGCCGGTGATCATGAGGCCACGAGCGAAGCCCTCCTCGCCAATCTCCGCACCGCCGTGGAAGGCGCCAACAACCCTGGAGCCGAGAACTCTGGCGCAGGCCAGCCGGCCGGGACCAAGAAGGGAGAGACCCTTTTCAAGATCCGCTTCAGCCTGCCGCAGAATGCGATGGCGAACGGTACCAATCCGCTGCCGCTTCTCGACGAGCTGTGCGAAATCGGAGACTGCAGGATCGTCGCCGACCGTTCGGCGATCCCCTCGCTCGATCTCCTGGTGCCGACCGATCTGCACATTTCCTGGGATGCGGAACTCCTGACCGCCCAGCCGCGCTCGGCGATCGAGGACGTCTTCATCTTCGTCATGGACGAGATGCAGCTCGACATCGTCGAAGCCGAGGCGGAACCGGCTCCAGCTGCCAGGGCACCTGCCAAGCCCGGGATATCGGTTGAAGCGGCAAAGCCGGCAGCAGCAGCAGTTCCGGCGGAAGTTCCGCGCGCGGCGACGCCCGCCCCGGCGGCTCCGGCTCCCGTAGATACCAAACAGAACAAAGCCTCCGAGAACGTCCGCGTGCCGGCCGAAAAGCTCGACGAGCTGATGGACCGCGTCGGCGAGCTCGTCATCGCCCAGTCGCGGCTCTCCCAGCTTGCAGGCGGCAGCGGCGACCTTCAGCTCCGGGCCGTTTCGGAGGACGTGGAGCGCCTTTCGGGCGAGCTGCGCGATACGATGATGGTGCTGCGCATGGTGCCGGTCGCGCATCTCTTCAGCCGTTTCCGCCGGCTGGTGCACGACCTCGCCCACGAGACCGGCAAGACGATCGAACTCATCACCGAAGGCGAAAGCACGGAAGTCGACAAGAGCGTCATCGAACGCCTTGCCGACCCGCTCGTCCATCTCGTGCGCAATTCTTGCGACCACGGCCTCGAAACGCCGGACGAGCGCAGTGCCGTCGGCAAGCCGGAGGCCGGCCGCATCTATCTTTCCGCCCGCCAGCAGGCCGGCGAGGTCATCATCACCATCAAGGACGACGGCCGCGGCATCAACAAGGACCGCGTCCGCGCCAAGGCGGAAGCTTCCGGGCTCATTCCGGCCAATGCCAGCCTTACCGACCAGGAGCTTTACCAGCTCATCTTCCAGCCCGGCTTCTCGACGGCGCAGACGGTCACCAATCTCTCGGGCCGTGGCGTGGGCATGGACGTCGTCAAGCGGACGATCGACGCGTTGCGCGGCACGATCAACGTCGCGAGCCATCCGGGCCAGGGTTCGGAGATCTCCCTTGCGATCCCGCTGACGCTTGCCATCATCGACGGCCTGCTCGTCCGCGTCGGCGCCGGCCGCTACGTCATTCCGCTCTCGGCGGTCGAGGAATGCCTGGAGCTCTCGATCGAAGAGGACATGCGCTCGCGCGGCCGCAGCTTCATCTCGCTGCGCGACAGCCTCGTGCCCTTCCTGAGGCTCCGCGATCTCTTCCGCACCGGCACCAAGCCGGACCCCTTCCAGAAGGTGGTGGTCATCTCGACCGGTTCCGAACGGGTGGGACTGGTCGTCGACCAGATCATCGGCGATCACCAGACGGTCATCAAGGCCATGTCGAAGCTGCACCATGACGTCGCGACCTTCTCCGGCGCGACCATTCTCGGCGACGGCGACGTGGCGCTGATCCTCGATGTCGGCCATCTGGTGGCAGAGGGACAACAGCAGGAGGCGCATCTGCGGGCGGCGGGATGAACGAGGCGGTCAGAAAGATTTCCGAGGAACTTTGGGACGGCCGCGACGAGCTGGAAGTACTGACATTCGACATTGCCGGCGAGATGTTCGCCCTCGAAGCCGTGACCGTGCAGGAAATCCTCGATCTCCTGCCGGAGACGACCGTCCCCGGGGCGAAAGCCTTCGTCGGCAGCGTCATCAACTTCCGCGGCAAGGTCATTCCGCTCGCCGACATCCGCCTTGCCTTCGGCATGGAGGCGACGAAGCCGACGATCGACAGCCGGATCATCGTCATCGAGATCGATATCGACGGAGAGCCGGTGCTCGCCGGCATCCGTACCGACAAGGTGCATGAGGTGACCACCCTTCTGCGCGCCGCAGGAGAGCCGCCGCCGAGCGTCGGCATGCGCTGGCGCCCGGATTTCATCGACTGCCTGGTCAAGCGGGGAACCGAATTCATCATCATCCCCAATCTTCAGGTGATTTTCTCTGCTCAACACGATCATTCCGCGGCCACGGGCAATCACGGCTAGCGGCCTTTACGAGGGGGACTTAGAGATGCGCGCGACGATCAAATTGAAGCTGGCCCTGGCATTCGGCTTCGTCATCCTGATGCTCATCGCCACGGCGGCTTACGGCATTTTCAGCCTCGGCAATCTAAACGCCACGCTCGAAGACGTCATCACCGGTCCGGCCGAACGCCTGAAACTGGCGCAGACGATGGACGTCGCGCAACTGGAGCAGATCCGGCAGCAGAAAAACCTCGTGATGGCGGACAATGCCGGCGAGATGCAGGGCTATATCTCCGCCAGCGACGACGCTCGGCGGCATTTCGACGAGACCTTCAAGGCGGTCGAAGCGCTGTCCACCGAGCAGGGCAAGGTCACCTGGACGAAGCTGGCTGACCTTACCGCTGAGTTCCGCAAGCATGACGACCGCATCCGGTCCATGATGCTCGGCGGAGACACGATCGGTGCGGAGAGACTTTCCAATACCGACGCGCGCGCCGTCACCAACGACATCGACACGCTGTTCAAGGATATCGTCAAGCTTGAAGAATCCCGGCTATCGGAAGCCGACGACCAGGCCGATGTCGATTATGCCCAGACCCGTACGATCATGATCTCGGTTGCCGGTCTGGCCTTCGTGATCGCCGCGCTTGCCGCCGTCTGGATAGCGTTCTCGATCAACAAGGGCCTGCGCAACGCCGTCACCGCCGTGCAGAACGTTGCCGAAGGCGACCTGACCCGCTTTGCGACCATTACCACCAAGGACGAGATCGGCGAGCTGCTCGGCTACGTCAACACCATGATCGAGCGCCTGCGCGGCGTTGTCGGCGATGCGCTCGCGGCCGCCGACAACGTCTCCTCCGGCAGTCAGGAACTGTCCGCAAGCTCCGAGCAGCTCTCGCAGGGCGCCACCGAACAGGCGTCCGCCGCGGAAGAAGCCTCCGCCTCGATGGAGCAGATGGCCGCCAATATCAAGCAGAACGCGGACAACGCTGCCCAGACGGAAAAGATCGCGCGCCAGTCCTCGCGCGACGCGGAAACCTCCGGCCAGGCTGTCAGCCGCGCTGTGGGCGCCATGCGCACCATCGCGGAAAAGATCTCGATCGTCCAGGAAATCGCCCGCCAGACCGATCTCCTCGCCCTCAATGCAGCGGTCGAAGCAGCCC